>SMTZ1_10001146_pt1 | contig 26072 bp, 17 predicted proteins | sample DeeMarSWOR136_30_FD_25667 | JGI IMG/M metagenome (IMG submission 25667)
CAATCCAAATACTTACCTTACTAATGATCATCTGGTACTGTGCCATCTGGATGACAGGAGTAACATGCCTCACTATTATAAACATATGCTGAAACATCGCTATGCTCAGCATCCAATTTATCTTTATTGTGCGTATGACAACTAAAACAGGTAAACTCTTTCTTATTTCCATTTACATTATGGCATATTGCACAATCATCATGCCACTTATTCATATGCTTCCCTGAATATATGGGGAAATACACTTTATCATGCCAGGCAATATCCAGTTCCTGAATTCCATTAATATGCTTTGTCAGGTCATTAATCTTATTGTTGACATCTACTACCGTACCATGACAAGAACTGCACTGCGATACAGTCGGATGTTCTCCTCCCGGCGGTAAACCATGACAACTGCCACATACCGCCTGGGTTCCATCCACTAACGTCCACTTCGGTGAATTATCACTCACACCCAACTCAAATCCACCATGACAGTATGTGCCCGAACAACCTGTCCCATTCCAAACTGCACCTGCATCCTCCTCTATCGCCAATCCACTGAACAATACCTCCGCCGGAAGATCACTATCCACATGTCCGGTCTCATTAAATGACCCGGGTACCTTATGGCATACCTCACAACTGAACCCACTACTCAACTCACCACCACTCACATGAACCGTATGGGCACCTACCCCCCTGAAAGTGGTCAATCGATTCCCATCTATATCCTCCGGGGGAGCACCACTAACATTATCAACCCCTCCATGACATACCGTACATCCCTCAGGACCTCCGGAACTGTGACAGGTCATACACGATACATTTACACTACCACCTCCATAATCTGACCCATGACAACTCTGGCACTGAACCAGATCCCAACCACTGCTACGAACAAAAACACCATGAAACTCATCTGAGGCAGGATCAAGCCAACCAGATGGATGAACACCATCACCACTCACATCCGTCTCACCATTGATGTGTCTTGACTTATCTATAATATTATTATTAGCATCTACTACCGTACCATGACAAGAACTGCACTGCGATACAGTCGGATGTTCTCCTCCCGGCGGCAAACCATGACAACTGCCACACACTGCCTGGGTTCCATCCACTAACGTCCACTTCGGTGAATTACCACTCACACCCAACTCAAATCCACCATGACAGTATGTGCCCGAACAACCTGTCCCATTCCAAACTCCACCCGCATCCTCCTCTATCGCCAATCCACTGAATAATACCTCCGCCGGAAGATCACTGTCCACATGGCCGGTCTCATTAAATGACCCGGGTACCTTATGGCATACCTCACAACTGAATCCACTACTCAACTCACCACCACTCACATGAACCGTATGCGCACCTACCCCCCTGAAAGTGGTCAATCGATTCCCATCCATATCCTCCGGGGGAGCACCACTAACATTATCAACCCCTCCGTGACATACTGTACATCCCTCAGGCGTACCAGGATGACAACTCAAACATCCTACATTGATTCGTCCTCCTTTATAATCAGTACCATGACATGACTGACAGACCGTTATTTTCCAGTTGATTGTCTTGATATAAGAGCTATGAAAATTTTCAGATTCATCGTTTGAAAAGCCATCAGGGTGAGGATAGCTCGCATGGCATTTACCACAAGCAACACCACTCTCTCCCCCTGTATAATCCTTTCCATGACAACTCTTACAACTCTCAGGACCCAATTGTGAGGTTACAACCGCAGTGCCATGAAACTTAGCAGATTTGGTGTCATTCCATCCCTCCGGATGAACAGATAAAGCAGTAGGCTCATTTTTTTCACTGCATGAGAAAATAATTAAAATTGTATAGCATAATGTAAAGTAAAAGTATCTCACAATACCTCAATTTATTAATAAATATCAACATTTCCTATATCGCTAAACTCCTTTATTAAACAAAATCCACAGTAGAGTAGGGATAAACCTGCAAAATCAATTAGCGAAAATAGAACAAATAGATATGCAATTTTAAGTATTGGAATTATTTCGATTGATGAATCTCATCTAATTTGTATAGAAAATAAAGAATTTCAGCTGTAGCAACTCCCGAGGCACTTCTCACCCATTTTTCTTGCTCGTTTCCAGCAATAAAAATATTCGGGATATATCCTATTATCCCTTTATATAAATGATTTTGAATTTCTTTCCTGATATTATTAAAAAATTGTACCAGGAAGTCCTTTTCTTTCATGAGTAATTGCCAGGCATTTAAATATTCGCCCAATAGGAGTGGTGAGACAAAATGAACCGTCTCATTTCTTGCTCCCTGCACAGGAAATTTGATACCACCTTTGGTTAAAAACTGGCTGATTAATACTTTCACTAAAAATTGCGAATCTTTCTCATTAAGAATAGGATGGGGAAGAGATACTGCATAAATAATGGCAGGATGTAAAATAAATTTAAAAGAATCAAAGTTACTATTTCTAAACATAGAAAACGGTTTAAAGTATTGATTGTAAAACCGATGTTTTATTTTTTTAGGCCATCTCTTTACTCTTCTCAGACGTAAATCATTTAATTCCGATAGATGTCTCGCCATGGCTAACATATTATACCAAAATACATTAAGAACAAAATTCTGCCTGATTGGGAAAAACATCTCATAACTATCCTTCGGATATTGATCGGATTTTTTATAAATCCTCTCCAGAAGTTTATTTCTCTTTATACGGTAATATTGAAGCTTATCCTTTCTTATCAAATCAATCATTTCAGTAATTATTTTAAAGGAATCCCGCAACGCAGAACCCTGATTAAACCAGAGGTGATAGTAGTATAGGAAAAAGGTAAGAAAAAAGGGTGAAGCAGCATCCACTTTGATATATGGATGAACACCCATGAGAATTTCATCCAAATTTCTGCCGGCAAATATAGATTGAAGACATTTATAATATTCATCTGCAACATTTTTTTTGATACCACTCTGGATTAAACGTGAGGAAATCATACAAAATAATGTTAGATTAAATTCTTTATCAATTAAATCAGTTACGAAGGCTTCTGTATTATTAAATACCTGCTTTTTAAAGTTAGCCACCTGTCTAAAAAAATATCCGATTATTTCATCCTTATTTTTAGATGGGCTTTTATAATTCAGCCTTTTTTCTTTTTCTTCCTGGAATTGTTCCGCCAAGTTTAAATCCGGTCCCTCTTGCATGCACACGCCTAACAAAAACATGCTATCTTTTTTAAAATCCACTTCAAAAAAGCCAGGATTTAAAAGATCTTCTCTACTATTTATGGCATCTGTTTCGTCACGGTAAGAAAAATTGTGATACCATGTAGGGGCATTAATAAATTGTCCACTGGAATGCTGTATAAATACTTCTGGTAAGTCGGGATTCGGTAGAAATCTTAACTGTTGTTCCATGAAATAGAATTCAGTATTATCAAAATTATCTCGATCGGTTTTAGCATAAATGGAGCGATAAGCGAAATAAGGTCGAATGACCAGTCGATTGTTTTAATTTTCCACACCTGAGATATCATAACAAATTAATAAATGACCTTTAGGAGAGAGGAACAGAACAGATTTTTTTACAGTAATTTTCCCTGTCTGATATATAAAAGTCGGAAATGGATCAGCCTGAAAGGCTATCTGATGTTCATAACCTGCTAAAAATGGTTCATCCTCATATGCTACTGAATAAATCGGATATTGTTTATTACCAACATAGATCTCCTCTTGCAGGTGAGATAATATAACCCTCGGTGATTGCTTGGGAGTTGCAGCAGCTACAAATAGACCATGCAACTTGCGAGTATTCATGCCAACCATGGTGGATGAAGCATAATTACCTACATTATCTGATTCAATCCACTCTTTATCCAGCACTTCATCAATATTGGCCAGCTGGCTTTTTTGGAAAAAAAAATCCATCATGGTTTATTATACTATTCCAAATAAAATTAATCCTTTACACATGCTCAGTAATATGATAATTTTATGTTTATTCAAGGGTTATCAAAATCACAAAATTGTGATGTTAATTATCAATAATAAATTAAATCTCCCAACAAATTATCTGATTCATACCGAACCATTTTTTCTTTTATATGGTTAAAGCAACTAAGTCCATTGTTATATTTAAATATGGTCAAACTCTATTTGTGAATAATTTATAATCAAACCCTTGTAAAATAGCCTTTTCATGCCATGATTACCACGGGAATTAAGAATCGAAAAATACTTTCCACTAGTTTGATATTCTTTTCATTCGACCTTGGTGGTTGGAAGTTCCTGCCTTCTCAATTAAGCAAATTGGCAGAATTTATCCTCAATCTTGCTCTTCCTTTAAACTCCATAATAAATCAATTTACATGATAAATTTGGAATTTACATGTAAAATAAAACTTATGATTAGCCTTAACGTATGCGAAATAATTATTGCAACATTTCTTTGATTAAATCGTCATATGTTTAAAAAGATAGGGATAGAAACATGAAATTCACCTGTTTAACATTACTTTTAACTTCAATTTTTTTTATCTATGTGAATTGTGACTCTACTACTGTTAATACTGATATATATATTGAGGATGGAGACAACGTTACCCATGATATTCGTTCGGTGAATGGCGCAATATCAATTGGTGAAGGGTGCCAGATTATGGGCAATTGCCAAACGGTAAATGGCAGTATCAGAATCGGTGAAAATACCCTTGTAGAAGAAGTACAATCAGTAAATGGGGAAGTATTTATTGCAGAAAAAGTTAAAATAGAAGAAAATATCGAAACCGTCAATGGGTCGATCAAAACTAGTAAAGGTACTATCTTAGGAGGTAAAATCAAGACGGTGAACGGTGGCATAACCCTGAAAAATACCACGGTATCAAGAGATATTGTGACAACCAATGGTAATATTACCTTAGATGATCAATCTCATGTAAAAGGCGATCTGATTATTAAACACAAAGGAGGAAGTGAGTCTAAACACTTAAAAATAGAATTACTCAATGGATCAATAGTTGATGGAGACATATTTGTAGAAAAAGAGGACAGGCAGGTCATAGTGATTCTCAAGGATAATAGTGAAGTACATGGCAAGATTATCAATGCTGAGATAATTAAAGAATCGTAATTTGTTACTTTCTACTGGAGATTAATTAAAATTCATTTATGAGACGGAAATGGATTTTCCCCTCCCGGAAAACCAAACCTTTAGCTAAACCATAATCCACTTGCATAACACCTAATGGACTGGGAATTCTTATACCCATTCCATAACCTACCAGAAATTCTTCTTTAAATTCAGGGATATTCCTGTTATAGTAAGCAAGATCAGTAAAGACAAAGAATCGTGACTGGGAACCTAGCAAAAAACGGTACTCACTGTTTATCCAGGCAACTTTTTCACCGTAGAATTGATTTTCACGATACCCACGAACAGTTGTTGCTCCCCCAAACCAGAACATATCTGGTATTCGCACTTCCTGGCCCTGATATCCAATTAAAACTGTATGAAAATTGAAGGCCAATACCTGATTGCCCCACATTGGGAAAAAAATTCCTAAATTACCAGTCATCTTAATTACTTTAGTCTTTTCACTTAAAGAATCTTCTCTAATTAAATAGTCAGGACCCACATTCTTTTGGGTTCCATAATCAAAAAGTGCGGTCAGAAAGAGACCTGTTCTGGGATTGTAGAAATCATCCCTGGTATCCCATCGGATACCTAATTCAGTATGTATTGCTTCGGTTTGTGGAATACGGGATACCACACTGGCCAGGGAATCAGGAAATACCTCCCTCTTGTAAAAACTTGCAAGTCCTGTTAAATTTTCGTTAAAGGGGAATTCAGCATCTAAGGTATATTTCCATTCAATATAAGTGGTGTCTCGTATCAAACGATTTAAAGATCCCCCGATATGAAAAGGTAAACCCAGTAAAAACGGTTCCCTATAGTTAATCCGGATTTCTTCTGATAACTGATTGGGTTTTTGCCAGTATACACTCAGTCTTCGGCCTGTCGTAAAAAGGTTTTTAAGATTCACATTGATTAATCCTGTAAAATAACCATTTTGAGTTGGATCGTTTACGGGAGGTGGGATATATCCAATTATCCCATCAAAAGTTGTTGATGGGGCTTCCTCGTAATCAAGTTGTAGAAAAAACAGACTATCATCCTCCATAATAAGCGCAGGAAATTTGACATTCTTAATGAAATCCAGACGCTTGAGAATTCTGGTATAACGAGCTATTCGTTCCTCATTATATACTTCATTCTTTTTATAACGAAAATTTCGTTCAAGGTACTTGATGTTTATATCTGAATCCTCCGGTAATTTAAACCCGGCAATTTTCACGAAAGGACCTGGATGAATATCTACCTGAAGCTGTATCCCCAGTTCTAGACGATCTAATGAATCCAACTTAAATCCGACAGTATTTACAGAACATAGCGGATATCCAGAGTTTTCAAATATCTTCAGTATCGATTTATATAGATCTTTTTGAATTAAATCATTGTAAGGTTTATTAATATAATTTCGGGTAATCTCTTGGATATCATCATAATAATTACCAAGAGTATCGTCCGATGACCAAATGACATCATTTATAATAAAACGAAGTCCTGATGTAATATAAAAATGAATAATGCCTCTGTTTAGTTGCGAATCGGTTTGGATTTTAAAAGAATCGATTGATGCCAAATAATAACCTTCCTGCGAGAGAGAAATCAATAAGTCATTTCTGATTTTATTAACAGCTAAATTGGTTAGTCTTTGATTACGATATTTATTAATCAGGTCTGGAATCCGCGGTATTTTTTGAGTTGAAAAATGAATTTGTATTTTCTCGAGCGCTATATTGCGGTAATCTGCAGAGTCCTGACTCCAGGCAGATGAATATATAGTGAAAATGAGGATCGAGCCGAAAAATAATTCCACCAGATGATTCCAAGATTTTCTCCAGGCTCCAAAAATTGGGTAGATCATGGTATTATTAGATAAATAACCCCAAATTATTTTAATTTCCCCCCCATTGTGATATCTTTTGCACTCATTTTAAAACAGCCGAACAACATAACATATTTCAAGACGAAACAAAAAATAATTGATCCAATATTCGAATTAAATAATCATTAAGTTCTTCAAAATTAAAAAATCACTTAAAAATCAAAATAGTATGATATTAAAAAATATTATTAGTGCTTTAGCTCCGAAAACAATTATAGTAACAGATTATTTATATTATATTTAGTAAAACAGTCATTTCGAGCGAAGTCCCGGTTAGCTGGGACGAAGCCGAGAAATCTTTATAAGTTCAATAGATTCCTCCACTTTGCTCACTTCATTCGCTTCGGTCGGAATGGCATTTAAATCATATTTTTTCGGAGTAAAGTAAACAATCATATTAAAAAATATTATTGAATTTCATCATTTTTGCCTTTTCGATAAATTGGCAATAATTCTTTATGCACTTTCTATTCAATCATTTAATTGACTACATCACAAAACATAAAAGTCCTTAAATAACAAAATCTTTCATAATAACATCATAAAATTCTCTACTTATTTTAGCCAAAATGTGATATAACCATATTTGCACTGTTTATATCATTCGAGTGCCCTTTACTTAAAAAAATGCTCTCACCTCGGCTTGACCCAAGTAAATTGTGCGAGGTGCTCCCGCATCTTTACGACTTGTAAAACTGAAAGTTGAGGTGATATTACTACTAATAAAAAATTCAAAACGAAAATTCCACAGCAGAGATAGTCCTTCCCGTTTACCTTTTGCCATTTCGAATGGAATAGGCTTTTGAAAGGGATTATCAAGAATGTTGACATTCAATAAGCTTACATTGGTTTGTGCTCTTGCTTTACCTGCAATGGCATAATTAATTCTTGGTTTTAAATCAATATAGCCTACTTTTATGCTATTTCTCTCTGCCCGATCGTTCTGTATAGCGCCTTCAATTCCCAATTGAAACTGCCAGGCATAAACTGGGCGGAAATTTAAGTTTAAATCAATAATATGCCCCATTATATCGCGGTTGCGGGATGGTATGGCAGTAACTGTTCTCTCAGTGATGCTTTGTTTATATTCAATTTCCTGAGATAGTTTCTTCTGCCACAAACTCTGGCGCCAGATTATTGAACGATCCCAGGTTCTTCGCTTTTCGTTGAATCCACTTTCTATGAATTCATTAGTCAAATTATCCCGAAATCGACTCCTAAAGGTAATTCCGAAGGAAGGATTTCTCTCGAAAAAGTAAAGATCCTGATCTAATACATAGCTTCCGCGGATAGTGGTCTCTTCATTATGATATTTTTCAAGATTGATGAGGTAAAGTTGCCATATATCCTTCAAACGACTTTTCTCACTTATTTTAATGGAAGAGAAAAAAGAGATACTCCGTATGATATTTCCCAATCCTTTATATTCATTATTTATACCCTTTGGTCGGTAGCGAATCTGCCAACTTGCATCAATTCCAGTAATTGAGTTAGAATCCCCAGTTGGTACAACAATCAGTATATGATCTCCTTGTGGATCAGGGACGTATTCCTGCAAATCCTCATCAAAACGATAATTTCCTCTATTCTCACCGACAAAGACATAGACTTTTTCCAAAAGAGGCTGCAGTTCACTGGCAATTCGATACTGCCAGCGACTGTCAATAGTTCGATTCATATTTTTATAATTGAGTTCAATTCTCCCCAGGTGGCTTTCCCTGTCTACCCAGGAGGTATCCTGGAAATTTGGATCAGGTTGATATTTGGGTATGCTATCTGCCGGCATACTTTTAAAAAAGGATTCATATAATTTTTCCCGAAATACAAAAGAAAACCGTCCCTGCCATTTCTGGGTCTGGATAATCGTTGCCAGAATCTGATGTGTATATGATGTGGATAGTTTCAATCTTTTTCCATACTGGGCGGGATCATACAGGTAGTCACGTCGAATACGAGTATTCAATTGCCAATTAAAGCCTAAAATGGATTTGAAATTTATGCCAACTTTGCCGCTGCGGAATAAGAATCCAGTAAGAATTGAGTCGGGTTGACTATCTTTTTTATCTTCAAATTGATAATCCACATAGGGAAATATTTTCCAAAAAAAGCGTCCAAAATTTACAGCTACCCGTTGCCAATCTTTTAGTACTACAATATTGCTACTTTTCACTAACTCATAGGAGAGATGCCCTCTAATAAATGTGGAATCTGGCATCGATATCTGGCCTCTACCTCGTTTTGAGGATATCGAATCACCTCTCTCAATCCACCCCCCTTCCACAGTCATATTGATTAATTTCGATGGATTATAGAAGAGATTTGATTCAATTGAATTTTCATCATTCAGCACTAAGTAGTTTGGCAGATTCCATTTATAAGAAAATTCTGGTTGAAATTGTCTATCAAGTGGTGAGAATTGTTTTTGTTGTTTTTTCCATTTTAGTTGCCAGTTGAGCTGTCCCAAATCCTTTCCAAAAAATTTTACATTGTCAGTAAGGAAATTTGTCCCAATGGTAAAAGCACCACCAAGATTTTCCTCATCATCAATAGTTGAAAAAACATTTCTATCAAAGATTGATAAGGCACCTTCTCCGGTGATAAAAAAACTTTTACCTATTTGATAGGTAAGAGCCACATCGGCCATTTTTTTATCACCCGCCAGTGGGATCAGGCGAATTGGAAGATAGCTCCCCATTCCTGCCCCAACAAACCGATACACTCCTAATCTTTCCCTCTTGTAACTTCCCTGATTTACTCCCACACTACTGAATCTGACAATGTAATCACCATTCCCTAAGCCTTTATACTCAAAATATTCGTAATTTTTACCGTTTAAAAGTGTATCCAGTTTAACATAGTTACCATTTCCCGGTCCAACTGAATCGGCACCACTAATATAAGCCTTTAAAGGATTGTTTCCCGCCGAGGCAAGTGAATCCTTTTCTTCATCTGTTAGAGGTGCACTATCTTCCAATAAATTTGCGGTGTCATCCCATTCACGGAAAAACCGTAAATCATAACGTAATCCAGAACCAAATCCTTTATTGGCAGAAGAAATCCCCAGAAAGTTTTTTCCATATCGCTGAAAGGTATTTGAGTATTCAAAATCAATTTCGATACGATCTTCACCTGTAACTAATCTGTTATTGGTAAAGGTAATCTGTCCCAGACTATAGTCAATAATATAATCATTATTTTCACCCCTGTATTGTAATTGACCGTTGATGTAAACTCGTTCAGTCCCTGCCAGAATGATAATATCCCTTTCTCCACTTTTACCTACCAACTGATATGGTCCTTGATTTCCTTCCTGACCAAGAAATTCGTTACTGTTGAAATTACCTCTGGAGGTTGCATAGGTGAATCTCTGATTAAAATCTTTATATCCACCTGCTGCAGTGATGCCCTGAAGTTTTCGATTCAAATTTCCAAAGAAGGAATTTTGATAGGATAAATTAAAATCACCCAAGGTACCACCAAGATAAGGACTATTGATCTTAATAAAAACCTTATCCACTTCTTGTAATGTTTGAGTATTTCCTTCAGGTTGAATAGGAGTACTCTCATCAGTGAGGGCAGCAACTACCTGGACCTGTGGTGTTATATAACCGGAAAGTTGTAAATTTAATCCCGAATTGAGAGTTAAATCCCGGTTACTCCCGATCTCAATACCTCTCACAATACTGCCACTTCTTTCAAGGCTCTCACCAAAGCTATCAAATTCATCCCAGATGCGACTTTTTGCAATACCCGAACTCACTTTTTCACCACTTAAAGAATCCACTTTTTCAATTTTTATTAACTCACGATGCCTGTAATCGACAATTAAAGGAAATGGATATTTTTGATAAATCACAGTTAGACTATCACCAGTTTTCAGGGGATGTATAAAATTGATCATACCGGTTTTATCAGATAGATGATAATGTACACCGGGGAATAATCTAAAATTATTTCGATAGAGCTTTTCTGTTCGGGGAATAATAAACGAATGGGGTAATTTAAGAGAATCTACTAAACTATCAGGAATAGTAATAAAAGTATCTGGGGGAACATCCAGGAATAATCTATTTATCTGGCTATTTTGTGCAGAAACTGATAAGCAAAAAAAATAAGTAACCAGATAAATAATCAGTCCTGCAATTCCATTTTTATTCTGTTGATACACGCCTTTTCATCAATCAACCTGTTACAGTATACGTTTAGCCTATACATCCTCCAAAAATCATAATGTTACTATATCGAAAATAAATACTTTTAAAATGAAATAAAAACAGAATTTTATGAAGTACGCTCTGGCTGGAAATGAGTTCCGGATAAAAAATTGTATTACTCTATCTTTTCACTAATAGCCATAGAAAAAAAGGTCCTCCCAGTATAGCCGTGATGATCCCCACCGGTACATCAACCGGAGCAATGATGGTTCTGGCGATGACATCACAGAGGGCAAGAAAAGCGCCACCGAAAAATAAGGAAGCCGGGATTAAATAGCGATGATCAACCCCTAAAAGCAATCTCAAAAAATGTGGTACAATCAATCCGATAAATCCGATTGGTCCGCTTAAAGCAACCACCAGCCCGGTAATTAATGAGGCAAACAAAAAGGCAATTCTCTGAACACTTGCCACTGATACTCCTTTACTTAATGCGATTTCTTCCGAAGTACTTATAATGTTTAGTTTTTTTGCCTGTAAGAAAATCATTATATAAGAAAATAAAAGAATGGGAATCACCCGGATAAAGATATGATAATCGAATAGATCTAAACCACCCATCATCCAACGAATCATCTGGCGGGTTTCCGTAAAATCCGCAATGAAATGTAACATTAAAATAATGGCGCCAAAAAAATAACTAATGGTAACTCCAGCCAGAATCATTGAATAAATAGAAATTTTACCCTCTCTACGGGACAAATAATACACCAGAGTAATCGTCAACAAACTACCTACAAAAGCTGTTGTTTGGATAGTTGTAAAACCCCAGAAGGTAAATGCAATCCCCAATTTTATCATGATAACGGCACCCAATGCACCACCAGCAGAAACACCAAGGGTATAGGGAGTAGCCAGAGGATTCCTGAGTATAGCTTGAAAAATAACACCGGCAACGGCCAGTGAGGCACCGGTTATTACTGCGAAAAGGACCCTGGGAAGACGAATTTTAAAAAATATAATACCATCGGGATTAGCTTCTCCATTCAGATAAGCTAAAACGTTATGATAATCAATTGATTGGGATCCGATGAAGGGCGAGAACGAAATGACAATAACAAAAAATAGAATAATTAAAAAGAATTGAAATACCTTATTATGCAACGACTTTAGCATTGAAATCGGTTCTGTTTTAATAAAAAGTTGGCACGATAACCGGACGTTTAGATTGAGGATGGATAATCATTTCCAGAGATGTTTCGTAGACTTCCTGTAATACTTCCTTTCGAATGATGTCGGTAATACCCCCATCTAAAACAATATGACCGTCTTTAATGATAACGAAGCGATCACAGAATTGAATTAATAAATTTATATCGTGAGTAACATTCAAAATTGTAATATTATTTTCAGACTGTAATTTTCTGATTATTTTATAAAAATGGATCTGATGCCTCAAATCTAAGGCGGTAGTGGGCTCATCTAGTAGTAGAATATCCGGTTCTTGGGCCAGGGCTGAAGCAAGAACCACCCTTTGCTTTTCTCCACCACTCAAACTAAAAAATTCCCGTGGCATTAAATGCTGACAATCAGTTGCCTCCATTGCTTTAACAGCTATTTCTTTGTCACGTTTGTCATAGCTAAAATATGATTCCTGATGTGGATATCGCCCCATTAGTACGATATCAAGCACGGTAAAATTAAAGGCGGTCTTAAAATCCTGCTGCACAAAAGCTATTTTTTTTGCAAGCTCTTTCCGACTAAAATTTTTGATTAAATTCGCCTCAATATAAATATTCCCAGACTGTGGAACGATCAATCGATCTATCAACTTCAGTAAAGTTGATTTTCCTGCCCCATTTGGTCCGAGAATGCCGACAAATTCACCCCTTTTTACAGCAAAATTCACATCTTTTAGGACATAATTTCCATTATAAGAAAAAGATAATTTTTCAACTTTAATCATGTGCTAATTGTCCCACTATTTTAGAAAAATTTAATGCAATTTTAGTAATCCTTGGACCAGGAATTAAATAAAAATCATCTTGAAAAATGAATATATTGCCTTCTTTAACAGCAGGTATCTGGTCTAAAACTTGCCACACCTTTTGTTCATTTTTAAGTTGTTTGTCACCCAAATCCCAATCCGGGTGAAATTCTATGATCACATCAATTGATCTCTTAAATAAATCCTCTCTATTTACAGAAAAATATCGAAGGGGAACCTCCTCAAAAGCATTTACTCCTCCGCATAATTCCCAAATTTGATTTAGATAGGTATTTTTTCCAGCTATATGCAATTTTTCCACACTTCCCTGCTGCCGTCCCACTATTAGCATAGCTGATAGAGGTGAGGAAAATTGGACAGAGGAAACCATATCCAAAGTATCCTGAATACCTGATATTACCTTCTCTGCCTGGGAAATTTTGTTCAGTATGCGACCTACTTTCTCAATGCTAGTAAGAATATCTTCAATACTCTCGTTGGGAATCTCTTCGACCTGTAATCCCAGCTGTTCCAATTTCATTCTGTTTTGTTGATTGGGAAATTGAAAAATGATATCTGGATTCAAAAAAATAATCTTCTCGTAATCAATGTTAAGGTATGCACCAACCGTTGCAATGCTCTCTGCAGACTTTGGATAATTGCAATAAGTTGTTCGTCCAACTAAAAGATTTTCTGCCCCCAGTCGAAAAATTATTTCAGTTATATGAGGAGCTAAGGAAACAATTCTCTGAATATTTTGACTCTTTGCATAAATATTTAAATTGAAGAAGAGTAAGAGAAATACAAATAAGAATAAATACTTTCCAGAAATTTTATGGTATAAGAGACTTTTAAAAAAATACTTCATATCAGATACACCTTATTCTGTTTCTCATCAATTAATCAGATTTTCACCATTAGTACCAGATTATTTTACAGTCCATTTGCTCTATATCAAAAAATTGATTGTTTACTTTACTCCGAAAAAACATGATTTAAAAGTCATTCCTGAAAATGTTAATTAATTCGAGGACAAAAAAACACGGTCATCTCGACCGGAATCCCGGCTCTTCTGAAGCCGGACTTAGCCCATCTGGCACCAGGTCAGCCGGGACGTAGCGGAGAGATCTTAAGGAATAGATCTTTTGACTCTCCCGCACTCAATAGATCTTTCATAACATCTAGGAAGACTTGTACAGACATTGAGTGCGGGATCGTTCAAGATGACTGTCAAAGAGAACATAAGTTTATAGTATTTATTTTCTCTATTGTTGTTCCCGAATTAGCTAACATATACAGAAACGCCAGTTTTATTAACTATAATATAAATAATATGTTACTATAAATATTTTCGGAGCTAAAGCATTCATCATATATTATAATAAAATATAACATTGGTACTTAAAACGGCGATTGACTTCACCTTATTGAAGTTGGCTTTACAAAATTTTTATCAATTGAGATTATCTACAATTAGGAAGATTTTCCTTATCTGACTAAGTGCATCTTTTTAATTTCTATATTTCTACTCGTTTTCAGTCGATAGAAATACACACCTGAAGATAACGGTGTACCCGAATCATTCTTCCCATCCCATGTCAGGGTATACTTACCTTCCGGGAGCTGCTGATCAATGAGCGTCTGTATTCGCACACCCAGCAAATTGTATAGATCCAGTTTCACCATTTCTTCGTGCGGGAGTGAAAAGGTTATATAGGTGACAGGATTAAAGGGATTTGGATAATTTTGATTGAGTTTAAAGTAAATTACAGAATCTGTCGTTATAACAACCTGGGGGTCATAAACAGCTATTGAAACAGGACCATCCCCAACCAAATAACCATTTAATCTCTGATTGTTTGGGTTATAGGTATATACAGAATCGTTTTCAAAATCACAGATATAGGCATTTTTATCTACATCAAAGGCAATATCAGGACCGCCTGGAAGCGTATTGGATACATCGCGAATAAAAACCTTTTTATCTAAATCATAAACCATAACACCGCTTCCGAATGTGGCCAGATAGGCTATATTATCTGAATTAATCCGCACATTTGTTATAAACAGATCCAGTGTTAAGGAAAATTCAACCGTATCGGTTTTGGTATCTATAATATTCAGTTGAGGCCGGATAGAACCGTAATCACCGGTACAGGCTACCACAATCTTTCCATGAGTTGTTACATCCAATGCCTGCGGATTCGTTCCGACCGGAATATCAGAGATCCTATGGCCATCTAAATCTATGACACTTACTAATCCAGGATCATAACCGCTTCCGTTGAAACCACTATTTGCCACATACACTTTGCCAAAGGCATACTTCACTCCCTGTGGACCATTTTCTACCGATACGGTTTTTATTATTTTGTCATTTTTTACATCAGCAAATAGCACCTGATTTTTTATGAGAAGACTGATAACTGCAACCGAATCGTTAACAAAATCCATTCCATACGGATTTGTTCCTGTACCTACATCAATTCGTCTGATAGTAGAAAGTGAAGCCAGATTAATCACTTCAACCTCATTCACTCCAGAATTTATGACATACCCAAAATTCTTGCGGATAACAATCTGGTTTGTGTAACGGCCAAGATTTTTAGCATCTTTGTTAACCTGCTTGTTCTCAAGATTAATCACTGAAAGATTTTCGCCAAGTGTGTTTACAATAAAGGCACTTTTTGCAATTTGGGCATGCCCTTCGCCGGGGAGTAATTGGACGAACAAGTAAAAGAGTATAAGGTAAAGTCTAGTTTTCATGTTATTCTTTCTCCTGCTTATATTTGAGATCTAAGGTGATCCGAAATTCCCTACCCGGCATAGGGTATCCCCTTATTAATTCATAAGTGGTACTGGTTAAATTTTTTATGATAAAACCCAGACCGAATTTAAACTTGCCTATTAAATACTGGGAATTGATCATAATATCCCAGATATGATAATCATTTAATGGGACTCCTGTGTTAGACGGTGTTACTTCTCTCTCACTGATATATCGGTAAAGAATTAATACATGCATATTCCTCAATGAGAAAGTAACATTAGTATTAAAGGAGTGTTCTGGAATAAAAACAATATGCTTATTCCTTCTATTTAATTCATCACTTTTATTCAAGGCCTGCACATAACTATAACCAATCAGCAGACTGAGATGATCTTCAATCAGACTTTCCTTAATCTGTAAATCCCAGCCTTTTTTAGATACTGCTTGTTCATTTCTGGGCTCCCATATCCCCTGTACAGTCCGGTGCCAGAAAATGAGATCAGTTATATTCTCATAAAAATAATAAAAATTTACTTCAGGAATATGTACCCGAGATGGCATATAATGAAGATGCATATTCCAATAGTTTTTTCTCTCCGGCAAAAGATCAGGATTACCTTGTGCAGTGGCATCCCCTTTCCAGAAAAGACTATTAAAATCAGGATAACGCACAGCTTTCGCCCAGTTTAAGGAATAAGCAATGAATGGTAATTGGTGCGGTACCATTGAAAATCCTATGAAAGGATATACTTCGCCAGATAGAGTAAAATATTTTTCGTAGCGGAGAACAGAAATTATCTTAAAAACCTTCATTAGTTCATCGAAATTAGGTAATTGCCATTCAAAGCCTCCATATATGCCATAGCTATTTCTGGATTTATATCCAATACTCAAATCCGGATATAACAGATTCTTTTGACTGAGATCCTCTTTCAGATAACGAATTCCCAAGCGACTTTCTACAGATGATAAGTTCGTCCAATATAGATCTGATTTTAATTCATAATTTGAATTTCTCTGTTCAACATCATATCTAGTATATGGCGAAGGGTCTTCCGTATTCCGGTAATTTTGATTCAAAGTATTAAAACTGAAGATGGTATGAATATAAGAATGGGAAGTGAGCAACAGATGATTATTCATTTGTATATTGTGAAAATCTCCCTTTTTTGAAGCACCGTAATGATTCATTTCTTCAAAAAAAGCAGAGGGAAGACCCTGGGTATCTTTATAATAATTATAGAGGATGTTATAGGAATTTTCTATATGACCAAGAGATGTTTTTACAAAAAAATTAGCACTTTTTTGCCAGGCATTTTTTCTTTCATAAAATTGATTTTGATATTGATAGGTGAAGTTTTGACGTGAATAACTTTGCTGATAGCTTCCAATGAGGCTAATAGACTCTCGGGAATATCCTAAGGTTACGGTACCAAGTGCGTGAGCAAATGAACCAAATTGAGATCTCGCTTCTCCAAAATTTTTTCGACCAGTCTTTCTGGTATTTATTTTCACAATTCCAGCAAAAGCATTTCCTCCAAATAATGTGGTATTCCCTTCCCGTATAATTTCAATGGTTTCAATAGATTCTATAGGGATCATGTTCAGATTGACTGCACCAGTTTGAGGATTATTAAGTTTCTGATCATCCAGCAATACCAATACTTGATTCGAACCACTCCCATGAATTCTTACATATACCGATTGATCGGATCCACCGGTAGTCTCTATTTGAACACCAGCAACATTTTGAAGAATAGCGGATAAACCGAGGTTCTTAAATTGAGATATTTCCTCATAAGATATGGTCACTTTATTCCCCTCGATTCCAAACTGGTAATCTGTAAACTTCCCGACTACAAGCACAGTATCGCTAACTAATGGCTCTGGTTCTAAATCAATTTGTATCACAGGGGGACTTTCTTCATTGATGTTAACTTTATTTATGATTTGGTCAGAAAAGCCTAAAGAGGAAAAGTGAATTGTATATATTCCTGGTTTGACATTTTCAAGTTTAAAATAACCATGATGATCGGTGGTAGTATTATAGAAAGTCCCGGGTAGTTTTATCAGCACTCCAGGAAGAGGACTACCATCTGATGCATCATACACATAACCAGCCAGTCGAATATTACTTTGTCCGAAAACTACTATACTGCCATAAAAAATTATAAAAATGGCTAATAATTTTGTAAATAAAAACTTATCTAAAACAAGTCTTTTAAGAGGTTGAGAACACAGAAATACTATAATTTTTTTTCGAGACACTTTTTCTTTTTTCTTTATTTTCAGATCATAAAAAAACCCCAATTTTCTTCACCGAAAATTGGGGTAAATAAATCTTTTTCAAAACAATTCACCCGACCTTCCCGCGAAGGTTTTTGCTGGGTTTCTCACTTTGGTCGGTCTCCTGACTCAGGGATCAGCCGAATGGTTCGCCTTCCCATTCCATCCAATTGGAACAGTGGCATAATGAACCTTCGTACTCCATTACAGTTGCGGGGCAGTGGCGGATTCTCACCGCACTTCCCGTTACCAAAATGAAATCATAAATCTTTCAAAGACCATTTTCATAAATATAGATAGACAAATCAGCTAAATCAATTATAAATTTAGAACTTTTCATTTTCTGATAGCTTTATTTTCTTACTAAAAAATATTAAATTGTATTAAACTTTTCTTTAGTGGAGATCCAAAAACAGTGGATTCCGAGGAAAGTATTCTTTTTTGTTCTCATTAGAAAGCCTCAAATAAGGTCAGGAAAAAATATGGAAGTCAGACCAACTATTTTAAGAGATCTTCTTATCATTGAACCAACGATTCATGAAGATAATAGGGGATTTTTTTTCGAAAGTTACAACCAGAAAGAATATGAAAAACACGGTATTAGGGAAAATTTCATTCAAGACAATCATTCAAAATCCGTTCAGAATACACTTCGTGGATTACATTACCAGGTGAACCCAGGCCAAGCAAAACTGGTTCGGGTTATTCAAGGGCATATATTCGATGTGGCAGTGGATATTCGATTCGGATCACCTACCTTCGGCCAATGGGCAGGAATATTCCTATCCGCTGAGGACAAAAAACAGCTCTATATTCCTGTTGGTTTTGCACATGGCTTTTATGTTCTAAGCGATTTTGCAGAATTTGAATATAAATGCTCTGCTTTTTATTCCCCGCAAGACGAAAGGGGTATTCTGTGGAATGACCCTGATTTGGATATTGACTGGCCAGCAACAAATCCCATCTTATCGGATAAGGATAAAAACAATCCCCCTTTTCGTGAAATAGAAAAAGATTTTATTTATGAACCATCCACCTATAAATAACTTCACGAATACATTCCTAGACCTACTTTACATCACAGGATCATTAATTCAGAAACAAATAAAACCTACCTTTAGAAAAAAGTACCCACATATTATCTTCCAAGGTAATTTAATAACATAGGAAATGATAATTGACTTGACATCATTATAATTTTCTTTAAAATTTTGCCAAATTAAAGTAATCTTATCGGTCTATTAGCATTGGTAAGGAGGAAAGATGGCAGATTTCTCAACTCATTATATGGGGTTGCGGTTAAAAAATCCAATAATTGTCGCCAGTAGTACTCTCGTTCAGAATCTTCCTGGCGTGATAGAAGCTGAAAATGCCGGAGCTGGAGCAGTTGTTTTACGCTCACTTTTTGAAGAACTCATTCGTGAAAATATCAGAGACCAACAGTCTCCTCTCTATAGTGGACATCCAGAAGAATATGATTTCATCATTTCAGAACTAAATCTTCAATATGGACCTAAAAACTATCTGGAATTGATTCAGAAAGCAAAAGCACAGACTAACATCCCTATCATTGCCAGTATTAACTGTACCACCCCCAAATGGTGGTTAAATTATGCCAAACAAATTGAAATAGCTGGTGCAGACGCACTGGAATTAAATCTGTCGCTTATGCCAACGGATCCCGGGAAATCCTCCTTAGATATTGAGGAAGAATTTTTATCTGTTATCAGGGCAGCCAGGCAGAACATTGCAATACCCATTGCTGTAAAAATTGGTCCTTATTTTACATCTCTTAGCCGTTTTGCTAATCAAATATGTGGGACAGGTGTTAAGGCACTGGTTCTGTTTAACCGATTTTATCAATTTGACATCGACCTTGAGAATTATGAAATCAGTGGAGCTAATTGGTATAGTAGTCCAAACGAAATGAGTTTATCGCTTCGCTGGATCGCGCTTCTTTATCAACGAGTGAATTGTGATCTTTGTGCCACTACCGGTATTCATGATATAAAGGGCGTTATTAAACAAATCTTAGCAGGAGCGACCGCCCTTGAAATTGCGTCAACAATTTATATTAATGGCTTCACTGTGATTCAGAAACTTTTAACCGAATTAGACAACTGGATGCAAAAAAATCAGTATAAATCGATCAACGATTTCAAAGGTAAACTAAGTTTGAGCAGGACAGACGACCCGGAAATCTATGAAAGATTGCAATACATTAAAGCACTCACTAATGTAGAGAAAAAATAATAATTTAATCGATATACTCCATATAGTTATAAAGAAACATTTTTGAACGAAATTTGTTTTCATACGTATTTTCTATTTTAAATTTAGATTATATATAACGTCTTTTAGACTCTTCTATATTCGGCAGAAATTACACATATTTACACATTATTCTACTCAATATTTATTCTTTACAATAAGCTAACCCCCTAATTTTTTGTGATTTGTGTAATTTTTAATTTTTCTTGATAAAAAACCTTTGTTTTTTTATTTTGCTTTTAGGGAAATAATTCTTTTGAATTTTATTCGCTGTTATTACAAATGTCGTGAATGATTTAACAAAATACTTGGGAGTTTGGCAAGGTGCAGAGAGTTATCGACAAAAATATAACCGTAATCAAACCTGAAATCTGTAAAGGGTGTGGTTTATGTATTGAAGCGTGCCCACAAAATGTTCTCAAATTCCATGAAAAATTTAACACAAAAGGTTATCACTATGCTTTTTACATAGGAGATGGCTGCACTGGTTGTAATGTTTGTTTCTATGCCTGCCCAGAACCTGAAGCTATTGCAGTTTTTAAAAAAGGTCATGTGCTGCTAGAAAGCGAGGAGATTTTTATTTGATGGTAAAAGAGCTCATTAAAGGAAATTATGCAGTTATCAAAGGAGCAATATTAGCAGGATGCCGATTATATTTTGGATATCCAATTACCCCAGCCTCCGAGATAGCCGAGGCAGCGGCATTCTATTTACCATTAATTGATGGAACATTTATTCAGGCCGAAAGTGAAGTGGCTGCCATAAATATGCTTTATGGTGCTACCAGTGGTGGCACCCGTGCCATGACTGCCTCCTCCAGCCCAGGTATAAGCTTAAAGCAAGAAGGAATCTCCTATGCTGCTGGATCTGAACTCCCGGTTGTTATTGTGGATGTGGTAAGAGGTGGTCCAGGATTAGGTAATATTGCACCGGAACAGAGTGATTATAATCAGATTCTAAAAGGTGGTGGGCATGGAAATTATAAAAACATTGTTCTTGCACCGAATAGCGCCCAGGAGATGTGTGATTTAACAATGGATGCCTTTGATCTAGCCTTTAAATATCGCAATCCAACCTTTATACTGACAGACGGTTTTATTGGCCAAATGATGGAACCGGTTTCCTACTCTGAACCTAAAATGAAATTCCATAGAGAAGAATGGGCACTGTACGGGGATTTTGAAAGCAAGAAAAATCTTATCAATTCCATTTATCTCGATCCTGATGAACTTGAAAAGCATAACCAGAAACTTCAGAAAAAGTACGAGATGATTCAGGAAAAAGAAGTACGAACTGAGGATTATCATCTAGATGATGCAAAATTTGTTGTTTTTGCATATGGTATTGTCTCCAGGATGGTACGTTCAGCGGTAGATCACCTGCGTAAGGAAGGTCTAAAAGTTGGAATGTTAAGACCCATAACATTATTTCCTTTCCCGAAAAAAGAAATCCGGGAATTGGTGGATCATGGTGCAGCATTTTTAGTATCAGAAATGAGCAATGGCCAACTTATCGATGATGTAAAACTGGCAACCGAATTTAAAGTACCGGTTTATTTTTACAACCGCATGGGTGGGAATGTCCCCGGTACAGAAGAATTAATCGACAAAATTCGTGTTCTTTATCAAAAGTCATAATCGTTGTAAAAGAGGTGTTTTAATGGCAAAAACCGCTTGGACAAAATCAAACGCTTTTTACCATGAATATTTTAGAAATACCAATCCAGATAAAAAAAGTACCCATTACTGTCCGGGTTGCGGGCATGGAAACATCCATAAATTTCTTGCCGAAGCGTTTGAAGACTTTGGCGTAATTAATAATACCATTATTGTATCTCCAGTAGGTTGCAGTGTTTTTGCTTATTATTATTTTGATACTGGTAATATCCAGGCTGCCCATGGAAGAGCAGCGGCAGTAGCGACCGGCATCAAAAGAGCACATCCACATAGTATTGTTGTGAGTTATCAGGGAGATGGTGATTTAGCCGCTATTGGAACAGCTGAACTCATTCATGCCGCAAACCGAGGTGAAAATATTACGGTTATCTTTGTTAATAACGCTATCTACGGCATGACCGGTGGACAAATGGCGCCAACTACCTTAGCTGGTCAAAAAACCACTACAACGCCCAGAGGACGCGATCCTTCAAATGAAGGGAATCCCATTAAAGTATGCGAAATGCTCAACAGTCTCGATGCACCAGTCTATATCGAAAGAGTATCCCTCCATGATGTAAAACATCGCGCCAAAGCCCGAATGGCCATTCGCAAAGCCATCAAAACACAAATTGATGGTAAAGGATATTCATTAGTAGAAGTACTATCTCCCTGCCCTTCGGGTTGGAAGATGGATCCGGTTGACTCAATGAAATGGATTGAGGAAGAAATGACCAATGTTTTTCCCCTGGCTGTTTTTCGCGACCGAACAGCAGAAGTTGAATCTAAACAAACTGAAAGAAAACGATTTACAAAAGAAGATATTAAAAAACATCTTGGACTTACCCAACTACAAGAAAAAGCATTTCCCAGAACCACTCCACCAGATAATTTCAAGAATCCGGCCATTAAAGCAGCCGGTTTTGGTGGCCAAGGAATACTTCTGCTTGGCATCGGATTAGCCCAAGCGGGCATGATGGAGGGATATAACGTCTCATGGATACCATCTTATGGTCCAGAGATGCGGGGAGGAACCGCTAACTGTCACGTACATATATCAGAAAATATTGTTGGTTCTCCTGTCGTATCATTTCCCAATATATTAGTTGCTATGAACAGACCATCTCTGGAAAAATTCGAAAACGACGTCAAACCCAATGGTCTCATTATTTACGATTCATCCCTTATCGATATTGAACCTTCCCGTAAAGATCTCGAGATAATGAATATACCCGCCACTAAAATTGCGGATGAGTTAGGAAATACCCGTATCGCCAATATGGTAGCTTTAGGCGCATTAGTTGGGTATACTAATATCCTGAAAAAGAAAACCTTAATTGCCACCTTGAATTATATAATAACAAGACAACGTCTGGTAAAAATTAATCAAAATGCCATTGAAAAAGGATATGAGTTTGGAATAAATTTTAGAAAAACCCTAAAAAAATGAGATAATTTAATACATTTACCCTATTATTATATTTATAACAAAGGCATTTTGATTCTCCATTTTACTCTCCACAAACAGTTGAATTTTTACCATATTCTTTGTTCTTAATTACATAATAAGCAAAGATTATTTTTTAACTATTGACTTTGATAAATTTTTCTTTATATTTGTCACCAATTGTTACAAAATTATCAATTAATTTTACTTATTTTTATAATATTTGTAACGATAATTAACAATATTAGTAAAACTTTTCCTAATAAAAGTAGAAAAATGTTAAGCATTTGAAAGTGAATAAGTCATGAGAAAAGAAAGAATAATTGGACTTTTTAATATAACAAAGTAAAATGAATAATTATAAAAAAGTTAATCAAACTATATTATTAAATTATTTGTCAGGAGTAAATCATCTACCTCTGGGTATTCAGGATGTTTCTAAATTATTTGTGATAAAAATTTTTTAAATAGATTTTTTTACATTTATATGTGAAATATTGAACTTTACAAAAGCTCTTTAACCACAATTAATCATTCTTCTTCAAAGATCTTATGCCTTGTAAGTGACAGGGCGGAGCTATGCTTGCTTAATTAAAATCATTGAAATTAAAAAGTCATAACACATAAAGAGGTAAAATGTTTCTGATATCCCAGGAGAATCTTTTAAAATCTATTGTTAACATCAACCAAGACTTTCCAGTTGTAATGCCGGTTGAAGGTGAAAAAAAGTATCTTCTGAAATACTTTGAGAAGCAATCATGGGACATCGATTTATGGTCATTCGCTGCTATACGTACCCCCCAACCGCTGAAAAGTTATTATTATCCAGCTACACAAAAAGTAGCTGTGTATCCCTTGGAGAAAAAAGAAGAAGATCAGTTCGTTCCATTGGTCATTATCGGTTCCAAAGCCTGTGATATTCACGCCTTACAAATTATTGATAAAGTATATGCTCAGGGAGATTATACCGATCCATACTATACAAAAGCACGTAAAGAACATATTTTAATTACTACAGACTGTCTGGAAGCAGGAGAATTTTGCTATTGTACCTTAATGAATAATCAACCATATCCAGTAAAAGATTTTGCAATGAATATCTCCTCATTAAATGGAAATTATCTAATCGAGGTGGGTTCTGACAAGGGTAAAATGACTTTAGAAAAATATTTTAGAGGATACAAAAAAGCCCACGAATCCCAGATAAAACAGCGTAATAAAAGGCGAAAGGAAATTGAAGAAACTGTTCAAGAAAAAAATAAAGAATTTATATATTATCGTTCTCATCAGGAATCGATTGAAAAACATCTGAAATCTCCAGAATGGGCAGATTTATGTAAAACCTGTGTAGAGTGTGGTACCTGCACTCAAATATGTCCAACCTGTTATTGTTTTCTCCTATTCGATTTTCCAGTGGAAGATAAATTTGAGAGAATTAAGGTATGGGATTCCTGTTTTTTTGCTGGTTATTCTCGAATGGCAGGAGGTCTTACCCCGCGTTTAAGTCTGTCAGAACGATTTAAGAACCGATTCTATCACAAATTTGATTCATTTGTCACTAATTTTGGCATAGAGGCTTGTACAGGTTGTGGTCGTTGTGTGGAAGGATGTATGGGAAAGATAGATCTTCGCCAGGTATTACACGAATTAGAAAAACGGATTGTTTTAAAGGAGACAGTGGATTTAACCTAAAAAGAAATACAATGATATGAAAAAGAGAAATTACTAATGGAGAGCATTTATCAACCAATTCCAACAAAGGTATTAGAAGTCATTAGCGAAACTCCCACAATTAAAACATTGGTTCTGAAACCACTTCGTGAGATACACTTTCGGGCAGGGCAGTTTATGCAATTAACTATTTATGGTATTGGGGAGGCTCCTTTTACTCCCTCTTCCTCTCCTTATGATACGAAGCAAATGGAAATCACCATTTTGAAGGCGGGTTATCTTACCGAAGCAGTGCACCACTTGAAAGCCGGTGATGAAATTGGCTTAAGAGGACCATTTGGAAAGGGTTATCCCCTGCAAAAATTCGAAGGGAAAGAGATATTAGTAATTGGCGGTGGGGTCGGTCTGGCACCTCTCAGAGCATTATTGTATTCATTATTTCACAATTTAGATAAATATAAACGCGTTTCCATAAAATATGGTGCAAGATACCCATCAGAATTAAGTTTTCATCGACAATACCAGGAGTGGCAGAAGTTAGACAGAGTTGATTTTGAATGCACCGTTGACAGCGCAAATGTTAACTGGAAGGGTAAAGTTGGATTGGTCACTGAGTTACTGGAGAACACCGACATTGATCGGAAAAATGCCTATGCAGTCTCCTGTGGCCCTGAAATTATGCTTAAATTTGTTACCTTAAAACTAATTAGTGTCGGATTTAAAGCGGATCAAATCTATCTTTCTATGAACCGTAAAATGAGCTGCGGGATGGGACTCTGCGGAAGATGTAATATTGGTCCATATTATCTCTGTAAAGATGGTCCAGATATGAATTATGCAGA
>SMTZ1_10002685_pt1 | contig 26049 bp, 26 predicted proteins | sample DeeMarSWOR136_30_FD_25667 | JGI IMG/M metagenome (IMG submission 25667)
TCCCCTTCCTGCTCACCCTCGATGGGTACCCCACCTCTCCAGCAATTTACGCTCAAGGACAACGGTTTTCTCCAAAGATTAAGGAAACTCCAGGTTTGGGTCATGTTGACATTGGGAGTTCAGTTATGCAATACTTCCCACCCTGTCATAAACCACTACTCCAGCTGATGGCCAAGGATTAAATAGAAATACCTCGTTAGGACGGGAGTGTGAGAGTTCATTGAAAGATCCTGAGAGACTAGCACATGGCGCGCGGGAGTTCAAACATCATATTGTAGACTGAACCAGGAAATTTCCGCCTCGCAGGCATTACGAGAGCAGTTCTTATCATTCAATTTTAACATACTTATGATCTTAACGACGGAGAATTAGAGGATGGGCGAGAAGGGCACTGAGGTGATCCGGACTACTACGTGGTCCGCTGGGCCCGGTTGCCACGGGGGTTGTGGGGTGCTGGCACATGTGAAAGATGGGAGGCTCGTAAAGATCGAGGGTGATCCAGACCACCCTTGGAATCAAGGACGCCTGTGCCCTAGATGCCTCGCAATGACCCAGTACCTCTATCATCCTGACCGCTTGAGACACCCGCTGAAAAGGGTAGGTAAGAGAGGGGAGGGAAAATGGGAGCGCATCTCCTGGGATGAGGCCTTTGACCTTGTTGAGAAAAAGATGAAGCGTATTCGAGAGATACATGGCGCCGAAAGTATGATATTTCTTCAGGGCACGGGCAGAGACATCGGGGGGTGGATCTCAATGCTGGCCTATGCTTACGGGAGTCCGAACTGGGTCTTCGGGCTCAGCGGGCTTGCCTGCTACACTCCAAGGTTGATGGTGATGTGGATCACCCACGGGGACCACTGCGTGGCGGATGCATCCCAGTGGCTGCCGCAGCGGTATGATGATCCAGAGTATCAGATCCCAAGGTGCATCATGGTGTGGGGTCAAAGCCTCCCCGCCTCTTGCCCAGATGGGTTCTTTGGGCACTGGATCGTTGACCTGATGAAGAGGGGCTCGGAACTTATAGTTATTGACCCCAGATATACCTGGCTAGCCTCCCGGGCAAAGATATGGCTGCAAATTAGGCCGGGGACTGATGCTGCCCTGGCACTTTGCTTTCTCAACGTTATCATCAATGAGGGGCTCTATGACGAGGAATTCGTCAAGAAGTGGACAAATGCCCAATTCCTGGTCAGAGTAGATGACAGCAAGAAAAGGCTTCTAAGGGAGAGCGACCTGAAGAGCAATGGCGAACAGGACAATTTCGTGGTTTGGGATATGACGACCAACCAGCCCAGGATGTGGAACTCCACTCTGGCACGATATCTTTCCGCAGATGTGCATCCAGCATTTGAGGGTACCTATAAGATTACGCTCGCGAACGGAGAAATTGCCAAATGCAAGACAGCCTGGACGCTGTTAAGGGAGAGTGTGAGTGAATATTCACCGGAGAAGGTCGCTGAAATCACCTGGGCACGGCCGGAAAAGATCGCCGAGGCAGCTCGCTTCTACGCCAAAAGCAAGCCAGCGTCATTACACTGGGGCTTGCCTATAGACACCATCCCCAGCACTACTCCTACGGCACAATCCATCGCCCATCTGTGGTGTTTAACTGGCAACCTGGATGTACCTGGCGGTAATGTGATTGCTCGCTATGCACTCGATGTGGTTACCTATCCCTTCCATTCAGGAGTGGGGATGTTGAGCCTGCCACCTGAAGTTCATGAGAAGAGGATCGGCACATGGAAATACGGACCAATTAAAGATTTCCGTGCCTGGGCCCATCCGGATACTGTCCTGGAGCAAATCTTCAGTGAGGAGCCTTACCCAATTAAGGGCATGTGGATCCAAACTGCAAACCCGATTGCCTGTACCGGACTGGAACCCAGGAAGTGGGACGAGGCATTGAAGAAGCTTGACTTCGTTGCCGTCGTCGACTTGTTCATGACGCCCACAGCCATGCTCGCTGATGTGGTACTGCCTGCAGCTACTTTCTTGGAAAAGAACAGTCTCAAGGCATGGTGGGTACCGCTTCAGGCTATCAATAAGGTGGTCACCGAAGGGGAATGCAAGGCAGATATTGAGATAAATTTCGAACTCGCCAGGCGGTTTAAGCCCCAGTTTCGCTGGAAGGACATCGAGGAGATGTACGACCATATTCTCAAGCCATCGGGCATGACCTATAAGGAGCTCGGCGAGAAGGGCTGGGTTCTTCCTCCAAAAGGCCATCCCAGCGCCCCTTACCGCAGGTATGAGAAAGGACTGCTGCGGCGCGACAAAAAGCCGGGCTTTTTGACGCCCTCGGGCAAGATCGAACTCTATTCCTCTTGGCTCGAGCACTGGAAACTGGACCCGCTTCCCTATTATGAGGAGCCTCCATTCAGCCCAATCAGCACCCCTGACCTCTACAAGGAGTATCCTCTGATTTTGACAACTGGCCGGAGGTCATCGGCCTACTTCCACTCAGAACATAGGATGATCCCATGGCTAAGGGAGATAGAGCCCGATCCCATAGTTGAGATCCATCCGGAAACAGCTGAGCAGCTTGGCATCAAAGATGGCGACCTCGTATGGGTGGAAAACTGGCTTGGCAAATGCCGGCGCAAGGCTAAGGTCACCCCTGTAGTACATCCGGAGATAGTCATGGTAACCCATGGCTGGTGGTTCCCGGAAAGGGAAGGCCCGGAACCTTCCCTATTTGGCGTCTGGGAGGTAAACGTAAATCAGCTCATCCCGATGGGGCATACAGGTAAGTCTGGGTATGGATGCCCCCTGAAGAGTATCCTCTGCAAGGTTTATAAGGCGGGAGGGGAGTAAATGCCTGACTATGGTTTAGTGGTCGATTATGAATACTGCACAGGAGCTGGTCAAGGAAACTCCCGACAAACGAAAGACAGTTCTATGGACACGGTGAAATACCCCCCAGACACAACCGTGACCTCTCAGGGCAACTTGGTGGGTATTCTAACTCAGCGGGCGTCAGGCATTTAGCTCGGGGCTAAGGCACAAAGGGCTACGTACATGTTTTCCCTTCAGAAAAATTCCCTTTTGTTGGCACGAAGATTGGACATGATAGCAGCCATGGCCATTGTCGTCATGATGTCGCTTACCTGTGCAGACGTTATCCTGCGGATGTTTCGGAGGCCAATCCCCGGGACATATGAGATTGTCTCCTTTTTAGGGGCAGTAGCCGTCTCCTTTGCCATGGCCCATACAACGGCAAAGAGGGGTCATGTCGCGGTCAGCCTCCTTGTGCAGCTCTTTCCCAAGAGGTTGCAGGACATCATTGAGAGTATCGTCTCAATCTTCGGAGTCGTACTGTTTGGCCTCATTGCCTGGCAGAGCGTCCTGTATGGTATGGACTGCCAAAGGGCAGGGGAGGTTTCCTTGACCTTACAGCTGCCTTTTTACCCAGTGATATACGGTGTAGCCCTGTCCGCAGTGGTTGTCTGTCTGGTCCTCTTAGTGGATCTGGCAGGGGCGATAGGTAAGGTGAAGGATAGGTGAGCCTGACTGCAATTGGTACCATTGGCCTTATCACCCTGGTGATCCTTCTTTTCTCAAAGATGCCCGTTGGCTTCGTCATGGCATTCCTTGGGTTTCTTGGCTTCAGTTATGTCGCCTCCATTAATGCAGGCCTCAGTCTATTAGCCAAGGATGTATTTGAGACATTCTCTTCATACAGCTTAACCGTTATTCCCCTCTTTATCTTTATGGGTCAGATTGCCTTCCATTCTGGCATAAGCAGAAGGCTATACGACTCTGTTTACGTATTTATGGGGCATTACAGGGGCGGTCTGGCCATAGCCACAGTGGGTGCCTGTGCAGGATTCTCTGCCATCTCAGGATCAACCAATGCAACTGCAGCCACTATGGCAACTGTCACGCTGCCTGAGATGAGGCGCTACAACTATGATATGAGTCTGGCGACAGGCACGGTTGCCGCAGGGGGAAGCCTGGGTATACTGATACCCCCGAGTGTTATATTCATTATCTACGGGATCATGACAGAGCAATCCATTGGAAAGCTCTTTGCCGCTGGTATCTTTCCAGGTATTCTTCTTGCCCTTTTATTTATGCTTACTATATATGTAAGGGTACGACTGAACCCAGGGCTCGCCCCCCCTGGACCAAAAACGACTATCAAAGAGAAGGCGAGATCCTTTACAGGGGTTTTAGAGGCCCTGGTCATTTTTGCCTTTGTCATGGGAGGCCTCTTTTTCGGGATATTTACGCCGACTGAGGCCGCAGCCGTGGGTGCATTTCTCACCTTGGTCCTTGCAATTGTGAGGAGGCAGTTAAGTTGGGAGGGATTCGTCAAATCCCTTATGGAAACAACAAAGATCAGCTGCATGGTCATGGTTATAGTCACAGGGGCAGTTATCTTTGGCCACTTCATGGCTATCACCAGGATCCCATTTGATCTGGCAAATTGGGTCTGTGTACTCCCCCTCCCGAACTATGCGATCATGGGGATAATTATCCTTGTATATCTGTTTGGGGGATGTTTTATGGATGCCCTGGCCATGATTATGCTCACCATTCCGATCTTTTATCCTGTGGCTACAGCGCTCGGTTTTCACCCTATATGGTTTGGGGTGGCTATTGTTCTGGTGACGGAAATGGGTGTCATCACACCCCCGGTAGGGGTAAACGTATATGTGGTCCATGGTATTGCCAAGGATGTTCCTCTTGAGGTAATCTTCAAGGGCGTTGCCCCTTTTGTCCTGGCCCTTCTGGCATGTGTTGCTATTCTGCTAAAGTTTCCCCAAGTCGTCCTGTTTTTACCCGGCCTCATGAAGTAGGGATAGGCGTTGGTCCCAGGTATATGGATTCTTAAGGTCAAAAAAAAGGGGGACCCGGGGATCGGGTACCCCTTTACATAGAGACTCAGATCTGGCTCTTTAATTAATATAGCTTGCTATATTTTGCAACCAACTCTCTGAGGAGCTCAACAGCCTTTCTCCCAGGAAGACGCTTCTGTTCCATCTTCGACTGACAATCAATAATAATTGGACTAATGGACTGGATCCATCTCTTCTCCTCGGCCGGTGAGAGCCGGTGGATATTCTTGCCAAGTTCAATTACAAATTTCCTACCTTCTCTGTCAATATCCTCCCACACCTTGCCGTGCACATCCACCCACTCCTCGCCAACTTCGTTAAAGACCTTTTTGATATCGGGGGGAAGGGATTCATACTTCTCCTTGTTCATCACCACAAACATTGCGGTGGTGTAGCCAAGGGCCTTGGTCTCGATCACGTAATCTATAACTTCGGCCTGTTTCCATCCCTTGAGGACCTCGATTGGGCAGAATGTACCTTCAACTACCCCCTTTTGCAGGGCCTCATAGGCAGCGTTTTGGGGCATGGCGACAGGGGCGGCTCCCAAATATTTCGCAAGCTTTGAGCTGAGACCGGTACACCTAATCTTCATGCCCCTAATATCATCAAGGGAATTAACATCCTTCTTGGCAGCGAGTGCTCCAGGCCCATGGGCATGAATAACAAGTACCTTTACATCCCTGAGTTCTTTTGGATTCATCTCTTTGTAAAATTCATATGCTACTCTGGTTGCAACCCGGCCGTTCGGATAGCCTAATGGGAGGTCCACAGCCTCCATCAGAGGGAACCTGCCCCTTGTATAGGCAAAACATGACTGGCCAATATCTGAAATTCCTTTAACTACTCCATCATAGCAGACCCTTGGTTTGGTGAGGGTTCCTCCTGGAAAGTAAGAGATCTTGACTCGTCCATTGGTCCTCCGCTCGATCTCTTTTGCCATGTTAGCGCCGGCAATTCCATGGCCATGCGTGGGTGGGAAGAAGTTACTGTAGGTAAGATTGATGGTTTCCCCTTTAGCAAATGGCAGGGGAACAATCGCTAGGGCGATTAAAAGAGAAGATGCACATAATAGGATCAGCAAACCTTTCTTACTCATTATTCCCTCCCTTATAATTTAATACAGATAGATTCTCGTGTACTAGCAGAGCTTTGCTAATACAGAGTTAGAAACCACACTGATAGCCCCCTGTCAATCAAAAATATGTCCCCCAAAAACCCTCCCCTTTTCATAGCCAGCCTCGAGAAGAGCTTAAGGTTATTTTAGGTCTCTTTGGACTGATTTTATGCAAGCCACAAAGGCTATATCTAAGGCTACTTTTTTATCGGGTGATTATTCGAAATAGGTGTCAAGCGTACCTAATCTTATCGAGGAACGACTTCAGGTAGGATCTCTGAACTGGGGGTCTTTTACTTCTTTGCCTTTTCTATCAAATCCACCAGGCTCTCAATCTTCGGCTTTGGGGGCGCAAATATCCGGTCCAGTTCTTCTCCGGAGTAATGGTCTGCCAGAAACTTACTAATGTCCATATGCATTTGCCAACAACCGACTATCCATCTGCAGGGAAGCATGTTATTCTCGAAACGGCAGTACCTAAAGTTGACCTCTCCTCCTACCCTGGGGCACCGAATCGTTTTGTCGTCCTGCTGTTCTATCAATCTGTCTACCTCCTACGGAAAAAAGGGAGGCGCACTCGCAGGGTCGATGGGATAGGGCCTGCGAGTGCACCGCTCTGAGCTGACAATCCCACAGGGGCTTATACCTTGGGCATTGCAGCCTGCGCCTTCTTTACCTCCTCCTCGGGGTAAGCATAATCCTCGAGTTTACCCGACAGGTAGGCGTCATAGGCGGCAAGGTCAAAGTGCCCATGCCCGCTGTGGGCTATCAGGATTGTCTTTGCCTCACCGGATTCCTTGCACTTGAGGGCCTCATCAATGGTTACCTTAAGGTCGTGGCATGGCTCAGGACCGGTGACAATACCCTCAGTGCGGGCAAACTTTACCCCGGCTTCAAAGACCGCGGTTTGGTGTACGGCTAAGGCCTCAACCAGGCCCAGTCGATGGAGGTGGCATATGATCGGTGCCATTCCATGATAGCGCAGCCCACCGGCATGAATTGGGGGCGGGATAAACCCATGGCCCAGGGTATACATCTTGATCAGGGGGGTCATCTCGGCTGAATCGCCAAAGTCATAGGCATATATTCCCCTAGTCACGCTCGGACAGCTTTCCGGCTCAACGCAGATGATGCGCATGTCTGGCTTTTCTCCGCTGATTTTATCCCTGATCCATGGCAGGAACTGCCCGGCGAAGTTTGAGCCACCGCCAATGCAACCCACAATAATATCCGGGTAGGCATCTGCCATCTCCATCTGTTTTCTGGTCTCCTCCCCAACAATGGTCTGATGGAGGAGGACGTGGTTGAGTACACTGCCCAGGGAATAGTGGGTATCATCACGGGTTACTGCGTCCTCAACTGCCTCACTGATGGCCAGCCCCAGGCTGCCGGGGCAATCAGGCCATTTTTCCAGCATGTCTCGTCCTGCCTTGGTATCCGGGCTGGGGCTGGGGACACAACTAGCTCCCCAGGTCTCTATCAGGATGCGTCGGTATGGTTTTTGATCATAGCTGATCCTGACCATATAGACCTTTAATTCAATATCGAAGAAGGCGCACCCCATAGCCAGAGCGCTCCCCCACTGGCCGGCACCTGTCTCGGTAGTCATCCGCTTGATACCTTCTTGCTTATTGTAGTACGCCTGGGCTACAGCTGTGTTGGGCTTATGGCTCCCCGCCTGGCTTGTCCCTTCATATTTATAGAAGATCTTAGCCGGCGTATCCAGGGCCTTCTCCAGCCGATATGCCCGATGCAATGCCGTTGGCCTCCAGGTACGGTAGACATCCTGTACCTCCTCGGGGATTTCAATCCAGCGCTCGGTGCTCACCTCCTGCTTAATAAGCTCCATAGGAAACAGGGGAGCGAGGTCGTCGGGACCTATCGGCTTTCCTGTTCCCGGGTGTAACACTGGTGGCAGGGGCTCAGGCAAATCAGCCTGGATGTTATACCAATGAGTTGGCATATCCTTTTGGTCAAGAAAATACATTGCCCTTTCCATTTTTCTCCCTCCTTTCGGTGTAGTATCTCATTCTCTTTTTCGCTGAGGTCCATCTTTGTTATATCCGTTCTCTGTCCCACCCATTATCTTTAGTCTGTAGGTTGGTTTTCGCTTCTTTTAGGCCCCGGGCGGGGCCATCGCCTTAACATAGCAAGCATAAGTTCACCTCCTCATATCAGAACCACATGGCTTAAGGTTAAAGAACATCAGCCTTGATAATGAAAAAGCCGTGATCCCTGCGGGGTCACGGCTTAAGGCAAGAAAAAACTGGCGAAATCGCACTACCCCGCATGCAAGTAATAGTGCCACCAGTTTTTGTTTACGCGAATCTTCTTCATTACTTTGCCTTCCTGGCAAACCCTGTTAGCATATACATTTGAAACACATTGTCAAGAAAAAATTTCAGCTTTTGGTGTCCTGGAGTTATTTTTTGATGGCTCAACACTACCTCAGCAACTCAAGGGCAACACGGCAATATGTCTCAACTCCTATCGATAGGACTTCGTCATTCAGGTCAAATTTCGAGTTATGGAGGGGAGCGCATCCCTCGCGGCCCACACCGAGGAAGAAAAAGCACCCTTTTGACTTTTCCAGGTAGAATGCCATATCCTCGCCGCCCATGGTTGGCTCAGGTTCAATAACCTGATCTTCCCCGACGACCTCTCCTGCACATCGGCGAACTACCTCGGCCATTGATTCGTCGTTAAATAGCGGAGGATATCCTTGGGCGTATTTCAATTCATAATCTGCCCCCATGGATTGACAGACGCCACGAACGATCTTTTCAATGCGCTCCGGCCAGGAATTCCATATAGCTCTCTCGAATGTCCTTGTTGTGCCGGACAACTCGGCCTCCCCGGGGATGACGTTAAAGCTTGTGCCTGCGTGAAAACTGCCAATAGTGACGACTGTTGGATTCAGGGGGTCCATCTGACGGCTTGCAATACGTTGTAGGGCATTGACGACCTGGGAACCTACCTCAAGCGCATCCACGCATAGATGAGGCATGGCCCCATGGCCACCTTTTCCTACTATTCTGATATCAAAGCGATCCATGGCCGCCATGAGGGCTCCAGCCTTCACCCCTATAGTCCCCTCAGGTACAGCAGGCCAGACATGAGAGCCTATAGAATGATCTACCCGGGGATTTTTCATGACACCTGCCTCGATCATGGCCTTGGCACCTCCAGGGCCTTCCTCAGCTGGCTGGAATAAGAACTTGATGTTCCCGTTCAATGTATCCTTCACCTTATTGAGAATTGTTGCCGCACCGAGAACCATGGCCATGTGGGCATCATGACCGCACGCGTGCATTGCACCCCCGTGAGTTGAGGCGAAAGGCAGCCCTGTTTCCTCTGAAATGGGGAGCGCGTCCATGTCAGCACGGATCATCAAGGTCCTGCCTGGGCCTGCACGCTTCATCAAGGCAACGACGCCAGTTTGAGCAATTCCGGTTTGGACCTCAAGGTCCTCCTTCCTCAGATACTCTGCCACATAAACCGATGTCTTTTCTTCAGTATAAGCCGGTTCTGGTATACGGTGTAGGTCTCGGCGGGTATTTATGATGAGGTCTTTGTGCTGCTGTACCAGTTTCTTGATTTCAATCATGACGAAGCTCTATGAAAGTGTTGATTACAGCGTGACGAACTTGTGAATATGCGCTCTGTCCATGGGTTTGGTGAGCAGGGAGACAACGATCAGAACGATGAAATTCAATACCAGTCCCTGAATCCCAGCATGGATGTCCCAGAATTTTGGGATGAATTCGAGCACAATCGCATAATTGTACAGCACGCCTGTAAGGATTCCACAGATTGCGCCTATCTTGGTTGCCCGTGGCCAGAAGAAGGTTGCAGCAGCGAGAGGAAGCAACTGAACGATAGAACCGTAGGCCCCCAGCAGGAGCGCGACCAATGTCTGTCCACCGAAGATGGCCACCAGATATGAGACCGCACCGAAGCAGATAACGGAGATCCGAACCCACAGAGTGGCCTCTCTGTCCGAATGTTTTTCCCTTTTCAGGACTTCGACAAAGTCCTGAGCGAAGATTGAGCCCGCGGCGTGGGTAATGGTATCTTGCGTTGACATGGCAGCGGCAAGGGCGGCAGCCAAGATCAGGCCCACAGCTATAGGGGGAAACTGCATGTGGCTGAACATCCAAGGCAGAATGCGATCAGCTGCACCCAGCTCATCGGGTTTTACCTGCATGATTCCCGCAAACCCGATAAAGAGCACTGGCACCAAAAAGATGGCAAATGTGGGATAGAAAACGATGGTTTGCTTCAGCACCCGCTCGCTCTTGGCTGTATAGGCCTTCATGAACAAATGGGGCCACATGGAGAAACCAAGCACGGACACCAACAAGGCGGATGCAAAGGCAGCAAAGCTCATCTTGGTTCCGGGACCGACAAGGAGGTGAGTTGGATTCGCCTGCGCAATCTGGCGAAACATCTCCGAAGGACCCCCGTAAAGGTCGTAGGCAAGGTAGAGCCCAAGTACCCAGGCTGTGATGACCATAAAGGCCCCCTGGAAGACATTGGTCCAGGCAACGCCCCGCACACCGGCGTAGAAGACGTAGATGAGAACCACGACATAGGCGACAAGCGCACCGGCCCAAAAAGGTATGCGGCCCTCTGAGGCGATCTCGAATACGTAGGCACAACCCTTCATCTGAAGCGTGATATATTGGATGAAGGCCAGGACAGAGACGACGGCAATGATCAGGGAAAGGACCTTGGATTGGAAGCGATCTGAGAAAAGCTGGGCCTGGGTGACATACTGAAACTTCTTTCCAGCCTTGAGCGCTCGCGGACCCCATAGCCACCATGGCACCAATCCCAAGGCGCAGTAGCCTAGGATGTAAAAAGCCGCTGCCCCTTTGGAGTAGGCCCAGCCAGGCCCGCCCAAGTAAGCAAAAGCACTGAAAATAGCGCCCCCCATGAGGAAATACATGACTACAAAGCCAAGGCCTCGGCTGGCAGCAATATACTCAACGATGGAGCTTTCCCTCCCGCGTCCGGCCCAGGATCCAAGAAAGAGGACGAAAAACAAATAGATACAGATAATGATGAGAATCAATATCCATGTCATAACACATCTCCCTTTTCTTCCATGTTCTTGGATTCAAGAAGATAGAGAATGACAAGCGCAGCAAACTCTGCCGTAATAAAGAGGACGATAAAGAACATCCCAAACGGCATCCCCAGTACAAAAGGTCTTAAGGAATTTGCGAAGAGCCAATAGCAGGACTGAACTACTATGATGACGCAGAAAATAGTGAAAAAGATTATTCCCCTTATCTTAGCCCCGCGCGGCGTTCCCGGTCTAAAGACCGTGATTCCATAACCAACCTTCTCCTGTTCGTTGTTCATCCCAAGCCTCCTTTCATTTCTTACGTGTGTTCCAGGTAAAGAAAGAGGCAGATCCTAACGGCATACTCATCTTTTGAGCCAAATCAACGGATATTTCGCCTTATCGTGCAACCAATCCCTTTCAGATTGGGTGTTCCAAATTCCTTTCCCAGCTTCTTGGTAGAGGTAAGGATATTGAAGTTGGATTGTTCCCATTCATAAAGGGAAGTTGCCTCTGACTCCGGAAACCACCACCCATGGGAGGCATTTAACACCCCAGGATCAACCCTATCGGTAAGATGTGCATTCTGGGTTATCTTTCCAGACTTTGTCTCAATAGTAACAGCGTCGCCTTGTCTGATTTGGTATTTCAGGGCAGTCTCAGGATGGATTTCTACCCTAGGATGTGGCCTTTTCTCTCTCAGTGTTTCGATCCATCGGTAGGACGAATGGAGGTAATAGCGGCTTTTGGAGCTGGTTAATACCAAGGGATAATGGGGATCATCCTCCTCTGGAAGGCCGGCAGATTGAGGCAATGGCGAAAGATTGAGCTTTTCGGCCTGACTCAATTTCAACTCCACCTTGCCGGTGGGCGTTCTGAACCCATTAGATACATATTTCTTAAACCTGTCAGGGCCTTTTAAGTATCCTCTTTCAGTAAATTCCCTGTAGCTGAGGCCGCTTGGTTGCAGTAACTCTTCTAGCAGCTGATTGTAGTCGTCATACCAGTATTCTTTTTCAGTTAAAACCTTGCCTAACTCACTTAAGATCTTGACATCCGGCCAGCATTCATCTGGGGGATCAACCACCTTTGGTCTCGCGAGGAGGTAACCATGGCCAAGTCCGTAGTGGCCAATGTCATTGAACTCAAAGTGGGTTGCTGCCGGAAGGACAATATCCGCAACGGCCGCTGTGGGGGTCATAAATATATCAGAGACGGCCAAAAACTCGAGCTTCATCAAGGCCTCATATGTCTGGCGGCTATCCGCGTAGACCAGCAATGGATTTGTACACTGCATATAGGCCGCCTTTACCGGATAAGGGTTCCCTTTAAGGACCGCCTGCCTGAACATGGCAGGAGGAACGGTCATCAGCCTCGGTATGGTACGATGATGGGCATGGATCATCTCATTTCTCTTTGACGGGAGTAGGTCGGATCTGACGAATTTCCCTAGGCCGAGTACGTTGGGCTCATTGGCCTGGATATTGCCGCCAGGGACATCAAGATTACCGCATATTGCCATCAGACAGACGATCGCCCTCAAAGCATGAAATGCATTTATGGTATGTTCAAGGGGATTACCCCATTGGATGGCAGCCGGATGTGATCTAGCGTACAATCTTGCTGCCTTTCGAATAAGATCGGGCTTTACCCTGGTAATCTCCGCTACCTTTTCCGGTGTAAAATCCCTGACATGCCTGACCAGATCAGTGAAACCATAGGTCCAGTTCTCAACAAAGTCTTTATCGTAAAGCTTTTCCCCAGTGATCACATTCAAAAAGGATAAGGCCAAGGCGTTGTCCGTTCCCGGCCTTAATTGAAGCCATACCCTTGCCCCTTTCACCAGATCAACTCTTCTCGGATCTATCACTATGAGCTCTGTTCCTTTCTTGATCTGTTCGATAAGCAAGCTGTGTATCTCCCCCTCCTCATTGGTAGAGGTGATATTGCTCGCCCAAAGGACAACTAATTGACTTCGATGATGAAAATCGGTTACGGGATAAAAACCGCAGGTGTGGATTCCGGTTATTTCCCTGGGGGCGTGGCAGACATCCTGAACGGAGACGACATTGGGGGAACCAAAGCAATTTGCCAGCCTGATCAACACAAAGTGTTCCATTCCCTTAGGCATGCCCTGACAGAAAGCGATTCCCTTTGCGCCATAGTTCTCCTTCAATGCTTTGAGGTTCTTAGCTATCTCGTCTATTGCATCCGGCCACGAGATCCTCTCCCATTTCCCCTCGCCCTTCCTCCCAGCCCTTCTCAAGGGGTATCTGAGTCTGTCGGGATGGGTGAGTCTCTCGGGTGATGCCAACCCCTTGGCACATACGTAGCCCTTGTTCAAGAAACCATGTGGATCTCCTTTAATGCTGATAATCTTGTTGTCTTCGACGCCTACAAGTAGAGAGCAGCCACCATGATCCATCCTTGCGCAGTGTGTCTTTACCCACCTGATACCGCCTCTCATCTGCAATCTCCTTTAGCTCTTGGATAGGACCATTAGGTGGCTATGAGTAGATTCATCTGAGGCAGAGCCGACTTCAAGATATGACCTTTCAGAGATAGTCATCGCCTTTCTAGAGCTTGATATCTGAAAAAAGGAGGTATAGCTTGGCAATGGCAAGCATGATATACAGCGGATTAGGCCTTGTCCAGTAATTAGTCAGGGAAGGTCGGTAAATGAGGCCGGGGCTAGGCTTTTGAGGTCTTATGCAGGGTTTTTTTTGGCGAGTTAATCTTGAGGTAAGACTAATGGCATATGGGCTATAATGCATGCCCTAAAGGGGCTGCGGCACACTCACCCTATAATCTCCACTAACAAATCTAGATAGTCCATCAGAAGTCTCGTTGTGAGAAAGTTCTCTCTCACATGCTCCTTGCCCTTTCTACCCATTTCCTTTGACAGATCGGGGTCCTGCAAAATTCTTATAATTCTGTCTGCAAGCCCTTGATTATCGGAAGGATCAACCAGAAAGCCATTTTCGCCATCTACTATTTGAAGTGGAATACCACCTACGTTGGATGCGACTACAGGGATTCCCTTCCACAATGCCTCGGTTACGACCAGTCCAAAGCCCTCTCTGATTGACTTCTGTATGATAACCGAAGATGCTCTCTGAAGGGCGTTTATGAATATGTAGTTTGAGGCCACAGGGTCAGTCACCAATATTATACCTCCGCTTTCAATTAGCTTCCCTATGCCCCTTTTTGTTCTTTCGTAAATCCTTGGTCCCTCAGGATCATCTGTTGCTAAATTGCCGCATAGGATCAATCTGCAATCGACCTCTTTCTTAACGAGCTTGAATACCTTTATTGCACCTTCTGGGTCTTTCCACTTATCAAATCTTGATATTTGGGTTACGAGCGGTTTATCTGTGCCTATGCCGAATTTCTTGAGATATTTCGAGATATCCTCCTGAGAGATCTCCATATTCTTTGAAGAGAGGGGATCGATGGCCGGATAGACAATTCTTTGTTCAACTGGAATATCCGTTTTTCTATACTTCTCGTTAGAGAGAAGGACTAGGTCATATTTCAGTATGAACGTGGTAAGGAAGTCCCATAGCTGAGGATTGGGATTTGATAAATCTACATGGCACCTCCATATCCACGGCTGTCTCTTTCTGTAGAATTTTATGAGAGGCAGGGGTTGCGGGTCGTGGATAATCACACAATCATGGTCTATATGCGTATAAGTAGCGAAGTCTCCATTTGCCTGGTAATATAAGCGTTTCTTCCTTTCTGTAAAATGAATGGGCTCTCCTTGCAGTGCGTTGTGAAATTTCTTGGTCGTCTCAAAAAAGTCGGGAAACCCGTGTAATGTCCTCCAACCTGTATCGATTCCTATATCGTTCATAAGCGGTACGATACTGTTTAATATCTCTGCCACCCCACCACCTTGATACGTGGAGTTGATATGTAGGATGTGTTTTCCGTAAAGGTTTCTTGCCTTTCTGGCTATCTCACCTATTACTTTAGTCCCGACGATTTCCCTGTAGTCCTCTAAACCATGCATTGTCTTACGCCCCCGACACCAATTCCTTTAATAACAGCAGCACATCTCCTTGCCATTTAAGATTGAATCTCGCAAGAGAGGAGCTTAGGCCCACCTTAAGTGAGTATGCCCACTCGGGAACTACCCCAAACATATCCTCATCCGTCCTGTCATCACCTATTGCCAGAATAAAGCCCCACTCCTCTCTGGCAATCCACCGCAGTGCCGCCCGCCCCTTATTTATGCCACTATTTTTAACCTCAACTACCTTACTTCCTTCCAGTATCTGAAGATTGAGATTGGCAGTGAGATTTACGAGTTCATCTGTCAACTCCCTTACCCTTGTTGTCCCCAGTGAAGAATCAGCTCTTCTATAGTGCCAAACAAGGGAAAACCCTTTTTCTTCAATGAAAGAGCCAGGGGTTCTATCCATATAGAGCTCGAGGATTGGGCGTATCTCCTCTTTCCAGTAATCTGTGAGAGGTTCTATCATTTCCCAGTCTTTTTCCTTTATCCATACGCCGTGTCCCGCAACAAGACCGAGATTTGAGGTTCCAAACCACTTTTCCATAGTGTCCTTATCCCGACCACTGAGGAGCACCACTTCATTTCTTGGGTTTGCAGCGAGCCTTTCAAGTAATCGTAAAAGCTCATCTCCAGGTCGTGCTTGCTCAGGCTTTCCGAAAAATGGGATGAGAGTTCCGTCATAATCCAAGAGCAAAAGGCGCTTCAGAGCATTATGATACTCCCTCAATAAACTGTTTTTCATATCTGGCCCTAATATCCTCGCATGCATATCTTGTTGGCGTCTTTTGGTGTGGATCAGCCTGTCTCTAAACTCCTTTGCCCACCTCACGACATCATAGCGCTGAAGCCGCTCTTGCATTGCCCTGTTACGCTCTATTTGATCCTCCTCTGGCATCGTTAATGCTTTTTCTAGCGCCTCTACCACCTCGTCCCTATTGTTGGGGTTAACTATAAGTGCCTCTCCCAATTCTTTTGCAGCTCCAGCCATCTCACTAAGCACCAGAACCCCCCTTCCATCTGTTTTCGTTGCGATGTACTCCTTAGCGATGAGATTCATGCCATCCCGAAGGGGCGTTATAAGACATACGTCAGCGATATTATACAGCGCGATAAGATTATGGAAGGGTAGAGAGCGGTACAAGTACCATATAGGCGACCAGCCAATAGTGCCATACCTTCCATTAATCCGGCCTACCAATTCGTCTATATTCCGTTTCAGCAACTTGTAATGTTCCACCTGGGTCCGGGAGGGAGCTGCGACTAAGATAAAAATAACCATCTCTTTATAGGCCGGATTTCTTTCCAAAAAGGTGTCAAAGACTTGCAAACGTTGGGGAATTCCCTTCGTATAGTCCAAACGGTCTATGGACAAGATTATCTTGCGTCCCGGTAGGCTTTTTCTCAGCCTTGTGATCGCTTTTCGTACCTCTGGATCTTGAAAGGACGTTGAGAAGCGTTCATAGGATATTCCCATTGGAAATGTATCTACCCTAATTATGCGATCCTCCGCGTATATTTGTCCCAACTGGGATTCATAGCCCAATAATCGGTGCATGCTCATAAGACAATGACGTGTATAATCATCCGTGTGAAAGCCGATAAGGTCTGCCCCTAATAGTCCTTTTAAGATCTCTTCACGCCATGGAAGTAAGCGAAATATCTCAAAGGATGGAAAGGGTATATGATGGAAAAACCCTATTACTGCATCGGGTAATCTTTCCCTTACAATGTTGGGCAGGAGCATTAGATGATAATCGTGTATCCAAATAATGTCGTCCTTCCTCGCAATGCTGGAAATTGCCTCACCAAAAAGCTCATTAACCTGTTTATAGGCCTCCCAAAAACTCTTGTCATGGATCACGTATTGGGGGAAATAGTGGAAGAGGGGCCAGAGGGTCTTATTACTAAAGCCATGATAGTACTTTTCAATATCGCTTTGTGAGATAAAGACAGGATGGCAGTTGAACTTAGACATCACTTCCGCAGCAATAAACTGTCTTTGCTCCTCGCTTGCTTTATCTGAGGCAATTCCAGGCCATCCTATCCATACACTATCGTATGACCTATAAAACGAGCCTAAGCCCGTGGCCAAGCCCCCGGTGCTAGGACGTAAACGCAGACCACTTTTCCTTGTTTCAATGGTAATCGGCAATCTGTTTGAAACAATCAATAGCCTCTGCATGGTAGTTCACTCTGCTTGACTTAAGGGGTAAGTCCAATGGGCTGTCCCTATACGGAACTATCAAAAAGTTTGGCGACAGTCGTTACCCGAAACAGGCTAGATTACATTTATAAACATGAAAACAGTAAGATGGCGTCTTATTCAAATAATTCTAGCAAACAAGCCTGGTTCAAAGGAAGCATTATTTTGGTCGACCAGCCTCCCAGTTCCTTCCCGTCAAAGAAGTGGATGCTCAGGAGTGAGTAAATGCCTAATCCTGCTCGTTACATGGGATTTATTTTTGACCCGGACCTCAGCAGAATCATGATGTTTTCATCAATCCATTCTATGTGCCGGGGGTCAGTAAAATTACGCATAATCTTTCTCTTAAATTCCTTCAGGCAAGCCCTTAATTCTCGATCATCATAGAGGGAAAAGGTTGAATAATGTCTTTTTCTAACCTTATCCAAAAGGTGATCCAAGGTGGCCTTCCTCCTGAACTTGAAGGTCTTAATGGACTCCATTGTCGAGCAACTTGTTGAATCCACAGCCCCAATGATGTCATTTAATTCATAGAGACGTTCCTCTTTTTCCAAGAAGAGAGGAAAATATCTCCCCCAGATATTTCTCGCATTCTGACTTTGAAGGCGAAACCGTCTTCTTTCGTAATTGCCACTGCTTTTTCAACGAATCTCAGAAAATGGAAATGGTGAATGGCGTTAAAAGTAAAGACACAGTCCATTAGGTTGTCTTTCAAGGGTAAATCACTTGCATGTGCTTTCACAAGGATAAACCTGTCTATGTCATTGCGTTTCAGATAGGCTGACGTCTCTTTTAGCATTGATTCGTTGACATCAATGCAGGTCAAATGAAGTTTGTTCAGATGTTTGAAGAGCAACAAACTATACCTTCCGGCACCGCATCCGATATCAGCTGCTCGAACCGTCTTTAAGTCTTTCAGTCTCTTACTGATAAACCGGATTGGTTGAAGATCAGTTGTCCTTATATCTCTGTATAAGGGAGCGATTTTGGAAAAGTGATTGTGGGTGTTGTCCTGATGAATCGTCATTTACCTCCCCAGGTCCCTCTAACAAAGAGCTCGATGATCTACATATCTACGTTGAAAGGGCCTATTGCCTAACCACATAAGCATTTCTGGTTCGCTCATTGAGCTATCTATCTTTCAAGGAAAGCTCAGCGAGTTACAGCCCACAGCGGCATTGTCCTGATGAGAAAGTGGCTCCTCCGTCGCTTTTTGACTTGAGATCTCACGCTTACAATTTTGTTTTCCCCTCCATATCTTGGATAATTATCTCCGCGCAGATGCGGGCACTCACTCCAGAGGGTAATGCGCATTTCTCAAAGCCCTTGTCACTTACAAAAGCAGGGTAGCCCTCTTTAGGGTCAGCTACATTGTAGTACTTGCCAAAAATCAGATCCTTGTGAATATGGCGGCACCTAGTGGTGCCCATCTCGTTTTCAAAGAGATAGAGGAACTTACGGGATTGGGCATAAGAGCGGGCGTTGGCGCTGTAGTCTAAGAGGTTGTCACCGCCGAAATAGGTACTGAGTACAGCAAGGCCCCCGAGTACTGCTCCGCAAGTCTCCCCGGTGAGGGCAACCCCAGGCAGAGAGGAAAGCGCTGTGATAATCCTGATATCCCCAAATCCAAACTCCTCCATGACGGCCAGTGCAGGGCTTTTGGCACAGTTCTGATCGACTTGCTCATATTCCTCGGCTCTCTTTTGAACGCGATCAAGTATCTCTTGCTTGTTGACGATCATCTCATCTCGGATAATTGTCTTCTTCGGAATGCCCCCTGAAGACAGCCTCTTGAGCCTAGCCTCAACAGCTGCCTTATCATCTGGGCCCTTCGCTAATTCTTGGACCCTTGCTTTAAGCGTGGTGTAGTCGGGTGACAGTTTCTCAGCCATCGGTTTGTCTCCTTTTTTATTGTCCGTTTCTCAGTCTTCTAACTCCAGAGTCACCTGACAATAAGGGTTACCTGCAGGCATAATCTTGGTGAGCACTGTTGGTCCCTTGAGTTTGACACCCATGGCGTCGAAGGTACCTTGCTCCAGGGCCTCAAGAAGCACACTACAGATCTTCGGGTTCTCCTGACAGGGTAGGGCAAGAGGGCACTCATATTCACGCTTTACAGCTCTCTTCTTTCCAGTCTCTATCCACTCCCCCTTAATCCCTGAGTTAGAGTCTTCCAAATCCATGATCCTCCCCAAGCAGCGGGCATCTTTGAGGTCGTCTATCTTCATGATCCGAACCATAGTTGCTGCCCGTTGACGGCCAACTTCATACATAGCCTTCTTCGCGACCTCCCAGACTTCCTCGCCGAAACTTCTGGAAAGGGCATTCATAATGGTGGACAGAAAAATTCCCAATGTCCTGCCGGCCAAGGATGCTATCTTCTCTGGCGGTGTATCGGGAATAAATTGTGTCTGTCGGTCCTCGCCGAGGGGCTTCATTTCTTCCAAAAACTCTGCCTTGTAAGTGCCATGGTCGAATTTCCTTTCGACTTTTTGGCTCATGTATCCATCCTTCTTTTTGTAGATCCATATCTTTTTTCTACTGAGATATCAAGCCTTGAGATTCCGTCCTCAATAAACACGGCCTTACTGGGCTCTTTTGACGGTCGACGCAGTTGCAGAGTACAGGGTGGCACCCTACCGTGAATAATCATAGAGGGAGTTCGCCGGAAGGTTGAATCAAGGACACTCAGGTACGCGGCGAAGGCCCGAATGGCCTATGAGAACTAGCCAAGGCCGTTTGGAAAAGCGTGCGGTAGGGTGAACCTCCTGCCAATAATAGCTAGCAGAGAGGTGAGAATGGGTCAGGGAAAGACGGCTGGGTTGATATCAGCTCAGCTTAAAGCACAGGATTATTGCCTAAAGCGCCTCTATGGTGGAGGGTGGTTTTTTGGTTATATTGTAGGTAACGCTGACAACGCCAGGCGTCTCGGCTGTGATTCGCTCTGCCAATCGGCCTAATACATCGTAGGGAAGCCTGGTGGGCGATCCTGTTTTTGCATCCGTGCTCTCCCAACATCTTACCTCGATTTGCAGACCGTAATCTCTCTTTCCTCCTCTCACCCCGGTGACCTTATCCTCATGGAGGATGGCCAAATACTGAAATGCTCCCCTATGAGATAGCTCTTGTTCGACAATGCTCGTAGCGTTTCTTACAATCCTCACCCTTTCAGGTGTAACCTCACCGATTACTCTTGCAGCCAGGGCTGGTCCAGGAAAAGGGGGCCGGTTCCAGATCTCCTGTGGTATATGGAGCACTTTGGCAACCTCTCTGATTGCTGATTTTCGCAGTTGTACTAGTGGTTCTAAAACCCTGTACCCGTACATCTCCTCTGGATCAATGCCGAGCTGCGCGAGGATATTATGCTGTCTTTTGATCCCGGCAACGGTCTCCTCGACATCAGTGTAGTTAGTGCCTTGGAGAAGATACTTCGCGCCAGCCTGTCTCACTAGATCACCGAAGACATCCCTGTAAAATGAGCGAGTGATCGCCTCTCTTTTCTCCTCTGGGTCAGTTCGACCCCTTAGTGCATCAAAGAAGGTTCTTTCGGCATGGATAAGTTGGACCGTTACTCCCAAGTCTTTAAAGAGTGAGACAATATGTTCAGGTTCTCCGTCCCTCATGAGGCCATTATCGATGAAATATGTCTTGAACCGATCACCCAACGCCCTATGGGCAAGCATGGTGACGACTGAGGAATCAACACCGCCTGAGAGGGCACTGATAGCCACGCCATCAGCGACAACCGATGAGATCTCCTCGACCTCTTCCGTGATAAATCTCTCGACATCTAATTCCTCTAACCTGATTTCCCTGATCTCCATTGTACCTCCCCCTTCCTGCATTCCCGGAGTTCCATCCTGGGTACCCTATTATGAACCACTACAGGTACTGCAACTGGTAGCACTGCAGGAGCTGCACGAAGGGCCCTTTGAACTTGAGAACTCGCCACTGCTCTTATGGCTGAAGGTAGAGAGAAGCCTATTAAGGTTGCTTCCCTTGCATATAGGGCAAGAGACCTCTTGGTCACCGAAGACCAGTGACTCGAAGTCCTTGTCGCAGTCCATACAATGGTACTCAAAAATAGGCATCTTGATCCTCCTGGCAAAAATCTAGTCTCTTAGGACAAAATATAAGGCCGATTATGGTATTTTTCCAGTCCCTTTAAACATTATAGTGCGCTTCCTTACTCCTGAGCGAACAGCTGAAGTAAAGTGCATGACGGTATGCGGTGATATTGCACCTCTGATGGCTGCTAGGCGCCATTCAGGCCATGGTGTTCTGTCTTCACATACCATGAGGAGGGGTCAGTCAGGTACTCCTCGGTGTCCTTGAGGGATAGGTAATGTTCGTGCTCGATATTGGCGAGGAGGCCGAAGAACTCCTTCTCCTTTGGATCAGAGACCTCATCTCGGAGTTTAGCATAGTGGGATGCCCCTTTGGCCTCGAAATCGATGGCGGTCTGGATGGCCTTCAGGTCGTCATCGTCTCTCTCTGGCATCTTATCCGCTTTCTGCACTGACTCCTTCAGGATGTCCATAACGATCGTATCTTTCACCTTGAGGGGAACGGTTTCAGGCCATTTTTCCTTGCCTTCCCACCTCTCACGCAGCTCCTTTAACCTTTGATGGTGCTCAAGCTCCTCATCTGCGATCTGTTGGAACATGGCCTTGCCAAGAGGATTCTTGGTTCTGCTGGCATTCTTAAGATAGAATTCCCGCTCTCTTGTCTCGTTATCTAGGGCCACCTCCAGTGCATTTAGGCGTTCTCTTTCGTTCATGGTTTCTCCCCTTTCGATGCATGCCAACGTGTGAGCTGACTTTCTCCTCTTCTATCACAGTTCAAGCGAGATTGTCAAAGAAGCGATTCAAAAATCTGTTGAATCGCATCTGACAGTAAGCAATGTTAATGAGGATGAGCACCTTGGGCTTGAAGAGAATCCTTCCTGAGGGCTTAAGGCATAACGCCTCCGTGCCTTCTTTGATGATGCCCGAGATCTTCTCCGAATTGTATTCGTCGCACTGCCTCATCAACACCCTCTGCCTCATTTTGATCTTCACCTATTAGGGGCTAGGTGTGATTTCAGGGCTAAGATTTCCCTTATGGATTCTGTTGAAATGTATTAGAGTAATCATGAGGTTCTCTATTTGATGCTGAGAAATTAATCTCCATTCCTATTTCGTGAGAAGGAGTCTTGCCCGGAATTCAGTGATGGAGAAGAGCAACAGATTTCTGAGAGTGCTTTTTATGCCTATCAGCTGGATATATTTGGTCTGCCTGGTTGTCCTTATAGTGGCCTCTTTTTATCTGTTCTATCACAAGATTGAAAATTTCTTTGTGTTCTTTCCTGAAACCGCTTTTGACAGCACTCCCCATGAGGTCAATCTGCACTATCGAGATGTCTATTTCCATACTGAAGATGGGAAAAGGTTACATGGTTGGTTTTTCCCCCTGAGAGAGAAATATCCCCTTATCCTGTTCTGCCACGGGAATGCAGGAAATATCTCGCACCGCCTTGAGAACATTAGGCCCCTCTTGGAGCAGAGGCTTCAGGTCTTTATCTTTGACTATAGGGGTTATGGGAAGAGTTCAGGAAGACCTTCTGAAAAGGGCCTCTATTTAGATGGACTCGCCGCATATGACTATCTGATAAAGAGAGAGAGGATCCCACCAACAAACATTATTCCCTTTGGGCGTTCCCTGGGTGCGGCGGTGGCAATAGAGATCGCCCTAAAGAGGAGGGTCAGGTCTATTATAATAGAGAACGCCTTTACATCTATAAAGGAGATGGCCAGATCCATCGCCCTTTTTCATCTGTTTTCCTTTCTTCTTCCCGCCCATTACAATAATCTGAAAAAGATCGGCTATGTTGCTACTCCAAAGCTCATCATCCACGGCAAAGAGGATGAGATTATCACCTTCTCTATGGGGCAGAAGCTTTTCGACGCCGCGAAAGACCCCAAGTATTTCTTCCCGGTAAAGGATGCAGGTCACAATGATACCTTTATTGTTGGGGGAAGGAGATACTTTGAGACCGTTTCGGCATTTGCATATCACTCAAAAATCTGAGGTCCTATGTGTTCGATGTCGGGTCTGAGGTTTAGATACTGGTTTACCCTAATCACCCTGTACTTCCTGACCCCTTTGGTGGGTTCTGCCTCCGATTATATAAGTGTCAACACCCGTCATTTCTCCTTCTACTTCCAAGCCCAGGATGAGAGATTGATGAGATCGCTGATTAGTCAGGCTGAGGAGTTGAGGGTGAGCATTATGGAGGATTTAGGCACTGACTTTGAGCAGAGGACTAAGGTGTATCTCGCCCCTTCATCAAAGCTATTTCAAGAGATCCAGCCAAGAGGGGAGATCCCCTCCTGGTCAATAGGGGTTGCGTACCCCAGTTTAAACCTCATAATCATAAAATCCCCCAAGGCGACCACAAGAGGCAATATCGACTTGAGAAAGGTCTTTATACACGAATTGACCCATATCTTCGTGGGTAGGGCATTTAAGGGAAGGGAAAAGGTCCCTCGGTGGTTAGATGAGGGATTGGCTATGTACGTGTCTAAGGAATGGGACCTGAGCAGGGTCTCGACCATGACGCGGGCAGTCCTCACTGATTCACTTATCCCCCTGTCGGAGATAACCCGAGGTTTTCCACAGGAAACGGAGAGGGCAGGGCTTGCCTACTCGGAAAGCTTCTACCTCATTTCTTTCCTGATAAGCCAATACGGCAGAGACCGCTTTCATGGATTTATAAGGTTATGTGGTGGCGGCAAGGCGTTAGAAGAGGTCCTGACGGAGGTTTATGGTATTAGTCTGGAAGAGCTAGAAGATAAGTGGAAGAATTACCTCAAGCTAAGGTTCAGCCGAATCCCCATAATTACAAGCTCAACAACGTTATGGCTCCTGGTCACCATTACCTTTATCATCGCTTATCTGAGAAGGAGGAGGGCGCAGAGATTGAAATGGGAGGAATTGGACAAAGAGGATGAGGGCTCTTGAGGGTGAGGTCATGGAGCGCAGGAGGATCGGTTCTCCAGGGATCTCTTTAGTGTCATGCTGTCTATGTATTTGAGGTCACCGCCGAGTGGAATTCCCAGGGCAATTCTCGTAACAGTTACATCCTTTCCTTTCAGGAGGTCAGTCAAGTATGAGACGGTGGATTCCCCTTCGACGCTTGGATTGATAGCCAGTATGATCTCCTTTATGTTTTCATTTCTCAAGCGTGACATGAGCTCGGCTATGCGTAGGTCTTCCACTCCGATACCATCGAGGGGGGAGAGGACACCCTGCAAGATATGATATCTGCCCTTAAAGGCCCCTGATTTTTCGATGGCCAACTGGTCTCCTGGTCCTTCAACAACGCAAATGCTGCCATTTGCCCTCCTTTGATCGGTGCAGATCGGGCATGGATCCTTATCGGTAAGACTAAAGCAGATAGAACAGAACCCGATCTTTTCTTTTACCTCCAAAAGGCTCTGGGCGAGTTCTTCTGCAAGCCCTTTTGGACTCTTCAAGACATGGAGGGCTAATCTCTCCGCTGACTTCCTTCCAATGCCGGGAAGTTTGCCAAATTGTTCGACTAATCTACCCAGTGATGGTGGATAGATCCCCACGACTCATATCCTACATCTCATATTACACTAGGCCTGGTATCTTTATCCCGCCGGTCAACTTAGTCATCTCCTCACTGACCATTTGCCTTGCCTGATAGAGGGCATCATTCACGGCCGCTAGAACGAGATCCTCCAACATCTCAATATCACTTGCATCTGCAACCTCTGGATCAATCTTTATAGAAACGATCTCCTGTTTTCCATTTGCCACAACCGTCACCATTCCACCCCCGGACGATGTCTCAACTGTCCTGTCACCCAACTCTTCCTGTAGCTTCACTATTTTCTCCTGAAGCTGTTGCGCCTTTTTCATTAGATTCCCCATATTGGGTAGTCCCTTCATCAATTTGACCTCCTTATATGCTCCTGTTTGTTATGTGTGATGGGTTCATTGAGTCTTCAGGGTCTTAGCGTTGCCCAGTGAGATAAGAGATAGACTCAACTCCAAGCGTAGTGGACCTTGAGCGTTGAACTTCGTGCTCTAATCGGATTAAAGAGGACGGTTTTTGGGGTAGGGTAGGTGGTCCCTTTTTTCCACAACCTATCGATATTATGAGAAGTGACATCAGAAAAAGGAGCCTCATCAAATTCTTAGCCTTCATGATCTAAGCTCCTCCTTTGCCTTTGTTAATGCCTTTTTAACCGCCTCAGGTCCGGTTCCCCCTTTTATATCTCTGCGTTTAATACATGATAGGGGATCAAGCCATTCGTACACGTCCTCCTCAATAAGGGTGCTGAAGCGTCTCATGTCGCTGAGGTCCAACTGGTGTAATTCCTTTTCCTTCTCTTTTGCTGATAGGATCATATCACCTACGAGCTGATGGGCTTTCCTGAATGTCATCCCCTTGGTAACCAGGTAATCGGCCAGGTCTGTTGCAACTAGATATCCCTTCTCGGTTGCCTTTTGGATGCTCTCTTCTCTGAAGTCTATTTCTTTTAGGAGACTGGAAAATATCGTGAGTGATTGTTCCACTGTGTCAACAGTATCGAAGAGGGGTTCCTTGTCTTCCTGCATATCCTTGTTATAGGTGAGGGGAAGGCCCTTCATTGTCGTTAGCAGGGAGACCAAGTTACCGTATACTCTTCCAGTTTTCCCCCTGATGAGCTCGGGTATATCCGGGTTCTTCTTCTGTGGCATTATGCTGCTACCAGTAGTAAATGCATCTGAGATCTCTACAAAGTC
>SMTZ1_10001149_pt1 | contig 26045 bp, 23 predicted proteins | sample DeeMarSWOR136_30_FD_25667 | JGI IMG/M metagenome (IMG submission 25667)
TATTTCGCATCATGGATTGTGATTATAGTATCCGGTTCCCCAAAGAAATTGAAGTGTATGCCGCAGCGCACGACCAATTCGCCGTCTCTACTTGGATCATATCGAGAAAGTGCAGCTGAGTCGAGGGTGATTGGAAAACCATCAAATTTTTGATTTGCCGCGTTATGGTTAAAGAAAAATTCACCTAAGTCACCATCAGCAAACATCTCGCCCCAGACGATATTAAACCCTTTAGAAAAGTGCACTGGTTCGTGTATGTCCGCATTGGTGTAGACAATTTCACCTACTTTTACGCTTACTATGCCGCGCTCAGAGGTGATTCCGACGCCCCAGTACTCTAGGGTCAACGTATCTGAGAATTCGACCTTTCCACCAACAAGGGTGGCTGTCGAGGTAACCTCCATGTCTCTGAGAGGAGGGTTCTTAAAAAAGGGTTGTATCTTACATGGGTAAGGAATTTTGAACCCACCACCCAGATCTGCATCAAAGGCAGAATTACCTACAAACCAAAATTTGATGTACGTACCAGCACTATCGTCATGACGGAACTGTGTGGCAAAACAGCTATCTGCACGATAGCCGGGTGCGCCAGGATGACCAAGATATACTTGCTTTGTGGGAGTTTCAACATCGGAAGCAACATAACCTCTCATACCCTGCATCTCTAAATTGAACCAAGCGCTTCCCATCTCTCTGAACTTCAAGAAAGAACGAGCATCCTTGGTATAGACGATGAGTGTATCATTATTTCGATTCATTTCCATAGCTAGACCTATAAGTGTATCAATGTCAGGGTATAATACAGGGAAACTATCGTCCTGTGCAACCGGGTAGTAGGGATAAGGATCTGCCGGGAGTCTAAATTTCCCCTCAGTGCAGTAATATCCAAATCCTCCCCATTGCATTTCTTGTTTGACATGTATGTCACCTGAGAGGTTGAGGAGCGAATCAACCAAGAGCGAATCAAAATTAACAACAACAGGATTGCCTGATGAATTCTTTACTCCGTGGTCGCCGTATGGAAGGGTGATATCCCCTGATGAGAATTTTCCTTCTAGCACTCTACACGTATCAATTTCAAGATAACCGTTATTGAGCGTGATCCTATATCCCATTGGCGCTACGGAAGTGAATACCCATGGAGATGCAAGCTCAAGCGTGGCGCTGAATCCGTATGGCGTGAGGAGACCATCGTCAAACGTATATCTTCCATAAAGATATCCTGTATTCGATGTATCCATTGCAGGTTGCTCTACTGTCTCTCCTCGCCTAAAGGTTATGCCTATTTTTGTGGGAGTTATTGTTCTACTTAGATCAATCTCTATCTCTTCTTTTGACATCACCAAAATACCTGTTTCACCAATCCTGAATGGACCTCTATCCATGATCCCGAGCTCTTTGTAGATTTCAATGTGCGGACTAAGCCTGCAATCGAATGGACCAAGTTCTGCTGGTTCACATCCTGTTTCTTCAAAAAGACAAGGTGCTCCTATGCCTGCAGTACCGTGGGCAGAGTCAGGCCAGAGGTGGATGTCATGTACGTATACTGGATAATAAAGTTCCACCATCACTTCGACTGGCGAAGCAAAGGTCTCCGCGATTTCACCCTCAATGACTCGTCCTGTATCTGCATTTATTCTTGTTATTTTTAAATTCGTGAAGTTTACTTCAAATGGAACCTCAGCGTACACAAAGATTGGTCCTCCATAGTGACCAGGCAATCTTTTCTCAAGGAAAAAAGACTGTGCAGTTCCTGAGAGCGAATCGTAGAGAGATCCAGAAGTATAATTTATCTCCTTCAATATGAAATCGCCCATATAGAGAACACGAGGACGTTCTATTACTGGGATACGTTCTCTCAATCTGAATCTCCATATTTCGCTCAAACCATTATTCTTGCCCAAAGGATAACCATTTCTGTCATATGCTTGAATCTGCCACGCGTACGTCTTATCAATCTCGAATGGTCGTGCCTTAGAAGGATAATTCAGTGACGCTCTCGTGAGTCCTTTTTGCTCAAACCAAGGTTTGTTTGCACGAATCGCCTCTTCTAATGTTTGTCCTTCCAGGACCTCAACGATCCTTAATCTGTAGGTAACACGTTCACCGGATGGAAAAGGGGTCGGCTGAGTCCAGGTGAAGAGGGGTTTTTTTTGCTTCAGTAACACATCATGTCTTGGTGATATGAGTCGTGATGCTTCTGGGAAACGGACGATAACAGTGATACAGTGGTTTTCAATATACATCTGCCCTGTCTGTGCATCTATGACGTCTACGCAGACTTCATATTCCCCTTCAGGAACAGTTCCAGTCCGTATAATAAATTCTTTGTACTCAGGATTGTATGTAACATCTTTTACTTCAGTTATATCTCTTGGTCTAATCCTTGTCATGCCCGGGGAGAGTGTGATTTCGTTGGAATTAGCTTTGAAGATGAGACCATCTTCTTCCTCAATTATTCTTCCGCGAAGGAAAACAGTGTAGGTCTGCGGCGATTGATTATGCAGATCTACCCACCAGAGATGTTCGATCATTAATTTATTTGGTGGCGGTTGATGAAGTCTTGCTTGAATTTGTGCACTGAGTCCTATGGGGATAAGTACTAAGAGAATAAAGAAAGATTTAAATATCCTCATAATTCCTCCTTGATTGTTTCTGTGATTGTTCAGCACTTCATATGTCCAATATTTTTTATTTTTTTTGAATTTAGAATCAAAAATGAAATATCCAAACCTGCATATCCAAATTTTAGGATTCGTTGTGCCATCTACATGGTAGTATAACAGATTCTTGAAGTATTGTCAAGTTATTAGAGGAAGTGGGTAATATTTTTTAAGATGATTCAAGTCTTTTTTATTCTATAATTTATATTTTATTTTTCTTAGGAAATCATAGCGTTTCTTACGCGCATCTTCATCTTCAATTCCTTTTGATGCGTAGCCATCGATGACACCAATGATGCCTTTTCCCTGTTCATCTTCAACGAGGAGAACTTTTACAGGATTTGCAGTTGCGCACAGGATTCTAACAACTTCTGGACAACTCTTTAAGCGATCTAAGACATTGATGGGAAATGCATCTTTTAGAAATATTATGAAGAAATGTCCGGCGCCAATCTTATACGCATATTCCTTTGCGAGGTTAGTTAATTCTGAATCATTTCCCTCGTAGCGAACCAAACACTCTTGTGATGCCTCACAGAATGCCAGTCCAAACTTGATGTTCGAATGTGCGTTAACCAGAGCTTCATACAAATCTTCAGCACTTTTTATGAAGTGGGTGTATCCGCAGATCATATTTACACCCTCAATTGGCTCGATTTTAATCTTTTTAATATCCATGTTTACTCCTTTTAAAAGGACATCAGAGGATCAGGATATTAGGGTGAAGAACATCAGGGTATCAGAACATCAGGGGATAAAGCCCGATGCCTTGTTTCCCGGTGTCCACCACCTAATAACCTGATTTCCTGTTAAACATTTTAGTATCCTATTTCCTTTAAAAATTTTTTGTTCTTACGCCATTTTTCTTTGACCTTCACCCATAAATCTAAATAAACTTTTCTTCCCAAAAAATGTTCTATTTCTTTACGGGCTTCTGCACCAACTTTTTTCAGTGCAACACCCTTATCGCCGATCAGAATTCCTTTCTGTGAATCCCTTTCAGTATATATTACCGCTCTTATATAATCCTTGCCTTTTTCTCTCTCTTTGAATTCGTCAATGACCACACACGTTGCATAGGGTATTTCTTTTTTGAAAAATTCAAATATTTTTTCCCGTATGAGCTCCGCAACGAAAAATCTCTCAGGACTATCCGAGATATCCTCTTTGGAATACAGAAAAGGACTTTCAGGAAGATATTTGAAAATTGTTTTCTTAAGATCTTCAATACCATCGCCATTAAGGGCTGAAATCATTATGATTTCGTTTAAATCAAGAGTCCTTATGGCGTCAATGATTGGTAATAGTTTTTCTTTTGAGATAAGATCAATCTTATTGATGACACATATGACAGGCTTCATCTTCAGTAAATCGAAAAAGTTCTTAGGGAAATCATCTGGTTTTGACCAAGGATCGACCATCCAGACTACTATATCAGCATCTCTAACCGCTTTTTTAATCTGATCAATCATCAATTTTTGGAGTTCGTAATTCGGTTCCATTAGGCCTGGCGTATCAACAAAATAACATTGATAATCACCTTCTGTAAGTATCCCAAGAATACGTTTTCTTGTTGTTTGCGGTTTTGAACTTACTATGGCGAGTTTTATTTCTAATAGACGATTAAGTAAGGTTGACTTACCAACGTTCGGTTTTCCAATAATTGAGATGTAACCTGCTTTCATAGTAAGAAGGGGGTGCTGCGCACCCCCTTTATCGCTTTAAGTATTTTTTTCTAATCCTCTTCAGGTTTTTTTTCTTTTTTTCTTCGGGTTCTCTTAGTCTTTTTCTCTTTTGCTGCTTCGGATTTTTGTTCTGCTATTGGTTCTTCGAATGATTCTTCTTTTATCTCAAGGAGATTTTTATCGTCCTTTTTCTTCACCAGGACCGTAAAGATCAATGTATTACCAGCCCAGAATATTACGCTGCCGAATGATATTACGAAGAGAGTTATTAAGTAGTACATAATTCCTAAAATAAATGAAGCAATTGCACCAGCCCAGCCTTGATAAGGAGGGATATATTCAGGTGGAAAAAGAAGATTTGGCATACCAATCCATTCAACATATTCAGTGAAGAAATTATGGTATGAATCTGGACATATGGGCGGTAACGTGATCTTTACGTAATACGTGGCGTTTTCCAAAATATTGCTCAGTTTTGCACCAACTGGCTCAATTATGCTTAGCACATCCTGGCCAATGAATATAGCTTTTGCAGCAAGATATCCAACTACACCAATACCTATTATTACAAGAATGTGTAACAAGATTTCATAAACAAAGAACCTCCATGACTGGTCATTAAGCACTGAAAATGATTCAAAAAGGGTGTCAAAAGTATCATTGCCTGTTTCGCCAACAATGGAGGGGCCTATATGTAAACAGACGATGAGAACAATCAGAAGATAGATAATAAAACCACAAACTACAAATGCTGGTATTGCCATTACTACGAAAAAGAGTTGGCCGACGTATGGTATCCAGGTAATAAAAGATAGAATGATTCCCATAATAATCAGTACGATTACAAAGAGAATAAGGACAAATGGAGTGAGTATTGCTGATTTGCCGTTTTTTATAGCAAATTTTATCGCTTCCTTCATTTCATAGAATTCATCACCTCTCAGTTGCTCATATGTAATTTTGGAGACCGCCACCCCTGTCAGGAGAGCTACGCAAATCCACCACAGGAATCCTATTGCCCATACAATCCATGTATACCACGGTAACCCGATCGGATAAATTGGCACTACGCGGAATGTGTCCCAGACTTCACCAATCTCTATGCCGGCAACCATATATGAAAGATATGATAATATCCCATAACCAACAAAAGCGATGAGGAAGCCTAGAAATGCAACCCATATTTTCTTGAAACTTATTGCAAGTTTGCTTGCTCTGAAAACATCTTTGTAATTAAAGTGTAAATTAGTCACTGCACCTCCTTTATTTTTTGTATTATAACTATAATAAATATTATGTCAATAGGTTTAATGACTAAAGATGGCATGAAGAGGGATAGAAGGGCAGAAGATGGCAATAAGAATAAGGTAGAAGAGAGGATAAGAAGGCATAAGATGGCGAGAGAAGGCAATAAAGATAAAAAACCTCAAATTTCCCCTATCTCTGCCTTCTTTGCGCCCTATATGAGCCTTCTCCTATGTATTATTGACATTTTGTGAATAATTCGTATAATCTTTTAGGAGGATTAATGAACATCGGCTGGCAGGAAATTCTGTTAATATTGCTTATTGCTCTACTGCTTTTTGGCGCAAAGAAAATACCGGATCTTGCGAAGAGTTTAGGTAAAGGCATCAAAGAGTTCAAAAAAGGTCTTCATGAGATTGAATCTCCAGAGGAAGATAAGAAGAGCGACGAAGGTTCCAAGGAAAATAAGGGCTCGGACAAAAGAATAAAATGAAACAAATTCTGCTTGCTAATGCAAGCAAAACCTGCAGGTTTTCAATCATAAACCAAGGGGAGAGGTGTCCGAGCGGCCTAAGGAGCACGACTGGAAATCGTGTATCCCGAGAAATCGGGATCGTGGGTTCAAATCCCACCCTCTCCGTTCCCGCACCTTTCTTGGCGAAAGGAACTCGGGTACACGTATGCTTCATTACATTATGATGTATAGCGGTAAAATTTTCGGATATTTAAATGTGGGTCGGGATGATTGCTGAGGTTAACAAAAAGATTACAGTGATTCTCAGTCATCTTTGTCATCTTTACTTTATCACTGTCATCATTAAACAAAGCTTAATTGGAAAGGAGAATTATGTATTATAACGGCGCGAAGAATTTTTTAATATCTTTTTTGGTTTCATTATTTACTTCGATTATTGTATGTCTGATTTTCTTCTTTGTAGTTCCGCTTGCTAGAACCTCTCCTACTGATACAATGGTTCCTGATCTAATTGGGTCGACAACTGAACAAGCACGTGTAATTGCTGAATCTCGAGGATTATTACTTGTAGTTGGTGGTGAAGAAGAGAATGAAAGGGTGGCCGCGAACCTTATCTGCCGTCAAGCACCACTCCCTGGATCTGCGGTAAGAAATAAATCAACAGTAACAGTATTTATATCACAAGGGTCAAGTTACATCATCTTACCCGATTTTACGGGACAGGGTTTGAGTGCAGCAACTGTCAGGCTATCGGAGTTAGGGCTGAAAGTCGGGGAAGTTAGGAGCGAGGAGAATGCTTCTATCGATAAGGATAAAATAATTTCAACCATACCGAACGCTGGATCAAGAGTTAACAAAGGCGATCTAATCAGTGTGGTGCTGAGTCGTGGTGTAGAACTCGCACGTGCGCCGAGACTAATTGGCAAATCTCTTTCAAGTGCCAAAAGGATCATTGAGGATAGCGGTTTTCAAGTAGGGAACATCTCTTGGGAAGTCAGTACAGAATTCAATGTTGGTATAGTTATGCGTCAGAGTCCCAGTGCAGGGAGCATGGTGAAAAAAGGAAGTGCCATTAGTCTTGTTGTCGCCACTGTGCTTGAATGAAAAAAATAATTCTTTATGCAGTTACAGTTTTAGCGTTTTTTGTTGTTGGCATTTTTATCGCTAATTTCGTTATTATGCCTCTCATCGTACGGAGAGGCAAAGAGATTATTGTACCAAATGTCTGCAATTTATCTTTAGAGACCGCAATTGAGGAGCTAAAAAAAAGGGATCTTGAAGGTATTGTTACAGAGAGAAGATATGATCAGATCATAGAAGAAGGAAAAGTAATAATCCAGACTCCTCTTCCTAATTCAAAAGTCAAAGCAGGAAGAATAATAAATCTTACAGTAAGTTTGGGCCCGGAGACAATGAAGGTACCATATCTTGAAGGCGTAGATATTGAGAAGGGGAAATTGATTATTGAAAAACTTGGGCTCAAAATTGAGGTTATCGATTATTCCTTTTCTGACTCTGTAGCAAAAGATAAGATAATAAAGACAGAACCGGAACCTGAGGTTGAACTAAAAAAGGGTGATGCTATTAAATTAACAGTGAGTAAAGGTCCTGTTTTGAAAATGCCCAATTTGACAGGTAAAGATCTGACTGAGGCTAAGATCATCATAAACAAAATGGGTCTCGTGTTGGGTGAGATAAAAGAGATCGAGGGGAGTGGCAACAAAGGGAGCGTACTTATTCAAAGTCCTAAGCCAGAGCAGACCATTGCTGCTGGCGATACTGTAAGTTTGATGGTTATTAAGTGAAGGTTGCTCCATCAATCATTGCGGCAGATTTTTCTCAATTATCCGAAGAACTTAATAAAGTAGAGACCGGAAAGGCTGATCTATTACACCTGGATGTAATGGATGGTGTTTTCGTTCCAAATATGACATTTGGCCCAATGATTGTTGAAGCGATAAATGTTCTCACAAATCTTGATCTCGATACTCACCTCATGATAGTGAATCCAGAGAATTATTTGAAGCAGTTCATTGATGCTGGTTCGGATTGGATATCGTTCCATGCAGAAGCTACAGGGCAAATAGATCAATGTTTCAGACTTGTTAGGAAAAAAAATATAAAGTTGGGACTTGCAATATCTCCTCCTACACCTCTTGATAATGTAAAAAAATATATTGAGGAACTTGATTATTTTTTGATTATGTCTGTTCATCCAGGCTTTTATGGCCAGAAATTCATGGACGAGAGTATTAGGAAAATCGAGGAAGCAAAAAATTGGATTGTCAAACACAGGTTGAATTGTTTGATTCAGGTTGATGGCGGCATAAACAGTAAAAACGTTACCTTAGTTAAAAAGGCGGGTGCTGATATTGTGGTTGCCGGCGCAGCGGTATTCAAAAGCAATGATTATAAAAAAACGATTGAGAGTTTGAGATGCTTGAAGGATTAATCGATAGATTCCAAAGAATTAGAAGAAAAATTTTGGGATATGGTCGAATTACGAAGAGCGAGTTGGATATTATACTCAAAGATATAAGAATTACCTTGCTTGAGGCAGATGTGAATTACAAGGTTGTGAAGGGTTTTATTGATGATCTGCGTAATAAGTGCGAAGGCCTTGAGTTGTCGAAAAGTCTCAAACCAGGTGATATCATTGTGAAAGCATTGTACGAACAGCTCACATTGCTTTTGGGTGAAACTCCACAGCATATAGATTTTGAAAAAAATGATCCGCTTATTATCAGTCTAATCGGGCTGCAGGGTGTGGGGAAGACTACGGTTGCGGCAAAATTAGCAGTAAAACATAAGGGAAGAAATCCTCTGCTTGTTCCAGCTGATGTTAAAAGGCCAGCCGCGTTCGAACAACTCAATCAACTTGCGAAGCGAATAGATATCCCAATATGCCCACAGGAAAGGACGAGTGCGATAACGACAGTTAAGAGAGCCAAGGACTTGGCTCGCACGAAAGGATGCCGAGTCGTTATCATTGATACAGCAGGTCGATTGCATATTGATGAAGAGTTGGTTCGCGAGCTCATCGAAATTAACAAAGCGATAGCGCCGGATTATCAATTATTGGTTGCCGATGGTATGAGTGGACAGGATGCTGTGAATCAAGCAGTAGCATTTAAGGAAAAAATCGGTTTGGACGGTGCAATTCTTACAAAAATGGACGGTGATGCACGTGGTGGTGCTGCGTTATCAATAACGCGTGCTGCCCGCGTGCCAATTTTTTATGTCGGAACAGGTGAAGACTTAGGGAGTCTGGAGGAATTTCATCCAGATCGAATGGCGCAGAGAATAATCGGCATGGGTGATATAGCGACTCTTGTTGAAAGGGTCAAGGTTGTTGAGCATGAAATCGATCAGAAAAGACTCCGTACTAAAGTGATGACAGGTGAGTTGAACTTTGAGGACTTCTTGGAACAACTGAAAGCAGTTCAAAAATTAGGACCTCTCAAGAAATTAGCAGCTATGATTCCTGGCGTGAAAGAAAGTGATATAGATGAAGACGAAATGAAAAAGATAGAGTCGATTATAAAATCTATGACGAAAAACGAACGGTCCAAACCGGATATAATCGACGGTTCTCGAAAACGAAGAATTGCAGCAGGTAGTGGTACGACAGTGAGAGATGTCAATCAGTTGTTAAAACAGTTCCGACTTGCCCGCGATATGCTAAAAAAAATGGGTAGCGGAAAAGCGTTGAAAAACACACCATTTAGAATGTAAATCCCAAATACCAATTTCTAGGTTCTGTATAAATATGAAAACCTAACCTCCATGTTCAAAATTTAATAAGTTAGGATTTATGCTGTGATTTTTTGATTGTTTAGGATTTTATATTTGAGTTCTTGTGTTTTAAATAAGAAAGGGGAGCGCTGCTCCCCTTTCTTCGAAGTCAAACGCGATTTTATGTTTCTTGATACTTTACGAGCTTGAAATAGTGCTCTACTTTCCATGCCTCACTTAACAAGAGGTAGTAGCCGTCATAGTCATTCTGTGGTTGAGCAAAGAACTCAAATCTTACAAACTGTGTATTGTTCCAACTTGCGAAGTTTTCTGCGGTGGTCCCAGAACCATCATCAGCAAACCGGAATTGTGCTGAGAGGCCAATATTGGCAGATGTCGTTATATCAATCTCAGCGCCTTCGGTCAACTTGGCAATTTGATACGCATAATTGTACCATGTTTCTTCCCAATGCCACTCGAACTCTCCGGTTACCCAATCTGGATCCTCGATAGAAAACTGGGTGTGGAAATATATCTTATTGCGCACTTTACCGATAAACCATGTGTCAATGCCTGTCCAGACGCTGTCGCTGTCAGCTCCCCAGACATCAGGTTCAGGCATTGCCAACCAGATTATAGTATCAATAAAGGTCTCCATGCTATCCAACGGGATTCTCCAAAACGTATTCTCATAGAATGAATCTGCTCCATAAGGCATTTCATATTCGTTCGGTCCTGTCCAATTAAGAGGCGGACCATCAGCGAGTGTATAATCGTCATAGGCATCGACATTGGTCATCATACCCATGACATTGAGACCTTGAATAAGATTCTCAGCCTCTCTCTGTTCTTCTGGATCGACCTTTTCGCCACACCCTGTTACACCAATAACCAACAGGGTGATTCCTATCACACACATGAGTTTTCTCATATTTCCTCCTTTCCTGAATTTACGTATAATACATTATAATAACTATAATCAGATTGTCAAGACCGAAACTCCATCCTGATTATTATGACATTTGGCTGACTCCTCTTCACTTTTTTTTCTTGCGACATTCCTCAATTATTCCCCTCCCTGGATGGGAGGGGATAAAGGGGAGGGAATAAAAAAGAGAAACTTCCCCATCAAGAAGGAGGGAACGAAGAAAAAAATCCCTGCATTAAAGACAGAATATTTTCATGGTAACAACAATCAATTTCCTTTACAACGTTCATTCTATAGAAACAGCGTGTAATTTCAAAACCGTAAGTGAAGAGGAGTCAGGACATTTGGTCATTGACAAATACTTTTTCTTCTTTAGAATCATAATAAGAACTGAAAACACGCACTGTAAGAGAGAAGTTATCGGACCGTTTCATACACCATGGTTGACCTTTCTGTCCTGGATTGTGGCAGTCGGCTGCATTATTTCAATGATCGGTGGGTTTGTGACTGCATTTATTTGGATGATTATCGGCAAACCATTTGGCATTCATGGGTTTATCCCGGGCATTGTTGTCGGCTTTATTTTGATAATTGCCGTAAGCCATTTTACGTGCAGATTCTCGGATGAACATATTCACAAAATCTGGGGATAAGCCTTCTTATCTAATTTTGATAAGCTTTAAAGTCTCATTAATTACATTGCTCTCGCATCGCAAAAAATAAACACCAGGAGGAAGATTATCGCCGGTCCAGGTGATTTGGTTTGATTGTGCGACAGTCTCGCGATCAAATTGGCCGATCAATTTTCCGGTCACATCGTAAATACTTATCTGTAATCCGTTATCTGCGGTCTTCAATCTGTTGCTGGTTATCTGCCATCTAATATCTGTCGCGCTGCAAAACGGGTTTGGATGTGCTGTCAACACGATATTGCTCTTGGTTACAGCTGCAAATTCCTGAATGCCAGGGGTTACACGATTGGTCTTGTAATATATCTCTTCCTGGCCAGTACCGTCTCTATAGTCCCACCAGACAAGATGAACATAATCATCAGGATCAAGGCAAATCTGGGGATCCAGTCGTAAGTCAGGATAATTGAAAGTTAACTGCACGTTTGGTTCCCATTGTCCGGTCTGCGTATCGTAATGTTTGTACATAATTTCAATATGTCCGCTGATCGATTCATGAAAAGTAAGGTGGACATCAGAGTCCAGAGGACTTACTGTGATGTCAACGTGCGGTAGCGCCATCTGTGAAGGAAACTTAGTTTCTTCTCCCCAGGTCTGAGAGCCACTATCCCAGACCAGATAGTGTATCTTTTCGTTCAGTGAAGAACCACCGCCATAGACGAGATGCATATTACTAAGTGTGTCGGCAGCAAGACGAGGGTATACACTGGCAAAACCATTCGCTGTTACGACTTGAGATGATGACCATGAACCATCCTGATAATACCGGTGGTAAAGCTCTGCTGTGCCACTTCGGTAGTCTTGCCATACACAGTGAATTGTGTTATCTGGAGCAACAGCAACACCATAATATCCATTCGGTGAATCGTCAATATCGGTAACTGCTAATTGAGCACCCCAGGTTGTGTCAGCCTTGCTCATGTACCAGATGGTTGTGGGCGAGTCATTTTGATTGAGCCAAAATACATAGATCACATCGTTTGTGTCACATAATACCCAGGGTCTTCCACTGAGCCCTATAGAATCATATTTAGTAACTCTTTCCTCGGGTTCCCATAGAGAGAGGGAATCATTATACTTTCTGTATCCAATATCATAAAGCGCACCAGGAATGCCCATCCAACGTAAAAATACTACATGAAGGTTGTTTCTTTTATCAACCGCAATACATGGAGAGTTATGTGACGTATCAAGTTGCGAGATTGCATAAAGACTGTCCCACAATGTATCAGTCCGTGCACGATAATGGATTTCGTCACTGCCGTGCAATCTTCTGTTGTCTTTCCATACGACATGAATTCTACTAAATGCATCAGATACAACCCGTGGGCTTATAGATTCTCGAGCGTCGTTTAGACTCAGCCGTTCATCGTCTCTCCATCCGGCAGGTGTATCGGCTGGACAATCCAATATATATGTTTCAGGGATGATATTGTGATCGGTATTTCCGAACTGATCAACATCTCCTAGTACAATAAATGGTGTCATAAGAACAAACAGAAATAGTAAATTCTTCATAAGACCTCCTTGACGACTCGTCATTCGGTAAAGGTTTGGAAGCCCGTACCGTTATTCGGCATTGGGCAACGCTTCATTAGTCAGTAGCTGTAACCTTTCTATCTGAAACGGGCATCGTAACCATTGCCCTTTACCGTATCCTTCTTCCGTCTTATTTTTTTACATTAAATTATAGTGTACCTATTTGACTTGTCAATATCTGATTAGAATTAGTGCCTATTTTCATTGACATGTAGGCCATATGAGTTATTATTATCACATGAATCATAGAGCAAGAATTGAAATCGCCACAAGAGTAAAAAAAATGGTGCTTAGAAAATACAGGAAAGATATTCTTGGGATTGCAATCTACGGTTCAGTAGCGAAACAGGAGGACCGTAAATATTCTGATTTAGAAATATTTGCAGTAACCAAGAAAAAACTCGCAGTTCGTGAGCGTCGATATATTTATAAAAATATGCCGATTGAAATATCCTATATTCCAGAAAGAGAAATGCTTCGAAAAGCTCGCCAGGTTACTCCAGACTGGCCAATAGTCGCAGATTTCTATAGAAGTTATCAGATTCTGTACGACAATGTCGACTGGTTTAGAAAATTAGAGCGAGCAGTTGCATCTCAGAATAAGGATGATTTTAAGAATGCAATAGAAAAATCTATGGTGTGGTTGTGTGAATTGATTGGCAAGATAAAGAACGCATATTTTTGCCGAGATAGCTCACTGTTTCTTTATCTCGCCTCACATTTTGGCTGGGAATCGGCTATATTCTTAGGACTTATCAATCGCAGCTACTATCATAGTGAACGGAGTATTTTCAAGAAAGTATTCGATTTTCCTATATTACCTCCTAATTATCGTTATCTTCTTAAAACTGTTTGTCGTTTCTCTGCTGCCCCCAGAGAAACAATCTATCAGGCAACGATGAAACTTTTTCATGAATTAAACGAGCTTGCGGATCAACAGGGTGTTGTCTTAAATCAAAAGCAATTATTTATATGAAATCTTCTTGGTTACATTGCCTACAAATGCATGTATTTTTAATAAATCTCTAATAGAGACATAGTTACGTGTTATACAGCAGCAACTTGACATGATTCTATATTTCTGTATAATTTGCTTATCATGATGCAGCTCATTTTTTTTCTCTTGCTGGCACATCGTAATGTTTTCCTTAGGCCTAATGATGCTGTCGAGGTAAAGATATGGCGTCAGGAGGATTTGAGTGGGTGGTATTACATTGATTCGGATACCAGTCTTAATATACCACTTCTTGGCAAAGTCTCAGTTAAGGATGTGACGATTGATTCCCTTAATAAGTTGCTCATTGATAAATTCAGAAATTATTATACTGATGTATTCATTGATGTGAATTTCTTCTATAGAATAAACATCTTTGGCGAAGTTAAAACACCGGGCTACTATTACGTTAACAGCGAGGATAATCTCGTGCACCTGTTGGCTCAGGCAGGCGGTCCATCGGACCGAGGTACATTGAGCAAAATCCGTATTCTCAATCACGGTGAAGAAAGAATAGTCAATTTTGAAAAGATCTTAAAGAACGGTAAGGACATTGACCAATTGAAGCTGTTCCCTGGGGATGTCGTCATTGTTCCGCGTCGTTTCATGCCGGCATTTCAAGAGTGGTCTGTTCTTTTCACATTAGGAACGCTCATACTACAAATTTACATTGCCGCAACACAATGAAGTCAAACCCGACATTACGTGACTATATCAACGTTATAAGCGAGCGTCGCTGGTTATTAATCATTTGTGTACTTGTGGCGAGCATCGGTGCTTTGGTAACAAGTATTTGTCTTCCAAAAATTTATGAAGCAAAAGTGAGGTTCAAGCTGGATCTTTCTCAATCAAAACCAATGTTTTTTTCAGAAATTTACACGCCGACCAGGGTAGATCATGTCGAGAGCCAACTGGAAATCATAAAAAGCCGAACGCTGGCGCAATCTGTTGTAAAGAAGTTAAATTTAAATTTTATTGTTAAAAATAACCAATCAGATCTTTTTGACTCAATATTTATTGCTGAGGCTTGTGAGTCTGGTAAATATTCACTGCAATTTAAAAGCAATAGTTATTCGCTGGTTAACAAAGATGGACAAGAAATTGGGACTGGTGAGGTTGGTGAATTATTCGATAATGGATTAATGCGATTCTTCATAAAAAAGAAACCCGAAAATGATATTCGGATCGTTGTTGAAGATCTGATTAAGAGTGCTGAGGATTTACAGAAAACAACTAGTGCAAGTCAGATAAAAAATACTGTTCTTGTGCTCCTTAAGGCAAAATCCTCTAGTCCAGAATTAGCAGCTGATATTGCTAATACTTTAGCTCGTGAATATATAAATTATTGTCTTAATGTAATTCGGGAAGCTGCTCGGGGTTCAAAAAAATTCATCGAGAGCCAGATTGAGATTTTTGGGGTTGAATTGAGCAAGGCAGAAGAAGAACTCAGGGAATACAAGGAGAAAACCGGGATCATTTTACTGGATGCATCTGCAAGGGAGACGATTTCAGCCCTCGCGCACTTTGAAGCTGAAAAGGAGAGAGCGATAGTTGAATTGCATGAGGTGGAGAGTTCGATCGAGAAACTCGAATCAGAGTTATCAAAAGATGAAGCAACATATGGTGTATACAAGAGGATGGCGGTGTTTCCTACATTATCAAACAGTCCTATCGTGACTTCATTAAAAGATAAACTCAAATCGCTTGAGATAAAAAAACAAGAATTGGTTCAAAGTGGAAGGAAGACAAATGAATTATTAGAGACAGAGGAGAAAATAAAAGATACAGAGGAAGAACTACAAAAGGCGACAAAACAAATTGTACTTGCTGGTCCATCAATCAAAGACCCAATTTATCTGTCAATCATATCGCAGATCATTAATAATGGAACTCGTGTTATTGCCCTTCAGAGTCGTATTGATGCTCTGAACCAGATTATTGTTCGTCAGAACAAGAGGTTGAAGCGCCTACCTGAGGCAGAGGTAAACCTTGCTCATTTGGAACGTCAGAAGATGGCAAATGAAGAAATTTATACTATGTTGCTGGGGAAGCTTGAAGAATCAAAAATTGCTGAAGCAATGCAGATCAGCGAAGCACGGGTTATTGATGTTGCAACAGTTCCCAAAAAACCTGTTCAGCCTAAACCCATCCGAAACACAGTACTCGGTTTTCTGTTGGGTTTTCTGATTGGTATTGGTGGGATATTTTTGCTTGAACAACTTGATACAACCTTGAAGAATTCAAAGGATATTGAAGAGCTTACAGGCCTTTCAGTTTTGGCATCAATACCATTGGTTAAAGAAAAAGGTATGAAAGGAATTCCAACGATTGAGAAACCACACTCACAGATAGCCGAACTTTACAGAATTTTACGGACCAATATCGCATTCGCAGCAACAGCTCAACCCATTAAATCGTTACTCATTACTTCAACACTGCCACAGGAAGGTAAGACAACAACATGCATTAATCTTGGTATTACGGTGGCGCAACAACAACACAAGACTATTCTACTGGACTGTGATTTTCGAAGACCTATGTTGCATCAATATTTTTCGAAATATGTGACAAATAGCAAATATGGCCTTTCTGATGTTCTGGTAGGAAAACTGCGATTAAAAGAGGCCATTATGAAGAGTCCTACTGAGAATCTCTACTATATCATAAGTGGGACTATTCCTTCTAATCCTGCCGAACTTGTGGGTTCACCTATAATGAAGGATACTATTGCAGAACTAAAGAAACAGTTTGAATTTATTATAGTTGATGCACCACCTGCACTCGGTGTGGCCGATGCTCGTGTGTTGGGAGCAGTGTGTGATGCGATAATGGTTGTTGTATTGGCATGTAAGACAAATCGTGATGCTGTCCATGAGGTAAAAGAAGAATTAGAGCGGAGCGGAGTACGGATAATTGGTTTCGTTCTAAACGGTGTTGATTTTAATCGGCACTATTATCGTGGTCATTACTACTATTATTCTCACAAGCGATAGCAAGAGAAACAGAACTAGTGTAATTTATTTCGAAAGCTTGAGGGTAATTAGCAGATGAGAAAAAAGCGTAGACGCTTATCGAAGAAAAGTCGCTGGATAATTTTTTTTCTCATTGCTGCTATTCCGCTACTCTATTTTGGAAGAAGAGTATATAAATTAATAGAAGCAAAACATGAAGAAAAATGCCTGCAGGGAGAGATACTAATCTTAGAAGCCGAGAATGAAGTCATGCGTCACAGAGTCAAAGAGTATAAAAGAGGGACAATTTTGGAGGCAAAAGCACGAGATGATTTAGGTATGATTAAGAAAGGTGAAAAAGTATATCTGATTCCAAAAAAATGATCTATAGAGTTGAGATAACGCCATTCCGCACTGAATTATGTAAGACGGACAGCAATTATATTTTAGGCGATGTGGTTATAATAAAAAGTAAAGAAGGTATCGATATTGGTAAGATTACGGGTATTCAGAGAGAAGATGATGAAGATGTATACGGTAGCATTTTGAGAAAAACGAATGAAAGAGATTTGGAGAAAAGGGATGAATTAACCGAATACGAAGAATTCTGTTTGATCGAATTGAGGCGCGCAGTGGATGAATACAAATTTGCGATGAAGCCAGTCTACGCGCACTGCCAATTCGATGAGGAAAGAGTAATTTTCTATTTCACCGCTCAAAAGAGATTGGAATTCCGTAAGTTACACCGTTATATATCACAGAAGTTGAACAAACGCGTTGTTATAAAGCAGATAGGAAGCCGAGATTATTCGAAGCTGTTTGGAGGTATTGGCCCATGTGGAAGACCACTTTGCTGCAAAACATTCCTTTGTGAATTGAAATCCATTTCTTTACGCATGGCGCGTGATCAAAAACTCTATGTATCGCCGAGCAAAATATCCGGAATATGCGGCAGATTATTATGTTGTTTGAATTTTGAAGAGGATTTTTATGCTGATTTTCAGGAAAATGGAGTAGAGAACGAGCGGAGGCAAGGAGATACAGGCTAGCATACATTATTTATATACTTTACCTCACAACGTATCCTCATGAACGTCAATGACCTTTTGGAACTGGTTGATAAGCTCCGTAAAAAATGTCCGTGGGATCGGGAACAGACGCTCGATTCGCTGAAAAACAACTTCATTGAGGAGGCCTATGAACTCATTGAAGCGATAGAGAATAATAACATCTCAGCAATAAAAGAAGAATTGGGTGATATGCTTTTTCTTGGTTTCTTTTTGGCGAAAATTTTGGAAGAAGAAAAGGCTGTTAGCCTCAACGATGTACTTACATCGGTTGTGAAAAAATATAAGAAGAAACATCCTCATGTATTTGGTAAGAAAATCCTAGGCGATCAGGATGCTGTATTGAAATACTGGCAGAAAAGTAAACAAGACATATTTAATGGAATACCTAAAATGTTACCAGCCCTTATGGCCGCAAAGATAATTCAGGATCGCGCTCGCAAATTGGGATTTGACTGGAATACACCAACAGGGCCGCTTGAAAAGATCGATGAAGAGGTCAGCGAGATGAAAAAAAGTATGGCGACCGGACAAGTATTTGAGGAGCTTGGCGATGTGCTTTTCGCCTGTGTGAATCTTGCGCGTCATCTTTCGGTGGATCCAGAAGATGCTTTGAGGTTTGCAAATAAAAAATTCATCAGAAGATTCAGAAAGATAATGGATGAGTTAAAAAGACGGGGCAAGAATATCGAAGAGGTAGATCTTAAAGAGATGGACGCCCTTTGGAATGAGATAAAAAAGCAAGGTGAATAGTACAGAACAAGGTGCAATTGAGCAAGAAATAGCTGATCTTCGTCAGGGCTTGAATGCATTAGGCATTTCATATGATACGAAGATTATTCAAAAATTCCAAAAATATGTTGAAATTCTCTACGAATACAAAAAGAAAATTCACTTACTATCCGACCAAGATTACAACCGTATTGCTAAAAGGCATTTTCTTACGGCGCTCATGGCGTTTCATTACATTAAAGACAACCAGGTTTTATGTGATATTGGCACAGGAGCGGGATTCCCTTCTGTGCCTCTGAAGATTGTGAAATGCGATGTAGGTCTTACCTTATTTGAATCCGTGAAAAAGAGGGCAAAATTCTTAAGTTATTTGATAAACAAATTGGCACTTTCGGATGTTGAGTTGATCGACGAAAGAGCAGAGTACTATAGAGAAAAAAGATTTGATGTTATCCTTTTAAAGGCAGTTGGCAAAATGAAGAAGTTCATAAATATTATTGATCATTTGATCAAACCTGATGGAATTGCTATATTCTACAAGACGCATAAGGTTGAAGATGAAATAAAGGCTGCCGATAAGAAGCTTAAAGAGAAAGGATATGAGGTACTAGTAGAAAAATCATTCACGCCAGTTGAACAGGCGCCTCTTGCGTTGGTTGTTGTGCGGCGCAAGATAGAGCGCTGAAATAGCACTGATCGCTCTCAAAGAGCATTGACATTCTGCAGAAAATTTATATAATAACCCCATTAAAATAAGGAGGTATAATGGCATATAAGATTACTGATGAATGCACGGCGTGTGGGCTCTGTGAACCTGAATGCCCAGTGCAAGCAATTACTGAAGGCGATCCAATTTACGTAATCGACTTCAGTAATTGTGTTGAATGTGAAGGGCATTTTGATGAACCGCAATGCGCTGCTGTTTGCCCTGTAGGTGCGGCGGTTCCCGACCCAGACCACCCGAAAAAGTAAAAACGTCGGTTGCCAATAAAAAAAGTTTACATTTCATGCACGGCATAAAGTGTAAACTTCTATCCACTTTTTAATGTTTTATAAATTGCTTGGCGCGTTAGGCTGAGCTTACGGGCTATTTCAGAAATGCTGTAACCTTTAGCCTGGAGCTGTTGAATAAGATACACTCTTGCAGCAGTTGCTGCATGATTCTTATGATACTTTTTCGTTAGAATATCATCAATTTCTGATTCAATCGATAATATAGGATCGAATCGTTTGCTTGAACTCATTACTTTGCGCAGCGGGTCGATCAATTTATCTCTGAAGACATCCATAGCCTTCGCGTTATCCCATAAATTGCCAGCTTTGAGTTTTATTGACCTATGCAACAGATCTTTGTACATCTGGCGTGCCGATGTAATGTCTTCACTGAGTATCTGTAGAATCAATTTGTATTTAATAAACGGTTTTTTATCGACTTTGTGAAGAAATGGCGCAATTGATGACCAACGATATGTTGATATATTTTTTGCTAGTCCGGCGACAATTGGATTTGCGTGGATGTAAACAGAAGATGCGAGCAGATAGGTTTCATCACAACAGAGTGCCTGACGAAAACGATCACAAAAGACGTGTCCTTTTCTTTCATATTTTTTATTAAAGTAAAATGCGTAATTGTTGAAAATATATTGCAATGAGCCTGATAGATTATTCTTGTTTAGCTGAAATAAAAAATGAACATGATTAGGCATGAGGACAAAAGAAAAGAAGCTGAGATTGTATTTTTTCACGGCAGCTTTTATGACATGGAGCATCATGAAATAATCTTTGTCTTCGATGAATAGTTTTTCGCGTCCTGGTGCCCTTTGTGTTATGTGACTTATCGCCCCTGGAAAAGAAATTTTGTTACGCGAACGAAAATATCTTTTTATTTTACCTTTTTGAATTAAATCATATACATCCATATGCCCGTCATTATATTCAAACTAAACTAAATGTCAAGCAAGCTAAATAAGTTTACACTTTATGCACGGCATAAAGTGTAAACTTTAGAATGTTTTTTTAGTTTTTTTGCGTGGCGTTTATGGTGAAGTGCTTAGGGTAAATTTTGCATCCAGATAAGCACCTTCGGTGTCAGTCGCGCGAACCGAGATTTCAAATGATTCAACTTCTCCGACGCTTCCCTGAATTATCCCGTTTTTTGCATCAATTGTAACGCCGTAAGGGGCGTCAAGGATTTCAAATGTTAAAGAGTCTCCATCCGGGTCGAAGATCGGCAGCTTATAATTTATGTTGTCAGGGGTGCACTTTACCGAATCAATTTCAGTGCTAAAGACTGGCGGCGCATTGAGAATTGCGACCTCAAAGTAGAATGGTTCTGATCTAAATTCGCCATCATCGGCAAAGGCAGATCCAGTTATGACATCATTTTTCTTGAGATCGAATTGCTGCAATTGGATAACAGTTGAGGTGTCGGGGATTACATTATCCTCTACGAGCCAGTGGACAACGAGCCGTATTGAATCCTTATCAGGGTCTTCAACAAGCGCTTTTATAACAGCCTGGGGGGTAGTCACGAATACTGATTCAGGACTGATGTGTACCGAGAGGATCTTTGGCGGTGTACCAATAACTGAGACCTCGCTCGACCGCAGTGGCTCGCCCCACGCTTTCCCATCATAAGGCGTAACCTCTGCAGAAATTTTGTCGCCCTTTACTACCTCTTCGTGACGGAAGGACATGCCTTCACCAATCTCATTGCCGTTTAGGAACCACTTGACCTTATAGGTGATCGGATCACCTTCCTTGTCTGAACTGAGGATACGCGCGGTAATTTCGGATTGAATTGTGGGCATCGCTGGCTGAAGCACCACCTCATTTATTTTGGGCGGCGTATTGGCTGCACCTTTCTTTTTCCCTTGATCATCTCCGCATCGGGTCACAAATAGTATTAGAAGAATTGCTAAAAGTCTATTTAAAGATTTCAAATCTCACCTCCACAAGTAAAATATAGACAGAATTCGGAGAAAGTCAACAAATAAATTTACCGATTTTTTTCCATATTCGGGTGTACTGAGTTCGTGATGATGAAGACCATGATGTTGCTAGAGAACAGTATCAAAGGCGCTCTGTAAGAGCGGCAGGAATGAGACAAATTGGTATTTGTGAAGTTATTGAGCGCAGAAAAGCAGATCGATCACACTCGGTTATTTAGTCGGAGATTGCTGATGGGTAGGGTTTGCGCGGGTTATTGAAGGGGAAGGCGGATGAGCCTTCCCCTTCAATAAACTATACTTAGTACATCGATCGTTCAATCAGTCGACCATCAACAACGTCATAGAATTGGTGGATCTTCACAGTCGCTTGCGGTATGCCTTTGTATACCAGATCTTCGGATTCTTCCAGAATAAGCGATGCGGTATAGGGGAATCGCAGTGCCGTGGATGCATCTATTGCTTCATCATTAGCACCAACATACTGACGCAATGCACTGGGGGCATAGACCTTAAGATAATCAGCAAGAATGAGTGAATCACCTTCAACACCAATAACCATGCCCAGCCATACCTCACCCGCAAAGAGCGGTAAAGCGACAATTGCTAAGATAAGTAATAATCTCTTCATTGTATGCCTCCTTATCTTCCTTTCCAGAGTATAACACCTGATTTCGGTAGACCAGGAATTCCGGTTTCCGGAGAAACAATACTACCACCTGCTTGAATGAATACCTTTGTCTTATCGCCACTTACATAGAGGGCAGGTTCTGAGGGCATTCCAGGACCAACACTAACTTTTTCAGGAAGACGATTTGGGTTCGCAGTATCGGGATTGAGGAATGGGTCATAATAGGCAGTGCCGGTTCTGAAGTACAATGCCCAAAGATTACCTTCGCCACCATAGGAGCAGATGTCTTCTGTAGGAATAAACGTGGTAAAGAGCACTGCACCGCCAAAGATAAGAGAGGTTGTAAGGTTTCGTTCGCCCGGTGTATCGAATTCGCGCCACCACCCACCAATGCTATCGATGTGATATGCCAATTCGTCAAATGTCGTGATGCCACCCGCATTATTAACATGGCCAAGCGTATCAATCCAGACATTGCTTACATCATACAATCCAGCAACCGTAGTGGCACGGGCTGTATCTTCGCGGATACCAATATAGCGTTGTGGTATGAGATCTAACTCATCGTTGTCTGTGAAAAATCTTCCAGTACCAAATGTGACCCAAAGGTGATTATAATCGTCGGTTGTAATACTGCCTTCAGCAACTATTGGGTAAGAACCCATGTCAAATACAAATTGCAAGGTCCAATTTGTTGGATCCTCGTCGTTATTGGTCAGAATACGATAGATCTTTCCGTTCCAGTTTGGTTGTGAGCCAAAGCAATCGCCAAAATAGATTCTGTCGACTGTGTAGTCTATTCCCCAGTCTGCAGCAAAGATGTTTGAGATGAATGATTGCGGATCAAGAAGAGTCCATCTTTCAAGTTCGGCACCGGTTGCCAGATCAAGGGCATAGACGCTTGCCTGCTGCATGAGTTCGCACTCACCTTCACAGTTTGTTGGACCAGAACCAAAGACAAGGAACCATGAGCTGTCTACCTTGACCGCTGTCGGGTAGCACATGATCAAGCCAGTACTGGGATCAGAGAACTCCCACATGGGCACGGGATTTGCCGGATCAGTAACATCGATGCAGAAGACAGAAGACATACAGGTATCAGCTTCACTTATAATCTCCATGCCACCCAGCCTCATCGCGCCAACCAGAATCGTACCCCAACCATGGGGATGAACTGCATCAGGTGGAAAGATCTGTGCTTCAGTAAGATAGGGTCTCAGGTCAACATAATAGACATGGCAATAATATGGATCAGTAAGCCATCTGAGATGGGGCAAGAGATTATAAGGGATAAATGCCCACATTTCTTGTCCAATGTCGTATGCATCGGCAAGATATTCCATTGTAATCATTGGGTCAACAGTATCCTCGACCGGAATACCGTTATTGAAACAATGGAGCATACCGTCGTTTCCGCCCACATATACAACCTGTCTGCGGTCTTCTATTGAATCTTTGAACGCAGCATAAGACATGTCGCCATAGATAAAATCATAACGTTCGATTGCGCCTTGAACTGACTGGGCACCAGAATTGATGATATCGGCAAGTTTCCAGACATTGCCGCCAGCAGTTCGTGCTCTTAGATCAGGGAAATCCGTGCCTCTTATATATTCAATAACGACCTTTGCCACAGAATCGTTATGCACGAAATTCCCGACATTGAGATATGGTCTGAGCAATGTTGCATTTGTCGTGTCAAAATCGAATAGTTCACTGGTCGTATCGACGATCTGATCCCTATTCAGATCAACAAATGTAATAATATTACGGTCTGCTGAGGTATGGGTCCAGAGCCAATCGCTACCGTCCCACAAGACCTCAATGTCGTCAAGGGGTATTGATGCCTGAGGTATATCACCGGGATCCAGTCCATCACCATTCACGTCTAGCCACCGATCTACCATGACGATATTGCCGCTGAGGTACATCTCTATGATATAGTCATTTTGAAGATGCATCTTATAATCCCTTTGGGTGTCTTCTCTGAGATAGCCATATGGGTCCATCCACAGACCCTGAGCCTTTCCGATCCAGTCTAACACTTCACCAGTTGGAAAATTGTGGCGCGGGTAGAACTGGGCTTGAGAAGTAGCACCACCCACACCTGTGCCTGGTGTAACAACCGCAATACCCGAGGCTGAAGACACAGTGGCGAGCATCTGTGTTATCGCCTTCATGATCGCGGCCTCAAGCTCATCACCATTTTCTGCCTCAAAATAGGCATCAGGTACACCATTAGAATCAGCGTCCCATTCTGGTAATTGATCAGGTCCAGGCGCGCCGCCTTTTTCAATAAATCCGCCGCACTTGGCAGCTGTCTTTAAGAGATTGCTACCGCGTCCGAATGTAAAGATGATATAGAGTGCAAGCGATTGACTGTCAGCAACAGGTTGATATCCAGGCGCTCTCAGGTCTGTGGTATTGGCATAGTATGCGATCTCATCAAAATGCTCACCAATACCACCCTGCGCCTGCGAATATGGTCTGCCAAAGGTTCGAAGACCGGTTGCATTGGGCAGGTGAAGAGCATCATTATCCGGGATCGGCTGTTCTGCAGTCGGTTCACCATCAGTAATTGCTAAACAGAAATTGCGGCGGCACCAGACCTCGATATAACCGCCACCACCAGGTGGGTTTTCATACTGTGGATCTTTCTGGCCGCCAGGTTGCGGAGTGTAATTCGAATTCATGTAGTGAGGACGGGATTGTGTAAAATAATGGATGATCTCAAAATAGGTCTCGCAGAGTGGTGTATTTGTGGTCCAGCCAGTATTCTGAACATGATTGCACATGTCATTCAAGCTCGTTGCACCGCCGATATAATCAACGATATGACCACCCACATTACCTGTCCAGGTCAGGTTGTAGATGAAAAGACCAAAACGCGGGGCATTATCACGCCATTCCCACTGTCCTGGTGAGACCTCTTCTCCGGCAATGCGCTGAATAACGCCAATCCATCGGTCGCGTGGGATATCGATCCTTCCACGGGCACCGCTCAGCGTACCATTGATCGGAGGATTAACACCAGTTCTCGTGCAGGATATGCGTGTTTCATCTGCTGAGTGCGAAATAGTAAATGTATTGTAACTCGACGCGTCTCTTCGGTAAATTACAGTCCAACTATTTCTTCCTTCGCTCACGAGCCTTATCGGGTCAGCACCTGCACCAAACTGGGATGTTGCAGCACCGCCAACCAGGGCTTTCCTGAGCAGGTCACCCCTTGAATGAGATACGAGGTTAAGGATATGCCCTGGCCAGATACCAGCCGGGTCTTCATGGAATCGCTCGCTTGCATAGCTATACATGGCATTAGGGTCCCAATAACCATACCATCTTATGGAGTCATCGTGACCGCCCATAGTGAGATCGGTTACGGTATATGCCCGGTCACCCATACTACCAGAATTATCCATTAAGATCATGATATTCGGTGGAACCACTTCAGTCACAAAAGGCGGATAGCAACAATAAGGCGTCATGAGTGTGTCCTGGGCAAAACCGAGTGCGACAAATACAAGTATTGCACTCATGAGGATCTTGCCGCTTATTTTATTAGTATAGTTTAGGTTCTTGTTCATTATTTCCTCCTACTCCTGTAAAATTGTATAGCGCATTAATACCTCGAGCATCACCTGCTCGCCAGCACTGCTCGCAGTATTTTCTGCATCTGCCCTTATATAATAGGTACGATAGCTGCCGAACGCGGGCGTTTGTCCAGGACCGGCTGCTGCACGGGCAAATTTTATTGCGTGACCTG
>SMTZ1_10005317_pt1 | contig 26036 bp, 27 predicted proteins | sample DeeMarSWOR136_30_FD_25667 | JGI IMG/M metagenome (IMG submission 25667)
CATCTTCATGCTTCTGCTCCTGGCGAAGCCAACAGGTATTTTGGGGAAATAGAGAAATGGATATTGTAAGAGTTATCTCTAAAAGATCCTTTGTGCTTGGGTTACTATTATTAATCTTGATCCTATTAGCTACTTCACCCCTCTATGCCCCACGGTATACTGTCATACTACTCACCAGCATCTTCATGTATATCATCATTACGGTGAGTTGGACTATGTTCTCCGGTCCTACAGGTTACATCTCGCTGGCGCCGGCCGCGTTTTTTGGGGTCGGCATCTATACTTCAGCTATATTAGGGAGAGCATTACCCCTGCCTCTCGTTATCGGTATTGGTGGTCTCGCCGGTTTTTGTCTTGCCCTCCTCGTTGGCGCTTTGACTCTGAGGCTAAGGGGCATATATTTTGTTATGTTCACTTTCGGACTCGTTGAGCTCCTTTTGCATTTTGTCCTGTGGTGGGAAGTAAATATAACGGGTACGACTGGCCGAGTGGTTCCCAGCGTGGATAACACGACTGTTTATTACCTCATGCTAATTATTTTTGCGATATTAATGCTTACCGCCTACCTTATCAAACGCTCTAAATTGGGGTTGGCCTTGCAGAGTATCGGTCAGGAGGAGGACGCAGCGGCCCACACCGGTGTTAATGTAACGATGGTGAAGGTTATGACCTTTGCCATCAGCGCTTTTTTCATGGGGACAGCCGGGGCAATCATGGCGACAAGATGGACGTACATTGACCCAAGGATTGCCTTTAATCCTCTCCTTTCTTTTATGCCGGTTCTGATGGCCATCTTTGGCGGTATGGGACAACTTTACGGTCCTGTAATAGGCGCGGCTATCTTTACCTACCTGGAGGAATTCCTGATAACCAGGTTCCCTTATTACTATATGCTCATCTTCGGCATTATCATGGTGCTCGCTATAGTGTACCTGCCCGATGGACTGGTTGGATTGATACAAAAGTTATGGAAACGGATTTCAGAGAGGAAATATGCCTATACTTGAAGGTAAAGGAGTGACCAAGTATTTTGGAGGGCTCGCCGCCGTATCAAATGTGGACTTTACTGTGGAACAAGGTGAAGCCCTCGGTCTGATTGGTCCCAATGGAGCTGGCAAAACTACGCTGTTTGATTTAATATCGGCTGCCCTTGTTCCCAAATCAGGGACAATAAGATTTAAAGGGGAAGACATTACCGGCTTAAAGCCGTATAAAATCTGTAGGATGGGAGTGGCGAGAACCTTTCAAATGGTTAAAGTTTTCGCCGATATGCCGGTTCTTAACAATGTCGCATTGGGTTCGTATTTCGGAACGTCACCCGGTATGTCATCAACGGATGCTGTTCGAGAAGCCACGGAGTTATTAAAGTTTGTGGGGTTATCCGAAGTGAAAGCGACTCCTGCGAAAGACCTGACCCTGGCTAACCAGAAGCGACTTGAAGTGGCCAGAGCGTTGGCGACCAAGCCAGAACTATTATTGCTTGATGAAATGATGGCGGGGTTAAACCCCGCTGAGTTAGCCCAGGCCATGGAATTGATAACCAGGATTCGAGATAAGGGGATTACCATCTTCATGATCGAGCATGTCATGAAGGCAATTATGAGCGTATGCGACCGAATTATAGTGCTCCATCACGGTCAAAAGATTGCCCAAGGAACGCCACAGGAGATTACCACCAGCAAAACAGTTATCAAGGTATATCTAGGAGAGAAGGCTCATGCTGGAAGTTAGCAAGGTAGATACTTTTTATGGCAAGATTCAGGCATTATGGGGCGTTTCGTTAAAAATCGAAGAGGCGGAAATAGTCGCCCTGGTGGGTGGCAATGGAGCAGGTAAAACCACGCTTCTTAATACAATATCCGGTTTGCTGCGTCCGGCTTCAGGTAGTGTGGAGTTCCGTGGCAAGAGAATCGACGGGCTGAAGCCTCATGCCATTGTGGAACTGGGTATGTCCCATATACCTGAGGGAAGAAGGCTTTTTCCCGACATGTCGGTGCGTGAAAACTTGGAGATGGGTGCCTATACAAAAGGTGTGTGGAAACATAAGCAAGAAACCCTTGATAAGGTCTGTCAACTTTTCCCCATATTAAAAGCAAGACAAGGGCAAATAGCCAGAACATTAAGCGGTGGCGAACAGCAAATGGTGGCTATGGGCCGGGGTCTAATGTCAAGGCCGAGACTATGCTTCATCGATGAGCCGTCATCTGGTCTGGCACCGCTCGTGGTGGACCAAATCTTCCGCATCATACAGGAACTCCGCGACCAGGGCATTGCCATCTTCCTGATTGAGCAGAATGTCCAACAAACTCTGGAGATAGCTGACCGGGCATATGTCTTAGAAAATGGGCGAGTAATCTTGGCAGGAGAAAGCAACAAGCTTCTAGAGGAAGAACTCATACGAAAGGCATATTTGGGTCTCTAATGGAGCGCCTCGTCCTAACAGTGCGAGGCTTGCCGCAGAGCCAATGGATGGGCATGCGGGTCTCTTTTTAAAAAAGGAAAAGATCTTGCACTTTGCAATGGAGCTCTGTACTTTATTGCACAGGGGAGGAGTTTGAATCCGATTTTTCCGGTGCAAGGCTCGTTATCAACTATTTAGGAAGGAGGTTACAGCTATGGCAGGGAAGTTGGCGAAATTGCTATCGGATTTGAAGGAACCAGAGGCCCTAGCATTCGTTGAGAAGGCCCTGGGAGAGGGGGTCGATCCTATGGATCTTTTAGGGGAGGCCAAGGAAGCCATGAATATCGTGGGCCAGAGATTCGCCAGTGAGGAGTACTTCATCCCGGACCTTGTGTTTTCCGGGGAGATCCTCAAGGGCATCGTCAAGATGCTCGAGCCCCATCTCAAGAAAGGTGAAGAGGCAGAACGCCTGGGAAAGGTCGTTATCGGGACAGTGGCCGGTGATATCCATGACATTGGGAAGAATCTTGTCGTCTTTATGCTGGATGTCAACGGATTTGAGGTCCTCGACCTGGGCATTGATGTGCCGGTGCAGAAATTCGTTGATGCCATTAAAGAGACGGGCACTAAGGTGGTGGGGCTGAGCGGGTTTCTGACCTTGGCCTTTGAATCAATGAAGGAGACCATGGAGGCGATCAAATCAGCCGGGCTCCGGGACAAGGTAAAGGTCATGATTGGCGGCGGTCAGATAACCGAGGAGATAAGGAAGTATACCGGCGCTGATGCCTACGGCAAGGATGCCATGGCTGGAGTATCCCTGGCTAAACAGTGGCTCGGTGCTAAGTAGGGATCCTTAGCAGAGAATATACAGGAGGCAATAAAATGGAAAAGAAATGGGAAGAGATGTCATCGGATGAAAGACAGGAGGCGCAGCTGCAAAAGTGGCTTTCGCCGAAAGACCCTGAGGGGAATGACCTTAAATTCCAAAGCCCCCAAGCCGAGAAGGCGTTTAAGGAAAGGGCAACCAGGCTAAAAGATGCCATTCAATTGAAGAAATTGCCGGACAGGGTGCCCGTCTTTACCATTTATGGCTTTTTCCCCGCTCTCTATGCCGGGTTTACCCCTCAAGAAGTGATGTATGATTACGACAAAGCCAACATGGCATGGAAAAAATACGTGCTGGACTTTGCCCCGGATGGGCATATTGGCCCGTGGGTGCCTGGCCCGGGAAAGCTCTTTGACATTCTTGACTACAAGTTATACAAGTGGCCGGGGCATGGGGTATCACCTCAATATGGCTATCAGTGCAATGAAGGGGAATACATGAAGGCGGATGAATATGATGCCTTTATTGATGACCCGTCGAACTTTTACAATAATGTCTACCTGCCGCGCATATTCGGCGCCCTGGAGCACTTTACCGCCCCTCATATCGCCGACGTGCTCGAAATGTATGGAGCTGGCTTAAATTTTATACCCTTCGGTCTACCCCCAGTTCAGGCTGCCTATAAGGCGCTTCTGGAAGCCGGGAATGAAGCCCTGAAGTATATAGGAGTTGCTGGTGCCTACAATAATGAATTAGCAGCCGCCGGATTTCCCACCTTCTGGGACGGCCCGGCCAAGCCTCCGTTTGACATGATTGGCGACACCCTCAGGGGAACTAAAGGGATAATGACGGATATGTACCGCCAGCCCGATAAGCTCCTCCAAGCCCTGGAGGCAATGGCACCATTAGTGGTTAAGAATGGGGTGGCCGGGGCCAAGGTGGGGGGAGTCCCCATCGTGGCGGTAGTTATGCATAAAGGCGCCGATGGTTTCCTCTCCGATGAACAGTATAAGACCTTCTACTGGCCTACCTTTAGAAAGGTCCTCGTGGGCTTAATTAATGAGGGAATCGTACCATTTTGTTTCGTTGAGGGAGGCTATAACACGCGTCTGAAAGTTATCCGGGATGTACCTAAAGGTAAGGTTATATGGTGGTTAGACCGGACAGATATGGCTAAAGCCAAGGAAATACTCGGCGACGTTGCCTGCATCGGCGGCAACGTACCCCCCGATTTATTAGCCGTGGGCACACCCCAGCAAGTGAAAGACTACGCGAAGAAACTCATCGATACTTGCGGCAAAGGCGGTGGGTTTATACTGGGCAACGGGACGGTAATTGAACAGGCAAAGCCGGAAAATCTCCATGCCATGATTGACTTCACCAAGGAATATGGTGTGTACAAGTAACTTACGGACCCACGAGAATCATAGCCTCTAGGACAGGATCGAAGAGATGCAACAACTGAGGCCTCTCCCTAAAAGGGGAGAGGCCTAGTTGCAAGGGGTTCAGTTATGGAAACGAGGGTGTCAAGCGCTACAAGGGAAGTTTTCATTACCGATGAAGGACCGACTGTGCTGATAGGGGAACGGATCAACCCGTCAGGAAAGAAGAAACTGGCTGAGGCCCTGAAGAGCGGCGATTTTGATGTGGTTCGCAGGGAGGCCATTGCCCAGGTGGAGGCTGGTGCCGATATCCTGGATGTCAATGTGGTGTGCCCCGGGGTAGAGGAGATTGCGGTGCTTCCAAAGGTGGTGGAAAAGGTTATGGCATCCGTTGATGCGCCCCTTTGTATCGATATCAACAATCCCGGTGCCCTGAAGGAGGCCCTCAAGGTCTATAAAGGAAAGCCGATTGTCAATTCAGTGACCGGCGAAGAGAATTCCTTGAACGAGATCTTACCCCTGGTCAAGGAGTATGGGGCAGCGGTCATTGGTTTGACCATTGATGAGGAGGGCATACCAAAAGAGTCGGACCGGCGGGTCGCCATTGCCCATAAGATTATTGAGCGTGCAGGGTCGCTCGGAATCCCACCTGAAGACGTTATAATAGACTGCCTGGCTTTAACCCTCGGGGCAGACAGCAATGCCGGCCTGCTGACCCTTGAGGCAATCCGTAGGGTAAAGCAGGAACTGGGCTCTAATCAGACACTGGGCGCAAGCAACATCTCATTTGGCTTACCTGACCGCAATCTGGTCAACCTTACATTCTTGGCTATGGCCATCTCATCAGGGGTCACCTGTCCCACCGTTGATGTGGCCAAGGTACGTCCGGCGGTTTTATCTACAGACCTGATTTTGGGCCGTGATCGTTTTGCACAGCGCTACATGAGGAGCTTCAGACAACGCAAGAGCCAGGGAAAGTTGAGTGCGGTCTGGAGATGAATTGATCCTATTTGTTTTTTTCAATTTCCACATACCCTTCATCTGCATTGATTTTGACAAAGTCCCCGTTATTGATACATTCCAAAGGATCATTCTCCAGTTGATGGACCATGGGAGTCCCCGTGATGATGGCACTGACGGCTACTATACCCTCAGCCTTGACATTGATGATCCCCTTGGGGGAATTACCGCGTTTGAACGCCGCATAAAATTGCCAGGAGCCAGTTGTTGATCCCTTTCCCATGGGAAAGACAAGAATCTTGCCGGCCACACTCTTGCCCTCCAGTTCATGACCAGGCTCTTTGATAATCCCGGTATCAGGATCCATCCCTCCAGTAAACGATATCGCCATATGGGAAACAATAGCTTCGCCTTCGGCGACCCCTGCGGTGACAGGTTTTGCCTTAATTTTCATCATCGATTCCCCTCCCATTTTCCTGAAATGGCCGTCTGCACCAATTCTTGAGTAGAGCCAAACCAGGTATCCATCCCGAAAATGCCATGGGCATAGTAACTTCCCCTGGCAGAATTTATTGCGACAGTCTTAATGCCTCGTTCCCTAAGGTATAAATGTGGACCATCGGCTGCACCGACATCAGCGACAATGCGGCCACCTGCAGCTCTGATTCTATTGTAAATACCCATCCGTTTTGACAGCGTCTTGACCCAATTAGACGTGCAAATCCATAGCTCTGTGTCTGGATGAATCTTTCTGCCCTCTAATAGCGCGGCAATCTCCTGTACCTCTTGTATACTGCACTGGGGACAGCCAAACATGACTATATCCACCTTTTCTTCAGAGCTGAAAGAAATCTCTCTATATGCTTGATCTATATCCTTTTGCGCAATAGATATACGATCCAAAGGCCTCACAGTTCCCCCAAAAGCGGCTTCCAGCGTAGGTGCCTCTGGTGTTATCCCTACCAGATGCACGAGGCCAACAGCCCCTGTTACCGTTAGGGTGTAGAGGATGCCCTTAATGTTGTGAATCGCACTGTCGGCAGGCAGATGAACAAAAACCGGAATCTTATCGCCCACTATCTTACCGACAACCCAACCTATGGCCTGATAGTCTGCCGTAGTGAACCCTTCTAAATTCAATCGCTCTGTCTCAACTACTACCTGACCCCTTCTGTTTTCCGTGAGATGCATTCCCCACTCTGGGATAACACCGGTAATAGCTGCGGCCAAGGCGACATGATCTCCATCCCGGTTTGATCTCGCCCCAATTACAGAATTGGCATACACCTGACTCCCAGAGGAAGCCCAGGCAATATGATCCCCGAACCGCGGCACATTCCCCAGCAAATAGTGGTGGCATGAATAGGTTAGTGTCACCTCAAGGGATCGTAGCACCGCATCGATCCTTCTCTGTCTCTCTTGGTACATCTCTGGCACCTTGAGTTCCTCCCAATCCTCAAAATCAAACATCTCAGGATTCTTGGTCGTGTACACTGATACCTTTGTACCACCCTGCGCCAAATCCTCCAGCCATTCAATCCCTTCGTCCATCAGCACCGGGTAATTGCCTGCTATGTGGACACTGGTCACGGGAATCATTCTTTCCGCACTGTAGCACTCCCCATAGGCTACCAGGATCTCCATGGCCTTTCGGGCACCACGGCCGTGTTTTCCCTCGAGCATTTCCTGTTGTTCCTTGTTTAGTTTCATGAGCCCTCCTCACATTCACCTCAGACAGGCTACTATTTGGCACTCAGGGCCGATATTTCTTAAGCCCCCGCTTTAGAATCTTGGCCTGCGGGGTCTTGGGAAAATCCTCCAGAAAAATGATTCTTCTGGGCGCCTTGTATGGCGCCATCCTTTCCTTGCAAAAGTGGATCAGTTCTTGTTCGCTCAATTCTACTTCCATGACCCCGGCAGGCGTGACTACTGATCCGATCTTGTGGCGGCAGAGATGGTCAAAGGTGACAAGCGATGATGTTCCGGTCATGCCATTTTGAGGTGTTTCTTCCTAATGTGAAGCCCAAATGGACGATGATTGAATTAAGGATACATATTTACAGTTGATAGAAATACAAAAGGTCCCTGAAGTCAAGAAGAATCAGTTGAAGCCAAGCCAGGCTACAATTCGTAGTTTTCCCTTGGCAGGAAACCAGATGCATCTAATCCGAGGTATTCAATGGGGATAACGTTGATAAACAATTTGACAACAAGATGTTAATCTCCGAATCTCTGAGCATGCCCAGACAGCCAAGATTGGATGCCCCGGGGCCTTACATCAGTAGCGTTCTCCTGTTTATCTTATAAAAGAGGAAGGGGCATCGCCCCTTCCTCTATGGGCTTTTACCATGTCCTCGTGCGGCCATAGCCCCTGGCTCCAGACCTTTTCTTATCAGGTCCATAACCCCTGCGCTGCTTTGCCGATTGCAGTTGAGCTCGCTGCTCGGGTGTGAGGATCTTACTCACCTCAAGTCGATATTCAGTCCTCTTATCCTGGAGCCTGTTTCTCAACTCGTTGATCTCCTGCTGTTTGGCCTTGATCGCAGCCTCATCGGGATCGCTCTGTAACCAGAGGTTCCTGAGTTCAGCTTTCTTAGCTATCAGCTCATTTCTCAGTGGCAGTGCCTCCTTCTCATGCTGCTCCCTGAGCTCTTTAAGCTTCGCCGATTGCTCCGTAGTGAGGGTGGGGATAGTTTCACAGCAGGGGATATCCCTGCCACCAGGTCCGATCCCTATACCTCGACCTTTCCCCCAACCCGGACTGTGGGCCAATACGGGGGCTGCGATAGCCGCAACCAAAAGTACGGCGCCTATGATTGTGAGTGTTTTTTTCATCTTCCTACCTCCATTAATGTTAAAATGTTTTTGTTTTGCCCACTAGTAGAGCAACGGCCATGCCAAAGGGTGCACTTATGTATGTAACTAGGTTAAAATAGAAGACTATTTCAAAATACCTTGCAATTGAAGATATTTTTTCTTGTAATGGCGCAAGAAAAACTGGATACTAAGTATCCATTTCGTGATATCCAGCTGGATAAAAAGTATCCAGATCTCCAGGGGGGAAGAGAGAGATTATTTGTCGGTGGAGCCAGGCTCCCAGTCTGGTACGCATCTTGCCTGATAGAATAGTGATTGGCGAATAGAATGAATAGAGTGAATAAAAAATATTGGATTGGCATCCCTCCCTGGATCATAGTGGGGGCAGTGATCATACTTGTTCCGATCTTTGTGTTCTGGACCCTGGAGAATATCCACAGACAGAAAGAGAATACAAGCCTCCTCCTCTTAGAAAAGGGAGCCGCCCTCATTCGGTCCTTTGAGGCTGGTGCCAGAACAGGAATGATGGGAATGCTGGGAATGCGCGGGAGCGGCTTTCAGCTTCAGAACCTGTTGATGGAAACGGCGCAACAGCCCGATATTGCTTATCTCATCGTCACTGACATGAAGGGAACCATCCTGGCCCATAGTGATCCTGCTGAAATAGGGGGAACCCATGGGAGAGATCTGGATCTTGAGCGAATTTCCCGTTCCGAGACGGTGGAATGGCGCCAGGTGGCAAATCCAGACGGAGCCGACACCTTTGAGGTTTTCCGTCAGTTTTCGCCCACACGCAGGTATTTTCGGAGGCACCCTGGCAGAATGCTGCGCAACCCATGGCGCAGCCCTCATATCAACCCGATACAACTGGGATCTGAGCCAGAGCAGATCATTTTTGTGGGTCTGGATATGGGCACCATTGAGGCGGCCAGAAAAGGAGACATTCGTCACACGGTGCTCATGGCACTTATCCTACTTTTGATTGGGTTTGCAGGCATCGTCTCTCTTTTCCTGGCCCAGGCCTATCGTTCAGCCAGGACCTCTCTGACCAAGATTAAGGCCTTCTCTGATACGGTAGTTGAAAATATGCCGATCGGCCTTCTGGTAATTGATCCCGACGGGAAGATTGCCTCTTTCAATCAGACGGCCGAAGCCGTGCTGCAACGTTCATCACGCGAAATGCTGGGAAAAAAGGCCACCAAACTAATCCCCAGGAAGCTATCGTCTGTCATTGATGAATTCGAAGGTAAAAGAGGTATCATGGAAAAGGAGATAGATTGTGTTTTAGAAGGGGGCAAAGTGGTTCCTCTGGAGGTAAGCGTATCTTCATTGCGAGAGGATAACGGTACTCCCTTGGGAGATGTCATCCTTTTCAGGGATTTGACCGAGGTCCAGAGTCTTAAAAGGGAGATCGAAAGAAATCAGCGCCTGGCATCTCTCGGGAGGCTTGCGGCCGGGATGGCCCATGAAATACGCAATCCCCTGAGCTCGATCAAGGGATTTGCCACCTACTTCAGAGAGAGATATAAGGAGATACCCGAAGACCAAAAAACGGCCGAAATCATGGTTCAGGAGGTGGAAAGGTTAAACAGGGTCATTGGTCAGCTTTTGGAATTTGCCCGTCCCCCGAAGATTAATAAGAAGCCCACTCCCATGCACACGGTGATTCAGCATTCCCTCAAGATGATTCAGCGGCAGGCCCAGGAGAAGAATATCGGCATCAGTACGAACCTTTCACCTGAAATCAAAGATGTATCCCTTGATCCGGATCGGATTAACCAGGCTCTCCTCAATCTGTACTTGAACTCCATCGAAGCAATGGAGCATGGAGGCACCCTTTCCGTAGAGCTTTCTTGGGATCATGATTCCAAAAGGGCAAAGATAGCGGTCTCAGATACGGGCGTCGGAATCAACAAAGAGGATCTGGTTCATGTCTTTGATCCTTACTTCACCACCAAACAATCAGGAACTGGCTTAGGGCTTGCGATAGTGCACAGGGTTATTGAGTCCCATGATGGTGAGGTGAGGGTGGAAAGTGAGCCTGGCAAAGGGACCACGGTGACGATCCTTTTACCTGTTTCTGACAATGAGTATAACACAACAGACAATTCACCGCAAACCACGGACATTACCCCATGAAAAACAAAAACACCATATTGGTTGCAGATGATGACCCTGCCCATCGCACCATGTTGCGGACCCTTCTCACCGGGTGGGGATATACCATCTTTGAGGCAGATGACGGCTCCACGGCCATTGAAAAGGTCCATGAGCAGGCGTTTGACCTGATCTTGATGGATATTCGTATGATCAAGGTTTCAGGGCTTCAGGCCTTAACCGAAATCAAGGGCTTTAACCCTGCTATACCGATCATCATTATGACCGCTTATTCATCTGTGGAGACCGCTGTGGAGGCCTTGAAAAACGGTGCCTATGACTACCTCACCAAACCGCTGGATTTTGATGAGTTGCGGTTTGCAATGGAACGGGCCATGGATCACACACAGTTAAAAGAGGAAAATCGTCTCTTGCGTGAGACCCTTGGCAGTCATTTTGACAGGCGAAATATTATTGGGCGAAGTCCGGCCATGGTGAAACTCCTGGAAACAGTGGCTCAGGTAGCTCCATCCGAGACCACCATTCTGATCACTGGTGAGTCTGGGACGGGCAAAGAGATGATTGCCGGGGCAATTCACTTTAACAGCCCCCGAAAAGATGGCCCCTTTGTGAAAATCAACTGTGCCGCCATCACAGAAACCCTGCTTGAATCGGAGCTTTTCGGCCACGAGAAGGGGGCCTTTACCGGCGCCTATAAGAAAAAGGAGGGACGATTTCGCCAGGCCCATGGAGGGAGCCTGTTCCTGGACGAGATTAGTGAGATGTCGCTGGCTATGCAGGTCAAGTTATTGCGAGTACTCCAGGAAAGAGAGATCACTCGCGTTGGCGGCGAAGAGGTCATCAAGGTGGATGTACGGATTATAGCTGCTACCAACCAGGATCTGTTGCAGGAGATCGAGGCAGGGCAATTCCGAGAGGATCTCTATTACCGCTTGAATGTTGTTACTTTGAACATGCCCCCTTTGCGGGAGAGGAAAGAGGATATTCCTCTCCTGGCCCAGCATTTTTTGGAGGTGTTTTCCGAAAAAAATCATAAACAGATAAAGGGGTTTACCCCTCAGGCCATGGACCGGCTGCTTAAATATGATTGGCCAGGCAATGTCAGAGAAATCATGAATGGTGTTGAAAGGGGAGTGGTCCTTTCACGGTCAGAGTACCTGGATGAAGAAGACCTTCCAATGATCCTGAAGGATGCGTCTGTGTCTGGGGAAATCTTGGCAAAGAATGCCATACTGACAGATATGCCGCTCGATGAGGTGGAGAAGGCGACCGTATTGAAGACGCTGGAGTTGGCCGGGGGTAATAAGAGCGAAGCAGCCCGGCGGCTCGGCATAACCCGCAGAACCCTCCATAAGAAGCTTAAGATGTATGGAGTTATGTCCTGATCAATGTGGTGCTATGTCGCCCGAATTGGGGGGCAGACTTGACTATTTGACTGTTTTTATTTGAAACAAGAGGATTGGTTTTTGATGTTGAATATTTCTGCATGGTGCACAAAAAGCAATATCGATCAAGATTCCCAGGGTTCTTGTGGCAATCCAATTTTTGGGGAAGATCTTCAAAGCCAAAGATGTTGCCAATTTGGATATCCTTGAAAAGGGGGTTGTTGATGAAATTATTTTCAAGAAAGAGAATCTCAGGAACCGCCTCATGCTGGAACTTATGGCCCGGGGTGGTATGAGGGTGGGTGAGGCCTTACAGCTAACCCCGAGGGATGTTTAGGCAGTGATTTCGTCTCTCATAGCCTGGGGTGCACCTTACTACAGATGGGCAGAAAATATCAGGACTCTAACTGAAAGGGTGTGATAACTTATGGGGACAGATCACTATCCAAGGATGCGAGCTATAGAGTCAAACCTGTGGCCGTTGGCCGCGGCTACCGGAAGAAGCAAGGGCTAGTACTCCTTCAACGCCATGTTGAAGTGAGGCGGTGGTGAAGTCAAAATGGAGGCGAGTTGAGATGAAAGAGCTGATTGAATACATTGCAAAGCTACTTGTTGATAATCCGGAGGAAGTAAGTGTAACTGAACTTGAGGGAGAGCACACCTCTGTGATTGAACTTAGGGTGGCCAAAGGAGATTTGGGTAAGATAATTGGCAAACAGGGAAGGACAGCTGGGGCGATAAGAACTATACTTGCTGCAGCCTCGGCCAAGATGAAAAAGAGATCTGTCTTTGAGATTTTAGAGTAGTTGATATCAGGCGAAGGTGCCGGCTGTTGTTTTCTACGTTTATGGCTTACCCCTTTCATTCCCTTCTCACTCAGCTGAGTCCAGGTGAGAGTCTCAGCATATGATACCTCACATCGATTAGTTACCCGGCAGGCACCCATTCCTACACCTTCAATCATTCGGCTTCCAGAGATTTGATCAAAGATTCAAAATTTGCGCTGCCGGTAGCCGCAAATCCCGTATCTTCCACTAAAAACACATCCCAACTCCTTTCAATAGAGGCTCTTCAAAATGGGCTGCTGCGATTTCTCTGGCCGTTTTTGGTCCCTGCTTCAGGATCTTCAAGATATCCGCGCACCTCTCAATGTGGTGCTCTATTAATTCATTGATCCTTACCTGCAGGTTGATCTCATTCCAGCGATTATTATAAAACAGCCGATGCGCGGACAGAACAAGCAAGCCGGTAAATTTCCCCCCGATTTGCTCCAGCTTTTTAAGGGACCGAATGTATGCCCTAAGCCCATAAATAGACTGGGCGTGGGTATAGTGCGGCTTGAGTATTTCCCTGACCCGGTCGAAAAACGCCTCCCTGGAGGGGAAAGGCGTAATTTGCGGAAGCACGGTGTCTCCCACAATAAGTGCCTCGCCTCCGACTAAGATGGCCAGAGCATCGGGGCTGTGTCCGGGGACATGATAGGTATATATTGTTTTGCCTATCTCGCAACGGCCGTCTCCAATCTGTTCAATCTTCAGTTGGCTGCGTTCCTGGTGATAGGCAAGACAATGTTGATTCGAAAACGACTCCGGCATAAAGCAATGCCAGCACGATGCGGGGAAGTCCTTATTGACATCGCCAGGGGCTTCTGTTGGATAGAAGCGAATAAGACGATCATAAATTCGATGGGCTTTAACTTTTGCGCTGGTTGATTCTACCATTTCAAAAAGACCGCCATCGTGGTCTTCATGGCCGTGGCTCAATACGATAAACTCAAGCTCGTTACCTGAAACGCCGGCAGATTCCATCATCTTAAGGAGCTTCAGGCCCATCCCGTATTTGCCGGTGTCCACTAAAAAGGGCTGGTCGGCCAGTACGAGATAATTCCAGGTCGGCCCCAAATCCCATTCTCCCCCGTAGAAATTTTCGGTAGGGAGACCAATGATCTCAACTCCTGAGGAAAGCTTGAACCTAATCACCATGTTGTTCCCGTTCTCCTGTCCTTCATGTATAACTTCCACCATCTCCTGCAACATCAGTTTGGGCCTCCTCAAACACCAGCAGCCGAATGGGCTTCTGGCACTATGAAATCCATTCTTTCCTGAAGATACCTCCAAAGATTGCAGAACTTGTTACCCTAATCCTTTCTACTCCATCTATCAACCTTTTTCCCTTCCCCCATTGCCTGCATCCTCTAAAACCAAATCCGTACACCTGGCTGAATCCCCTTTAGATCATCAAAAGGACCCTGGAAAATGGCGATGATATCTTGATCACCGGGTTTGGGAAGTTTTGCTCGAAAGGGAAAAATGAGCGGAAGGGAAGAAATCCTCAAACCGGCGAAGATTTGATGGTGGGATCAAGGAGGGTGGTGACTTTGAGAGAAAAGGAACCAAAGTCACGGTAAAAAAAGCACAAAGCGAATGGTCTATCAGGCAGGAATTTGGTTTGTGGACCGGAAACAAAGAATTGATTGAATCACGTCGGACTTGTAAAAAAAGAACCCCGACCTAGGTCGGGGCATCCAGGTGTGCCGTTACTTATATAGTCGGCTCCCTTCTCCTACATTTCGGCGGATGGGGCTTCTCCAAATGTAACGAACACCCGAGAATTATACATAATTATACATATAAATTTATATTTGTCAACTAAATTTTTAAAATTAGGCAAAATAAATTTGAATTATACATATATGGTAGTCAAAGAAGTGTTGGCACAAGATATTGTATTTTCTGTCCCACTAATTTGCTCCTCGGGCTGCCAAGAATGACCGGTAAAAAAGTCCCGCGATGTGCTGCTGCAATCGTTGCAAAGAGCCGGCTCCCCTCCCTCGGCATCCTTCCCGCCTACCTCGCCTGAGCCCGCCCAGCATTCACCTGCCCGTCCCGGCCGGTAGGGTCGGGGAGGCGAAGCCGATGGCGGCCAGGCATAAGCTCCAGGGCAACGGAATAACCCAAACCCGCCATATGTTACGACGGCTTTTCCCTTGACACACAAGGACATTTTTACCTATTTTAGCACCAAATAAGGAAATTCTTATTACTTACTACCGAGCGCATAATATTGTTTGCAATAAGTGTGTCTGATCAGGGAAGAAAAGGGGCACGTGGTCTTTTCTGAGGTGACTGGCGGGAGGGTACTGTCTTTTCGCGGCTTATCAGCGGGGGAAACCGCAGGCCCCGCTTGCGGGGCAATGCGGAGGGGGTAAGACTCCCCCGCAGATAAGCCGCTGAAAAGACCAGGCCGGGAGCCTCGGAACCGATGAAAAGACGTCGTGACCCTTACTTGATTGCCTACATTAGAGATTACTTTATTAGCATGAAAGGATAAAAGAATGAAAACAACATTCCACCATGTGCACCTATTTGCGTCAGATATAGACAAAAGCCTCCGCTTCTATTGTGAAATGTTGGGGGCCAAGGTAGTTTTTGATCGGGAGATGGCCGGTGCCCGCAACGTATTGATCTCGATCGGAACTGGTAAAATTAACTTCTACGATCAACCGCCTAAATCCAATGATCATGGTGTAATGCACCATTTGGGAATCGAAACCGATGACCTAGAGGCTCTGGTAGAACACATGAAAAGTAAGGGATTTACATTTAAGAAGCCTATCAGAGACCATGATACATGGAAGTATATCATGGCGGAGGGTCCGGATCACGTGCTGCTCGAGCTCTTTCAGATTGTGCATGAGGAGATTCCAAAGGGCAATTAGAGGGGATGATTTCGCCTATGCCAAGAATAGTTTTACCTAGGATGATCCCAATTTCCCACTACATGGTGAAAAATATCCGTGATTGGGGCCATGGTCATAGAGACTCGTAGTCCATCGTTGTACAATCCCTTCTGGTGAAAACAAAGCAAATCGAAACATAACCAAATCCAGGGAGAGAACCCTTATGAATAGTCCATTAAAGGTATGCGACCATCCCCTTGATCGCCTGTTTCATCCGACCGCAGTGGCCATCGTGGGTGTCTCGAAAAATTCCGAAAGTCAAGGATATATATACCTTCGGCAACTCTTGGAGTTCCCATTCCGTGGGCCGGTATACCCGATCAGCATAGAGGAGCAGGAGATCCTTGGTGTTCCATGTTACAAAACGCTCGGCGACATAGCCGGACCGGTGGATCATGTGATCTCTTGCATCCCCCATCATCAAGTGCTGACCCTTGTGGAAGATTGTGTGGTCAAAGGCGTCCGCTCCATTCATCTCTATACGGCGAGGATGGCAGAGACCCAGATGCAGGACCGTCTCGATCTCGAAAGACAGATCGTTCACAGGGCACGGGAGGGGGGAATCAGGGTCATCGGGCCCAACTGCATGGGCCTCTATTGCCCGAGTGTCGGACTGACTTTTCGGTTTAGCCTTTCCAAGGAACCGGGGCACGTGGCATTTGCCTCTCAGAGCGGAGGAAATGCCGCGGATCTGGAGTATCAAGGGTCAGGAAGGGGACTCCGTTTCAGCAAGATGATCAGCTTTGGAAACGCCTCAGACCTCAATGAATCGGATTTCCTCGAGTACCTGATAGAGGATCCGCAGACCAAGGTCATTGCCATGTACCTGGAAGGCGTGAAGGAGGGAAGGCGGTTTCTGGACCTCCTCCGACGCTCAGATGGCAGGAAACCGGTGGTCCTTTTCAAGGCCGGGAGGACGAAAGCTGGATCCAGGGCCGTGATATCGCATACGGCCTCTGTGAGTGGGGAGGAGGCATTGTGGAAAGCCATTTGTCGTCAATTTGGGGTCGTGAGCGTTCATTCCGTGCAGGAGATGGCAGATGTGCTCCTCGCCTTTCAATTTCTTCGGCCTTCAATTGGCCAAAGGGTGGTGGTGATGGGTGGAGGCGGTGGAGGGAGTGTGGCGGCGGCCGACGCGTGTGAGCTTGAGGGCTTCGAGGTCCCACCATTGCCTTCAGAGATGAGAGAGGAGATTCGGTCCTTTGCGCCTGAGGTCTGGTCCCTGATCTCAAATCCCATGGATGGTTCTGTTATGGGAGGCCTCGAGACAATGGTTCGGTGTTTTCAAATGGGAGCGCATTGGGACGGTGTGGACCTCCTGATCGGAAACAGCAGCGCCATATGGCTCCTCGACTATCCGAAGAGCGCAGAGCGTCACGAGCTGAGTCTTCAGTTCCTGATCAGTCTGGCACAAGAGGCCGAAAAGCCGATGGTCATCGTGATCAACTCCGGAGACTCCACCACGCCGTGGCGGGTGGAAGCTGCGCTCAAGGCACAAGAACGATGCCGCGATGCAGGTATCCCCGTATATCCGAACATCCAAAGAGCTGTAAGGGCCCTCGGGCATTTTACAAGGTATCATCGAAGAAGGGCGAACCCTGACTAGGCCTCCGGGATGTCGTAGGTCGATGCCTCTATCTATAGGTGAATATTGGGGCTGACATCACCGAGCCGATATTCTACATTTTCATTGCGTTGAAGATTCATCCCCCTAAGAAACTAAATCTGGAAAAGAGCATGGAATTAGGCGGGCCTAGTGAATGCCAATGACGTGAAAGCGGTGGAGTGGGAGATCATTTGCTGCTCAGCCGGGCAAGAATGCCCCAATGGTTGCCACCGCGAGGAGCAGACCTGCAAGTTTCCGCTTCGTGAAGCGTTCCCCCATCCAGAAGGTCACCATCAAGGTGCTCACCACAAAGCTCAACTGCCCGATTGGCGTAACAACGCTTGCCTCTCCCGTTCTAAGAGCCGCCAAAAGAGCGTAAAGTCCCACCACGACACTCACACCAGCTGGCAATCCGTGGGCCCAGCCTATGCGAGAAAAGCGAGGGCCTCCCTGGGAAAGGGTGGTGTAAATGAAGGCAACAGTTATAAAACACAGCCCTTGGCTGTGTAGAAACATGGCGGGTGCTACACCGCCGGACACGCCCAGCTTGTAGACGATGTTGAGCAGACCAATGGACGTCATTGCCGCCAGCGCCCAGAGGACTGAGGCGGTCCGATTTCTGGAGTTAACCTTCGGGCTCAAGCGGAAATCCGAGAGGAAGAAAATCGAGGAGGCCGCTAGTAGAAATCCCGCTCCCTTGCGGAATGTCATGTGCTCTCCCAGAAATAAGATCGCCACTAGGGCCGTGATGACAAAGCTGATCCGGTAGATTGGGGTGCTCACACTCGCCTCTCCCAAGCCTACACTTCGCATAAAAGCCCAAATGCCGAAAAAGAGGAAAATAGCAGCGATGGGGCCTAGAAATGTGAGTGGCGTCCAAGTGTACGTGCCTTCGAGATAGGCCCAAAGGGTTACTGTCGGCACGAAAAAGCACGCCTGAGAACAGGTCATTGTACCTGCTGAGACACCTTTGCGAACCGCTCTGGAGTAAATAAAGTCATAGATGCCGATCATGAACATGGACAGCAACGCGAAAAGCATATAGGGCGGCAACATTTTGTCTCCTGAGCAGAACTACATTTTAAGACACCTTCCTTTGGGCTAATCTCTCAAATTTTTTTTCTTGTGACCCTGCTTATAGCTTGAGCAGTGCATCGAGAATGCTCATACCGGTACCCTTTTTCTTTACGGCGAGCAGGGGAAGGGTCGTTGTATGGATCAGGTGTTCGGCCACGCTTCCGAGCAAAACGCCGGCGGCAGCCCTTCTCCCTCTGGCCCCGATGACCACCAGGTATTTTTCGTGCTCCTTGATTACATCTTCAATACCCTTTGATGCCTTTTTCTCAAGCTTGAACAGGGGAACTGCAGTGATGCCCTTCAGATCAATTTTCTTAATAAATTCCTGATAGTTTTTCTCTGCATGGCCCTTCATGATCTCGGCAAATTTTTCATAGCTCTTCCCGGTCTTGTAGTATGCCATGGGAACGCTATACACATGGAGACAGGTTATCTCCTCTATCCCCACAGAAACCGATGCGAGAGCCACTGCCGCCTCCATTGCGTCCACGGAGTTCTCCGAGAAATCCACGGGAACAAGGATGTTGGTAAACCACGTCTTGGTTCCCTCGGGTACAAAGAGCACGGAACAGGGTGCCTTTCGGGCGAGCTTTTCAAAAAGGGTCCCACTCGCAGAGGGTATTTTTCGCTTGCGCATTACGATCAAATGACGAGGGCTTCCATTTCTTGCCTCGCATATTCATCAACTGGCTTGAAGAGATCCGGGTACTCAGTGCTGAGTTCCTCCGGGATATCAACCGTGCTGGTAACATGGAGAAAAGTAATCTTTTCGGATTTCGCCAACCGGCTAATCAGCCCTGCATAGCGAATGGAGGCTCCGTCCTGGTTCACAAAGGAAACCCCAACCAAAAGACGATTATACCGATACATAGTTACTCCTTTTTCCGTGTTGGTGTTTTATAGAGCCTGTATCCCCATACCGGTTGCTGAGTATAGGGGATCATGCAATTCCCCTGTGCATGCCCTGGATTACGCTAGGAGTATAGCAAAGCGGACACAGTGGTGCCGCTCGGGTGAGGGGAGTATAGGATAATTTCCAAAGGTGGTCAATTGAAAAGGTATCGCACCACATTAGCCCCAGCTTATAGCTGAAAGTTGATAACAAATGGGCGATGCCAGATACTGATTAGGCGTTAAGCCTTTGCTTGAGCGCCTTAGCAGGTGAAAAGGTGATCGCCTTTCGGGCAGGGATCTGAAGCTCCTCACCTGTTCGCGGATTGCGCCCCTTTCGTGGCTTTCGCTGGCGGATCTTGAAGCTTCCAAGACCTCCCCAGCGCACGCCCTCACCACCTGAAAGCACATCAAAGATAATCGCCCCCACGGCATTAAGGGCTCGCCTGGCCGAGGCCTTGCTGGTGAATGTTTCAGGATCCTTGCTCCGCAACGACTCGATCAACGTCTTACCAGACTTTACCTTACGGGGGAGCAGACTTTTCTCTTTCCTGCGATCAGGTTCGGCCATGAGTGCCTCAAGCGGAAGAAGCAGGAGATTAAACTGACAGCGCGGGCAGGTATTAGTCGGATCTGTCATGTCCTCTGAAATATAGAAAACCCTATGCTTGTCGTAGTCGGTTCGACAAAAAATCTCGCTCCCGCAGTGTGGACAGTACCGCGTCACGCACACAAGATCGGTATCTTTAAATTCATCCATAGGTCTCCTCCTTTCTTTATTGCCGGTTTTTGAATCGTGACCCCTCGCCTCCAGGCTAATGGTCCCGATACACATGGTATACCCTTACAATGGGTAGGTCAAGCGTTCTGGGAGGTGCGCAAGGAGTGCTGAGTGAGCACAAAGTGTCTTTCTCATCACAGCAGGGTGTGAAAAGAAAGAAAAAAAGCACCGCTCGTGCTGACTCGCATCACCTGGGGGCACAGGGCTTGGTGCCCCAGTGAAATAGCAAAGGGAATTTCGCAGGGTAAACATGGGGCGAAGCCTTGCGCTTTGAATGTAGCCTACAATCGAAATAGATAGTGAATAAGTTTACTTGAGGGTAGGTCTCGGATACAGCCCACTTCGCTTTACAATCTCGGGTACTGTCTCTTCCCATTCTATGGCCATCACATGAAACCCCCGTACTCCCTGCACCTCTTTGAGCCGTTGAATGGATTCCACACAGATATTTATCCCTTCCTCTGGCTGCTTTTCTTTGGGCACGCCGCTCATTCGCTCAACCACCTCATCCGGGACATCCATTCCAGGAACACGATTTTTCATATATTTTGCCATGCCTGCTGATTTGAAAGGCGTGACCCCGGCCAGGATATACACCTTCTCGTGGAGACCCTGATCTCGAGCCTGTTTCATCCAGAGCTCGAATTTATCCAGGTTGTAGATACACTGTGTTTGAATAAACTCTACCCCAGCTGCGATCTTCTTGGCAAGGCGCCGGACGCGAATTTCAAAAGGATCAGCAAAAGGGTTGGCCGCTGCACCGACAAACATCTTTGGTGGCCGCGCGATATCATCCCCCCCCAAAAATTTCCCCTCATCCCTCATGTACCGTACAGTTTGTATCAACTGCATGGAATCGAGATCAAAAACATTCTGGCCCTGGGGGTTATCGCCGAATTGCTGGTGATCCCCCGATAGACAGAGAATATTGTAAATGTCAAAGGAGGCAGCTCCCAGGATATCGCTCTGCAGGGCAATCCTGTTTCTGTCGCGGGTGACCATTTGCAGAATAGGCTCCAGCCCCATCAACTTAAGCCGGATAACAGCGGCCAGACTGCACAGCCGGGTTACGGACGTTTGATTATCGGTGATATTAATGGCATCCACGTAATCCTTGATCATTTCGGCCTTCTTGGTGATCACCTCTCCATCGCTCCCGCGGGGGGGCCCACACTCTGATGTGACCGCAATATGACCTGCTGCAAGCATCTTTTCCAATTTGCTCGGAGTCTTTGTGTTCATTGTCTCAGATCCTCTCTGACCACCTTTCTTGGCCCGCCTGCCCGTTCAGTGGACCAGTCTTTGATTGGAATAAGTACATCGTAGTCCTCCAGCCTGCCAAGTTCTTTGAGCCGATCAATGATAAGTTGCCAGGCACAATCAATCTCTTTGTTTATTTCACACTTTCCATTTGTGGAGCCACCACACGGGCCGTTAAGCAGTCGTTTGGCACACCGGGAAATGGGGCAGATTCCGGCTGTTTGCCCCAAGATGCACTGACCACATGCCTGACAGCGCTCAGACCATACCCCCCTTTCCTCGGTCACACCCATAAAGCAGGTATTCACACCTGGAAAAATAGGCGTTCGTAGGTATTTTTCGGCCATGAATTGCACTCCAACCCCACAGGCCAATGAGACAACCGCATCATATTCATCAATAATATTTCGTATCTCTTCCAGGTATTCATGGTCGCACTGGCGCTCCAGGGTGACCTCTTTGATCTCCAGCTCTTTTCCTTCTTTCGTGAATGCCATCTTTAACGCCGAGGCCAGAATACCAACCTCTTTCTTGCCTCCGGCATAACAGACAGTAACGCACTCGTTACACCCGACAATGAGTATCTTTTTGCAATTCTTCACAAATGCTATAATTTCCTCAATTGGTTTTCTTTCTGCTACGATCATGTGTAAATACCTTTTATATGATGTTTATTACTACGTGCCGTCAGTTGTCTGTTGTTAGTAGTCAGTTGAAAAAATGAGGCTTCTTTGCACCAAGATACAATTGAGTCTCTTTTAATTGGCAGAGATAGGTGCCTTCCGTTAGCTCAAAATAGATAAACAACGGACTACGGACAACCATCAACGGACATCTGCCTTTATCAGGCTGCCTTTCTCTTTTGGAGCGCTTCCCGTATTGGACTGGGGCCCAGAGTCTTGATCTTTTCGTGCATCTCTCTGGCCACCGCTGCAAATCGAGGACCATCAGAGGCCGCTATATTATACATCTCCAACCTTTCTCCCCCGACACCAATCTCATCTAAGAGCTTTTTTGTGTATTCTACCCTCTTTTTAGCCCTTAAATTACCTGTGAGGTAGTGACACTCACCCTCTAAGCACCCTGCAACATATACCCCATCCGCACCCTTTTGAAAGGCTTCCATCATATGGATAACATCTACTTTCCCGGTACAGGGTAGTCGTATAATCCTGATGCTATCAGGATATGAGAGGCGCATGGTACCTGCCAGGTCCGCTGCTTCATAGCCTCAGAAGTGACAGCAGAAAGCGACAATAATCGGTTCAAACGCTTCCATATGTTATCCTGCTTCCATCAGTGCATCAATCTGTGCTAATATTTGAGTATCTTCGAAATGCGAGAGTGTAATTGCCTTGGCCGGACACTCAGCTGCACACACACCGCATCCATGGCACTTTGAAATATCAATCTCTGAAACTCCATCCTCATTAATAAATGGTACGTCATACGGACAGGCCCTGACGCAAATGAGGCAGGCGGCGCACAGCTCTGGATCGACTTTGGCTACCACACCCCCTACCTCTATAGAATCCTGTGAAAGCAAGCAGCACGCCCTTGAGGAGGCAGCGAGTGCCTGGGAGATACTTTCATCAATTAACCGTGGTGAATGGGCCATACCGCAAATAAAGATACCATCTGACTGGGTGTCAATAAAGATACCATCTGACTGGGTGTCAACCGGCCGTAACTTCACATGGGCCTCTAAGAAGAAGTGCTCGTTGGTGAGGGGGGCCTTGAGGATACTTGCCAGCTCTTCTGTATCTCCTGCAACAACTCCTGCACTTAAGATTACCTGGTCAGGATTGAATGTTATTTCTCTTCCCAGGGTCAGGTCTTTCACAGTGACTTGAATTCCTCCTTCTGACTGTTCTACTTTGGGTTCTTCATCCTCTTTGTATCTCACGAAGTGAATACCCATTTCCCGTGCCTTTCGATAATAATCTTCTAAGAAAGCATAGGTCCTGATATCCCTGTGGAGTATAAAGATATTTGTATCAGGATTAATTTCTTTTATGGCAATGGCATTTTTTATAGCCTGCTGGCAACAGACACGGCTGCAATTAGGGTTTTCTTTATTTCGAGACCCCACGCACTGGATCATAACCACGTTTTTCCATTCTTTGATCCTGCTTTCCTCTTCCGATAAAATATCCTCTAATTCTACCTGGGTTTTCACTTTCTCGGATTCTCCATACAGATACTCCTGAGGCCTATACTCAAGGGCACCGGTAGCTACAATAAGTGCCCCGTGATTTATCTCCCTGTGATACATGGCAGGTCCCACAGTCAGCGCTGTTTTGAAATTTCCCTTGGTGCCGGAAAAATCTACAACAATAGTCTCTGTTCTTTTCATTCTGAGTGACCTTCTCAAGTAAATCATCTACATATTTCTGTATGTTATCGCCCTGTAAGGTCCTATGTATTTTTCTGCCCATACCCCCCAGTTCTTTTTCTATTTCAACCAGAACCACTTCAAATCCCTGGTGGGCTATATTTAATGCGGCTGTCATACCGGCAATACCACCGCCAATAATAAGGGCCCTTTTGACTACAGGCAGTGTTGACCTGTAAAGAGGAGAAAGTTCTGCGGCATTGGCCACCGCCATTCTTACCAGGTCTTTTGCCTTTTTCGTTGCGCCCTCTTTATCAGATTGATGCACCCAGGAATCTTGATCTCTGATATTGGCCATACTCATGTGTCCTTGCAGAGCATGAGGCTACAACCACCCGATTTAACTTAAACTCCTCTATTCTCTCCTTTATTCTGTCCTGGGTATCCTGTGAGCATGTAAAGAGATTCTCATCTGTGACTACTACATGAGGTAATGTGGATGCATACTCGGTAACCTCTGGAACGTTCACTACCCCCCCGATATTTATTCCACAATGACAGACAAACACACCGATACGGGGCTCTTGACCGGTAATATCAATTTCCTCCGGGTACTCTTTTTCTTTCGTGAGTGTATGCCTTTGGTCTGCTAAAAGTCCCGAGGTTGCAGCAGCCGATGCACTTGCCTGCATTACGGTTTCAGGTATGTCCTTTGGCCCTTGAAAGGCTCCACAAGTATAGATTCCATCCTTTGTTGTTCGAACAGGCTCAAAGGTTTTAGTGCTGACAAAATTATACGTATTGAGTTCAACACCCATTTTTTGAGCCAGGGCTAACACAACTATGTTAAATTCTTCGTGGATAATCCTTCCAGCCTCATCTGTGTACCTGATTGTGAGATTCCCTTCTTCTTCCCCTGGCAGAATATTATTTATCCTTGATTTGATAAACCTGACGCCTACATCATCCCTGGCCCTATTGAAAAATTTCTCAAAATCTTTTCCATATGTCCTGATATCAATAAAGAAGATAGCGGTATCTAATGGTTCAGAAGAATGCTCTTTGGCTACCATGGCCTGTTTTATGGCATAGGTACTGCCCCTCGTAAGGGCCAGATGCAGAAAGGATGCGCTCGAATTCCAGGCTGGTAACAACATTTGGGAAACGGCCATATTGATACGTATCATTGAGGGCAGGATCATATGGTTGAAAACCAGGCGCAATGATGATGGAACCAACCTTTAGTTTGATCTTTTCATCCTGCTGTGTAAAATCAATTGCCCCGACACCACAGAACTCAGCACATATCTGACAGCCTCCAGTCTTGAAGTGTAAGCACTGACTCCTATCTATGGCTGGTGTGTTGGGAACAGCCTGCGCATACGGCACATAGATGGGTTTTCGCCCCTTGAGGCCCATATCATATTCAGAAGGAATGGGTGTAATGGCATGCTTTGTAATATCGTCAAGTTTGATATGTCCGGTAGGACACACAGAGGCACATGCGCCACATGCCATACATACATCTGTCTGGATATGAAAGGGGGTATCTACTTTCATATCCACACCTCGGCCGGTCAGGCTTATGGCACTATTTCCCATCCTTTCGCAGATCCGGGTGCACAGACCGCACAGGATACAATCATCATTCTCTTTTTTAAAGCGTGGCTCTTTGAGCCCATATCGTTCTGCTAATTCTTTAATAATAGGCACATGTGGGCACCGGGAAAGTAACAACTCAACGATCAGTTTACGGCCCTTGTGAACTGCCTCGGTGTCCGTATTGACCTCCATACTTTCCCATATGGGGTAGTTGCAGGCAGTGACAAAACGGGTTCTACGACCATCATACAGTTCCACCGTACACAGACGGCACATTCCGGCAGGCTCGAGCGCCTTATGGTAGCAGAGGGTGGGGATATCAATGCCATATCGCTCAGCAACCTGAAGGATATACTCTCCTTCCTCTCCCTGGACGTCTTTCCCGTTAAGCTTAAAGGTGATCATATATCGTGCTCTTTTTTTTAACCTATTTCACAACAATGGCATCAAACTTACAAGCATCGTAACAGATGCCACACTTGATACACTTGTCCTGATCTAACTGGTGAGGCTTTTTCTTTTCGCCCGTGATTGCCTCCTGTGGGCATTTAAGGGCACAGAGGTGGCACCCAGTACAGGCCTCTTCATCAATCTCGTAATGGAACAGGGCCTTACACACCCCTGCCGGACATTTTTTATCCTTGATATGGGCCTCATACTCTTCACGGAAATAACGGATGGTCGTCAACACGGGATTTGGGGCTGACGTACCGAGTCCGCAGAGAGAAAATTTTTGAATCATATCACCCAATTCTTCAAGGAGTTCAATATCCCCTTCCTTTCCGTTGCCCTGACATATATCAGTGAGAATATCCAACATCTGCTTGATCCCTTCCCTGCATGGAGTACATTGACC
>SMTZ1_10001807_pt1 | contig 26018 bp, 23 predicted proteins | sample DeeMarSWOR136_30_FD_25667 | JGI IMG/M metagenome (IMG submission 25667)
CGAGCGGCCCAGCCCCTGGTATCGCTGGCCGTCTGGCCGGTAATTATGGGGGCACTGTTCCTCGGTCGTTCCCTTGCCCTTTCTAATCAGGAGGTTGTGGTTGCGTTGATGGTTGATAAAGGTAGCTTTGAAGGATTGCGCCGTTTTACCCTTGGTCTTGCCTCGGTGCTTACGGGAAGCTTCGCTATGATCATCCTCACCCCGGCTGCCGGCATTCTGTACCGGAGCATACTGGGCCTTCCGCCGGAGCTGGTGTCCCTCGCCATCATGCCAACATTGATCCTCTCGCTCGTCCCCGGGCTTGAGACGTTGATCTCATGGAATCACGGACTGTTCGTCCATTTCAAACGGACGCGCACCATCACCTGCGCCGTCATGCTCAATGTGGTGGTGATGGTGAGCGTCATGTTCGGTTTATTGGCGTTGCTCCCCCCTATAGCCGGGGTCATAATCGCCGCCGTTACACTGACTGCTGCCGTGACTGCCCAGTGGGGCTACCTATCGTGGCGTAGTCGACGACTAAGGGATCAGATCGCACCAATCGAGACTGAGGGGGAATTATTGGGAAGGAAATCAGTCTCGGGTCTTGATACGATATACGAAAATCGATAATGCTGCGGGGGGAAGGGAGGAATCCCGCACTCCCGTTACCCGCACGCTTAAGAGGAGGAACCGTTATGCGCGTAGTGGAGCTCAAAGCCTATCCGGTTTCGGTTCCCGTCCCGCCCGAACACCAGGTGAGGCTTGGCATTGGCCGGATGGTCAAGCGGGATGCGGTAGTAGTCAAAGTGGTCACAGAGGACGGCATTGTCGGCTACGGGGAGTCCCATCACGGGCGATGCCCCGGCGCCGTGGCGCACCTCGCAAACACGACCCTGCGTCAGCTGGTCACGGGGATGGATGCGACGGACGTGGTGGGGATCTGGTCCAGGATCTACAAGATGCAGTTGGCAAGTCACGGCATGGGCACGGCGTGCGCCTTGGCGATGAGCGGAATCGATATGGCGCTTTGGGACATTCGCGGCAAAGCAGTGGGATGGCCTCTCTATAGGTTGCTCGGCGGCAGCAAACGCCCAGTGCCCGCTTACGCCGGGGGTGTATCGCTGGGGTATCAGGAGCCAGACTCCCTGGTCGATGAAGCCCGTCCTCTGGTGGAATCGGGTTATACGGCCCTTAAGTTGCGCCTGGGCGATTCTCGCGACCGCGATCTGGCCCGGGTGAGGGCAATCCGGGAGGCCCTCGGAGATGACCTGGTGATTCTCACCGATGCAAATGCGAACTATACCCTGGATGACGTGCGCGCCGTCATGCCGGCTCTGGAGTCGCTTCGCGTGGGCTGGTTGGAGGAGCCGTTTGCACCCCACGACCATCGTTCCTACGCTCAGGCCGCGGGTTTCGGTTCGGTCCCCCTGGCCCTGGGGGAAAACACGTACACTCGGTTCGAGTTTACCCGTATTATCGAAAATGGCGTGATCCAAATCCTCCAGCCCGATCTCTCCAAGGCCGGCGGCATCACCGAGGTCCTGCGTATTGCGGCGCTCGCCTCTGCGTGGAAGCTACCCATTCACCCCCATACCTCTATCACGGGACTCAACATGGCGGCGTCCATTCACTTTCTCGGCGCTATCGAGAACGGCGGTTACTTTGAGGCGGACGTCTCGAGGTACAACCCGTTGCGAGATCAGTTGGTGAGCACGCCGTATGAGCTTGGGCCCGATGGGTGCGTGCGACCTTTGGATGGACCGGGCCTCGGTCTGGAGGTCGACGAGGGTTTCCTGGTAAAACACCCGGTGATCGAAGGGGCAGGGTATGTCTGAGCTTTAGGAGAGAGGCAAAGGGCCGTGCGTTAACGGAATGGAGAGAAATGGCTGAAATTCTTGGAAAAGGAGGGAACAAATGGCAAAGGGAAAAGTCACGGTTGTAGCTCGAATCAAGGCCAAACCCGGAATGGAGGAGAAGGTGAGGGAGAGGCTCATGTCTCTCGTAGCCCCCACCCGTGCTGAAGCAGGGTGCATCAACTACGATCTTCACCGGTCTCTGGATGATCCATGCCTGTTTCTGTTCTATGAGAATTGGGCAAGCAAGGACGACCTCGACAAGCACCTGGAGATGCCCTACCTGAAGGCCTGGAGGGAGGAGGCAAAGGACCTCTGTGCAGCGCCCACGGAGGTTACCCTATGGGAGATGATCAGATGACCGAGGGTTTGGCCTCGCAGCCTCCGTTGGCAGGTGCTTTGGTGTTGGTGCTTTGCAGCCCGAGGGCCATGTCAGTTGATGAAATGAGAATTCGGAGGGTAGTGTGGATACCAGTTTCTCAGAGAAAAACGTGCTCATCACCGGCGCTTCCCGCGGAATAGGGCGCGCAATTGCTCATGGATTCGCAGAGCTGGGTGCCCGGGTGGCCGTTCATTACCATCAAAATCGCCAGGCGGCAGAGCGGACTTTGGCCGAACTTCCCGGCGGTCCCCATCCGCTTGTTCAGGCCGATGTATCAGATCCCGGGTCCGTTCGAAAGATGGTTGATGCGGTGGTCCGAGAAATGGGAACCATTCACGTGTTGGTGAACAATGCGGGGATATACGAGACGTACACAATGGTCGAGTTGACCTACGAGGAGTGGCAGGAAACGTGGGAGCGGACGATTCGGACAAACCTAATGGGACCGGCCAACACGTCCTTCTGTGTTGCCCAGCACATGAAGGAACAGGGCGGGGGGAAGATCGTCAACGTTTCGTCGAGGGGAGCCTTTCGAGGGGAACCTCGTGCCCCTGGCTACGGCGCGAGTAAGGCGGGCCTCAATGCGCTCAGTCAATCTATGGCCCAGGCGCTGGCGCCGTACAATATCCTCGTCTATGTGGTGGCACCTGGGTTCGTGGAGACGGATATGTCCTCTCCGGATCTCTCCGGTGCGAAGGGCGATGCAATTCGGGCGCAGAGCCCCCTCGGCCGGGTTGCCTCGCCCGAGGAGGTGGCGCGCACGGTGGTATTTCTGGCTTCGGAAGGCACGGACTACTTGACCGGGTGCATCGTTGACATTAACGGGGCATCCTACCTTCGATCGTAGCGTGGCCCGATATGTGTCTTTGACAGCTCTTACCGCATTTCTCCTCAGAGGGTACCATTGTCCCCTCGAACAATGCTTCGGAGTTTCTCCCCCAGCTTACCTCGTCCTTGACACTTGAACATTCTTCCTCTAAGCTCGGTCAGAAGCGTAGGATTATTGCATTGTTCATCGTCTTGCTCGTTGATTACAACTGATGCGGAGATGATGAAAATCCCGGTGAAAGGAGGGATGAGGAGATGCGGTATCTTGTTATTTTTTTCATTATGCTATTTCTGGTCACCGCGAATGCGGATGTCTTAAAGGCTAGTGATGTCGAAGATGCGACCGCACCGAAACCCGCTGCAGCTCCCGTAGCATCCACGGAGACGCTCCGTGTCTATCCCATTGCCCCTGGAGTGTGGTATCCCGGTGATCCTCTGCCGGAAAAACCGATTCGTTACTACAGGGTACGGTGCTTTCCGGGTTGCCATCGTGGAAGCTCATACGGCAAGTACCCAAATGAGCCGCTGAACATGAGACCTCTATTTCCGACGAGCGCGATTGATCGAGGGCCCGCTGCTCCGAAGAAAGCAAAATGAGGTAAGAAATGGATGCCCGAGGGAATACGCATCGGAGAACGATGATGTTCGGCGAAGTGCCCACCTTCTTAAGGAACCTCGGGTGAACGAGATTGCTGTTGACAAGGCATGTTGTATTGCGTGAAGATACGATGGGCTCAGGGCCTTGTCCCTTGGATTTGAGATGGTGAAGGTCTCCTTTGTTCGGAATGAGCAGGTTGCCAAATGGGGGGACCTTGCGGAAAGGAGGTGATGGGATTTTTTAAGGCGTTGTGGTGCCCGGGTTGCGAGGTTCGAGGCTCTCACCCCGAGGGATTAGTCAATCCATTCTGCCAAGAAGAGGAGGACTGAGATATGAGAATCGTGAAATTCCTCGTGCTGTGTGCGGTCATCGTTGCCCTAGCCTTCTTTCCGGCCAGGAGTTTTGCAAAGGTGACCCTGGTATACGGGACCACGGAGAAGGTCATTGATATGGACCCTGCCAATGCCTATGATTTCCACACCTGGGAGATCTTCTACAATATTTACGAGGGCCTTCTCGAGTATCCCGCCGGGAAGACGGACCTTGTTCCAGGGTTGGCCGAATCCTACGATATCAGTGCCGACGGTAAGGAATACATCTTTCACCTGAGAAAAGGCCTGACATTCACCGACGGCACCCCTTTTGACGCCTATTCGGTCAAGTGGTCCATCGACCGGGTGATCGCGCTCAAGGGGGACCCTTCCTGGCTGGTGACGGATTTTGTCGATCGCGTCGAGTATGTGGCCGAACTCGATCCCAAGAAAGGGATGGTTTTGGACAAGTATGCGGTCAAATTCGTTCTCAAGAACCCCGTCGCATACTTCCCTTCTTTGGTCGCCTCCGTCCCCTATTATCCGTTGAACCCAAGAATCTACCCGGAGGGAAAGGTCATTCGCGATCCATCTGAGCTCGAGGGGGGACAGCTTGTCGGCTTGGGCCCATACAAAGTGGTCTCCTTCAAGCGAGATGAGGAAATTGTGCTGGACAGAAATCCAAAATACTACGGGGAAGAACCGAAGAACGATCGTATTGTGATTCGATACTTCGCCGATGCGACCACGATGCGGCTCGCCCTGGAAAAAGGGGAGATCGATTTTGCCTTTAAGTCATTGAATCCCTCTGACATCAACGACCTTGAGAAATCCGATAAGATCCATACCGTGAAGGCTCCGGGACCCTACATCCGGTATATCTGCTTTCTCACGGACACCCCTCCTTTCAATGACAAAGTCGTACGCCAGGCGATAGCCGCTGCCGTCAACAGGCCACAGGTCGTTGAAAAGGTCTTTCTCGGGCAGAACCAGGCTCTCTACTCCATGGTGCCCATGGGCATGTGGTCTCACACCGATGAATTCAAGACGGCTCTCGGGGACGGGAACGTCGATAAGGCCAGATCGCTATTGGCCTCCCGAGGCTACAGCGAAAGCAATCCCCTGACCTTCGATTTCTGGTACACTCCCAGCCACTATGGGGATACGGAGGTGGATCTGGCCGCGGTGCTTAAAGATCAGTTCGAGGCGACGAAAATGATGAAGGTCAAGGTCAAGTCCGCCGAATGGGCCACGTACAGGGACAACTGGGCCAACAAGGTGATGCCCGTCTGGCTTCTTGGCTGGTATCCGGACTACATCGACCCGGATAACTACACGGCCGCCTTTGCGGGAACGGCGGGCTCCAAAGGGCTGGGCATCCACTTCTCTAAACCCGAGTGGGATAAGAAGTTTGTGGAGGGCCAGACCATTACGGATCCAGGGAAGAGGATCGCCGTCTATCACGAGATCCAGAAGTGGTGGACTGAGGAGATACCAACTGCTCCCATTTTCCAGGGAACACTCTACCTGTTCGGACAAAAAGACATCCGTGGCCTTCTCCTTTCACCAACGCTCCGATTCATGTATAGCCCGATCCATCGGGTTAAGTAGGTGAGCTTTTGGGTGAGAGCCGGGCTTGAAGCTCGGCTCTCGCCCAATCCTCGGACTTCCATCCCTTCCTTCTGTGGAGTAGCATGGGGACCCTTTCCCGATACGTCATCACTCGAGTCCTCCTGACCATTCCCATGGTCTTTATCCTGCTGAGCATCGTCTTTGTGGTTCTTCGGATCATGCCCGGCGATCCGGTATCCTCTCTCCTGGGCGGCCACGCACCGGAAAGCGTCATCGAACAGAAGAAGGAGGAGCTCGGTCTCAATCGACCCATGGCCGTTCAGTATCTGGATTATCTGTGGCACGTGTGTCGTCTGGACCTCGGCGACTCCATGGTATTCAAACAGCGGGTTACCAAGGCCATCAAGGAAAAGCTCCCGGCCACCATCGAGCTCACGACGTTTGGCATGATCATCACGATTCTCTTCGGGGTGTTCATGGGGGCCTATGCGGCTGACAAGAGGAGATCGCCCCAGGACAACATTATCCGTCTTTATGGCATTGTGATCTTCTGTATCCCCGTCTACTGGCTGGGGCTCATGTTTCAACTCATCTTCGGGGTCTGGCTCGATATCCTTCCCATTGCCGGCCGAACAGGTCCCAGGGTTTTTCCCTCTACTTTCTCAAAAACAGGGTTTTACATCTTGGATACAATCCTGATCGGAGATTTTTCCGCCCTGCAGGATGTCCTGATTCATTTAATCCTCCCATCCTTTACCCTCGGGATGGTCCTTTCGGGGATCTTTGTGCGGCTCACCCGGGCCAATATGCTCGATGTCCTCAGGGCTGACTACATCCTCGCTGCGGAAGCGAGGGGGATCAAGCATCGGGTCATCGTATACAAACATGCCCTGAAAAACGCTTTCATTCCGGTATTAACGATGTTCGGGCTCCAGTTTGCCCTTCTCATGGCTGGGGCCGTCCTGACGGAATCGACCTTTTCCTGGCCCGGCATGGGGCGGCTTCTCTTGGAGAGGATCTATCTCAGAGATTATCCGACCCTCCAGGGGGTGATCGTCGTTTTCGCCCTGTTTGTGGCAACGGTCTCCCTTATCGTGGATATCATCTATGCCATCATAGATCCCAGGGTTCGATACTAGGAGACCAAATGCGCCTTACCACGCCAGCAGAGGCTATGGCTCGAGCCCTTTACCGCTTCACGGGTATGGGGAGGCGATATGGGGTGGAGTGGTGGATTCTCGTCGCCGGAGGCCTGCTTGTGCTGGCTATCGTTTGTATGGCCTTATTTTCAGGAGTCATTGCCCCTTTCAGCCCCTATGATCAGAATACCGGACCACAGCTTGCGCCGCCAGGGGGGAAACACCTCATGGGAACGGACAACCTCCAGCGGGACGTCTGGTCACGATTCGTCCACGGCTCACAGACGATTCTCCGGGTGGCGGTCTTGGCCGCGATTATCTCCTCCCTGGTTGGCATTATCCTCGGTTTGGTCTCGGGTTTTTCAGGCGGCGTCCTGGACAGAGTCCTCTCGCTGATCATGGATTCCGTCTACTCATTTCCGGGCCTCATATTAGCCATCGCCTTTGCGGCGATGTTGGGACCGGGTGTCATCAATATCACCCTGTCTGTGGCCGTCATTTACATCCCCACCTATTTTCGTCTGGTCCGGGGTCAGACCCTCTCCATCAAGGAAGAACTCTACGTGGAGGCGGCGAGGGCAATTGGCGCCTCTGGGTCGACCATTCTGTGGCAGTATATCTTTCCCAACGTGATCGCCACGACGGTTGTGGTCTTCACCTTAAATGTCGCGGATGCCATTATGATCGAGGCCGCTTTGACGTATCTCGGCCTCGGACTCCCCCCGGACATCGTGGACTGGGGGATGGACCTGGCCATGGGAAAGCGGTTTCTGCCCGCTGGCCATTGGTGGTTGATCACCTTTCCCGGGGCGATGATTTCCCTTCTCGCCCTCGGTTTTACCATGCTGGGCGAAGGCCTTGCCGAGATCCTGAATCCCAGGCTTCTGGAGCGCTAAGACCGTGGCGACGATTCTCGAGATCGAAGATCTTGCCGTACATTTCCCGATCAACATTGGGACGGTTCGGGCCGTTGAGGGTGTGGATTTGCAACTGGAGCAGGGGGAGGTGATGGGTCTCGTCGGGGAATCGGGGTGCGGCAAATCGACCCTCGGCTTTTCGATCTTGAGGCTCCTCAGGCCCCCGGGGAAAATCGTGAGGGGAAGGATTCTGTATCACGGCCAAGACATTGTCCGGATGAAAGAGGAGGAGATCCTTGCCCTCAGGGGGAGCAGGATCGCCATGATCTTTCAGGATCCGCTCACCTCCCTCAATCCCCTCTTTCGCATCGACGAGCAGTTCATCGAAGCGCTTAAGACCCATGAAAAGGGGCTCGATCGAAGGACGGCGTTCAACCGAGCGGAAAGGATGTTGGAGAGTCTGGGCATCTCCCCGGAGCGGCTCCTGGAATACCCGCATCAAATGTCGGGGGGAATGCGCCAACGTATCATGATCGGGATGGGGCTTATCCTCAACCCCGACTTCTTAATTGCCGACGAACCCACGACTTCCCTCGACGTGATCGTGGAAGCCCAGTTTCTCGACCTTTTGAACGATCTGCGCAAGCAGTTCAACTTAACCATCCTCCTGATCACCCACAATCTCGGGAATGTAGCCCAATTGGCGGACCGGATCACGGTGATGTACGGGGGCACCATTGCCGAGACAGGGCCAGCAAGAAGCATCTTTGAAGACCCGCTCCACCCGTATACTCAGGGCCTGCTATCTTCCATCCCCAACATTAAGCTCGATAAGCCGAAGTTGATCACCATGCCAGGAAGTCCGCCTGATCTGGTGAATCCACCCCCAGGTTGCGTGTTTCATCCGCGATGTCCGCATGCCATGGAGATTTGCGGACGCCAAAAACCCGATTTCCTTCAGAAAGACAGCCGCCTCGTCGCATGTTGGCTTCATAGGTGACAGAGAAGATGGAAGACCTGTTGGTGGTTGATAATCTGAGAAAACATTTCCCCCTCCAAAAGGGATTTATCGACAAGCTCTTGGCAAAGGAAAAACGCTTTGTCAGGGCTGTGGACGGCGTCTCTTTCTCCATCAAGAAGGGAGAGGTCCTGGGTTTGGCTGGGGAAAGCGGGTGCGGTAAGACGACGACCGGAAGGCTCGTTCTTCGACTTCTCGAGCCGACCTCGGGAGAGGTTCTCTATAGGGGAAGATCCATATTCTCTTTTCCGCAAAAAGAGATGGAGAAGATGCGGGAGAAGGTCCAGATCATTTTTCAGGATCCCTATGCCTCTTTGAGCCCTCGGATGGCGATTGGTAAAGCGATTGGGCACCCGCTGGTTATTCATGACCGATACAGTAAGGCGGAGCGAACGGAAATCTGCCTTCGGATCATGGAGAAGGTCGGTTTGACTCCCGCGTCGTTTCTCTACAAGAAGTATCCTCACCAGCTCTCCGGAGGTCAGCGGCAAAGGGTCGTAATCGCCAGGGCTCTGGTGACCAATCCTGAATTCGTGGTGGCTGATGAACCGATTGCCATGGCTGATGTCTCCGTCAGGGCCATGATCTTGGAGCTGATGGTGCACCTGAAAGAGGAATTGGACCTCACCTACCTTTTTATCACCCATGATCTCGCGACGTGCAAGTACATCTGCGATCGTGTGGCCATCATGTATTTGGGGAAAATCGTTGAAATCGGGCCCTTAGAGGAGGTGTTCAAGAAGCCACTTCACCCCTACACCGCAGCGCTCCTGGCAGCTGTGCCGGTCCCCGACCCCAAGTACCGGAGAACCCAGCCCATGCCGAAGGGAGAGGTACCCAGTTCTATCAATCCCCCGGCCGGGTGTCGGTTTCATCCCCGATGCCCCTCCGCACTATCGATGTGCAACGTTCATGAACCCGCCCTCGTGGAAGTGCGGCCAGGCCATTGGGTAGCCTGCCCCCCGTAAAACAGGGGCCCGATTCATATCGTCGCCTATCCGTCTCTTGCCCCCTATGTGAAGAATTCCAGCCCCGATGGTTATACCATCCTGCAGGCTTGGATCGCTTCCCATGTGGCTGGAGGCGCACAAATCCAGGTCGCTTTCTTAGATACGTCTGGGGGGATTTCCTCATGAAGTCAAATAATTACCTGGAAGGGAATCCGTCTCCGGGACCACTATTGGATTGTACGGGACCTTGAAATCGAGGCTCCGAGGGAGTCAACTGCTGCGGACATGGGGATGATACGTGTGGGTCAATAGACCGTGTGGTTCGGTGATGTGAGCCTTAAGCTTTTGCCATGGGCCTGAGGACGGTTCTATTGGTTTTCAAAAAAATCGCCTTCAAGGAAACACATCACTATTTCCAACCTGCCATCAGGGATACATTCAACCCCATCTAAGGCAGCAGGAAAAAATATGCCTTTGCCGGGCGTGACCTGGGTCTCTCCCCCGTTCCACCGGAGCTTTGACTCCCCTCGGATCACCAATCCGACGCTGAACTGACTGCCAAGAGCTAGTGTTGACGATTTACATACTTTTATGGTGAGAATACCAAAGGCCTTCTCCGGCCTCCCTGGGAAATACATGGACACTTCTTTCCCTGAATCTCGTAAGAATTTTTTGGGCTGATATCTCAACGTATTTTTAGCCTCCTGAGCTGTCAGGCAAGTATATTCAAAAGCCTCCACCAATGTATCAAATCCGAGGCCCAGATGTCGTTGTTGTTCCGATAGCCCCATACCGAGCCATTGCTTCTCAGCGCGGAAAATAAAATCGGCGGGCTCGTGGATCTCAACGATGAAAAGCCCCGGGCCAAGGGCATGGGGAACGCCCGCAGGGACATAATATGTCTCCCTTGCACTAACGGGAATCTTATTCAAACATCCGAGCAGTTCTTCCGAATTGCCCCGGAAGAGAATTGGCTCCCAACTTTCCCGAGTCATACCATCTTTGAAGCCGAGATAGACATGAGCTGGCTCCGGAAGATTATCGCGTATCGTGAGCATCAACCATGCTTCATCTGCGCCGCTCGGAAAGTTGAAATGCTTGTTGGCAAAGGCTTTGGTTGGATGAACTTGAACAACATGACGCACAGCGGTATCGATAAACTTGGCGATAATCGGAACAGTTGCCCCAAATTCCCTCGCAACAGGTTCCCCCAATAATGTATCCGGAAATTGGTCTACCAAGTCTCGGAAGAGAACCGTCCGGTCATCGACAATTATCTTGCCCAGCCCTTGGGGAACTGCATTCTTATCCGGAATTCCCCCCCGGACATCGGCTGCCTCAATAGTTGCAGCATACCATGCCTCTCCGTGATGACCATCTTCCGGATTGTCGCGTTTCAATAATTGGTCCAACAAAAGCCCGCCGGTAAAGAGCCTATATGGACGTTCCGGCGAGAACGTGATCGGACCACGTGCAATCTGTTCAAGTTTCTTACGCGGAATATCGACTATTATCAGCCTCCTTCCGAACTCTCGCACACCATATATCTCGTTCTCCGACCATTTCTCCAGCTTTTCTTTAGTGCTGCAGTATAAAAAGAAGCAGAATCACGTGTCAAGGGAAACGACCCCAGTGCTTCGGGCCCGTCACCCCTCAGCAGGTTGAGGTTAAGAGGCTGGAGGTTAAGGGAAAGTCCGGTTCTCACCTGAAGCTCCCCTTTCGCTTCACTGAGAATGGATAGCGAAAAAATCTTTAATTCGCGCTCAAAGCTCGTTTTTCCAGTTCTTCGGAGATCCCTGAAAAAGCCCTTGACAAAATAAAACGCCCATAATATTGTCGGTAACATTCATCTCATGGATATTGTGGTGACTTCTGAAGGGTCAGGAAATAGAGACTTTGACAAGGGGTGGGAGGTAACACATCTTAGCCGCGACAACATGAGTGGATAAGGCCCAAAGACTCTTGGCCACATTTTTCGCTGGAAAACAGGTGAATTCAGGTATTCAAGGGTGGTTACCATGAAATGGTGTTCTTAAGGGCTTTGATCACCTGGTGGCGATGCCAAACTCGCGTTGTCAGATTACGATAAACCTCCCGATTTTGGTGATAACCCTAAGAACCAAAAGGAGGAGAAAATGAAAAAAAGCGCACTACTCGTTTCAGTAAGCCTTTGCCTTTTGCTCGTGTTTTCTTTGGGGTTCCCGCAAAACTCAGTGGCTGGAGATAAGGTGGTCATCAAATATGCCACGAGCCCACCATATTCAAAGGGATCACCCCTGTGCGAGATTACGGTAAAAATTAAGGAGCTCTGTGCCCTCTATTCGAGGGGTAAGGTTGATGTGCAAATTTTCTGGGGCGGTCAGTTGGGGACTGAACAGAAGGTTTTCAAGGACTGTCAGATGGGGATCATCCAGATGGTTCAGGCCAATATCGCGAACCTTTCCCCTTTTGCGAATGCCTTATATTCGGTATGCCTCCCATACATCTTCGAAAATCGGGAAGAGGCATACAGGCTTTTCCAAGGGGAGTTGGGTGAGTACTTCAATCAGCAGACCATCAAACTGGCCGGACTTAGGGTAGTTGCTTGGCCAGATCAAAGCTATCGAGCCCTTCATAACACCAGGAAACGGGTGAGAACGATAGAGGACATGCAGGGTTTGAAATGGCGGGTTCCCAACAACCCTGTATTTATCGAGGAATACAAAAGCTGGGGCATCAACCCCATCCCCATGGCTTGGGCAGAAGTTTTCAGCTCCCTTCAGACAGGGGTTATTCATGGTGGCGACAACGTGCTGAGGAACCTTGTCGACTTTAAGCTCTACGAAATTGAGAAATATGCTACATGTACAAAGCATATGATAGAGTTCGTCCCCATTGTCATAGGTGAGGATTTCTTTCAGAAACAGCCCAAGGAAATACAAGATGCAATTACCAAAGCAGCGAGCGATGCCTGGGCATGGGGCTTTTTTGCCATGGCTGAGGATGACGAGAGTACAAAGAGAATGCTTCGGGAGAAGGGGATGACGATTGATGAACCCGATATAACCCCCTGGAAAGAGAGGGCCTCCAAAATATGGCCGAAATTTTATGACAAAGCGGGTGGAAAGGCGATATTTGACAAAGTGATGAGTTTCAAATAGATGGGTTGCTCAAATGCGGGGAGGGACTTCTCCCATGGAAGTCCCTCCCCGATCATTTTTTGAAGGGAAGTCCTCAGGATAGATAAGGTCAGAGTAATCTGGCACGTTCCGATGGGGTTTCGGAAAGCATCTGTTCGAACTCATTTGGACCCAGATTGTCCAGGGAAGGATAGACCGCTTCAGACTTAAGAGCCCCAGGTAAGCTCTCCACCGTGGCATTGTCAAAAGGACTCCTTTTTTGTGACATACTGATTCGAAATCCATGGGCTTGTTGCAGAACCTACCCAGGCTGTATGGCTTTCTCCAGTGGTGAAGCAGGCCTGAGGGACTATCATGGTGCCGGCAAAGTTGGACAGGGGCTGTCATCCCGCTTAAAAGGTCCTCAGTGACTCGGCGCTTAATTTCACCAGAAAATCTCCTCTGCTTTCTTCTGGCACGGTTCTTTTTGCGCAAAACCGAGCTTCGATCATACCAGATACTCTAAGATTCAATGTCCAGCTTTAAGGGGTTTTTCCTTCATTTTCATGTCGCTTTCTCATGCAAACACAGGAGAGGGCTTCACCTGTGAAAGTACTGAGGTTCATTGACGAAAATTTTGAGAAAATCCTGGCTAACTTTTTCCTCTTTTCCATGGTTTTCCTGCTGTCGGCCATTGTCTTTTTCCGTTTCGTCCTGAATAGAGGCCTGCCCTTTGCAGAGGAGTTGGACAGAATGGCCTTCGTCTGGATGGTCTATACGGCTGCTGCCTTTGCTGCACAGAGAGGAACGCATATCAGATTGGAGGCTGTAGGTCTCATTCTCCCTAAAAGGCTCAATCGATACATGAGGTATTTTGCTGATCTCTTATGGGTAGGCTTCAACCTCATTATCATAAGAGAGGGAATCAATGTGGTGGCAAGTATGTTCAAATACCGTTATGAGTCTCCTGCCATGGGCTGGTCTATGGCCTACGTCTATACCATTGTTCCCATCAGTTTCGCCCTGATGGCCTTTCGCATTATCCAGAGACATATCCGTGAAATTCGCCAATTAGAGAGGGACACCGCCGGTAGCGCGGGAGGCCAATGACGTGGTAGAGGTGCTTTTCATCACTATGGTTGTCTGCCTGCTTGTTGGGGTCCCCATTGTGATGAGCATCGGGATCGCCACATTCGCCGCCCTGCAGCTTACGGATATTCCCCTTGCCATCCTTGCCAAGGCCATTTACACGGCCACTGATCAGTTTCCACTGCATGCGGTTCCCCTTTTTATCCTCGCCGGGGCTCTCATGGAAACAGCAGGTATGTCCGAGCAGGTTGTGGACGTCATAGAACGTATGCTCGGCTGGGTGAGGGGGGGATTGGCGATGGCCGTGGTTATCGGCTGCATGTTCTTTGGAGCCATGTCCGGTTCGGGCCCGGCAACTGCAGCTGCCATAGGGTTTATCATGATCCCTGCACTGGCAAGTCGCGGATATGATAAGGGGTATGCCGCAGCGCTGACGAGTTCTGCCGGTACGTTGGGAATATTGATACCCCCAAGCAATCCTATGATTGTCTACGGGGTGGTCTCCCAGGCTTCCATCGTGGGGCTTTTCATTGCAGGTGTACTACCCGGAATATTTGTCACCGTCACCATGATCCTCATATCCTATGCCGTCTGCGCTCGAAGAAATTATGGAAGGGAAACCCTGAAGTTCAGCCTAAGAGAGCTCCTCGCCGTATCCTGGAAATCAAAGTGGTCCCTGATGGCCCCTATGATCATCTTAGGAGGGATTTATGGTGGGATCTTTACCCCGGTTGAGGCATCTGTGGTAGCGGTCAACTACGCGATATTTGTGGGCCTTTTTATCACGAAGAAATTGGACCTGCGAATCATCTATGACTGCTTTTCTCGAACAACCCTCATATCAGGCTCTATGATCATATTGATAGGTCTTTCCACCTCCTTCGGGGAACTCCTCACTCTCTATCAGGTGCCCCAACACATTGCTGAAATGCTTGGCGCCATCAGCTCAAACGTTAAGGTAATCTATCTGATAATTATTGCCTTCCTCATTATATTGGGCACCTTTATGGATACCATGGCTACCATTATTATCCTCACTCCCATATTGCTCCCAGTAATGGTGAAGCTTGGCGTCCATCCCATTCATTTCGGTATCATTTTCGTTGTGACCAATGAAATTGCCTTCTTGACACCTCCGGTTGGTGCCAATCTCTTCGCCATGACCGGGGTCACCAAGCTCCCCATCGAACAGATTGCGAGGGAGGAGATCCCCTTCATCATAGGACTGATCTTTGCCGTTATCGTGCTCGCATGGTATCCCAACATTGTCATGTGGTTGCCTCGCATCATGGGATTTGCCTTTTAATGCCAGGCTGAAGAGATGGCTATCCCTCAAGCAAGGCCCATAATCCCAACGCCGCAGAGCAATGCCAAAGTACCTGTGACGGGGGCTTATCTCGCCGTATGTCCACCATCGACGATCAGGTATTGTCCCGTCATCCAGTCGGAATCATCGGATGCCAGATAGAGGGCTGCGCCGGCGACATCATCCGGCGTACCTATCCTACCAAGAGGGAAGCGTTCCAGGACGTGAGCCCGCCACTGTGGATCCGCAAGCCTTTCGCGGTTCAGATCGGTCTCGATCGTCCCCGGGAGGATACAATTTACATTGATGTGGTAAGGAGCCAACTCTATTGCCATTGTTCGGACAAGGGATAGAACTGCCCCCTTCGAGCTGGCATAGGCTGAAAGGGGAGGTATGCCCACTAAGGCCGAGTCGGACGAGATCATGATTATCCTCCCTTTGCCCTGCTTGGCCATCTCCTTCGCTGCTGCCTGGGCACAGAGGAAATAGCCCCGGACGTTAGTTGCGAAGGTGCGATCCCATTCCTCAGGTGTGGTCTCTAGGAAAGGTTTGTGTACGATAATGCCAGCGTTATTGACCAGGATGTCTATTCTTCCAAACCGATCCATCGTCCTTTTCACCATCATAGAGGCCTCATCCGGTTGGGACACATCCACCTGTATGATCTCAACCTCGCCGCCGGCCTCTTTAAGCTCCCTGCCTGCAGCTTCCAGTTTGGAGAGGGTTCTGCCCGTTATGGCCACTTGTGCCCCTTCACGGACGAACGATAGGGCTATGCCGCGCCCGATTCCCCGGCTTCCAGCGCCGGTCACGATTGCAACTCTTCCCTTCAATCTCATGAAATCTCCCTCGATAGAGCGTTTTGCGTTTCATTATGGTGTTCCCCAGAGTAGCTGTCAATGGTTTCAAGATACAGGGTCAGCCGGATCTCGCACCGAAGACGTATTCGTCCATTGCCTCTTCAAGCTGTTGAGCACATTCCGCATCGTAAAAGGCTTTCATGCGATTAGTCGTGGTCTCAGAGCGATCGACCTGCTCCTCCTCGAGGTCCGACCCAATCCCTGGATCGATCTCCCGCAATTTTCCTATGAGAATGTGCCTCTCTTCCCCCGGCATCACCCCTGGGTCCGTCATTGCTGCGGCCCTGGCATAGATCCCCTCATCCAAAAGGTATTGCAATGCCTTGAATGGAAGCTCATAGTAATCTCCGAAGGCTCCGGTTCTCGCGGTGAAGCCCTCCGGTGCAGCTGTCTTGAATGAGCTGTACTCCGTTCGGCCTTCGCGAGATGAGATTGGGAATTACGGTGAGTGCCCGTCTCGTATCAACGAAAAACTGATGTGAAAGGGATGAGATGAGGACGAAATCGAGGGACCGCTAGGGGGCCCCTTTAAGACCAATTGCGTCGGCAACCTCCCTCATGCCCATGATGGTATCCTCGACCAGTTCCGATATTTCCACCCCGAGCATGGAGGCTCCCTTTTCAATTATGGAGCGATCGACACCGGCGGCAAACGCCTTGTCCTTCCATTTCTTTTTCACCGATTTGGGGGTCAGGTCCAGGACGCTCTTCGATGGGCGCACCAGGGCCACTGCGGTCACAAGCCCGGTCAGCTCGTCGATGGCATAGAGTACCTTTTCCATATCGCTTTTTGGCTCCACGTCCGAGCAGAGGCCCCAACCATGGGAGACCACCGCGTGGATATAATCCTCAGGCCACCCCCGCTGCGTGAGGATCTCATGGGTTTTCGTGCAGTGCTGGTCTGGGAAGCGTTCATAGTCGAGATCGTGCACGAGGCCAATGACTGCCCATTTTTCCTCATCCTCGCCCTTTTTCCTGGCAATGTAGCGCATCACACCTTCCACACAGAGGGCGTGTTTGATCAAACTGTCGCTTTGATTGAATTCCGTCAACAGTGTCCAGGCATCCTCTCGCGTCGGCTTACTGTCTCCCATTGTTGAACCTCCCTATTCCATATGGCGTGATCCTTTGCATATACCCCATCTGTTCATGGAAGTAAAGGGGGAGGACTTCATGCAAAAATTCCGAGGCATGGAAGCTACAATGATGGGGATTTGACACTGAAGCCCTTTTCACCTATGTTTTGAGGAGGGAACTGGGGATTCAACTGAAGGAGGCCCCGACCGCATCGGGTGAGCGAGTGGGAGTCGGGATGTTGTCAACGGCGATCATCCACCTGGACATGGACGCCTTTTACGCGGCAGTTGAGGTGTTGGATAACCCCTCGTTGAGGGGAAAACCGGTAATCGTCGGTGGATCTCACAAAAGGGGGGTGGTCTCATCGGCCTCGTATGAAGCCAGGGTGTTCGGCGTACATTCAGCCCAGCCCATAGCCACGGCAATGCGCCTCTGCCCTCAGGGGATCTTTCTTCCCGTGAGGATGTCCAGGTACCAAGAGGTTTCCGATGAGGTGTTCGAGATTTTCCACCGATTTACCCCCCTCGTTGAGCCCCTTTCCGTAGACGAGGCCTTCCTCGACGTGACGGGTTCGGTGAGGCTCTTCGGCCCGCCGGAGGAGATTGCGAGGATGATCAAGAGGGCGGTTGTCGAGGAAATCGGCATTACGGTCTCCGCGGGCCTTGCCCCTTCAAAGTTTGTGGCCAAGATCGCCTCGGACCTTCAAAAACCAGATGGTTTGACCATCGTGCCCGAGGGCCACGTAACGGCCTTTTTGGAGCCGCTTCCCATCGATAAGCTGTGGGGGGTAGGGAAGGCGACCAAGAAGGCCCTGGCGCACCTTGGGGTCCGGACCATAGGCGATTTGAGCCGTCTCCCCCTGGACGTGTTGGAGAACAACTTCGGCAAACACGGCACCCACTTGTATCTCCTTTCCCACGGAGTAGATGACCGGGATGTGGAGGTCAGCCGGGAAGTGAAGTCCGTAGGCCACGAGGAGACGTTCCCCTCCGATCTCCTGGATATGGAAACGCTAAGGAAGGAGCTCCTTTCCCTCGCCACAAGGGTTTCACGGCGCTTGCGGAGCGAGGGGTTTGTGGGCAAGACGGTCACCTTGAAGGTCAAATACAGTGACTTCGTGCAGATAACCCGCTCCGAAACCCTTCCCAAGGCCACTGAGGACGGGTTGGAGATTTTCCGGCGATGCTGTGGATTGCTGGAAAAAACAGAAGTGGGCAAAAGGCCAGCCAGGCTTCTCGGGATAGCCGTTTCCCATCTGTACCTCCAAGAGGGGGGGAGACAGCTTTCCCTCTTCGGGAAGGATTCCGCCCCGAGAAGAAAAAAGCTCAATCTCGCGCTCGACAAAATCTCGGAAAAATACGGCGAAGACGGGATACTCCCGGGCACGCTTTTCAAGAAATAGCGTGGCCACCCGATATATCGTCTTGTTTGTATCCTGATAAAGGAGGCGAAGATGAAGACCATAATGCAGAGCGTCACAATGTTCCAGGGCTGCCGTACCACCCGTATCTACTGCCGCCTTGACTGTCCCGCGGGCAAACGCATGAAGCCAGAGAACCGTTTGCATTTCAATTCACGCGAGGAGGCCAGGTCCAGCGGCTATCGCGCGTGCAAGATCTGCAAGCCCGATGGGCCAAACCCTCAGTCTGAGAACTTCTTCGTGACATCCTACAATAGTCCTCTCGGTACGTACACCCTTGTGAGCTCTCGTCGAGGGGTGGTCTGCGTGGAGTCTCCCGGAGAGGCGGAGAAACGCATACGCCGGTGGAAGCGTGATGGTATCCGCCTGCAAGAGGACGGCGAGTATAACGCCGCTGTGGCACGCGAGCTCGACGCATATTTCGCGGGTAAGCTTCGTCGGTTCACCGTGCCGCTTGACCTGAGGGGCACGGCGTTTCAACGTCGGGTCTGGGAGCTTCTCTGTGATATTCCCTACGGGGAGACGCGCTCCTACGGAGAGGTAGCTCAAGCCGTGGGCAATTCCAAAGCAAGCAGGGCCGTGGGCCAGGCGATAGGAAGAAATCCCGTCTCCATCGTGGTGCCGTGCCACCGTGTAATCGGCTCAGACGGCGGGCTTACAGGGTACGGTGGTGGCCTGCACAGAAAACGGTTCCTGCTCGACCTTGAATCCGGGGGTGGGTCGGTTAAAGGGGTCAAGTCTGCTCTTGACTCTTAGTTAATCAACCTAGCCGCTCAGCCAGTTATCCTGCCCTCTCTCTGCACTAGTTCAGCTTGAGCTGGTATTCGGTCCCGGCAGACTGAGAGTAAAGGTTAAGGTTGAGAGGTTGGAGGCTAGAGGCGTTCGCCGCACGGATTTTGGCAACAATCCCTTTATGAGTATCAGGCACGGGTTGCAGACCTGAGCCGGATTGGACCGGGATCACCATCGACGATTCTACCATGACTATTGCACCCACACCCCCCTATGACTTCGACCTGACCGCGGGATACGCCACGTACTTTCGCGGACACTATGGAGCTGAACGTTACCGTGAGGGCGTCTTCCGTCGGCTTCTGGACTGTCGGGGTCACCTGTGCCTGGTGAACGTTCGTTCCCTGGGCACGGTGGATTCGCCGCTGTTGGAGGTGGAGATAGAGGCAGCTGGTAACGGTCTGGACGGTGACGTGGTATCCGTGGTCGAAGGCCAGGTGGCGTGGATACTGGGAACGGATCAGAATCTGGCTTCCTTCTATCGCATGGCCCTGAACGATTCAGCCGTGGGCCCGCTGGTCCTTGGCATGCGGGGTTTGCACGTTCCCCACACGGCTTCGGTGTATGAAGCCCTTGTGCTGGCAATACTGGGGCAGCAGATCAGCTCCCACGTGGCGCGGATGCTTCGTACCCTGCTCATTCAGACCTATGGACCCTCAACGGAGATGTCAGGCACAAGGTACTGCGCATTTCCCGGTCCCGAGGCCATTGTGGCAGCGGGGGTGGAGGGGCTGCGGAAAATAAAGCTGAGCGCCCGGAAAGCTGAGTACATAGCGGATATCGCTGCAAGGGTTGCCTCGGGTGAGTTGGACTTGGAGGGTTTGGAGCATCAGGCCGATGAGGAGGTCATTCGCACGCTGATCGGCATCCGGGGTGTGGGGCTGTGGACGGCTCAGTGGCTTCTCATCCGGGCCCTGGGACGAACGGACGGTTTCCCCTTTGGAGATCTGGCGCTCCAGCGTATCCTGGGAATTCTGGTGAACGGAGGCATCCCGTTGAGTCCCCAAGAGACGCTGGAGTACTCCCGCCGGTGGTCACCTTTTCGCAGCTACATAACCACCTACCTCTTTGCTGCAGTGCGCTCGGGCCGCTTTCCTTCCCTCTCTGAGGCAGGGCAGGTTGGGCCCTGATTCAATAATCATGGGGTTGAAGAAATTACTCCTATCGTGGAGCGGCGGAAAAGACAGCGCAATGGCCCTCTACGAGCTTCAACAAGCAAGGGGTTATGAAATCGTATCCCTGTTGACCACGGTTACCCATGGTTACGAGAGAATCAGCATGCATGGCGTTCGAGAAGAACTCCTTGGGCGGCAAGCGGAGTCCTTAGGTTTACACCTCCATAAGATCTCGATTCCTCAAAATCCTGCCAATGAGGAATACGAAGCTATCATGAAGAAGGTGCTTACCCGATACAAAAAGGAGAACGTGGATTCCGTAGCCTTTGGCGACGTTTTCCTGGAGGATCTAAGGAAATACCGGGAGGAAAATCTGGCCAAGATAGGAATGGAGGGGATTTTCCCAATCTGGAAAAGAGATACCAGGGAATTGGTGACGACTTTCATCGACTTAGGATTTAGGGCAATCACGACCTGTGTTGACTCCAACGTGCTCGATTCGTCCTTTGTTGGGAGGGAGATTGACCATGAGTTTATTTGTCAACTTCCTTCCCATGTTGATCCATGCGGGGAAAACGGCGAACACCACTCCTTTGTCTATGGTGGTCCCACCTTCAGAAGAGAGGTTGGTTTCATCCTTGGCGAAGTGGTCTTACGGGACGGCTTCTATTTTTGCGATCTGTTGCCATCCTGATGGGGATGCGCGAGGGAATAGCGCCCACGCGCTGGCCGTGGTTCCGTTAACCGCTTACCCATACCCGAGGGAGGAGGCCGTGAGGAAACGAAGAACAGTGGGATTTGTTGTCTTGTTAGTGTCCATGCTCGCACTCTCTCAACCAGCCCGAGCGAGTAGTCCGGCGGAAGATGCCGCCGTAGCAGCTTCTCAATCATGGTTGGCATTGGTGGATGCGGGGGAGTATTCCGAGAGTTGGGATGAGGCCGCCGGGTACTTTAAAACGGCCGTGACCAAGGAACAGTGGCAGAGATCATTGACGGCATTCAGAAGGCCTCTGGGTGATGTCCTGTCAAGGAGGCTGAAGTTGAGGAAATACACGACGACTCTGCCCGGAGCTCCCGATGGGGAATACGTTGTCATTCAATACGAGACGTCCTTTGAGAACAAGAAATCCGCCATCGAGACCGTTACCCCCATGCTGGATACGGAAGGGAAGTGGAGAGTATCAGGCTACTATATCAAGTGATGACCCACACCTCCCGTAGACCCAGGTGGTTGACGTCGGGCTAGCTCCACCATGAGGCAGTCATTGAGGCACATCGCCTACCGAGCCTGGAGAGGAATCGGGGGAAGGAGGGAACAAACCAGCCAGCACGGAAATGCTCACGCATTCAATTGAGTCCGAGCATTCTCGTTTGACACCCGGGCTCGTTCCCGATATAGTTCCTACAATTGGAACTGGATTCTTACCATGCACGATCGCCGGGCGTTTTTGAAAACCATGGGACTGTTGCTCATGGGGGTTTCGTGCACTCGGTCGAAGGAGAGATCCGGGGTGGTGAGGCCCAAGCCACAATTCTCAGATGCCGCGGGGCGGGTGACGCTTAAGGCCCTTGCCCGTGGCGCCAACGACGAAGAGGTCATGGCCGCTGTCCGAACGGTTGCGGAAGCGGCGACGGATTTTTCTTGGCTTTCCCGCGGTGATACGGTCTTGATCAAGCCCGCTTCCAACTCGGCCAGCCTGTACCCTGCCACGACCTCACCCCTTTCGATTCGAGCGATGGCAGGCCTTCTCAGGGAGAGAGGCGCGGGGAGGGTGATCGTGGCCGATAAACCGGGCGTTGAGCACGTCTACCAGGATGAACGGCGCCAACGCAGCTCGAGCCGGGAGGTGTTGACCATAAACGGGCTGCATGGCGCAGCCCTGGAGTCGGGCGCCGAGGTGCACTACTTCGATGAGGCGGGCTACGATGCCTATTTCAGCGACCGGACGGAACATGAGAGCCACTGGAAAGGCGAGCTCATTTTTCCGAATATCCTGAACCAGGTGGACCATGTGGTGCTCTTGCCCAGGGTGAGTCGTCACGTTCTGGCGGGGACCACGCTCGGCCTCAAGGCCGCGGTGGGCTGGCTCCGCGACGACAGCCGGCTGGAGCTCCATCGCGACGCCAAGACCTTCTTCGAGAAGATCGCCGAGATCAACGATGTCACGGTGCTCAGGCAGAAGCTCAGGCTGGTCTTGACCGTTGCCACGAAAGTACAGACCACCTTCGGGCCGGACCGGGGCTTTGCAGCAGAACCCGACCCAGGCCTGGTGTTCGGTTCCGAGTCGCTCCTTGCTCACGACATGATCGCCCTGGGCTGGCTCCTGTGGAGCCGCGAACATTCGACTCCCCCTGACCGGATTTCTTGGTCTGGGGATCCTTACCTGACCATTCCGGGCACCATCAACCGTTTTTTCGTCGGATATATATGGGGTATCCGCCAGCTGTTGAGATCTCAGAGCTACAAAAGGGTGCCCATCCAGTCCGCACGGACCGAGCCCGTGATTGCGAGGGCCGCTGCAATTTGGGGGGGGCTGCCGCGGCTCGAGCTGGAGGATGTGGGGACCGAGCTGGAGGAGGACATCAGGTCCTACCTGATGGAAAAGGCAACTACTTAAGACACCATCGAGGGATCTCGCCCCGGATCCGTAAGCCCCATCCACCCCGGACTATCGATGGGAAATAGACCGGGAGACCCTCTATCACGAAGGCGGCCCGTTCTTCCCAATGGAGGGATGGGCTCTTTGTTCATTGGAGGGAGATCAACGTTGACGTGCCAAGCATGCCAGTTCGATAATCGTGAAGGGGTGAGGTTTTGCGAGGAGTGTGGAACGAGGATGGGGGTGAGCTGTCCCAGTTCACCCCCTTGGCACGATATTCCGCGATGAATACGGGAAGAAGGATGTTATAATCGGGGCATTGCAAAGCGACGGATAAGATTGTAGATTTAGAATACTGCACGGAACGAGATTCGAATGTAATTTCTCCAATTTCCGATCACACACGGGCCGCAAAAGGGGGAAATGCCATGCCGCCTATCACGCTCGGTGACCTTTCACTCAGGGACTACGGTCTCACCGATCGTGTGTCCCATCTTAAGAAGACCTACTTCAGGGCAATGCCCGAGATCTGTATTGAGCGCCCACGGTGGGTAACCCGCTTCAGCCTTGAGAACGGCCTTTTCGGAAAGGCGCGCATCTCAATCCTGGACAAGGCGAGATTATACCGCCATGTCCTGGAGAGACGAGCCCCCATAGTGCGCCATAGTCGCGCATACGAGAAGGGGATGGAGCCCTTTGATTTCACGGAGGCCCCCCTCTTTGCGGGTTCCACCACCAGCAAGTTCAAGGGGGTGCCCCTCTATCCCGAGTTTCTCGCCTTGACCCTCTGGCCGGAGCTGTGGACGATATCAAAGAGGAAGAGCAATCCCTTCCACATTACCGATTCCGAGGTGAAGGAGCTCAACTACGAGATCTTTCCCCACTGGATAGAGCATAGCATCCTCGAACTTGCCAGGAAGAGGTGTTTTGAGGAGAACCGGGAGAAGAAGGGCCTCGAGAAACACGCCCCCGAGATAAAGCTCTTTGAACGCCTTGTCTTCTTTATAGCCAGCAAGCCCAACTGCATCTCTCACACCATACCGGACTTCTCCAGGGCCATCAAAGAGGGTCTGCGGGCAATTATCGATGACGCTAAGGGGAGAGGTGAGGGGACCTCCGATCCTTCGCAGAGGGAGTTTTACGAGGGACTTGGAGAAGTCCTCGAAGGTATCATCGCCTACTCCCACAACTTGGCAGGGGAGGCCGAGAAACTGGCCCAGAGAGAGGCTGATCCAATCTTGAAGAAGGAACTTCTCGATATTGCGCGCATCAATCGCCGTGTTCCCGAGTTTCCAGCAGAAACCTTTCGTGAAGGACTGACCACCGTATGGATCTGCTGGACCGCCATCCACCTTGAGAACCCCAATGTCGGGCTCAGCCTGGGGAGGTTGGATCAAGTGCTCTACGACCTCTATCGGCAGGATAGAGAGAAGGGGGCCATGGATGTAGGGGATGCCATTGAGCTGATCTGTTGTCTGTGGCTCAAGATTGGCGACCACGTCCCCTCCATCCCAGATGCAGGGGAGCAGCTCTTTGGTGGGACAGGCTCCAACCAGGCCATCACCCTCGGCGGGGTCGATAGGGATGGCAATGATGCGGTGAATGACCTGACCTATGTCATGCTCAGGGCCACGGAGTTGATGAAGATGCGTGACCCCAACCCCAATGCCAGGTATTACCCGGGGATAAACTCGCCGGATTACATAAGACGGCTCTGCGCGGTGAACCTCGAGACGGGGGCAATCCCGGCGATTCACAATGATAGGGCGATAATCAAGGCCCTCACCTCAAAGGGTGAGACAATTGAACAGGCGAGGGATTACGGGGTAATCGGCTGTGTGGAGCCCGGGAGTAACGGGAGGTTCTACGGCCACAGCGCAGCTATCCTGTTGAACCTGACCTCCGCCCTCGAACTTACCCTGTTCAACGGGAGGCACCGGCATACGGATACGGGCCTCGTGATAAGCAAGGAGACGGGCGATCCCAGGACCTTCACGGCCTTTAAGGAGTTCAAGGACGCCTTTGCGGAGCAGACACGCTGGCTCATCGAACAGGCAACGAACTTGAATAACATCCTGGGGAGGGTACACCAGGACTTCTATCCCACGCCCATCCTCTCGGCCCTCTTCGAGGGGCCCATGGAGAAGGGGAAAGACCTCGTCCAGGGAGGAGCCGTCATCAACTCATCGGGCGCGGCCATCATCGGGCTTGCGGATGTTGCCGATTCCCTGAGCGCGATCCAGAGGGTCGTCTTCGGGCAAAATAACGTCTCCTTTGCGGATCTGCTCGATGCCCTTGAAAGGGACTTCGTGGGCTACGAGGATCTGCAAAGACGGCTCATGGATCCGGGCAAGACCCCGAAGTACGGAAACGACGACGCCGTGGCCGATGCCAACGTCTCCTGGATCGTGGAGTTGTTGGATCGGGAATTCGGGGAGAAGGTGAACTACCGGGGTGGACGCTATCGGGTTGGATACTGGACCATGACCAACCATGCGGGCTTCGGGATGCTGATGGGGGCCCTCCCCAGCGGGCGTAAGGCGCATGAGAACTTCACCAGCGGCATAACACCCGTCTCCGGAGTTACCCCCTATCTCACCAAGGCCCTCAACTCCGTAGCAAAACAACCCGCACCGTGCCTCTCGAGCGGGGTGGCCTTAAATCTGAAATTTACCCCTGAATCCGGAGAGACCATCCTGAACAACTTCGTGGGCTATGTGGAGGGGTACTTTGACGATGCGGAGGGACAACGGGATGGGGGGATGGAGGTCCAGTTTATCATCGAGGACCACGATACCCTTGCCGAGGCGGCCGAGCATCCCGAGAGGCATCCTCAACTCCTGGTCAGGGTCTCCGGATATACGGCCTATTTCAAGGACCTGAATCCGCAGATGCAGAAGGAGATCATTGACCGCACGGAATATTCCCTCTCCACTGGCAGAATGATCCCGTACCCTTCATTCCCCTTGCCCAAGCCCAAGAGAGATCCCTGATGCTCGAAGGGGGGTTGATGGGGGAACGTCGAGGGATGACACCATCATAAGGGAGATGATGCATGAGCTCCAAGCTAAAACGCGTTCTGTTGAGGCCCATTCCCCATCTCTTTTCCGACGCTGCGGGGAATTTCATAGCGAGACTCTGGTCCAAGCGGTTGAGGGAAGAGTTGGGGGG
>SMTZ1_10001153_pt1 | contig 26008 bp, 20 predicted proteins | sample DeeMarSWOR136_30_FD_25667 | JGI IMG/M metagenome (IMG submission 25667)
TCTCTTTATAATGTATTTATTATTGGCGTTCCTACTAGTGATTATAAACTAGATTCTAATGAAATTGATGATTTAGTAAAATATGTTAAAGATGGAGGAAGTCTTCTAGTAATAAATGATAAAGGAGGAGAATTTGAAAATAAAAATAATCTCAATGAGTTAACCAAACATTTTGGCATCTACTTTAATTCCGATCAATTATTTGATAATGAACAGTTTTCTGAGGATAACTCCCGTCCTATTATCAACGTTTTCAAAAAACACTTCATCACACGTGATGTTTTTCAAATTATTCATTCAGGGGGGTGTACATTAAAAATAGATAAATCTGTGGAAGATGATACTCTTGATGTGCGAGCAATAGGTTTCTCATCTAAGGATACTGCTTGGCATAAATATTACGATTCTGAAAAAAAAGAGTGGGATGATAAACCTGTTTCAAATATACCAATACTAGCTACAGCACACTATGGGTTAGGAAAAGTAGTGGTTATAGGAAACTTGTCATTATTTTCTTCATTTCATGATATTTATGGCATTCATGCTGCCGATAATTTCAAGTTGATTTCCAATATCATCTCTTGGCTTTTAAACAAAGCCTATTCTAAAGAAGCTCAACTGTCTCAACCAATATATACTTCAATTCCTATTGAGCAAGAACTATATTATTGGATTAAAGAAAAACTTGATGAAGGAAGATGGAAAAATCTTGAAGAAGCTATTAATTTTGCTTTAAAAGTTGTTAAAGTTAGAATGAGACAACATACAACTGAAGAAGAAGAAAAAGAAGAAGAAGAATAAAAATTAAATCATTATCATCTGTAAGGTGTTTATGTTTGTTTAAAACTGATAAAGAAGAATTATTGATAGGAGTACTTTCAGATACACACGTTCCACAAAGAACTCCCCAAATGCCAGAAGTAGTTATAAATGATTTTAAAAAAAGAAATGTCGATTATGTATTTCACTTAGGGGATTTTACGTCTCTAGATTCTTATCATTACCTTACTGATCTCTTTGGCAAAAAAAAGGTGATTGCAGTTCGTGGAAATATGGATTTCGACTCAAAATTGTTAAAATTATTACCCGAAAAGCTTGAATTCGAACTATTTGACCATAAGATTCTAATGCTTCATGGGATGGGTGGACCAAATATGATTATTAGAAGATTAATCAAACATTTAGATTTGCTTAATTCGGACTATGATTTAGTTATATTCGGACATACACACAGACCAGTTAATGAAAAACATAATGGTATTTTATTTTTTAACCCTGGAACCACAACTCCTGTAGACAATCGATTTACTGTAATTAGTTCATATGGTTATATAAAGATCTCTAAAACCATTATAGAGCCTGAAATTATTTATTTATGAAATTTTTCATAAATTTAGGATAAGTATTAAAAAATACAATTTAATCCTTCTTTCTACCAAGAAGGGCTTTCCATCGCTTTACCTGAAAGCTTTTTATAGTGATTTAATACGGCTTGTCGAGCGGCATAAACAAAAGCTCTTTTAACATTAACTCCGGTAATAGCAATAGTTTCATAAACGAGTGTATGGTTAAGTTTAGCAGTATCGAGTACTTGTCTAATCTTCGATATTTCAACAATGTCCTCTAAATCTCTTTTATTTGCTAAGACGACTAATGGTACTTCTGGGGGCTCCGCTACTCCAGGTGGAATTAACTTATTGCCATAAAATTTTAATAATTCTTTAAGAGACCAAATGTTTTCTTGCCATTGGTCAATAAGAGAATCCCATGTAAAAATTACGGCATCTGTACCTTTCAAAACTGTTTGTCTCTGAAATTTATGTCTTCGTTGACCTGCTACCGTATAAACTTGAAATACAACATTAGATACTCGAGCAACTACTCTATCGAAGAAAAGAGTTCTTCCAGTAGGATCTTGAATCTGTTGCATATCACCACTTGCCAAACCTTCCTTTTCATAAACCCAAGCTAGTGCTGTAGTTTTTCCACCGAGCGAAGGACCATAAAAACAGATTTTAAATACAAGTGTTCCGTCTCCTCGTCTACTTGGCATTGTTTGATAACCTCAATTCTATCAAGTTTGAACTATTTTTTAGATTAAAAACACGATTTTAATGTTATACAACTAATAATAATAATTATATATTAAATTTTGTAAATCAAAAAACTTTGTTATTTTTAATAATAAACTTTATTAGACGGAAATGTAATTAGTTGTAGTATCTAAGTATCACATTTCTAAATTAGAGGACTTATTCTCATTGCGGTTTATAAAGATATATTTTAAGAATTAGAGAATAATTTTACTTATCTTACTCCATTTAGGCTAATAATAAAAAATAAGATTAAAAAGTCTATTTATTTTGGTTCTTTGCGAAACTGGTAACCATCAAAATCATTAAATTCACCCAAATTTGTCCTAAAGTACCGATTAATAACAAATAGAAACCCACTCCTGCAATCCAGAGGTAATAGTTTACTATGGTCCATGTGATAAATATCATAAAAACAGTCATACCCATATTCCCTACAAAACCGCAAATAATAGCTAAAGATAAATTTTTAGTCAATCCTAAGTTTTCATCAACATGTGGTTTGCAATAGTAATAAACTGAGAGGCATAAAAATACGAAACCAATCCAACCTCCGGCACTTATAAACGCAGTCCATCCTGGATTATGATATGACACATTTATATGCCCAAATTCATCTATATCACCATGAATGGAATAGGGTTGAAACCAAGACAAAATTATAAGCAGAAAAAAAATGAAATTTAATCCGATAAGTACCTTAATTTTTCGGAGATTATTCATATTTACTCACTTCGATTTCTAATTTATTAAAAGAAGCAAAATTTTCGGATTTTCTTAACTTAATAATATTTAATGAAATATTTTAACTTAATTGTTAAAAAATTAAGAAAAAAAGATTCAGATTTAATTTTAGATTATTACTGAACTAATTCATTTATAAATTAATAGAAGGGATTATGATATCTTGCTTCGTTTTGCACGTATAAAGTTTTTTGAGTAATCTCTCTATCTATTAATCCTTCTATATGGGTAAGATATTCATATTCATCTTTTAAACATAGTGTTATTGCAACTCCTTTTTTGCTCATACGAGAGGTTCTCCCTATCCGATGAATATACACATCGGGATATTTCGGGACATCATAATTGATTACATGAGAAATGTTATCTATATCCAAACCTCTTGCTGCCACGTCTGTAGCAAGAAGCATATTTATCTCATGATTCTTATAAGCATTTAAAACTTTTTCTCTTTGATGTTGAGATAAGTCCCCTGAAATTACATTTACTCGATATTTAAAATGTTTCATTGATTTTATCTTTTTATTAAGCCAAGCAGCAGTCTTCTTAGTATTAACAAATACAAGCACATGCTTAGGTTTTTCAACTTTTAATATTTTTAAAAAAGTTTTAAATTTCTCTTCAAATCGGTCTACCATATAGAAGAATTGCTTTGTACTTCCCACCGTAAGATTATCTCTACTTAAATTTATAAATTCGAATCGGTTTTTAGAATACTTATTTACGATTTCCCGAACATCATAGGGTAAGGTTGCGGAGAATAACATAAATTGATAATTTGATTTGATTTTATCGAGAATATATTTAACATCTGGAGCAAATCCCATATCAAACATTCTATCTGCTTCATCAACAACAATAAATTTAACGTCATTTAACCTTAAATTCCTTCTTTTATAAAGATCAATAATCCTTCCCGGAGTTCCACAAATAATATTTATGCCATTTTCTAGTTTACGAATTTGATTGTCTATAGAAACTCCACCATAAATGGTTAACGCTTTTAATTTAGATTCTTTTAAGTCTCGGATAACTTCACGCACTTGTTTTGCTAATTCTCGAGTAGGCTCTAAAATAAGAACCTCGTTTTTTTGATACTCCATTTTCTCTATAATAGGAAGGAGAAATGCTAAGGTTTTACCACTTCCTGTCTTAGCTTGAGCCATAATATGCTTACCGCTTAATATTAATGGTATAGCTTTTTCTTGTACAGGAGTAGGTTTAGTAATATTCAATGATTGTAAAGCCATAACTCTGGCTTCACTTATACCTAAATTTCTAAAATTCAATTTTTTTCAGTCACATACTACCTTTTTTTTCTCTATATCTTTCAAGTTTAAAAATACTACAAGAAAGAAAAACATTTCGAAATACGCCTAAAAATTTCGATTTTTTCAATTTTTTATATTATTTCATTTCTATATACATTTCTCTTTTATAAAAAATAATGTATTAGCCACGTGATTAATTGAATATAATTTTCCTAGTTAATTCGTCAATTTTTATCAATTTTTTGTGAAGAAATATCCGAATTTTATCGGAATTTATTTTTGGATTGTTTGCAACTAAATCTTGAACAATAGTGTGATATTTATTTCCCTTTTTTGCTAATGTTCTATGATCTCCATTTGCATTATTATATGTTGGAATAGGAAATGAAAAAGGTCTTTTATGAATATGGCGACTTGATTTTATTAACTTAATATTTTTTGAAAGAACTGGGGAATTAAGAACTGATGCTAAAAAATGTGCCTCATTTTGTGAATTTGTAGAATAATAATAATTTTCTGATGCAACTATAATATTCTGATCCTGATTATCGATAACAGCTGCTTTCAAATGTGATCCACTTGCATTATAGACCACAATATAAGATTTATTATTGATTTGTTTAGTTAATTTATTCCAATAATTCAAATTTGAGAATAGAGTATTTATACTACTTGTATTTTTTTTATTCTTTTGATAGAATCCATTAACCTCATTATAGAATTTTAAAGCAAACGGGTATTTTTTAAGATAATCCTCATTAAATTGATAGTTTGGGTTTATTGGTAAAAAAACGTTTCTGAACTTTTTAATATGAAAAGGAATTAAGTCTATATTTAGAAAAGTTATAAATCGAAAACAGGATTCAATAATTCTATCTTGAAACTCAAAATACCACTTTTTTTTTGACCGCATAAGAATATTATTATCAGAAGAAATGGTTAAATGTTCATTTTTAGTTTCATTAATTTGAAAAAAGACAAGAGTTCTTGGAACCAGAGTTGCTCCTTGCAGAAATTTTTTTTTATAAGGGCTTTCTGAGAGGGTATTCAGCATGTTTATCTCAAATTCTGGTAAAATGACTTTAGCACCTGCTTCCTCTATATTTATACTCATATAATTAACTTTATTTATTAATTCAAGTTTTTCATTAAAAATTTTTGTAGAAATTGGATATTTACTATTTATTGGAATATCTTTACTATATCCAACATAGTCTGCTTTAAGACATATATGATTTACATTAAAGAAATAATTTTCAGGAAAATCCCAAATTTCAATATTATTAAAAATTGAAAAACTTCTAAATTTATAGCAATGATCACCATTTAAGACACTTTTTGTTATAACAAAAAAAATTTTGCCATTAATCTTCAAGAATTTTAATGGAATATCATAAAAGAATAATGAAGCCAATTCTATATGAGTTATATATTGACTTTTCGGCTTGATATTCAAGAAATCTGTTAGATCTCTTATTTTTTTCTGATAAGATTTTTTATAAAGATCTTTATAAGTTAGCCAAGGGGGATTTCCAATGACTAAATCAAATGAATTATACAACTTTTTGAGATCTATCGCTAATTTATTTTCGAATTCCTCGGGAAACAATGAATCCATTAAATATATGTTGATAGTGGGGATTTCTTTTTCGTTTATATTAAGATCCTCAAGAATTAATAATAAAATATTCACTTTAGCTGTCAGAATCGCTAATGGATTTATATCAAATCCATATACATTATTTAAAGCTTCAGATTTAAAAGAATATGGTTTGTTTGATTTCAATATTCTAATAATAATTTCTATTAAAAAGCTTCCTGAGCCACAAGAGGGATCTAAGATTTTATCTCCCACCTTGTAAAAATCATCAAGCATTTTTTTTACAAGAGTAGATGAAGTATAATACTCCCCGATTTTGTGTCTAGTCATAGTGAAAAAAATTTGCTGATATAATCCTTGAAATAAATCTTGACGAGAAAAAGCAATAGGTTCTAAGAGAGAAAAGATTTTTTTAAATAAAGATTTATTTAAATCCGTCCAATAGAAGTAACATAATTCGTATATTTGTAATTGTTCGAAATCATTATTTTTAAAACTATTATAAGCATCATTAACTTCTAAGTTCTGAATCTTACTTAATTTGATAATAATTAACATTCTTATTATAGAGGCATAATAAGAGTGTTTTAAAAATAGATTAGAATTTATATCTTCACCATATATATTCTTAAATATTGAACTCCATTGTTTAAACTTGTTTTGGAATACTTCTTCATGGATATGAGCCTGATTTTCAATATAATTTATAACTTCATTAAATATGTCAGAACCAAATCCAAATGCTCTTGATATATCTTCAGCATTGATTATTTTTTTGTTCTCAACCATCCTTTATCAAGTATCCAATCCCAATCGAAATCATTTTCAATGATGCTATCTTCATTACTTTCTAATCTGTTAATATCCTCTAAATGGGCTAAATTCGGACTATTTTTTTTATCGACTTCTAAAAACTTTTCTTTCAAGTCGTCAGATCTTTTTTGTTTCAACATCCTTCTTATTAATATAATATAGGATTTTAATTAAAAAATCAATTTATGGATTTTTTATTATCTAATTATTAAAAAGAAAATATTTTATTATCCTTTCCTCATAAATGAAGGAAGCATAAGACTAAAGATTTCTGCAATTTTTCTTAATTTTGCTGCTTCCTTGATTATGGTAATGATCAATATTGATTTTTCTAAATCTTCTTTATCTAAAGCGCCTCCAGAATATATTGCTTCCTCGGAATTAAATACTAATAAATATTTAACATTTGGATTATTTATAATTTTAATACCTTCAATCGATTTTAAATCATCATAAGTCTCCTCATATCCTCTAGGAATATTTCCTCTATCATTGGTAATTATTAAAATTGGTATACCTTTTTTCACAATCTTCTTTAATTCAGTAGCATAGAATCTATCAATTTTTGGTGAAACAATATTTAGTTGGGTTGATGTGAAGTTTATTAAATTAATCAAATGTTCATTCAAGACATTCTTTTTGTCTTGACCACCTGAAGATTCTAAATTTATCATTCCAACTAGTGACAATACTTTAGATTCTAAATCTTGAACCTGTTGTTTAAGCTTTTGATTTTCTACACGTAATTCAATTAATCTATCCGACAATTTCCATCCTCGAAAATTTAATTTTTTATATAATACTTAATACAATTAATTTTAATTAAATTTTTTTCTCTCTATAACTAAAACAATTAAAATAATTTTTTCCAAGGTTTACCAAATAGAATGTAACTTGAAATTGCTAGGGAATTTTGCAAGTCAATATTTATTATTCCCTGATCTTCATTTAAGTCTTGGAACTTCTCTTCTACTATTTTTGTCATCCTCTTAGCCATACAATCTTGACGAGCTTTGAGGAGTGAAACTCCTTGACTAAAATTCTTAAAAAGATTAGTATAGAAGTTTGTAATTAGCTGTTTTGTTTCATTATTAAAAATTGGATATGTACGGGTTACCACACCCGTTAAAGATTGATAATCAAATTGCTCAACAATATCTCCAATAGTTCTAAGCACGTTTTTTAACTTCTTACCTTCCACATCATAGATCTGAGAGTTAAAAAATAGGAAAGGGTTCATATTGAAAGATTTTTTTTTTAAACAATTATTAATTTCATTAAATGTAAGGATTTGGTTATCATTAGTCAAAAAGAAACTATCTCTCGGACTCCATTTAGAATAGAATATATTTCCAACGAAATGAATGATATGATTCGTATTTTCTTCCAAGCTTGAAACAATGTTGCTTTTTGTTGAATTTAAACCAGATAGAACTGTGAGATTATTTATTTCCTTCCTATTGTTGAAAAATTCAACAATATAATTGAATTCATTTACCCCTGCTATAAAAGGAAAAATCAATTCTTTCTTTTTTGTTTCTTCATTCCATTTTAAAGGTCCAGTAGAATTAATTGAATCAATAATCAAAACATTAAATTTCCCTTCATTTGAAATAGATTGTTTCTCATCAATATTTGTAGGTTCAAAAGCTATACCTCCAATAGGAGGTTCTCCAATAATATATCCACTTGAATATTTCAATAAAAAAAAGTTATTGTCATAAATTAATTCAAAGGGGAAAGTCATTTTATCTAGTATGAAAAATATCTCAGGTGTAGATTTCAATGAATTAATTGTAAATCTTTTAAAAACCTCTCTTATTAATTTAGGAAGGAATAAATATATAATTTTTCCAAACTCATTTATGTTGAAATCATTTCTTCTTGCTTCCTTTTCCGAAAAGAGGCCATTAAATATCTCAATAACTTGAGTATCATTCCAATACTCATCATTAATAACACCTTCAAAGATTTTATTATCTAATGAAAGCATTCTATAGGATATAAAACCCTCCGAACTAATTCTTAATATGATTTGTTTAATAATAGAATCTTTATACTCAGATTTAAAAACCGTAGAATCACTATCAAAGGAATAAATTTCACCTTTAAATGGTTCTACCTCTTGGTATAAAGCTTTTGTATCAGTTATTAAATTGCTGATACTCTTATCTAAATAGGGAATGATTCTGGTTGCAAAATTAAAATCTTGTTCTTCGAATAATGCCCGATAAAATAACATTCTCCAAAAATCTTTCTGTTCTAATGAAAAAAATATTGACTTGAATTTCCAAAGAAAATTACAGGTATAGAAATAATGAAATAGCTGTGCATTTGATTGTGGAATTTTTAAATGGGTATCTAGCTTTTCTAGCGATTGTAATAAGTATTTTTTCTCCTTCATATCAACAAATTTTTTGCAAGCTTCCACCCATAATTCAATTAAAATATTATCATAGCCGAGATCAGTTTGATACATAAAAATTTCTTCTAAAAAGTCATATATTTCAAAAGCTATTTCAAAACGATTCCTAACAATAGCAAAATCTATAAATCGTCTTATATAGGTCACAGCATCTCCAAAAGATTGATATGTTTGAATTTTATAAAATAGATTTTTAATGATAAATACAATCCAAGAATACTCTCCAATATCGTTTAAATAATATATCAATTCTTCAAGTTCTGTCAATAAGATTTTAAATGTTCTTTCATTTATGGAAATTTTGCTCATATTATTAAATTCGTTTTTTAAGTAAGCAGGGAGTCGATTTATGAGGATTTTATTCATCATCTTGACAAAATCATCTGATTCTTCCATAAGTTGATAATTAATATTGACATTTTCAAGAATTATATATAAAAATAGAGCTCTCCTTGCGGGCTCTAATTGAAAAATCGTTCTGCCTAATAATTCCATACCATAATGGTAAAACTCTTGTGGAATTACTGACTTTCTTAAAAACATCAATAAGATCTGTAATTCAATTAACTTAAGGTGGTCTCCTCTTTCTTTTACTTTTATACAAAAAGAATTGATAAATTTCGTAATACCTATCTGGGACAAATCTTCTAAGTCTATAAAACTCTTTAGTAGATTTGTAGCAAAGTTATTAAAAAGATAGAAATCCTCAAGCCTAGCTAAAAAAGAAAAAAATCTTTTATAGGCGTCTGTATATCTAATGATATCCACTTGAATATGACCATCTACGTGCTTTTTTAATGAGTTTATATATATCCACCATGAATTAGATATGATCATAATCAATTGATGCTTTTTCTGAATATCGATCCATTCTGTCTTTTCTATTTCAAAATATAGATCCGTCAATAAGCGATCTGCCCATCGATGATTAGCAGATTGTAATAAACGTCTTCCTTGAATTATATTTTTTTGAAAATTATCTAAAAAATCTTTCTTTATTGCTAAACTTACTGACATTTTTAAATCTATTTAATCTTATCCTTCACTCTTATTTGAATTAATTTCTTCTTTACTTTCGACTTCTATACTAGGATTATTTACCCACCCTTTTTTTAATTGATCTTTAGAATAGAGAATAGATGCTCCAATCCATCCCATATTCTCCCTCCCAGAAACGGCTATTACTTTAATTTTACTTCCTAACTTTTCAGAGAAATAGTTCTTAAGTTCTAATTCTAATCTTTCATTTAATCCCGTTATTAGGCTAGTCCCTCCTGATATAATAATACTAGGAACTAATTCTTCCCAATTCTCTCTATCCCACGATCTAATAACCTTTGCGATGGCCTCTGCTAAATTTACATAATCAATATGGATCAATTTAGGATTAAGTAAAGGTTCAGCTAATAAAAACCTCTCTTGATTTACTTTTAAGCTAGTTCCATCAGGTAGATCAACAATTCGGTCATATTTTGTCAACCCTTCTTTAATACGTTTTCTTTCACCTTCAGGATCTAAAATACATAGGGATATTTTTTCTTTTATTTCTTTAGCAATAAATTTATCCATGTAAACAACCTTTCCTGAACCTTTTTTTGCCAAAATAAGATTAAGAAAATAATTTGTTAATTCCTTACCAGCTATCGGAAATAAATCTCTAGCCATAATATTTGTAAATCCATGAAAAATTGTTGAGATATAAGTATTTGATTCCCCAATATTAACGACTACCCCACTTGACTTCTGAAGAGTTGATAGAATCGCTTGGCTTTCAGATAAAAATAAAATACAAGGAAAATTTAACTTATTCAAAAAAAGTTCTTGGATTTTTGTTTTTTCCAGCTCAGAAATAAAAAAGGGTGTTAAAAAGATTATAGGTTGCCTAAATTTGCATTCATTGGATATTTCTAACTTATTATAATAATGAAGAAAAAATTTTAGGAGAACAGCATAATTGTTTTCTTTTTTAAATTCATGCATTCTTAATATATTTTGATATTTTAAAGCATCATGACCCACTAAATGTGATTCATAACTATCTTGAATATAAATATCTTCTAAGCCATCTATTACATCAGAAGTATAGAGGTAATCTGAAATCTCAACGTAAATACTTGGAGCAATCACATCAGGGAAATCATCTCCTGCCCAACCTAGGCGTGTCATGTTGGATCCGACATCCAAAATTAGGGGTCTTAGTTGATCATTCTGGGTGGGCTTTTTTACTACCATCTTTCTATGTTCATCTTTATTAAATTCATCTATATTTCTTATATAAAAAGGATATTATAAATTTATTTTATCGCAAAAATTGAATAATAGTTCAAGTTTTTTAAAAATTAAAAAGGTGTTTTATAATATTCCAAAAATAACAAAAAGGGTGAATGAATGATCTTCAAAATCATTCAAAATTTTTAATTACGATACTGGTCTTTGCTGATGAACAAATTCGTCAGTTAATTTTTTCAGTTGATATTCTTTCACTTGTAATTCTAGTAAACCCAATACTTTTTTAAATTCACTTGACATGGATTCAATATCAACTTCCGAAAGTTTCTCAACTTCATTCCGCTTTAATTTAAATTGTTCTAAATTATCCTGGATTTTTCCATACATATTATTTATCGAAGAGACTAAATCCTCAGTGTTCTTCTTTGTTATTTTTCTCATTTTGCGAAGAATAGCTAGAATAGAGGATATCGAATTTTCCCATCCATCATAACGCTCGGTATAACCAATAAATAGTTCTTCAAAGAAATCATATAATTTTCCATAAATGTTGTTCTTTTTAGAGAAAGATGGTCGTTCTTTAGCACTTGAAAGTTTTGGAGTAATTAATTCCTCAACATTTTCTGATTTTTTTATTTTTGATTCTGGAAGTTCTAAAGTATCTTCCTTTTCTTTTAAGGAGCCTCTTTCTGATAATGGGACTGCTTCCATCATATAATCTTCTGCTATCTTCTTTTTACTCTCATATGAGAGCTGAGGTGCAATTCTTTCTTCTTCTTTTTTTTGAGCTACAAATCCCTTTTCTTCTGAAAAGCCTTTTAATAGACCTTGAAGGGTTGATTCCGTTTTTTTTGAAGATTTTAATGCGTTATCTAGCGATATCGCAGGTACAACCTCTTCCCCTTTCTTTTTCTTTTTTGCCATCTGAAGATTACATTCTCTTTAATTTTATTTAATTTTTATTACTCTAAAGGGAGTTCTTCTACTTTAATAGCATCTCCATTTTCTTTTAATATCCTTTCTAATTCTTTTATATCCTCCGGTCCCTCTGAAATAACAGTCCATACAGCAGTTTTGTCCTTTTCTACTATTACAGCTTCGCTATACATCATACTAAGACCGAGATCTCCAAACATGGAGGCTAATTTAGCGAGAGCCCCTGGTACATCCTTCATTGTTATTTTTAATTTGATTGGATTACTATCATGCCCTAATCCTACTGGAGAAATCTTTATTTCTTTAGTTTCTGAATCACTAACCATCATTAACTGAGAATTTGTGGTTAAGCCTAAGCTTTTGCGTACTATCTGTGGGATAACAATTCGTCCTCGATTATCAATAGTAAGAATTTTAACTTCTTTCATAGTATTACAAATTGTTAATTTTGCTTATAATTATTATTAAAATATAAGTATAAAAATTTTACATTAAATCTTTTTACAAAATAAAATTAAAATAACAAGGTAAGAATATTATTAATTCAGTTCAGTACTGCTACCTATAAGTTCAAAATCATCCATAAGAATTTGTTTTTCATTAACATTATATTCTGGTTGGCAACCACCAATCGAAATTCTGAATCTACCGGGTTCTATTATTCTTTTTCCACTTTCATTTACAATTGATAAATCCATGGAACTTAAGTTGAAAGTGATTCTTTTAGCTTCACCAACTTTTAGATTAATTCTTTTAAATCCTTTCAGCTCATGGATTGGTACCCTAAATGAAGCATTTAAAAAGCTTAAATATAATTGTACTACTTCATCCCCCGAATATGGCCCTCTATTTTTTACATCGGCCGATACCATGAAAGAATCAGTTATATTTATTTTTTTTGAGGACATTTTAAGATTAGCATATTCAAATTTAGTATAACTTAAACCGTAACCAAAAGGATACAACGGCTCTCCGCTAAAGTATCGATAGGTTCTGTTTTCCATGCTATAATCTCTGACGTTTGGTAATTGATCAAGGGATTTATAAAAAGTCACAGGTAATCTTCCAGCAGGATTATAATCACCAAAAATTACATCCGCAACTGCTTTTCCTCCTTCTTCGCCAGGGTACCATACAAATAAAATTGCGTTAATATAATCTTTTGCAAAATTAACACTAATTGCACTTCCACCAGTTAATACAAGGATTATAGGCTTTTTAGTCGCATAAATCTCTTTTAAAAGCTCTTCTTGGCTGCCTGGTAAATCTATATCTATTCTATCTCCCCGAAGATCAGATTGTGCTGCTTGACCCTCTTCCCCTTCGAGATGTGGTGAGTTACCTAAAACCATAATAACCACATCAGATTTCTTAGCAATATTTTTAGCTTCATTAAAGCCTTCTACTGACTTTTCTTTTAATGGGCAACCCTTTGCATAAAAAATTTCTGCATCTGAGAAGAGTTTAGTTTTAATACCTTCTAAAATTGTAGTATATTTTGAAGGTTCGCCATTATAATTGCCTAGTAAAACATCTCGATCATCTGCATTGGGACCAATTACTGCGATCTTTTTTATATCCTTTTTCAAGGGTAATATTTGATTATCATTCTTCAGAAGAACTATTGTCTGTCTTGCAGCTTCTAATGCCAATTCCCTATGCTCCTCACAATCATTTATATCATAGGGGATTTGTGAATATTTGACAATTTCCGGAGGATCAAACATCCCCAGTAAAAATCTCGCTCTAAAAAGCTTTCTTAAAGACTCATCAATAGTTTTTTCTTTAAGTAGATCCTTTTCAATTGCATCTTTAATCCATTTCCACCGATCTTTACGTGACTTTTTTGTAATACCCACTTTACAGATTAAATCTAATCCCGCATTAAATGCCAAAGCAGCGGCTTCTTCTGGGGTTCCAACTACTTTATGAAATTTAAAAATGTCATATATTGCTCCGCAATCTGAAACAACATGACCTTTAAACCCCCATTTATCTCTTAAAATGTCTCTTAATAAATATTTGCTTCCGCAACATGGTTCTCCATTCACTCTATTATAGGCTCCCATTATGGCTTCAGCTTGGCCTTCTACAATACAAGCTTTAAAAGCGGGCATGTAAGTCTCCCAAAGATCTTTTTTACTAACTTCTGCGTCAAAAAAATGACGTTCGGATTCCAATCCACTATAAGCAACATAATGTTTTGGAGTTGCTACCAACTTTAAATACTTTGGATCATCGCCTTGTAAACTTTTAATAAATGTTACCCCCATTTTTGACGTTAGAAACGGATCCTCTCCATATGTTTCTTGACCTCTACCCCATCGAGGGTCTCTAAATATATTTACATTAGGAGACCAAAAAGTTAACCCTTGAAATATTTTTCTTTGATCATTTCTTACTGCTTCGTGGTGTTTAGCCCGTCCCTCGTTAGAAATGGCAATAGCAACTTTAGATAATAAATCTAGATTGAAAGATGCTGCTAAACCTATAGCTTGAGGAAATACAGTAGCAATACCTGCAAATCCAACTCCATGAAGAGCCTCATTCCACCAATTGTATTTTGGAATCTTTAATCGTTCTATTTCTTCAGCATCATTTATCAATTGAGCGATTTTTTCATCCAAAACCATTCTTGAAATTAAGTTATCCACTCTTATGTCTATTGGCTGTGTATAATCTAAATAAAGAGGTGTTTTTTCTTCTTTTTCCATCAATATACACCAAAATAATTCATATAAAATAATAGTATGAATGATAAATAAGATAAAATGATGATTATTTTATCTCTAAACTTGCATAACTGATTAATAAATAGAAAATAAAAGAAGAGACAAAAAATCAAATCTTATTCTTTATGAGCTTTTAACTTAACTGTTAAATCTCTCGCCCGTTTAGAGTACCAAACTAACAATTCGCCTGCATCCTCTGGTTTGAAATACTCTCCACCACAGAGAGATGCAGCGCGTACCATTAACTCATCATCTGGATTCCCTAATCCTACGATATAAATTACAACATTAGGATTCTCAGCAAATAACTTTACGGCTTTAAAGAAATCATCACCATCGGTAGGGACTCCATCTGTTAGAAGGACAACCATAGTTGGTTGATCAGGGTTCATTTTTTCAAACTCAGTTAATACTTGATGTGCTTTTACCATTGCTTGACCCATATTTGTCGCTTGACCATAGGCATTACCTATTCTATCAACTATCAAACGTGCTGCTTCTTCAAGAACGCCTTTTTTACCACTCGCAGAATCCATATAAAAACCACCTCCAAATGGTAACAATTGTGCTTCATCTGCAAAACGAATTACAGAGACTTTTTCACCAAAACCACGCCCAACTTTTTCACTTAAGAAGAGAACAGCAGCAAATGCCGCAGAAATCCTTCTGGGAATATTAATTCCCGCTTTGAAATGCTTTAAAAATTCTTGAATTTCACGTGATTCCATTGCAGCTTTTATCCCTTCGATTGCGGGAGCAATATTAGTAACATAAACATCACGTGCCATCATAGACCTACTTATGTCTAATATTAATATTGCATTAAAAGGAACTAATCCTGTTGGAGTAAGATTAATAGCAGTGTTTTGTGTTATACTAGCTAAAATATCACCACTTAAATCAGGAGTAGTGGTAATAATTGAGCAAGCAATATTTACCGCATTCCACCTAAGCTTTATACCCTTAAAAATAATATAATTAGATAACCAACCCTTGAGTGATTCTACATTTTGTCTGGCAGTACTGATAATCTCCCACATATTTTCCCCTGAAATTGGAGAAATTCCAAGAGAAACATTTTGTAATGGAATTATCGGGCGCATGTTTTTAGAAACTTTTACTTCAAAACTACCAATTCCGGAAGCTTCTAAAATTTCACTATCAATTACAATAGTGTTATCTGGCACAGACTCTAATATTTCTACTTTACCAGCTCCAATAGCACCAGTAAGTTCATCTTCGAATGCCAGAATATCATCTTGTCTAATTGAAAGAGTATGCATTGTTCTAAAGCTTACTAAACAATATCCCATTAAATTAGGTTGACTCTGGACCTCGAGCATAATTTCAGAAGCTCTTTGTATAGGAGGTTCCGTAGAATATACCACAATTTGTTGGGCTTGGATGTTAGTATCTGATTTTGTATCTCTACTCATTCTAATCTCACTTGGATTAATCGTAGCTTGTGAAATTCTTGCTGAACCCATAGTACGTGTTAATGGGTCTTCCCATGCTATAAGCATTCCCTCTCCTAAGCCTAATTGTTGAATTACAGAACTACTTATTTGAACTTTCCCTCCTTCAACTTGCTGATCTACTATGGGTGAAAGAACAACCCCATTTTTCTGGCTCTGTAGCATGAATACATCAATTTTATTAGGAAAAGGTTCAGCAGGGGTAGTACTTATTCCATACTCTTGACCTGTTGTAACAGGAGGCACTTGACCAGGAATGGGTTGAGGCGGAGGGGTTGGAGTAAGTTGGGGTGTGGGTGCTGGAGCCATACTAGGTGGCGGGGGTGCAGGTGTATATTGAGTTGTAGGTGTAGGTTGAGGCGTAGGTTGAGGAATTGGTCGGGGTACAGGTTGTGGGGGAGGACTAGGAGTGACTTGAGGAGGTGGGGTTGAAGATGGTTGAGGAATTGCTCTTGTGGGTTCAACTTGGGGAGGAGGACTTGGTAAAGGTGTAAAAGAGGTGTCAGGGATGGATGTTTGTACCGGTCTTGGAGCAGGGACTCTTGGGATTTGAAGTTTAGGTGCTGCTAACCCTGTACTACTCACTGGACGAATTATTAATTCTATTCCTGAGAAATCTAATGTTTCAACAATATTTTTGGAGACTTGTCCTGCAAAGTCTAGAACCATATTTGAAATTTCAACCGTGGCAACTAATTTTTTACTATTGTCAGGATTTTCTACTTCGATGTTTGAACCATTTGACAGTCCTAATTTATTGGCATTTTCTTGACAGATAATCACTTTATCTGTAGTATTTTCATTTACATCGACAAAAATTTTTATTTCAGACATTTTTCTCAAAGCATTTTCTTTAATTTAAATTTAATAATATTATATTTAATTAGGTTTTAGCATTATTGAAGTGGATAACGAACACCTATTTCTTTTGCGTAATAGCGAAATACTGTTACAATTTTACCTAGATCCTCAGTTTTACGGCTCGCACCCATTAAAAAAAACCTACCAGCTGCACTTAAAATAATAAAAGCACTTGCTCCCCTCAATACTACTTCAAGTAGGTTAGTATAACCAAGAGAATCTATTGCATCTTGTCCACTCTGCATAACTACCGCACTTAAACTTGAAAATAGATCAGGATCCACATCATAGTCTGGAATACATGAGAAGGCTAGGCGTAATCCATCTCGAGTTACTAAGGCAAGAGCTTCTAACTCTGTATGTTCGGTAATATTACCAAGGAACTTAGATAAGCTATGCGCTTCTTCAGGTGTTAAATCACTCATTTATAATGTCTTCCGCTATTTATGATTAATATATATTATACTCAATTAATATTTAATAACAGTTACAGATATAAAAATTTATATTTATAAATTTAATAGGTTAAGTTGTTTTAAAGTTTAGCAATCTTAGTTAGCAATGGTTAACTATTATATAACTTGTCTATTTAGAATTTAAATCAAAATAACTAGATGAGCTCTATACAATTATATAAATTAATAAATAAAATTTAGGGCGAATAACAACCCCAAGTATGATAAATTACTTGCCTTCAAGTTGAGTTTTGATTTGATCCTTTAAAATTTCTTTTTTACTTTTAAATTGTACCTGAGTATCTTGTGGTCCACCAATTCTCTTTAAAAACTCAATAGCTAATATTTTTCCATTTTCGGATAAAATTCTTGGTGAGTAGTCTTCAGCAAAAAAGACGCCTTCGGGAACTGTGCCGACTTTAGAGATTTCTTTAGTAACTTGTTTTTTACCTAAAAATGTTTGGACTTTTTCCACAACAGAATATGCATGGTCACCGATAATTATTAATTCTCTTTCAAATCCTTCAGGAATTTTAATTTCTTCCAATTTTTGCATAATTTGTTCAAAATTAACGTGACTTTCATCTTTCATAAGTGCTGCCATCGATTCTTGTCCCCTATATAAAGGACCTGTGTTTTGAGATAGGCGATCTCTACTTCCTGCAATATTCATACCTTCCGCTGGACGAGGTGCTCCAAAAGTATCTTTATCTCTTAAGGGATGAACCATAGGAGCTGTTTTAATAACTGGAGCTTCCTCTGCTTTAATTTCTTTTGCATGTCCTGCCTCAGTTTTACCTCCGATAAGTTTTAAAAAATCAGGAGGTTCATCTCCCTCGTCAACGGGCTCAACACCATAATGCATTCCAACTTGACCGCGAATTTCTTGGCTTCGCTTTGCTCCGATAAATTTTGATCTTACATTACTTTCAATACCTTTCCATAGATAAACTTTTCTAAGATCATCTGCAACCAGCACATAACATTCTTCCGTTTTAAGGATATTCTTAATTGGCCCTTCGCTTGAAATTTCGGAGGTAGTTCCATCTGGATTTATTAGAAATAGTTGCGCCATTTTATATTCTCAACCTATGTTTTTCTCTGTGTAAATAATGAAAATAATTTTACTAGAATAATAGGTTAAATGTTAATAAATTTTTATCTTAAAAATTTATTTTGTACAAAATAAGAATACAAACCTTAAGGTAATCCATTAAAAACTTTTAATTTTCTTGTATGTTCATTATGGAATTGTTTATATTAGCTATCATGTCCATTGTTGTAAAACGAGGTCCTATTTTGCGTTTACAGAATTCTCCCAAATACCCATTTAAAAACGCTGCAGAACAAGCTGATTGAAAAGGTGCATTTTCAGTTGTTAAAAAGCACGCACAAAATCCTGCCAATACATCACCTGTTCCTCCAATGGACATCTCGGGACAGCCTGTTTTATTAATCTTTAGTAGTTTTCCATTGCTAATATAATCATAAGGACCTTTTACTAGTAACGTAGTATCTAATTCTTTAGCTAAATTAAAGATAACCCTTCCTCTTTCTTCCATATTGTTATATGAGGGTAAATCTATGTTGGTCATAATCTTTAATTCACCTTCATGAGGTGTTAAAATAATATTTTGGTGTTTAATTAAATCGAGATGGTCTTTTACTAATTTTAATGCATCTGCATCTAAAACCGCGGCTTTCTTCTTTTCTCTTATCATTTCCAACAATTTAATTAATAATTCTTCGGTTGATTTCTCAACTCCTAACCCTGGGCCTATAACTATACTATTAGACCAATCTATTAAAAATTTAATCTCTTCAAATGCTTTTATTGTTAACCATTTACCTGGATTTGTTCTTATAATCATATTCGGAGAGAATGTCCTTAAAACATCTCCGATAACTTCTGGAACATAGGTAATTACTAAATCACATCCAAAATTGATTCCTGTTAGTGATGTATAAGCAGGAGCTCCTGAATAATTTATTGATCCTCCTATTATTAACACTCTTCCAAATTGTCCTTTATGATTATCTATTTTTCGCTTTTTTAAAGTTGAGATTAAATCTCCTCTTCCAACAAAAATACTTGCTTCTGGGGGAATACCAATTGACTTTACAATCAATTCTTTAATATATTTACTATTAGGTTTCATTCCTTTTTTCAAACGATGAAAGGTAATAACTAAATCTGCAACCACTGCTTTATCAGCTACTTTTCCCGAATTGGGATCCATTCCTGAAGGAATATCAACTGAAGTTACATTAATTCGATTTTCTTCACTCCTTTTCAAATTATTAATAATGTCTATAGTGGATGAAATCGGTTCCCGAATTTTTCCTTTAATTCCAGTTCCTAATAATCCATCAATAATAAGCTCGAAACTTTTATCTTGTTTGATTATATCTTCTATATTTTTTAGTTCTGTAGAATCCTTAATAATGCAAGTAGATATTGAGTAATTGAGATGAGTTTGAATAATATTCCAATTTAGAAGTGCTTCATTTGTTCTTATTGTATCGGGGGTACCTATTAAAATGACTAAAGTTTTAAAACCATATGAGGATAAATGCTTAGCTATAACAAAACCATCTCCTCCGTTATTGCCCGTTCCACAAAAAACAGCAACTTTTGATCCTTCTTTTAAATATTTTTGATGGACAATCTCTGTTGCAAATGAATAACCTGCACATTCCATTAAATGACTTTTGGGGATTCCCAACCATTCAGAATTATTGTCTAATATTGCCATTTCTTCGGAAGAAATTTTTTCTAAAATAAATTGTTCCATAACAATTAATTTTAAGTTGCTGAATTAAAAAATATTTTTTAATTAACAAATTGCAACATATTTTTAACAAATCGTTCAAGATAATTTTTTATGAATAATGAGGAAAAAAAAGTTGCTCTAATCACGGGCAGTACACATGGAATAGGGAAAGCAATCGCTTTAAAATTGGCTCAAAATCATTTTGCCCTTGCAATTAATGGTGCAACAACTAAGATATTACCTGATAGTTATATTGATAGTTTAAAAGATATATACAACGATGAATTGGAAAATCATGTTATTTATGTTCAAGCCGATATTAGTAATAAAGATCAACGCAACCAACTTATAAATAAGATTAAGGATAAATTCAATCGAATAGATGTGTTAATTAACAATGCTGGAGTTGCACCTTTAGAGAGAAATGACATATTAGCTGCAACAGAAGAATCGTACGAGAGAGTAATGAAAATTAACCTTCAAGGACCTTATTTTTTAACCCAATCTATAGCCAATTGGATGATAAAACTCAAAAGCTTGTTAAAAGAGCATTACTTCCCTTATATCATCAATATTTCTTCTATCTCGAGTTTTGCGGCATCCCTTAATAGAGGTGAGTATTGCATTTCCAAAGCAGGAATGTCAATGATGACAAAATTGTATGCTCTCCGCCTTTCTGAATATAATATTCCTGTTTTTGAAATACAACCTGGGATCATTCTCACACGCATGACAGAACCAATTAAGGAGAAATATGAAAAATTGATTGAGAATGGATTAACACCGATTAAAAGATGGGGATTACCGCAAGACATTGCTAGAGCAGTAAGCTCTATAGTAAATAACGCTTTGCCTTACTCAACAGGGGAAGTAATTCACCTTGATGGTGGATTTCATCTGCGAAAATTATAAAATTGGGGAGATATGATGAATGAATTTAAACTCAATATTGATGGATATGAAATCTATGAGTTCAACTCTGTTATTATAGGATCTGGAGCAGCAGGTTTAAATTGTGCCTTACATTTAGTGATGGAAGGAATTCACCCTGAAAAAATAGCAATTGTTACTGATAATTTGGGTGGTGGAACTTCTTTTAATACTGGATCCGATAAACAAACTTATTACAAAATGTCAATTATAGGGGATCAACTAGACTCTCCCTATGAAATGGCTAACGATTTATGCAAAAGTGGTGCTATGCATGGGGATATTGCTCTAATTGAAGCTACTAATTCTATACGAGAATTTTTTCACTTAGTTGAACTGGGGGTACGATTTCCACATGATGAATATGGCAGTTTTGTAGGTTATAAAACAGATAATGATCCAAGGCAAAGAGCTACCTCAGTTGGACCATTAACTTCCCGTGTAATGGGAGAATGTTTATTAAAAGAAGTTCAAAAGCAAAAAATTAAGATATTTGATAAATTCTATGCGATTAGTATATTATTAAATAATACTAAAAAGGAGAGAGAAGCTATTGGGTTAATTTGTCTTAAAATTGACGAATTAGAATCAAAAAAGGACTTAAAGAATGTTAAGAATTCAATAAGAGTATTTAAGGCAACAAATATTATAATGGCGACAGGTGGTCCGGCGAAACTATATAAATATTCTGTTTATCCTGAATCTCAGGAAGGAAGTATGGGATTAGCAATAACCGCGGGATGTAAATTGCAGAATTTGACGGAATCACAATTTGGATTAGCCTCAATCGAGTTTAGGTGGAATCTTTCAGGATCTTATCAACAAGTTATTCCTCGCTACTTCTCAATAGATCCAAATGAAAATAAGGAAATCGAATTTTTAAATAATTATTTCCCTTCATTCCTACAACTTTCAAAAGCAATATTTTTAAAAGGATATCAATGGCCATTTAATGTAGAAAGAGTAGAAGATTACGGCTCATCTTTAATTGATTTAGCTGTCTATTACGAATCTATAATAAAAGAAAGAAAAATATTTTTAGATTTTACAAAAAATCCTTCCGGATATAATGAAAATGAATTATATTCTTTAGCAAAGGATTACCTTTCAAATTCACATGCTTTAGAAGAGACACCTATCAAAAGATTAGATAAATTAAATCCTGATTCAATCTCTCTTTATAAAAGCAATGGAATTGATATTACTAACAGACCACTCCAAATAGCTATATGTAACCAACACTTAAATGGAGGGGTCACAGGTGATAAATGGTGGGAAACTACCATAAAGCATCTATTCGCAATTGGAGAGGTAAATGGATCTCATGGGATTCATCGACCTGGAGGAGCTGCATTAAATTCAGGGCAAGTAGGAGGCTTACGGACTGCTCAAAAAATAGCTCATTTTTATTCTGAAAAAACTAATGTATCTCTGGAGATTTTTAAATCCATTTTAAAGTCACATCTTGAATCAATTTTAACTAACTTTAATTCAGTTCTCTCAAATGATGTAAAACCTGGTTCAAAAAGAATAGATCCGGGTATATTTCTTGAAGAGATTAAAAATCGTATGGAAAAATTTGGAGGCATAACAAGGCCCCTGCAAGGACTTTATGAAGAGGGAAAGAAAGTCATAAAAGATTTATATAATTTAAAGTCATTGATTAGAGTACAATCAAATCAGCAATTATTAGATTATCTTCAAGTCAAAGATGCATTATTAACTCAACAATATATTTTAGGATCAATCCTCAATTATCATATCTCCTATGGGAAAAGTAGAGGATCCTTTCTAATTTTAAGGGATAAGTTAAACCCGATCTATAATGAGAGATACATAGTTCCTCCCAACGATTTAAATGAATTAAAGTTCATCACAAGTGATATAAAACTTCAAGATAAAATTCAAACCATTAATTCATTTCAGGGAATTCTCAAATTTGATTGGGAACCAATTAGAGAAATCCCTAAAAGTTTGGGATGGTTTGAAAATGTATGGAAACAATTTAAAAATGATAAGATATATGATTAATTTTTCTTATATTGAATTCTTATATTGAGGATCTCTAATAACACATCCCGTATTTTTTCCTTCTCTCATTAACTGTGAGCATTTTGAGCAAGTAATGCAAGTTAATTTTTTATCTATAACACCATTTTGAAAGATTTGTTTAGGAAAATCTGGATTAGCTATAGCCATTCTTCCAAATCCACATATATCAGCCATATTAAGACTAACTAAACCTGCTGCGACATATCCTGCATATTGCCTTAGGTATGAGTAACCAGATCCTATTACTCTCATATCTTTTGGAATTTTTTGTTTAATAAAAGATGTTAAATTGAACAATCGATGTACACCTATTAATGGATGTTCAGGGGGGGTATATCCTCCTTCTATAGGAGTATCATAAGGTCTAGTAATGTGTGGTTTATAATGAGGATTCCCTACTGAAATATTTATTAGTCTTATATCGTTTTCATATAACTTTTTAATAATTTTTAATGGTTCTGAAAGATCTATTGATGCAGGGAACTTTTCATTTTCTATAGGTTTAACCCCAAATCCATTTGGATAAGGAACACCATCATAAATTCCTAAACGGGTTGTTATAAAGAAATCGGGACCAGGTTTTAATTCCTTTTTTAACTTTTTTATAATATTAAAAAGAAATTTAGAACGATTTTCTAATGAATGACCACCATATTTAGAATCATTCCTACATCTCGCAGTTAGTAGTTCACTAATGAGATATCCATGGCAAGCTTTGATATCAACACCGTCAAAACCTACATCTTTAGCTAATAATGCTTTTTGGATCCACACGTCTTCTAGTCTTTCAAGTTCATTATCGGATATAATTTTTCCATCTTTCTTTGATACTTTAATTGCTTTGTCCAAATCTAAATTATGATATGTTCTTATTGGAAATTTTTTTCCTTTTTTTTTACTATATCTCCCTGAATGATTTAATTGTAGAATTGTTAAGCATTTACCGTTAAAACCTAAATCTTTTAATGTCTGATTGGTTTGGGTTTTTACAAGTAAGACAAGTTTTTTAAAATCATCAGCATTCTTCTCAGTTAGCATTAATTGATGTTTGTTAGAGCGCCCATTTTCATTAATAGCTGTAGCTTCGAACCATATTACACTGGCACCTCCATTAGCATAACGAAAATATCTTCTACATGTTAATTTACTGGGAGCTCCGTCTAAGTTAGCATCAAATCCTTCCATTGGTTGGATAGCTAATCTATTTGCGATTATTTTGTCATTAATTTTTACTTTTTCTTTTAAAATGTTAATTTCAATTTTAAATGGCATTTCTATATTTAGGAATTTTATTTTTTCATTTAAATCGTGCAAAGATTTATATGAGAATGGCTCAAATTTAGAGATTTTGTTCATAGTAAATTCAAATTATTTATTTATTAAAACAGTAATAAGTAAAATTAACTGTTACATATACTCTTTATTAATGAAATTTTATATTTGAGTGGATTATTAAGATGAGTAATAAATTAATAAAATATAAGGAAATAGGCTTAAAATTCGAACAGCTTTTAAGACCGAGCAGTTTCCCTATTGCTATAAAGTTAATTAAAGACAAAAAAGAAATTCCAGACAGATGTAAAAGACCAAACAAAGATTTGAAATTTCGAAACTTTTTATGTCAAAATTTTAAAATGGTACGATCATATGGTTGGACTTTAGCAATTACAGAAGAAGATTGTGTATGCAAATTAGCTAGAAGCGTATATGGATGGGACCCAATTACTGAAGAATCACTAAATTTTTCAAATCAATTTAGTGTTGGTTTATACGCTAAAGATCTTGAAACAGCAGAGAAATGGAATGAGAATTTATACTTGTTAAACAATGAATTTTTAGGATTGATTATATCACCATTGACCAGAACTAAAATCGAACCAGATATTGTTCAAATCTATTGTAATCCAGCCCAAGCAATGAGATTAATTCAATCCTACCTTTATTTAGAAGGAGCAATCTTCCAATTTACTGCTGCTGGAAGGGCAGGATCGTGTCATGAGGGTGTAATTAAGACTTTCTTAACTGATGAGCCACAATTAGTAATTTTAGGAAATGGCGATAGAGTCTGGGGTGGAGCAGAAGATTCAGAAGTCATGTTCTCAATTCCAAAGAGTAAACTAGAATACATCATTGAAGGATTGGAAGCAACTCATAAAGGGGGATTAAGATATCCAATACCGAAATATATGAATTATACACCAGGTTTTCAATCCGAATTCATGAATAAAGCGCTTAAACGAGCTGGTGGGACAATCGTTAAATAAATTTTGACATTTTTAATAAAAATAAATCAGAAGAAATTGAATTGAGGAAACGCAAAAAGAAGAAGAATGAATTATAAAATTTTATTAATTTTTCTAGAAAGAATTGAGTCAAAAAGAAGTGCCGGTGGTGGGATATGAGCCCACGACCTCCAGATTACATCCAGTCTGACCCAATTTTTCAGCAGGATTATGAGTCTGGTGCTTAAGTCAAGTTATAGGAGTATAACTTTATAACCAACTAAGCCACACCGGCACCAATGAAGATGGAGCCCCAGGGGGGAATTTCATATCGATGCGTTATGCAAGATATTTTGAACCCCCGACCTTTGCCTTACCAAGGCAACGCTTATGGTA
>SMTZ1_10002907_pt1 | contig 26008 bp, 25 predicted proteins | sample DeeMarSWOR136_30_FD_25667 | JGI IMG/M metagenome (IMG submission 25667)
TAATTCCCAGCCCCCATATGAAATAATAAAATGCTGAAGACTGACCTTGAGCGAATGCCTTGGTCAGGATGGCATCTTTTGAGAAAAAGCCAGAAAAAAACGGAATACCAGCGATGGCAATCGCCCCTATGAGAAAAGTAGGATAGGTTAAAGGGAGATATTTTCGCAGCCCTCCCATTTTTTTCATGTTTATTTCACCCGACAGCGCATGCATTACACTTCCAGCAGCCAAAAACAGGAGGCTCTTGAAGAAGGCATGAGTATACAAGTGGAACATACCTGCTGCGTAGGCGCCGACACCGCAGCCTATGAACATGTACCCTATTTGAGATATCGTAGAGTAGGCTAAAACCCTTTTTATGTCATTCTGGGTTAAAGCCATTGTGGCCGCATAGACGGCGGTGAGCGCGCCCACAAGCGCCACAACCTGAGCTGCGGTTTCGGATAGAGTGTAGAGAAGATTCATCCTGGAGACCATGTAGACTCCAGCTGTAACCATGGTGGCAGCATGGATTAAGTGGCTAGCCCTGCGGAGATAGCTCCTCCTGAGATAGCCTGGTTAATAGCGGTAAATTCTGCGCTCCCTATATGAATGAAGATGAAGAGAATGCCCAGGAGGAAGCCTGTGTCACCTATCCGGTTAACGATGAAAGCTTTTTTGCCTGCACTTGCAGCCGAGTGCTTTTCAAACCAGAAACCGATCAATAAATAAGAACAAAGCCCGACGCCTTCCCAGCCGACAAACATCAAGACTAAGTTTGAAGCCATAACAAGGATGAGCATGGAAAAAGTGAAGAGGTTTAGATAGGTGAAATAACGCGTGTAGCCCTCATCATCTGCCATGTACCCTACCGAATAAACATGAATAATGAAACCAACTGCACTTACCACTAGAGCCATGACAGCAGATAAGGGATCAAACATGAGGGAAAGATTGACCTGGAAGCTTCCTGCCTGAATCCAGGAGAAAAGATTTTTGACCAATGGGTAGCTTCCGTGAGCTGTCTGAAGAAGCCCTACAGCTGAGATGACTGAGATAACAAAGGAGGCAAAAACTGCAAAACAGGCCTGGAAAGAGACATATTTTTTAGGAAGTTTTTTTCCAAAGACAGCCAGGATAAGAGTACTTGCCGCCGGTATAAACGGGATGAGCCAGAAAATCTCAGTCATTTTATCCTTTCATTAACTTTATATCTTCGGATTTGATCGTCTTTTTTTGCCTGAAAATAAGAAGAATGATAGCCAGTCCAACAGCCGCCTCAGCAGCTGCAACAGTAATTATGAAAAAGACAATGATCTGTCCATCCGCGGATTTTGCTGATCTTGCCAGGGTTATAAAAGCAAGGTTGGCTGCATTGAGCATAATCTCTATGGACATGAACATTGTTATGAGATCTTTTTTTACAAAAAAAGCGATGGCCCCCAGAACGAAGAGAACGACGCTCAAGATTAAGAAGTAATTTGGAGGAATCATTCTTTTTCCTTTTTCTTAACTAATACAATTGCCCCGACCAAGGCGGCTATAATCAAGATTGAAGTGATCTCAAAAGGATAAAGATACTTAGTAAAAAGGAGGCGGCCAAGATCAGTGGGCCCGGCTTTTATTATTGCCGTAGAGACCGGGAGAGTAAAAGCTCCTTTTATAGAAAGAATAAGCTCGATGACAAGCACAACAGCAAGCACCAGAGAAAGATAAATAGTCCATTTCTTTTTTTCAGCGGGAATGCCATAACGCACATTGATCATCATAATCACGAAGATAAAAAGAACCATGATAGCGCCGGCATAGATGATGATTTGGACGACTGCGATGAAAGGTGCCTCGAGAAGAGCAAACAGACCTCCCATGCAGGCAAAAGCGAGGATCAGAAAAAGGGCACTGTAAGCCTGGTTTTTGGAGATAATCATACCCAGGACTGCACCAACGGTCAATATAGCGAGGAGAAAAAAGAGGAAATAGCCCATTTTTTGAGTTTCTCATTATATTTTTTGCACCGAGTTGATGTCAAGAGAAAAAACATTTTAAATGCGCCGCAACAAACATTTTGTTCCTTTTTTTGACAAATGGCTGAATTCTGCTATAATATGCCTGAAACTGCGGGGTAGAGCAGTCTGGTAGCTCGTCGGGCTCATAACCCGGAGGTCGTTGGTTCAAATCCAACCCCCGCTACCATCTTATTTATCAACCACTTACATAAAATCCCAGCTCAAACTTGACTTTTTGCTAATATGCTTCCTTCATACCTGATGGAATGATGGAATAGCCCAAATTATTCTCAACCAGTTTGGCAATAGAATTTATTCGACTAACTATATGGATAGCATTCGGGAGAATCCTGCTTTGTTACATGTACTGATGGTTTTAGTCAGCTAGCCAGCTCCATATCAGTGTTAAGAAAACAAAAAAAATATAAAAAAATAACTTGACTAATCAGTCAATATTGACTAATATGTCTGATATGACTAATATGTCTGATATGACCACATAGTCAAATATAGATGGCCGAACAAACTGTTTAACACATGATTAAGAAATCAAAAAAAACCCGCCAGCAGCGACAAAAAAGTCGCACACGGCAAAAGCTTTTGGACGCTGCAAAAGGCCTATTCGCCGAAAAAGGCCTGGATTTTACCACTATTAACGACATCACAGAGCGCGCCGATGTGGGCAAAGGGACTTTCTACTATCATTTTAAGAATAAGGAAGGCCTAATCAAGGTTATGATTAGCAAAATGTTGGGAGAACTCATTGATATGATAAAAAAGGGAGCAAATGGCATTACAGATTTATCTGAACTTCTTGATATGCTGATCGGCATACACATCGAGTTTTTCAGTACGCGCTGGGAAGATTTCGTGCTGTTTTTTCAAGGACGAGCAGACTTGAAGCTCAAGGAGGGTTATTCGGTTCTTGAAGAGCCTTTCTTTGCCTACTTGGAGACGATAGAGTCACTGCTGGACTCGATAATCAAACAACAATTGCCGAAATATATGACCCATCGTATTGCGTGCGCTACAGCAGGACTTGTCTCAGGATATTACTCGTTTGCTGTGATAACTGCAGATAATGAGGATGTTGATAAAACTTTTCGTTCCTTGCGCAGGGCGATGGTAGCCAGCCTGAAGCGATTTATCAGTGAAGCGCTACCTCAGAACAAGGACGGATGATAAATGGGGCAAAGGTCGACATCTCCTTCTGGGAGGTGCAGTACTGTAAGGTTTAATAGATTGATTATATTTTCCTAAAAGAGGTGCAAATGAACATGAATAACATTATGCAACAGGCGTTTGACGAGAGTGTTTGGGGGATTGCTTGTAGCTTCGATATCTATGATTGCAATCCGGAAACTATTCGTGACGCCGAAAAAATCAGGCAGTTTGTAATTGAACTTTGTGATCTTATCGATATGAAGCGGTTCCAGGACACCATGATCGTTAACTTCGGAGAAGAAGAGCGGGTCGCTGGATTTTCCATGGTGCAGCTGATCGAAACATCCCTAATATCGGCTCATTTTGCCAATCTTACTAACACCACCTATCTTGATGTGTTTAGTTGTAAACCATACGATCCTGAGATAGTTGCAGATTTCGCCAAAAGATTCTTTGGCGGCTCTAAAATTATCACTCATTATACACTTAGGCGCTGATTATGCCAAAGATGCGAACTGTTTCCGACCTGGACGAATGCCAGCAAATATGGCAGCAAGTCATGCCTACTGAACTCATTACTGATCTGTGGGAAGTACGAAATTGTTTTCAGCGTCATTTCAGGCAAAGGCCCAACTTTATTGTTGCCGAGGATAAAAGAGGCATTCGCGGCCTGCTTCCTTTAAGCTGGATTAAGGAAAGTCAGTGCTATGGGTATTTTCCCGGCGAAATCTGGCGCGGCAAGACATGGCTAGAGCAAAATCGGATATATTTTCGTAGTGATACGAAGCCCGAAGATCTTCTGGCTCAATGCCCCTCATCATATCATTTGCGTTATCTTTTATCTAATTCTGCCAAGTCTCATACCAATATGATTACAGATGAAATTGGATACTTGTTTCTGCCTCCTCACTATAATTATGAAATGCAAAATTACTTCCGAGAGTTTTCACGTAAGTCGATCAAACACATTCTGCGGGAAGTTGCAGCCATCGAGGGGCTCGGAGTTGCTTACAGATATAACGATATCTCTGATTTTGATTTGATGGTTGAAATGAATATCCAACGGTTTGGCGCGGACTCTTATTTCTATGACTCCAGGTTCAGAGAAAGTTTCAGATGCCTGGCGGATTTTTTAAATGAGCAGGGCTGGCTTCGTTTTACCACGCTTCTTATAAATGGGGAGCTGGCAGCTGTTGATATGGGCTGTGTTTATCGCAATGTTTATTCTGTTATGGCAGGTGGAACCAGCAGCCTTTATCCAGGAGTGGCCAAACTAATAAACCTGCACCACATGCGTTGGGCCTGCGAGCAACGTTTGCAGCGGGTTGATTTTTTGTGCGGTGACTTTTACTGGAAAAAGAAATTCCATTTGACACCGCGTCCTCTTTTTCTTCTTTCCAGTTTCCCTCCAGAGATCGCACAGGCAGCGAATCTGGAAGTTTCCCGCAGGACTGTAAATGCATGACAGACGTGTTCTGGTAGTAGGGACAACCTGCGATTACATAGATTTTATCTGCAAGCATTATCCAAGGAGAGCGCTGTTTGTCACCGATCCGTCTGAGAGGGAGAGGGGGGCAGCAGTCGAGATTGATCCTCCACCCGCCGATGAATTGCTCTGTGACCTGCGAGACAGCCGTCTAGTCCTCGATAAACTCAAAAACCATTTAAGCCGATGGCGAATGGAAATCACCGGTATCGTCTGTTATGATTGCGAATCTTTAGGGCTTGCTTCCAGCCTGGCAAAGCAATTTGCCCTGCCTTTTCCTGCTCCCTCAGCAGTAGTTGCCAGCCGGAACAAATTTCTTTCAAAGCAGATCTGGGAAAAAGCAGGAGTATCCTGTCCGCTAACCGGAGTTGTTCGAAACCTGTCTGATGCCTTAAACTTCATGGATTGTGTTGCAAAACCTGTTATCATCAAACCGCTGACCGGTTCGGGCAGTGAACTGTTATTTAGATGTCACAATCGCCTCGATTGTTCCGATGCCATAGACACAATCAGCTTTCATCTGGAATCGCATCCGAACATCCGCATGTATCGTCAGGAAGAAAGCGGAGGGATGAAAATGGACCCCCGTCATGAGTTTGTAATCGAAGAGTTCATCACTGGGCAGGAATACAGCTGTGATGTTATGTTCGAGGGAAATCGAGTGGAGATCATTCGACTGGCCAAAAAGATCATGGCTCGGGATAAACCGCCGGGAACCACTCTGGCGTACGTTTTGCCGAGTCTTCTTCCTGATCAAATCGATATGGCAGATTTCCGACTTCAGCTCCGAAATGCCGCCCACGCCTTGGGCCTAAATCGAACCCTTTGCATGGTTGATTTTATTGTGCATGAGAGTACTGCATGTCTGATTGAAATGACTCCACGTCTTGGCGGTGACTGCCTCCCGCAGACCATCCTTAAAAGCTGCGGATTGGACATGCTTGGACTGGCGCTTAATTTCGCTGAAGGAAAGCCTATTGTCTTGCCTGCAGCATCGAGCTGGGTCCAGCTTGTTGGTCTGCGCTTGTTTGCCAGAAAGAGTGGCATTATCAAGAAGATCGAAGCACAAGATTTACACCAGGATTCGCGTGTAAGGGAGTTTCGTCTAAAACGCCGGCCAGGGCATCGTGTGGTGCTGCCACCGGATGATTACGAGTCACGCCTGTTGGGACATCTTATTTTCAAGCCGAAAACACCTCAATCCATAGAAACTGAATGCATCGAGCTTGAATCCAAACTTATCCTTGAAATGGAGGCCGAACCATAAATAGCCCTAAAAGCCTTTTGAAAAAAGCAACCGAACTCCTTCACCAGGCCAACCAGGTTTTAGATTTCAAAGAGGTTGTTGCGTGCGTTGATTCCTTTTTAAAACGAGCCGACGCTTTTGTCGAATCAGTCCAAAAGCACGGCTCGCCTTTGTATGTTTTTGATGAGAAGGCTTTCTCGGAGGGCGTCGAGCAGTTCGCCGCTGCTTTTAAGGAAACTCTGGGTGAAATTCACATCTTTTATGCTGTGAAAAGCAACAACCACCCTCTGTTGGTCAAAAACTCTGTGCGCTGTGGGCTCGGATTGGATGTTTCCAGCGGATTGGAGCTTGATTTAGCCTTAAGCTGCAATTGTTCAGATATTATCTTCAGCGGTCCGGGAAAAACAGATGAAGAGCTGCAGCTGGCCGTCAGACATTCCGACAAGATCACCGTCCTAATAGATAGTTTTGGCGAGCTCGATCGGCTAGAAAAGGCCGCATCTAAATCGAAAACTAAGGTACGAGCCGGTGTGCGTTTGACCACAGATGACCGGGGGATCTGGCGCAAATTTGGGATTCCGCTTTCCAAACTGGAAAGTTTTATGGAAAAGGCTATTAGCTTATCCCATGTGTTGCTTTGTGGGCTCCAATTTCACACCAGTTGGAACCTCAATCCTGGCCAGCAGGTGGCTTTCATCACGCTCATGGGCCAATCGCTTCAGGCGCTCTCTAAAAATTGTCGGGATATGATTAAGTTTATTGACATCGGCGGAGGCTACTGGCCTCCCCAGGGAGAATGGTTGCAACGGGCCGGCACTCCCAAAGGGCGGCTGCAGCAAGCTTTGTTGAATACCATTTCCCCCACAACAGAGCATTACAAACTCCCTTCGTCTCCGATAACCACCTTTGCCAAGAAGATCGGAGCCGCCATCCAAAAACATGTAGCCCCATATGTCGATTGTTGTTTTTACGCTGAGCCGGGCCGATGGTTAAGCAACGATGCTATGCACATTCTTTTAACCGTCGTAGACAAGAAATCCGAGGATCTTGTCATTACCGATGGCGGTACAAACATCATTGGCTGGGAACGCTTCGAAACAGATTATTTTCCGGTCATCAATCTAAGCCGTCCATCAAGAATAGAACGAAAATGTTTTATCCTCGGCTCCCTTTGCACCCCACATGATGTTTGGGGCTACGGCTATTTCGGCGATGGTATCGAGCCCGGTGATCTCCTTTTGATTCCCAACCAGGGAGCTTATACCTACAGCCTACGCCAGGAGTTCATCAAGCCTTTGCCAGAAGTCGTGGAGCTGGGACACTCCAGAAAATAATAATCCAAGTTCTATCCATGCCCGTAGCCGAAAATTAAGAAGATAGGATCTTTGAAATCCATGGGGTTACTGCAGTCCAGATGCTTCTCTACCACCTCATGGATCACAGGAGGGAAATAGCAGTACTTCTCATCAAATACATATAGGAATTTCCTTTTGGGGCTTGCTCCAAATCCCTCTAGGTGGGTCGAAGGGGGGTAGGGATTTATAACATTTCCTACTTTGTTTTCACTTTTTTATTGAAAATGTCAAATGTTAGGATGCGACCCCTACAGCTTTAAGGTTAATCTGTATCTATAGCCCAGATCCTTCAATTTGAATTTCAAGGACCTGATAACTTTAATCTCAGGAACATTCCATTTGGCGATACAGGCGTAGACTTCTTTGTGGCCCTGTTTTTTGACATACTTGATAATCTCTTTGTGGAGATTCTTGGATATCCCCCGGTTTCTGTAGGGCTTGGAGACAAACGCAATCTGCAGGAAAAACTCCGGCGGAGTCCATTTGGAGGAGACGGGCAGGATATCATACATATTGTCCACTTCAGGAGCTCCGAGCGAGGGATACCCCATGAGATAGCCGACTACTTTGCTATCGATTACGGCAACGAATGTCTTGTATTTATTTTCTGGATTGAGATAACGGTTCCGGTAATCGTTAATTCCTGATTTGATTTTCACATCCGTGAATTTCTTCGCCAGCTCAGACTCCAACTCCTTGACCAACTCGAGAACCTGTTCCAAGTCCTCTGGATGGTACTCTCTAATTTTCACGTCTAAAGCCATATTTCAGCCCCGAATGACTCCCGTACCTCTTTATAAAGAGGCGTAAACTTATAAGCATTTCCTTTTTTTTGTGAGTGGCAAATCCTCCCAATTTTCCACGCTTATCGTCCGCTGTCATCCGGAAATGAGAGTATCACAGTGAAAACAGCCAGGTCAATAGTCACAAAATCGCAACCATTCGCAACAATAGTCCAACACGCAGTTTTAAGATAGACTTCTCTCTCAAATTTATTTTTAGCTGAGTTACTTAAACCGAGGTCAAGAAAATGTTATTTCCTTCCTTTCTTCTTTGCTTCTTTCTCCACATCATGGAGCGCCTTTTTATACATCTCCATCATATTTTGTTTTGGATCGGGGTTTGCTTCTTCAGTCTGAATGGCTTTCTTGAAACAAGCTATTGCTGATTCCAGGTCCTCAATTCTGAAGTACATGATACCCAGATTGAATAGGACATAAGAAGATTTCTGATTATTTTAATTAGGCTGGGATTGCTGACAGGAACTAAATAATGGCAGAACTCGTATATTTAATCTAATTAAAAATTTATTCTTATAGTGCTTGAGCAATAATATGGAAAACATCATTCAATTCAGCACCGCAGGGATTGCTTTAATCTTGGCGATTATAACTGACAGATTTTTCAAAGATCCTATTGTGGAAAAACCTGTTTTCAAACGGCGAAGGTTATCTTGGGTGATTCTAGTTTACGTTCTTGCCTTTGTAGTGGTGCTCTATTGGAGTTGGCTTGCCCTCAAAGGAGTGCCATCCGACAAGCTTGCTGGGAGCTGGCCTGATATTCTGCCTCAGTTAGGCCTCATAGCTATTATCTTCTTAGTTCAGTTATTTGTTGAGAAGGTGGAGCCTCTTTCTTTTGGATTTTGTATGCCAAAAAATTGGTGGGTCCTCATTTTGCCTTTTATTTTTTTCTTTGGTTCATCGCTTCTCAATATTAACTGGGCTCGTCCAAAATGAATTGGAACGCACATTCGGGATCAGATATATGTGGATTATCGCAGGAATCCTCTTCGGCCTTTGGCATGTTCCCACTGACTTTTGGGGCTATCAATTTCTCCATAAAAACAGTTACCTCTATTCTTTTGGTCAATTGGCCATGCAGATAGGTGGAGGTCTCTGGGCTTGCGCTATCTACAAGAAGACCAGAAGTGTATATCCCCTTATACTCCTTCATTGGATTGGCAATAATTATCATATTCATCTTTTTTACACTATTAAGAATTTGTTTTAATGGTATTTTGTAGGAATTTGCTTTTGGTGCTTACTACAAATACCTCTCGATTTTCTTGAATTCACGTTCTGAGCAGAGAATCTCCTGGATAAGAAGGAAGTTGATGAGGTTCTCTCTGATCAGCAGTAAGAGGACCTATTTAGCTAGCATATGTCTTTTGCTTTACTTTTTTATAAAAAACTCGAGTAATTTCCCCCCCGTTGAAAATTACATTATTGAAAGAAGATAACTAAATTATATTTTTAGCTGTTATTTCTTTTTACCTTTAGGTTTAGCTTTAGCTTTGGTCACTTTTTTAGTAGCTTTTTTAGTCTTTGCTTTCTTGGGCATTATTCTTCTCCTTTTTTAGAATGTCATCTCTGTCGTGTTGAGTTATTCTTCTAATTACTATTATTAATAGAAATAATATATATTTTAATTTTGTAAAGTCAACGTTTTTTTAATATTAAATAAATTATTTAATTTAAGATTGATTATTTTAGGAAAATTTATATAATAGCTGAATTAACCAACAATCTTAGAAATGTTGCGATCATTAAAAAGATAGAGTTATAGTTGGCGACAAACCACCATAAATATTCAAAATGGCCGTTTTAGTGCCTTATCTACTCTGCTACCTATAGGTTTGAGCAGGAGAGTAATTCTAATGAGGAAGGAGTAAGAATAGATGAAGAAATCGTTTATTGGATTGTTTTGTTCACTACTTATTTTCCTGAGTAGTGCAGCCTTGCAGGAGGAATACCTGGAAGTGCCCTTCGTACCGACACCGTATGAAGTTGTAGCAGAAATGCTTAGATTGGCAGATGTGGGCAAGGATGATGTAATCTATGACCTCGGCTGCGGCGATGGACGCATCATCATTATGGCTGCGGAAAAAATGGGGGCACGCGGTGTTGGAATCGATATCGACCCTCAGCGCATCGAGGAGAGCAGGGAAAACGCGATCAAGGCGAAAGTAACCGACAGGGTGCGATTTTTGCAGAAGGACCTTTTTGAGGCCAATATCAGCAAAGCAACTGTAGTAACACTGTACCTGACATCGGAAGTTAACCTTAGAGTTCGCCCGAAACTTTTACGAGAGTTAAAACCGGGCACGAGGATTGTATCGAACGATTTTGATATGGAGGAATGGGAATCCGATAAGACCTTGGAGGTAACTAGCGATTACGAAAACTACACTATTTATTACTGGGTTGTTCCTGCAAATGTAACAGGCACTTGGGAGTGGGTAATGCCAGCCAGCTCAAGAAAAGAGCGTTATAGACTGCAACTAGATCAGCAGTTTCAGAATTTTAAGGGGATTATAACCGTGGGCACCACTAAAATGATTATAAAGGATGGGGAGCTGAGAGGGGACAGATTGCGATTCACTATAGTTAAAGAGGTAAAGAGCACCACGGAGGATATGTTGTTTGAGGGACGTGTGAACGGCAACTCTATTAAAGGGAGCGTGATATTTAAGCCTGGACCGCTGGCAAAGAGAAAAAGATGGAAAGCGAAACGTAACGCTTATACTGTCACACCATTAGATAGTTAACCTCGTTAAATGGTTTTGGACTAACTTCTCGATTTCCTAAATAGGGGTCAGGTCTTGCTTTTTGCCTCTGCCTTTTAACATCTTTTTTCCTTGTTATACGTTCCTTGAGTAAGTTTTTTGACACCCCCCTGGGATGTATGAGATTCAGGTCGTTGGAGAAGGAATCAACTTGAAGGGCGAGCTGATCATCATAGAACGTAAATCATCTAAGTCAATTATTTGAGGTTTAATGGTCTTATCCCTCCTACCGTTAGCTAACTACATAAGTTATGGTTCTTATTTTCTGTATTTTTGCTTGGACATAAGGACTTTTTTAAAAGCTATTACTGCTCCCGGATGGAATTGCTTCCCCGCTCCTTTTTCTAATTCCTCGAAGGCCTGCCAGGGCTGCATTCCTGCCCGGTAGGGTCTGTCTGTTATCATGGCATCATAAGCGTCGGCAACAGCTATAATAGCTGCTCCTAGAGGAGCTTCCTCCCCCGCACGCTCTTCGTCCTCGGAAGGAGGTTTCTTGGTTTCAAAAAAATATTTATGATGAGCTGAAACAATCGGAACCGCCTCTTTTAAGACTCCTCCCACCAGAGATATAATTCTTGCTCCCTTTTCTGTATGCGAATCCATGAGTTTTTTTTCCTCATCAGTAAGAGCGGCTGCTTTGTGAAGGACGTCGAGACTTATTTCAATTTTTCCTATATCATGGAGTAGCGCTGCTGCTCTTATGTTTTCCACCTCTAATGCCGATAATCCCATGGTGCGAGCTATGTCTTCTGATAAATGCGCAACCCGCACCGAATGTCCCTGAGTATATCTGTCTGCAGATTCAAGGTATTTAGATAAAATCTCTAAAATTCCCATATAAGCGGCTCTTAAATCATTTATTTTCTTTTCTTTCTCTTCGTACAAGTATCCTATAGCAGCACTTGTTAAGATTAAAAAGGAGCTCCAGGCAGCGAGGCTCACAATTATATAGGTTTTGTTTGTTCCAGCAGTAAAAAAGGAAGAAGGAAAAAGCAGTAAAAAAAAGGCTACTATCAGGATGCAGAAAACAGCAGTAAGAACAGCCATCCTCTGGCCCAAGAAATAACCGGCAGCGATTATCGGGAGATAAAAAAAGTTCAAGAAGCCGATTTTATAAGGAGTAAAATAATTAATGAGCACAATGCCAAGTAAGATGGATAAAACGATAATCTTTTCGAAATGCTTAAAAAAATATTCTTTTATTTTTTCCACAATAGGCCTCTTTTAAGGAGAAATGGAAATTTTGAGTTATTTCTCCATATAAATAGTCGATTAAAAGCAATGAGTCAAGTCTTTAAGGCCTGAATTTTTAGTTGCCATCATCCACAAATCAGACCACAGACTCACAGATGACTTCTTGGACACCGCAAAATATTTTATTAATTTTGACATCAAATCTATCCTATGTTATATCTTTTGGACGAGGAAGAGGTAAGTCCTCTCCGTTTGTCTGCCCAGGAAGGCTTGAGAAAGGGCAATAGAAAATTGCAGATTAGAAAAAACAGATTCCTATGAAAGCGAAAGGCAATGATTATAGCCGGCAGGGAGCGAATCATTGTGAAATAGATTAACTAAAGAAGAGCGCCAGGGTCATGTCAGAGAAAAGAAGAGAAAGAAGAGTAAGAGAACAGGCTTTATTTACGATTACTCTTATTTCCAAGGATACAGCCGAGAGCCACCCAAAAATCATTCATCATTCGACCGAGGATATTTCTTTAACAGGCGCAAAAATCCACACCAACGCATTTTTACCAGTCGGATCCTTTTTAAAGATTGATCTTTCGTTAACGGACCCGCCACGAATGATCAGTGCCTACGCAAAAGTTCGGTGGGTTAAAAGCGTTTATGCTGATGAATTGTTCGAATTGGGCATAGAATTTGTGGATACATCTATCAATATAATCGAATCACTTAAAGAACATTTCGATAAAACCGCGAGGAAGGAGCCTTCCGAATGAGTAGAATGTGCAGGATTTTGATGGTTCCTAAAACACTGGCAGCTCCCCTCAGGGAAACTCCCTGTTGAAATGAACTTTATTTGTATCCATAAATATAGATTTAATAATTGGCGTTGTCCCAAAGTTGCTCGATAAAAATCTGGATTTTCAATCCTTCTTCGCTGGTTCCTTATTGCTGATTTCAGATTTTCCGTTGGCATAAGTTACAGAATTCAAGATTAATATCTGTGTAAAATATCGTGAGAAATGACATGGCTCGGATTCACCGATTGAAATAATGGCCAAGATAATAAAAAATTCCAAGCTGGTTACCGGTATGAGTTATCCTGGTTTTGATGACTTATCTCGATTGGATGCGGTTAGGATTCGAAGCAGCCAACCGCTTACAACTCAAACCTTTGAGACTGATGAAAGCATCATGATTCACCTTACGATAACTGGTCGTTGCTATGCGCAATGTAAAGGCTGCGTTAACAGTGCTATTACTATGGGCAGCGACAAACCCCGTAATGCAGTCATAAGTTCTCAAGAAGTTGAACCCGAACGTGACACAGCCATAATCAGGGAGTTAGCTGGCCGGCACGGCGATCAATCGATCACAATATGCTTTTACGGGGGAGAGCCCTTTCTGGCCGTAGATAAGATGGAGAAAACGTGGGGAATTCTGAAGGAATCAGAGGCAGCAGATAGATTCAGATTTTTGGTTTATACTAACGGAGAACTTTTGAGTGATGCCTTGAATCTCTATCCTGAGTTGATGAAGGACATGTGGCTCTACTCTGTTTCTATAGATGGAGATGAAGAGCAGCATAATCGAGTAAGACAAGGAACTCGCCTGAGTAGAATCAAAGAAAATCTCAGGGAATTATCAACATTTTATAAAGGAAATGTTTTGCACTGGTCCACTCTTCGGGAGGAACAGAGTTTATTAAACTGCTTTGAAGAATTTATGAGATTATACCAGGAAGGAATAGTCAACCATTTTTTCTGGCACTGGGCTGAGAATATAGAACCTTTTGAGGATTTATCATCCTTTATTGTGAATTATGGTCAAGATCTTGAGAAAATTATGGACATCTATGTCCAAAAAATCTCGAAAGGAATACTTCTTCCGATCTCCCATGTCAACGAACTTATTTTGTTCCTTTTAACCGTTAAAGAGCGAGGCCATACGGCCTGCGGAGTAGAGCTGGCTAAAAACTATGATATTGTTTCAGGAAAGGTCTATCCATGTGCCGATCTTCCTTCTTGCCTCTCTATCGGAGGATTAGACAAAGATAGAAAGCTCAAGCTCAGCGATTATGACCTGGATTCACTGGTGGAGTACAAGAGCTGGTTGGGATGCTATCAATGCGGAGTCCATTTCTATTGTGGTGGCCGATGCCCGGTTCAAGTTGTTGCCGGCTCTAAGGAAAGAACTTATCAATACTGTCAACTCATGAGGCTGCATGTGGGCATAATCCAGGATCGAATCTCCGATATTTTAAGGGGCCTTGAGATAAACGGACTAACACTCCAGGAGCTTTATGACAACTCAGCCTTCCTGGCCAAATACACAGATGTTGTCCCTTAAAAAGGAGACAGGCTACTTTTTCTGTTAAAAGGGGACAGTGTTAAGAGGGGACAGGTCCCGTTCCTGAGGAAGAAATGCAGGAAATATTTTGTGTAGGGGCTTGATTTATCAAGCCCACATTAGAAAAATATATGGATGTTTTAAAAAAATCGAAACTAAGGTTTTAGCTGGAAAAAGGTGGAGAAAAGGAGGATTCAGTGAAAATTGCTTTAGTCCAACAGCATGCCACGAAAGATTATGAGGAAAACCTCAAGCGGGGAATTAATTCCTTCCATCAGGCTGCAAGCTCTGGAGCAAAATTAATTGCTTTTGCAGAATTAGCTTTTTCACGGTTCTTACCCCAAATTCCTTCAAATGAAGAATCTTTAGCTAAAGCAGAGCCTATTCCTGGTCCAACAACAGAACAATTTTCCATGCTTGCCAAGGAATACGGCGTTGTTGTCGTTTTGAATCTCTTTGAGAGGGATGGAGATAGAACCTATGATGCTTCTCCTGTGATTGATGCAGACGGAAAGCTCCTCGGGGTAACGCGGATGGTCCATATCATGGAAGGGCCCGGGTTTCATGAGAAAGGGTATTATGCTCCCGGAGAGAATGTAAATTTTGTTTATAAAACAAAAATAGGGAGAGTCGGGATAGCTATCTGTTATGACCGCCATTTCCCTGAATATATGCGGTGTTTGGGCCTAAAAGGGGCAGAAATTGTTGTTATTCCTCAGGCAGGAGCTCTAGGAGAATGGACCGAAGGAATTTTTGAGGCGGAACTTCAGGTTGCCGCTTTTCAGAATGGATATTATGCTGCCCTTGTCAATCGCGTCGGGAAAGAAGAGGTCATTCATTTCGCAGGCGAATCTTTTGTTGTTGACCCTCACGGGCGCATTATTGCGCAGGCCCCGAAGGAAAAAGATCATATTCTGTATGCAGACTGTGATTTTCAGCAGGTGCTCCGGTCTCATGCAAAAAAGCATTTCCTCCAGGACAGGCGCCCCGATTTCTACCGTGTTTTTGACCTGCTTGATTAATTTAGCCAAGAATGTAGAATATGTTTTCTGGAGAAAACTATTCCTGCTTATGATGATTAAGATTTTTAAATTCGATTATAATTAGAGATAAAGAAGAGATGAAAACCTGGTTTGTCATTAACACCAAGCCTAAAAAGGAATTTCAAGTTGAGAAATTGTTTACTGAGGGGGGAATCAAGATTTACAACCCCAAATACATGCACGAGAACAAAATAAAGATTTTTTTTCCTGGCTATGAATTCATCTATTTTGATTTTCCCGCCCAATACCAGCTAGTGAGATACACGAGGGGAGTAAAAAGAGTGATCGGGAATAGGGGCTCTCCCACGCCTATTCCTGAAGAGGTAATCCGAGAGATCAAATCCAGGGAGATAGATGGTCTGATCGAGCTTTATAAATACGGAGAGGAACCTGAAGTCGGCGATGAGATTGAAGTTATGGAAGGCCCTCTAAAAGGCCTGAGAGGAATATTTAAGAAAGAACTTACGGCAAAAGAAAGAGTGCTCATTCTTCTTAATTATGTAACTTATCAAGGTCAATTGATAATTGAAAAGGAAAAATTGAAAAAGGTTTTTAAATAAGATGAACATTCCGTTCTTAGATTTGAAGGCTCAATACCAGAGCATTCGAGAGGAAATCAATCAGAAGATTTTAGAAGTGGCCTCATCCCAAAAGTTCATTTTAGGTTCTGAAGTTGAAAACCTGGAGAAAGAAATAGCTGCCTACAGCCAAACGAGATTCGCTACAGGAGTCTCTTCTGGGTCTGATGCGCTAATTGTTTCTCTAATGGCTCTTGGTGTGGGGGAGGGAGATGCTGTCATCACAACTCCTTTTACTTTTTTTGCCACTGCTGGTGCGGTTGCCAGGCTTAAAGCGAGACCAGTTTTCTGTGATATTGATAAGACGAGCTATAACTTAGGCCCTGAGAAGCTTGAAGAACTGCTCGAAAATCAATCAAAGGAACATCAGAGTCTAAGAATTAAAGCAATTATTCCCGTCCATCTTTACGGACAGTGTGCTGATATGACTCCGATCATGAATCTTGCCAGAAAATATGATTTATCCGTTATCGAAGATGCAGCTCAGGCAATCGGTGCGGAATATCCGTCTCCTTCCGGGATAAAGAAAGCCTGTGCTATGGGAGATCTTGGCGCTCTATCCTTTTTTCCCTCGAAAAATTTAGGAGCGTTCGGTGATGGAGGAATGGTTTTGACGAACGATGAAAGCCTGGCCCAAAAGATTAAGTTGCTGAGGGTACACGGATCCAGGGATAAATATTTTTACGAAATACTCGGCGGCAATTTCCGTCTCGATGCGCTCCAGGCCGCTATACTTAGAGTCAAGCTCAAATATCTCGAAGGCTGGCAGCAAAAAAGGAAAGAAAAAGCTTCTTACTATGACAGCGTATTCAAGGAATCAGGCTTAGGGGAAGAAGGCCTGATACATATCCCTGAATCTTTGTATAAAGATAAGGGTGTTAAGATTTACCATGTCTATCATCAGTATGTCATAAGAGCGGAAAACAGGGATGGATTAAAGGAATTCCTGCAGGAGAAGGGTGTGGCCACTGCCATCTATTATCCTTTGCCTCTCCACCAGCAGAAATGCTTTTCTTATCTCGGCTATAAGCAGGGAGATTTTCCTGTGGCTGAAGAAGCAGCACGAGAGGTTCTGGCCTTGCCCATCTACCCAGAATTGACATCAGACCAGCAAGATTTCATCGTCTCATCCATTCAGAGCTTTTATAAAGGATGAACGAATATTATTTAATAAAAAATGTGCGGAATATTTGGTATCGTTTTTAAGGATTTTAGAGAAGATTTAGGAAAGATTCTTCTTCAAGCAGGTAGAAAGCTTACATACAGGGGTTATGATTCTGTCGGGATGGCAGCTTTCAGCCATGATTCTGTAGAATTAAAAAAGGATGTTGGCGAAATTGAAGAAGTCAATAAGAAATATAACTTTAAAGAACTCAAAGGCAACAAAGGAATGGTTCAACTTCGGTGGGCAACTTTTGGCTCTCCCTCCAAGGAAAATTCTCAGCCCCATTTTGATTGCCTGAAGAACTTAGTGGGCGCTCACAACGGAAACATAATTAACACCAAAGAACTCATCTGGCAATACGAGAAAAAAGGACATACATTCCAGGGCGAAAACGACGGTGAAGTTGTGGTCCATGTAGTTGAAGAAGGATATAAACAAAAAAAGAGCATGGCCGTCGCCATCCAGGAGTCAGACACCGTTCTCAAAGGCGATTACGCCTACGTGATAGCCCAGAAAAACTCTGATAAAATGTTCTGTGTAAAGAAATACTCTTCTCTTTTTCTTGGAATAGGCAACGATTTCATCTGTTGTTCTTCTGATTTGCCATCGATCATTCAATTCACAGATTCAATCGTTCCCGTTTATGATGGCGAGTACATTGAGTACACCTGGAATACTTATCGTATCAGAAAACTCTCTTCAGGAATGGAGGTCGAGAGAAAACCTTACAAATGTTCTCTTGATATTGAAGAGGCTCAAAAAGGAGAGTTCCCCCATTTTATGCTCAAGGAGATTCACGAACAGCCAGAGAAAGCTCAAGCTTTGATCAATTTCTTGAAAGAGCCGGGCCGCGTGGATGAATTCTGCCGTGAATTAAAGGATGAAAGCAGAATTTATCTAATTGGTTCAGGTTCATCTTATAATGCCTGCGTTCTTGGGGCATATTATCTGAATAGAATTTCAGGAATCGAAGCAGTCCCTGTAGTTGCGGGCGCGTTCAAAGAGTTTTTAAGTCATGGAGACTTTTCTCAAGGAACTTATATCCTTGTCTCTCAGAGCGGAGAGACAAAGGATGTCGTGAGTGTTTTGAATTTTTTGGAAGAGAAAAAGGCAAAGAAGATTTTTGCCTTAGTGAATGTTTTAGGTTCTTCTCTCCAGCTTAGGGTGAAAAACTATTTGCCTCTTCTTTCTAACATAGAAATCAGTGTGCCAGCCACAAAAACGTTCACGAATCAGGTGATTATCTTTCTCTATTTAGCGTTGAGATTAAGAGAAATTATAGATAAGAAAAACGCTACTTTAGAAGAAGAATTCGAAAAATTGCCTTCTCTCATCGAGAAAACAATATCTCTGACTTCAGAGAAGTGCCAGCAAATTGCCCGTGTTTTAGCTAAAAAAGAATACCTCTATTATCTTGGCTTTGGGATAAGCTACGGTGCATGTCTAGAAGCTGCTTTGAAAATGAAAGAGATCACTTATATTCCATGTGAAGGGATGTATTCTTCTGAGTTCAAACATGGTCCGCTGGCAATAATAAAGGAGGGAGATTGGGTTTTGTTTCTCTCCACCCTTGAGGATGTCCACATGACTCTCTCCCATATCAATGAAGTGAGTTGCCGCTCGGGGAAGATTTGTACCATAGCCCCTCCCGATGATTCTCTTTCTCTCAACTCAGATGAACTCATTCCCCTGCCTTCTCAAAATTACTTTATTGTTCCTTTCCTCTCTGTTATAGTTGCCCAACTTCTTGCCTACTATATGAGCCAGGAAAAAGGGATCAATCCTGACCAACCCCGCAACATCAGCAAAACCCTTACTGTGGATTGATTGGAAACAAGCCATAAACATAAGTTTTAAAGCGGAGGGAATAATGAAACACAGATTTTTTACTCATGTTCTTTTAATCATGGTTTTATTCTGCTTTGTTTATGCAGAAGGAGAAAAGAAGCCTTTTACTGTGGATGATGCAGTTAACATGGTCAGTGTGTCCAATCCCCTGATATCACCAGATGGGAAGTGGGTTATTTTTTCTAAGGATGAGCTTAAATGGAAGGATAATAAACGAGAAAGGTATTTATGGCTGGTCTCAGCGGATGGAGGAGAAGCCTTCAAATACACAAACACCGAGGGTGATTCTTCTCCTCGATGGTCGCCTGATGGGAAATATCTGGCATTTCTCAGGGGAGAAGGGGAGAAGCGTCAGGTATGGATGATGAGAACCTCTGGCGGCGAAGCGACACAGATCACAGAACATAAAGAAGCAGTGTCCTCTTTCCGCTGGTTACCTGATAGTCAGCACATTATCTTTCTCGCCAATGATATAAAGAGTAAAGAGGAAAAGGAAAAAATTAAACAGGGGGATGACGTTGTCTATGTCTATGAAGGGTCTGATGGGCAATACCGTCGAGGCAACTGGTCGAACCTCTGGCACTTCTGTTTGAAATCAAAAAAGGAGAAACAGATTACTAAAGAGAAAATGATGGTGGGTGGATATGATATCTCTCCTGATGGCAAACAAGTTGTCTATGTCTATCGAACCGAAAACAGAAGGAATACCTCGGATCTGAGTGAGATTGCAATCGTCGCTCTTGAAGACGGAAAGATAACAAAGCTCACCAGTAACAGCGCACCTGAAGGAAATCCCACGTGGGCACCTGATGGGAAGAGGATTTCCTACTTGGCCCCTGATGATAAGACCTGGAAGCTGGCCAGCTCTAAGATCTGGATCATGGACGTTAAGACCAAGGAGTATCGATTAGCATCTGGGAAATTTGGAGGAGACATTCGCGGCTATAGATGGAGCCCGGATGGGAAGTCTATTATTTTTAATGGAAGTGCTTGCACAAAATCCAATATTTTCCGCCTGGATGTGAACTCTGGAAAAGTTGAACAGTTAACCAAGAAGGAAGGGGTTTTAAGTTTTTCTTCTCTCTCTGCAGATAGAAAAAAGGCAGCCTGCGTTTATTCTGATAATCAAACACCTCCTGATATTTGGGCAGTAGAGATAAGTCCTTTTAAAGAGAAAAAATTAACTTCTGCTAATCCCTGGATAAAAGATAGAATTCTGGCATCTATGAAGGTCATTCAATGGAAAAGCAAGGATGGGCTTCCCGTAGAAGGTTTGCTCCATCTGCCTCCTGATTACAAATCAGGCAAGAAATTGCCGCTTATTTTAAACATCCACGGAGGACCAGCCGGAGTTTTTGCGAACAGGTTTAGCGCGAGTTATCATATCTGGGCCGGTCTGGGCTATGTGTCTCTTTCTACCAACGTCCGCGGAAGCTCGGCCTACGGTGATGAATTCCTCCGAGGCAATACGAAAGATATAGGTGGCGGCGATTACTGGGACCTGATGACTGGATTGGATGAAGTTGTAAAGCAGGGCATTGCTGATCCTGATAAGATGGGCGTTCGCGGCTGGAGCTACGGAGGAATTCTCGGCGGATGGACTCTTACTAAAACAGACCGGTTTAAGGCTGCTTCGCTGGGAGCAATGGTCTCAGATTGGATCTCGGAATATGGTATGGGTTTTAGCTTTGATGTAAGACTCTGGTATATCGGGGGAACACCCTGGGATAATCCCCAAGAATACAGGGAAATGTCCTCGCTGACTCACATAGAAAATGTAAAAACTCCGGTTATCCTTTTCCACGGCGAAAGAGATACGACCTGTACTATCGGTCAGAGCCTGAACTATTTTACTTACCTCCATGAGATGGGAAAGACAGTGCGCTTTCTCAGATTCCCCAGGGAGCCTCACGGATTCAGAGAGCCCCATCACCAGCGGATAAGGATGGTCGAAGAGATAGCCTGGATGCAAAAGTTTATCCGTGGAATAGACTGGGCGTGCGAGCGCCCCAAAGAGAAAGAGGAAGACGAAAAAGAAAAAAAAGAAGAGAATGTAGGGATTTGATTCATCGAATCCACCGGTTTGTTTTGTAGGGGTTTGATTCATCAAACCCGCAATTTTAAGAAAGAAAAGAAATAAAGAGCGCAATTGCGCATTTTCTTGTTGTAGGGACTTGATTCATCGAATCCACTGGCATATTTTGTAGGGGCTTGATTTATCAAGCCCGCACTTGTTCTGGGTAATTTAGCAGAAGAGATTTATAAATAAGGAGTTTTTAAAAAATATCTATATTAACACTTAAACAGAGGAATTTCTGCTGATTTCCTCTAAAGTTTCATCAATAAGCCCTAATCCTGCCTTAAAGTAATCCTTTTCTGTGCCAATCCCTATGCGGATATAATGATCCATTCCGAAAAAATCTCCGGCAACGACAAAAACGCTCTTCTCATTAAGAAGTTTATCGGCAAGTTCTGTTGAGTTGATTTTCATATTATACCTGGGAAAAGCCACTCCACCAGCTCGAGGAGGGATTAGCTCAAAAAGAGGTTTGTGTTTTTGAATCCAATCTTCAAGCACAGCCAAATTTTCATTCAGGATTTTCCGGTTACGGTCTAAAGCTTTTTTTCTTCGCTCAGGCTCCAATACCAGAGATGCTACCCAATTACCAAGAACTCCCGCAGAGATGGATGTATAATCGTGGTAAGCCCAGGCCTCTTCAATCTTTTTCTTGGGCCCGACCAGCCAGCCTATTCTCAAACCTGGAAGAGCATAAGCTTTTGAAAGTCCGCAGCAGACTATCACTTTATCGTAGAGGCCCCAGAAAGTTGGCGTTTCCACTCCGTCTAATTCTGCTCCTTGGTATACCTCATCAGAATAGAGCCAGGCATCTGCTTCTTCGGCGAGGCGAGCAATTTCTTTCATCTCACTTTTGCTCAGCACAGCTCCTGTTGGATTGTTCGGGTTACAAACAGCTATCATTTTTGTTCGAGGCGATATCAAACCTTTCAACTCATCCAGGTCCGGCCCCCACTTAAGCTCTTCTCTCAGATGAAAGGGCCTGACCTTAATCCCAAAAGAGCGGGCAAGCCCCCAGATCTGCATATAGTTGGGCAGCATAAGGATAAGCTCATCCTCTGGCTCTAAATTTTGCCAGATGGTAATAAAATTTGCTTCTGCAGAACCGTTTGTAACCAGGATATTATCAAGGTTTGTTCCTGGGTAGAGGCGGCTGATAGCTTCTCTCAGTTCTTCAGAGCCGTTTGTCTGGCCGTAACCAAGCCGTATAGATAACAATTTTTCAATCTCGTCGCTTTCGAGGAACTCTTCCAGAGTATAAGGGTGAACGCCACTTTCTGTCAGGTTATATTTCACTCTGTTTTCCCATAAAGATTGGGCTCTCTCCATTTCAAAAATTTCAATTTTCATGATGACCTCTCTTTACGAAATTTCTTTGAATACACCTTATAATCCGTTTATGATTCGTCGCGGCTTAGAACCTCATAGACAGCTTTTGAAATTTGAATATCCTGAACTGCAACACCGGTCAAATCCGCAACAGTAATTTGCTCATCAGATGACCTCTGCAGCTCTTTGTTTCTGATAACATTTCCTAATTCAACGAGGTTTTCCTTTTTGATAAAGCCAGCTTTTAAGGCTTGAAAAATTTCTCCTCGAGCTTGACTCTGGCTGATGCTGTCTGCCACAACGATATCAGCCATCTGGAGAATTTTAGAGTCCAGTTCTTTTTTCTCAGGTGTATCAGAGCCTATGGCTGTTATGTGTGTTCCTTTCCTGATTTGATCAGCCCGGAGCAGGGCAGACTTTGAAGGCGTCGCTGTTACGATTAGATTACAGGTTGCGGCTATGTCTTCGGCTTCCTGAGTGGTTTGAATGTTACATCCGAGTGGCTCCACTGCCTTTTTATAGTCATTTAGTTCTTGTTGGTTGATTCCCCAGACGATGACATCATCACAATCAACAGTAGATCTTAAATATTCAAGCTGCATTTTGCCCTGGATACCTGCGCCAAAAATTCCTATCCGCTGCATATTCCTCGGGGCAAGATATTTGGCAACCACTGCTCCCGCCGCAGCAGTTCGGATGTTGGTGAGATAACCTTCATCGAGGAGGATGCAGGCCAGCTCTCCTGTTTTCTGCTTGAAAACAAGCATAAGACCCAAGCAAGTAGGGATGTTAAGCTTTATATTTTCATGGAAACCGGAGGCAATTTTTATGACATAGTATTCATCACCGGTGATATAACCATATTTTATGTGGACATCTCCAGGAGGGCGTTCAAAGATCATTTCTCCTACAGGTGGCACAACCACTTTTCCTTGAGAATAGGCCACAAATCCTTCTTCAATCGCCTGAATTGGATCGATATTTTTTAAAGCCTCCTTTATTTGGCTGAGATTTACAATTTCCGTCATTTTTTGTCTCCCTAGCCGAGGACTTCTCTCAGTTGGTCCAGGCTTATTCTCGCTCCGCTCAGGATTAAAACGACATTTTTATTTTTAAATTTTTCTATGGTCTTAAGGTAAGAGGCTGCTGGGAGGGCTGCTGTACCTTCTATGAGCATGTTATGTTTTTCTATGAAAAGTTTAATGCCTTCTTTTATCTCTTCCTCTGTGACAAGAATAAAATCATCAACGTATTTTTTGCAGATGTCAAAAGTAACGGCGCCTTTCTCGATCCCGCCGGCGGATGCATCAGAAAGCGTGGGCTTCGATTCCATTTCTACGATTCTTCCAGCTTTAATGGATTCATACATAACTGCGGAGTTTTCGGGCTGGCAGCCTATAATTTCTATGTTTTCATCCATGGATTTTAGATACCCTGCTATTCCAGATATCAATCCTCCTCCGCCGACAGGTACAAGCACGGTATTTATGTTTTCGATTTGTCTTTGTAGTTCTATCCCTATTGTAGCCTGGCCGCCGATTATCTTGAGATCATTATAGGGAGGAATATACACGAGATGATTTTTTTCTGCAGCATTCCTGGCAAAAACTTCTGTTTCGACACAGTCTGTTCCATGAAATTTTAGCTCTGCATTATAATAACGAAGACCTTCAATTTTTGCTTGATTTGCGATCGAAGGCATGTAGATCGTTCCTCTCAATCCCAGTTTTTTAAGTGCGTAGGCAAATGCCGCGCCATGATTACCTGATGAAGCTGTAACCAGTTCAATCCTCCTCTCTTTTTTAGCTAAGGAGAGGAGCTTATTCATTACTCCACGCAGCTTGAACGAGCCGCTTAACTGGAGATTTTCAAGTTTAAGATAGACATTACAGTCGCCTGATTCACTAAGAAAGGGGGAATATTCGGCAGGAGTCTCTCTGATATGTTCTCTTATTCTCTTTTCTGCTTCTAATGCCTCTTTTTTTATATCAATAAGCTTTGTGTAATCGGAATTATTCATCAGGTCTTACCTATACCAATCGAGAATAGATAAAGATCTTTTCTATAGTTTCAGCAAGGGAAAGTATTACAGGAATTGGTATTCTTATCAAGTTTTTAATGATTATTTTTAGCATGAAGAAACGGGAAGGAGAAAAAGTAGCCTGTTGTACTTGCTCATTAATTCATTAACACCTTTATAATGTTATTGCGAGGAGCGCAGAAGATTCCTTCGCTTGTCATTGCGAGCCCCGAAGGGGCGAAGCAATCCCTTACGAAAAGGTTGAGATTGCCGCGTCGCTACGCTCCTCGCAATGACAACTTATTGTATGAGATTGCCACGCTCCCTTCGGTCGCCCGCAATGACTCTTTTATTTTCTATATCATAACCGGAAGTACTACCTAATTACTGAGCATAAAGACCGTCCCCTTTATTTAGTAATTTTTCGTAGAGCTGGAAGGAAAGCGTTTGACCCTTAAATTTTGCTGTGCTATATGTTACGCACGATGGCAAATGAGGCCAACTCTTCAGGGCCCTCTCTTCGGAAGGCTCTGGGCGTCTTTGACGGGATCGCCATCCTGATCGGAATCACAATCGGCGCTGGTATCTATTCCACACCTCAGATAATAGCGGGCTATCTCAGTTCCTTTGACTCAATCATTCTTCTCTGGCTGCTGGCTGGTGTCTTCGTGTTTACCAGCGGGTTGATCTACGCCGAGCTCGGAACGCGAATGCCTCATACAGGAGGGGAATACGTTTACATAAGCCGATGCTTCGGACCCTTTGCCGGATTCATGTTTGGCTGGGCACAGTTGTTCATCATCCGGACGAGTGCAGCCGCAGGCCTGGCCCTGATCGTGGCGGATTACTTTGGTTATTTTGTCGCTTTGGATAGAATCAGCCGGATCATCACCGCACTCGCCGTCATTTTTCTGTTAGGTGTCCTGAACTATATGGGAATTCAAAGAGCCAGCATCTTCCAGAAGCTGTCCACGATGCTAAAAGTAGGAGCCCTGCTCTCCATCGTAATCGTCGGCATCATCTTTAGCGGAGGGCAGGAAAATTTGCTTTCTACCAGAGCAACGCCAGAAGGGCCGTTGAGCCCATTGGGAAATGTCGTCGCCGCCCTGATGCTTATTATTTTCTCCCATACTGGCTGGGAACGGATCGGGTATCCGGCAGGAGAAATGAAAAATCCAAGGCGTGTCATACCTTTGAGCCTGATGATCGGAATTGGTTTGGTTGTCCTGCTCTATGCCTTGACAAATTTAACCTACCACAGGATCCTTGGAATGGAGGGAATGAGGAAGAGCACGATCGTCGCCTCGGATGTCCTGACCGTGTTAATCGGTCCTATCGGTGCTGCGCTCATCGCCATCCTCGTGATAATTTCCGCAACCGGAAGCATCAACGGGACCATGATGACCGCGACCCGGGCCTATTATGCCATGTCCAGAGACGGTCTATTCTTTAAATGGCTGGATCACGTCCATCACCGATTCCGGACGCCATCCCGGGCGATTGTCGCTCATTGTGTGTGGGGGGGAGCCATTCTCATTATCCGCGGGACCTTTGAGACGATCGCAACCGGACTCGTCTTTACTATCCTGATTTTTTACGGGCTTTCTACCCTGGC
>SMTZ1_10005037_pt1 | contig 26004 bp, 19 predicted proteins | sample DeeMarSWOR136_30_FD_25667 | JGI IMG/M metagenome (IMG submission 25667)
AGAGGGGAAGAGGTATTATGGAAAATACTTTTTCGTTCACGGGCACTCTCCTCTTTTACACTGATGTGCAGCTGGTCTTTCCCTCATCAGGTGCATCTCAAGAACGATCACATATGGGAGATAAACGACACTCCTCAAAGAAGCACAACGAATACACAGGCTATACCATTTCCTCAATGATTCGCTCGAGCTCCTCATCCGAGTAAAACTCGATACGTATATTTCCCTTTCCGTTTCGATAATCAACGCTTACCTTGGTACCGTATTTATTCCTCAGCTTCCCCTCGATTTCCTCAATATAGGGGTTCTTCCATGTTCCACGTGGAACATTTCTTTTCTTACTCTTACCGATCCTTTCCAGCTGCCGTACAGTGAGTTTTTCACTGAGTATTCTCTTTGCAAGCGCTTCCATCTCATCTCTGTCCGATACAGAGAGGAGTGCCTTGGCCTGTCCTACAGAAATTGTTCCACGTGAAACATTTTCCCGGATCTCCTCCGGGAGGTCTAAAATCCGCATCATATTTGCTATATAACTCCTGGATTTCCCGATTCTCTTCGACAGCTCTTCCTGTGTTATTTTCTCTTTTTCGAGTATCGTCTGAAAGGCAAGTGCTTCCTCAATCGGATTGAGATCCTCCCTTTGCAAGTTCTCAATCAATGTGAGCTCAAGGAGCTTTTGTTCAGAGTAGTCTTTCACGATCGCCGGGATCTCATCGAGTTTTGCTCTTTTCGCCGCCAAAAGCCTCCTTTCTCCTACGATAATCTCGTATTTATCCCCCTCGCTTCTCACCACAATCGGTTGAATGATCCCGTTTTCTCTGATTGACTGTGCCAGCTCTTCGATCTTATCTCTGTCGAATTGTTTCCTCGGCTGGTACCTGTTGGGAATTATATCATCGGGCCTGAGAAAACGAATGCTCTCCTGAAGCACCTCTGCTTCAAAATCACCTGATATGAGCGCATCGAGTCCTTTACCGAGTGCTTTCTTCGCCATTTTTTATAAATTCCTTGGATAAATTGTAGTAGCTTACCGCGCCCAAGCTCTTCGGGTCGTAAAGATTGATCGGCATGCCGTAGCTTGGCGCCTCGGCGAGCCTGACATTCCTTGGAATGATGGTTTTGTATACCCTGTTTTTAAAATAGGAGATGACCTCATCCACTACCTGCCGGGAAAGGTTGGTTCGCGTATCATACATCGTGAGCAAAACGCCTTCTATCTTCAGCTCATGGTTCAGCCTCTGTTTTACCAAATTTATAGTCTTCAATAGCTGGCTTAATCCTTCGAGTGCATAGTACTCACACTGAATGGGAATGATCACTGAATTCGCTGCAGTAAGGCCGTTTATGGTGAGCAGGCCGAGAGATGGGGGTGAATCGATAAATATGTAGTCGTACTCATGCCGTATCTTATCCACCACGTCCCTGAGTTTGAACTCCCTCCCAGGCATATCTACCATCTCAACCTGCGCACCCGACAGGTTTATATTTGAGGGAACGACGAAAAGGTGACTAATCCCTGCCGGCACGATGATATCTCTCACATCGACCGCTCCGATGAGCGCTTCGTACAAACCCTTTGCTCCTTCTTCCTTCCGAATGCCGAGACCAGAGCAGCTGTTTCCCTGTGAATCCAGATCGATCACCAATGTTTTTTTTCCCGTCTCCGCGATGTAGGCTGAGAGATTCACCACTGTTGTGGTCTTCCCCACACCTCCTTTTTGGTTTGCAACAACAATCGCTTTTCCCACCGTTTTTTCTATCCCTGGGTCCGGTCAGCAGCTCATAGAGCTGGCCTGATATAAATCGGATGTATTTCCATGAAAACACGAAAGGATTACCAAAATCGGAGAGGGTGGGATTCGAACCCACGGTCCCCAAAGAGGACAACGGTTTTCGAGACCGCCCGATTCAGCCACTCTCGCACCTCTCCTCAGTCCTGTAAATATCTCAATTCTACTATGATGACGCATGTAGATTTCAGTACAATTGAATTAAATCCTGGAAACAATCCGGTTTAGATAAATCGCAGCCCTTGATGAACACCGATGACCTCCGATTTTCTCCTGCAGAATAAAAATTGTGGTACTAAAACAAGTCCCTCCACCCGTCATCAACAGGTTAGATGAAACAACCCAACAACGCTGTGATGAGGAGAAAGCTCATTGTAATCCTTCACCGCTTTCTCCGTTTTTTCAACGATCACTCTGCTGCACTGTGTAAGCAGGTAATCAACCACGCCGCGTTCGACCCGCATCATTCCGTTCGCTCCCGTTCCGATGATCACGATTTCCGGCTGCACTTCTATTGTTCGCTCAAGGTCCTCTAACTGAAGGAGATGTCCTGACCTTCTCCACCACGAGGAGTTTAAGCTCCCATCAGGATAGAGTATGAGGTCAGATGAATACATCTTGCCATTGACCTGCAGTCTCCCAAATGAATATTTTTCAATCATCGTACGTACTCTTCTAACCGGTAAACTCCGGTCCACAAATGCTCGGAATTGCACCTGACACGTTCTCTGCTCTTCGCTGTATATAAGAGCCTTTTTTCTATATACCGAATACCGATGTATCCATCAGTTCTGAGAAGGAAAAGAAAAGGACTGGTGAGCATTCTGCCCTGCCTGGAAAATCCCTCTACCCAGAATACCATTTCCCCGCTTCAACAATACAACATTGTGTGTTTTTTAAAAACCACGGATATCTTTGAAACCATCTGTTTCAAAGAAATCGCCGGTTTTAGAAAAACCGATCGCTGCAAAGTAGCTCGCTGTTTCAGGGAAAACAGCTGCTTAAAGGAAGCCGATCAAATCTATGAATTTCTGAAGGTGTAATTCAATTCGTGCCCAAGAGGATTTGAACCTCCGACCCTTGGATCCGCAATCCAATGCTCTATCCACTGAGCTATGGGCACTTTTTTCGGAGAGGGTGGGATTCGAACCCACGGTGCCCGTAAAGGCACAACTCCTTAGCAGGGAGCCCGATTCGGCCGCTCTCGCACCTCTCCGTGCAAAAAAGACTTCATAAAAAACCAACGGAGAATGAAACTTCCCGATGCCTGTGCGACACAACCTTTTTTAGCCTTGAGGAAGGTTCATTACATTTTCTTATTAGTCGTCCGTGCTGTTTGAGACAGCAATCAAAGAACATGAAAATGGGCATTTTTTCTTGTGCTCTCTTATTATTCGACTGGCACCGCCAAGCCTTTATAAAGCAATTCTGGATGATATTCTATTTATCTAACGAAAAAGCCCATTTTCGTACTAGAAGAACAGTCGGAGAGAGAGGGATTCGAACCCCCGGTCCCGGAAAGGGACAACGGTTTTCAAGACCGCCGCTTTCGACCGCTCAGCCATCTCTCCTCTTCGACTACACATCAGTTTAATTTAATTAGAACCTTCTGTCAATTCAAATAAACTCTGCCGGGCGGCCTATGCAGGAATACGAAACCAGAGGTTTATTCTTGGACTATCCGCGATACAGCCGCAACGGAATCAGGCTTTTTCAGATTCACAAGCGTGACGCCTGCTGCTGTTCTCCCCATTCTCGAAACCGTCTTCACCTTCAATTTAATGATCATCCCTCTGCTGGTGATCACGACAAAGGCATCGTTCTTCTCTACTGAAAGTATCCCAACAACCGTACCTGTTTTCTTGTTTTCCTTGATATACATTTGTCCTCTCGTCCCTCTTCCGTGAGGAGTGAAATTATCGAATCCAACCCGTTTCCCTAACCCGTTTTCCGTTACAACGAGCAGATCAGCGTATTTGATCACCTTCGTCATTCCGCATACATAATCGTTTTTCTGCAGTCGGATCGCAGTCACTCCCCTCGCTGTTCTACCCATGGGTCGTATACTGCCTTCCTTTAGCCGCAGCGCATACCCTCTGGTGGTTGCAACGAAAATTTCCCGTTTTCCGTCAGTGACAACCGCATCTATGACGTTATCATCGGCTGCCAGGTTGATCGCTATGATTCCGGACTTTCGGACATTCTGAAATTCAGAAAGCGACACCTTCTTTATGAACCCTTTTTTCGTGAGGAAGAGCAGGTACTCCTCCTTGCTACTCCCTTTGAGCGAAACTGCTGCAGCAAGCGCTTCCTCGTCCCTGAGGCTTAACAGGAGCTTTATACTCTGTCCCTTTGAGCTTCGCCCAACGTTGACAATCTCGTGCACTTTTACCGAGTACGCCTTGCCCCTGTTGGAGATGAAGAGGAACGTATCATGGGTTGAGGCAACGAACATTTGTTCGATGAAATCATCCTCTGAAAGGGATGAAGTAGTCACTCCCATGCCTCCCCTGGACTGATGGCGGAATGCGGTAATCGGCGTACGCTTGATGAAACCGTTATTAGATATTGTAACAACCACATCCTCCTCGATGATCAGGTCCTTGAGATCGACCTCCTTTTCCTCCTCGATGATGTCGGTTCTCCTTTCATCACCGTATTTCTTCTGTATCTCCTTCAACTCTTTCATGATCTGGGCGAGAATGTTCTTGCGACTCTTGAGTATTTCTCTGAGCCGTGCGATGAGTTTCAAGAGTTCGTCGTACTCTTTCTGTATCTTCTCCCTCTCCAAACCCGTGAGGCGGGCAAGTTTCATGTCGAGAATCGCATCAGCCTGTATCTTCGTAAAGCCGAAGTCTCCGACAAGACGATCAGCTGCCTCTTTTGGAGTCTTCGATGCCCGTATGACCGCTATGACTTCATCGATGATATCAAGGGCTTTGATGAATCCTTCCAATATGTGTGCGCGGTTCTCTGCCTTTTCCAGATCGAACTTGGTTCTTCTCTTGACGATCTCTTCCCTGTGGGCGATGTAGCATTGAATCATCTGCTTGAGGTTCATCACTACAGGTCTGAAATGATCAAGCGCGAGGAGAATGATTCCGTAGGTGACTTCGAGTGAGGTAAGATTGAAAAGCTGATTCATGATGATCCGTGGATTGATTCCCTTTTTTAACTCGATTAGGATGCGGAGTCCATCCTTGTCTGATTCGTCCCGAAGATCATTTATTCCGTCAAGTCTCCTGTCTTTGACATGAGAAGCGATGTCCTGAATGAGCCTGGATTTGTTCACCTGGTAGGGTATCTCGTTGATCACGAGCGCATCCCTTCCGCTCTTCATCGACTCTATGCTCACCCTGGCGCGAAGCTTAATCTGTCCTTTCCCCGTCCTGTACGCCTGTTTTATTCCCGATTTTCCGATTATCAGGCCACCCGTTGGAAAGTCAGGACCCTTGATGATATTCATGATATCTTTCAACTTGATATCAGGCTTTTCAATAACAGTGATGATTGCATCGATTGTCTCAACGAGGTTGTGAGGCGGTATATTCGTAGCCATACCGACTGCAATTCCGCTCGATCCATTCACCAGTAGATTCGGAAATGCGGCCGGGAGCACCGAAGGCTCGCTCAGCGAATCGTCGAAGTTAGGAAAAAAGTCTATGGTATCCTTTTCGATATCGGCGAGGAGCGCTTCTGCAAGGGAGAGCATACGGACCTCCGTGTACCGCATTGCTGCAGGGGAATCTCCGTCGATCGAACCGAAGTTCCCCTGTCCCTCAACGAGGGGATACCGCATCGAGAAGTCCTGAGCCATTCGGACGAGCGTATCATAGACCGCCTGATCACCGTGGGGGTGATACTTCCCGAGCACGTCCCCAACCACACGCGCGCTTTTCTTAAAAGGTCTGTCGCTGTTCAGGCCGAGCTCATTCATGTCGTAGAGAATCCTTCTGTGAGCAGGCTTCAGGCCGTCTCTCACATCGGGTAAAGCCCTGCTTACGATGACGCTCATCGCGTAGGTGAGGTAGGAGCTCTTCATTTCATCTTCGATAAATGTCTGAACGATCTTTTCACGGGGAGACAATGTAGTTACCTCTCTCTCAAGAATTGAGCGTTTTCTCTCGGCATGTCACTCACTCATCCCTGGATTTGGAATCTTTTTTCATACATCCAGGTTCTTTACGTACTGGGCATGCTCTTCGATGAACTTCCTTCTGGGTGCAACTGCATCACCCATTAATATTGTGAAGATTTCGTCCGCTTCTACGGCGTCTTCCGAGGTGACCTGTACGAGTGTACGCCTCTCAGGATTCATGGTCGTCTCCCAGAGCTGTTCAGGGTTCATCTCTCCGAGCCCCTTATACCTCTGCACATTGACGCCCTGGGCACCGATTTTTTTCAAGATTCTGTTCTTCTCCTCCTCGGAATAGGAGTAATACACCTCATTCCTTTTTGTTATCTTGTAGAGTGGAGAGCAGGCGATATAGATATGGCCATGTTCGATGAGCTCAGGCATGTATCGGAAAAAGAAAGTGAGAAGTAGTGTTCTTATGTGCGAGCCATCTATATCGGCATCTGCCATGATGATGATTTTCCCATACCTGAGTTTTGAAATATCAAAGGTGTCACCGATTCCCGTTCCAAGCGAGCTGATGATCGGCTGTAGCTTATCGTTGCTCAGTACTTTATCCAGACGTGTTTTCTCCACATTCAACATCTTCCCCCACAGAGGGAGAATTGCCTGAAAAGTTCTGTCTCTCCCCTGCTTTGCGCTCCCTCCCGCGCTATCCCCTTCTACAATATAGAGCTCGCACCTCTCCGACTCCTTGATCGAACAGTCGGCAAGCTTACCCGGAAGAGAGTCGCTTTCGAGCGCATTTTTTCTCCTGGTGAGCTCTCTCGCCTTTCTCGCCGCCTCCCTCGCCTTTGCCGACTGGATGCACTTGTCGATAATTTTCTTCGCTACATTGGGATTTCTATCGAAGAAGTCGGAGATTCGCTCGTACATTATTGATTCTATGATCCCTTTAACCTCACTGTTCCCGAGCTTTGCCTTTGTCTGCCCTTCGAACTGAGGGTTTCTCAGCTTTACACTGATAACCGCAGTGAGGCCTTCTCTCACGTCATCCCCAACAAGGGAAAGCTTGTTCTTGATGAGGTTGCTCCTCTTGATAAAGTCGTTTATGGTTCTCGTCAATCCGGATTTGAATCCGATCAGATGGGTACCGCCCTCAACCGTATTGATATTGTTCACGAAGGCGAAGATTATTTCGTTGTACCCGTCGTTGTACTCAATTGCAATTTCTGCTTCCAGCTCATCCATTCTCTCTTCGAAATAGATCGGCTCCCTGTGGAGTGTGGTCTTTGCCTGATTGATATACTGTACGAAAGAGACAATCCCACCATCGAATTTGAAGGTGTGCTGCTTCACTTCCTCTTTGTTCCGAAGGTCGACTATTTCGATCTTGATGCCTTTGTTGAGGAAGGCCAGCTCCCTGAGTCTTTTTGAGAGTGTGTCGAAGTTGAAATTGATATCCTTGAATATTTTTTTATCAGGCCTGAATATGACCTTCGTTCCTGTACTGGTGCTCTCTCCACTCACTTTCACTTTACTTTCTGGAATTCCTCGTTGATACCGCTGGGTGTATGTATTTCCATTCCTGCACACGATAACCTCAAGCCATTCGGCAAGCGCATTCACCACAGAAACTCCTACACCATGCAGACCCCCCGAAATCTTGTAGGATTTGTTGTCGAACTTACCACCGGCGTACAACTTCGTCATCACTACCTGGAGAGCAGATATATTCTCCCCCGTATGTATTTCAACAGGTATTCCCCTCCCGTCATCTTCCACCTCTATGATGTTTCCCTTCTTTATTGTGAGTTTTATGTTCTGGCAGAACCCGGCGAGAGCCTCATCCACCGAGTTATCGATGACCTCGTATACGAGATGGTGAAGTCCCTCCGATGCAGTGGATCCAATATACATGCTCGGACGTTTCCGAACATGCTCGATCCCATCCAGGACCTGTATGTTTTCGGCTCCATACTGTTCCATAGATGCATTCTCCATTAAAAATTACATTAACTCATTATATTTCAATATGTTAATATAATAACAATTGTTACTTTCTCAAAGATAATTCCTCATGTTCTCTATCGATAGAGAGAGCCAATAGTGTACAGATGACTTCTATGTTCTGTGAGGACGCTTGGCTGATGCAACAAGAAAGCGTTTAAGAATAGAACGTAGCTCATCCTCTTCGATCACGCTCACCGTTTTCTCGATCTCATTTAATAGATGAATATTAAGCTTTTTATCTATTTTATCTTTTCTATCCTTTGGAAATTCTTTTTGAGCAATAAAACCCGATTTGAATACGATTCTCTCGATGAGTGGATATTTCAACCCTCTGTTCATCTTTTCAATGAGCTCCTTTTCTTTAAGAGAAAGCTCATTTGCAAGCGCCGTGGATTCTGTATTGACAAAGAGTGTCCTTTCCTTGCATACTGTGGCTTTCGTATGCCGCCCTATATACTCATCAACGACTGTTTCCCACAGTTTTACTGCATCGATTGATTTGATTTTGTAGGCGAGATTCCTGTGCCTTGAGAGGTAACTGTCGAGGGCTTCCCTTATGGAAAAGATGAATTTTCCTCTTGTATCCAATAGTGAACGCCTCTTTCGCATTAAATATGCAGTGTTTCACGCGAAAAGTCAATCAAGGGCTCTGTGCAGTTCAAGCCTGTATCGGTGTTCAAGCCTGTATCGCAGTTCAAGCCTGTATCGGTGTTCAAGCCTGTATCAATTTTCAGGCCTACATCGCAGTTCAGGCCTACTGTGCTGGCCTGCACTACAGTGCGGACCCTCACTGTAGTGCAGATGCCTCTCCACGCTTCTCTACCTTAAACACCTGATCGAAGGAAAAAATTTCAGGGAGCTTTCGTCTCTCTGTGGTGGTAATGATCCTCTGCCCTCCAGCCATAAATAAGGAGAGAACCTTCTCCATATTTTCCATATCCAGCTCGAGAAGGATGTCATCTATGAGCAGGATCGGAACCACACCTCTTGTCTCCCTGTAGAACTCTCCCTGGGCAAGCTTGAGAAGAATGGATGCAAGCCGCGCCTCACCCACAGAACCGAAATGGCGAATCTCATATTTACCATCCGAATAGCGAAAATCGTCCCGGTGTGGCCCGACAAGAGAGGTCTTGAATTGGAGCTCTTTTTCCATCTTCTCTTCTAGGGTACGACGCAGTGCACCTTCATGATCATCACCGGGAGTGACATTTGTTCTGTAGGAAAGCCGAAACGGGAAAATGAGTTTCTCCCCCAAGGAGTTCACCGCATACTCTACATAGGAGTTGATGAAATCGATCAGTGAGGTTCTCTTCTGAATGAGATACGCACCTGTAGGAATAAGCTGCTCATTCCATGCGGAAAGCAGATTCTGATCAATCTCGAATGTTTCCTTTAAGTAGCGATTTTTCTGTCTGATCACGTTCACATAGGTTCTAAGGTTCCTGAGATACAGCGAGTCAACGCTGCAGAGTATGAGGTCGAGAAAGCTTCTCCTTACACTCGGTGAACCCACGATGAGATAGATATCTTCAAAAGAAAATAGGACGCAATACACAATCCCGATTATACTCGATATCCTTCTCTCCTGCACCCCGTTGATCAACAGAGTCTTATTTCCACCAGAATATTCGATCGCAATATCCTGTCTTCCAGATTCTAAGAAAAATATTCCCTTGACGAGATATCCATCTTTTCCCCATTGCACCATCTTCTGGTCGAGTGCATTCCTGAATGATCTTGAGGTTGCAAGTAAGCAGATTGCTTCGAGGATATTTGACTTCCCCGTTCCGTTACTCCCGAGTATGAGGCTTGAGGTTGAGGAAAAATGTACATCGAAGGTTTCCCAGCTTCGGAAGTTTCTCAGATCGAGCTCTTCCAGATGCACCTCTATACACCCGTTATATTGTTTTTCTCAGAAAAAATAAAGGAAGGATAACAGGAGGAAATTTATCTTATTCAGATATTGATTTTCATCGGCATAATGAGATTGATATAATTTTCTTCCCCCTCTCCTCTCACACTCAGCACTCTCTCGGCATTCTCGAAATCGATCTTCACTTTCTCACTGATGATTTCTTTAAGACATTCATTAAGATAGAGGTAATTTACTGCAATATCGATATCCTCATCTTCATACTCCACCGGTATCTCCTCAACTGCACCTCCCATCGCTGGATTTTTAGAGGAAATCAGCAGCTTGTTCTGGAGGATACTCAACTTGATCTGATTATAGCTCTCATCAACGAGTACGGAGACCCTCCTGATCGCATTATAGAGGAGAGATTTTTCTACAACGAAGAATCTGTCCCTTGGTTCCGGTATGATTTTCTTATAGTCAGGGAACTTACCTTCGATCAAATTGGAGGTGAGATGGATGTTATCATAGAAGAAAAAGATCTGATTCTTACTGAATCCCATGTTTATTTCATCTTTTTCAAATGAATACCGTATGATTTCTGTGAGTACAATCTTTGGTATGATGATTCCATCATGGGGTAGATGAAAAGCTTCATTCGAGATTTCGAGCTCTTCCAAACCCTTTGTCACAAGAGAAAGCCTCTTTCCATCCGTTGCGACCATGTTTAGACTACTGTTGATTTTTTCAAGGAAAACGCCCGTAAGGGAATATTTGTTCTCATCAGTCGAAATAGAAAAGATGACCTTCCTGATCATCTGCTTGAACTCGTCTGCTTTAAAATGGATATATTCACTTTCTGGTTCTGTCTTTATTTGAGGAAAATCATCTTTTGATATACCTGCAATAACAAACTTTGCTTTGATCGAATGACTAGTGCTAGTTATTGTCAGTCTGTTGTGTTCATCGGTGGAAAGATTCACCTTTTCATCAGGAAGCTCACGAATGATGCTCAGTAATTTCTTCCCATTCACCGCAAGTGCTCCTGCCTCTTCAACCTCTGCTGTATCATCGATTTTTATTCCAGTTTCAAGGTTCGAGGACTGTATGGAGAATCCGCTTTCCTCTGTATTCACCAGTACATTTGATAGCACAGGCACGGTCGTCTTTGAGCTCGCGATGACATCTGTGTAGGTAAGATATTTAGTGAGTTTTTGTTTTGGGATGGTAATGTTCATAATACTAATCCTTATTATATATATTAAATAATAGTAGTAATAGTAATGCTGTGGATAGTGTGAAAAATAGTGTGAAAAAATAACTAATTTGTTCTATTCCAGGAGTTTGTTTGTTCTTTCCTCCTGTGGAAAAATATAAAGATATCAACACCATAGATCCTATACCTGTGAGTATCTGGATCATATATTAACAATATTACAGCACTTTTCACCATTCCTATCACAACTAATTCACGTGTAATTCACAGGAAAATGGATGTGCGCTTTATCTCTCCCCTGCCTGTATGCTATTGCCTCTCCTTAATTGACTGTATGAGATTATCGACTTTCAATCTGAAGGGTTCGTCGGTCTCATACTTCTCGCTGATTTTTGTTACGGCGTGGATCACGGTTGAATGATCTTTACCTCCAAACTCATTGCCGAGGAAGTGCGATGTTTTTTACCCTCTTTTTACTTCTCATATCTGAGTAGCTTATATTGAACGCATTTGCGACCTTTTTTTGAATGAGATCTATGGATATATCCTCTACAGTCTTTATTGAAATCATATCTTTAAGAGCGCGTTTTGCAAGGTCGAGGGTAAGCTCCTCATGCACGAGATCGTGGTAGGCGAATAGTTTATAGAGTGCAGATTCGAGCTCACGTATGTTCCAGGTGAAGTTTTCCGCAATGAAGTGAGTTACCTCTTCCGGCACCTCATATTTCTCTTCTTTGATTTTCTGTCTGAGAATCGACTCGCGCATTTCAAAGTTTGGTGGCTGGATGTCAGCCGTGAGACCCCATTCGAATCTGCTTCTCAATCTGTCTTCCAATTTTTTTAATTCTTTCGGGGGCCGATCGCTGGTGAATACCATCTGTTTTTTTGCGGCGTAAAGGGTATTGAAGGTGTGGAAGAGCTCCTCCATCGTTCCTTCTTTTCCCTGAATTGAGTGCACATCGTCAACCAGCAGAAGATCCGCTTTTCTGTACTTCATCCTGAAGCTATTCATTGTGCCCTTCTGGATTGAGGTGATGTAATCGTTCATGAATGATTCACCGGTAATGTAAAGAATCTTCAACTCTGCAAACTTGTCAATGATGGTTTGTCCGATGGCATGCAAAAGGTGGGTTTTCCCGAGCCCTACTCCTCCATATACAAAAAATGGATTCCAGTATTTACTAGGATTTTCTGCAATTTTTTTTGCTGCTGCTGCTGCAAGATCATTACTGTCACCGACAACGAATTTTCCGAAGGTATACTTGGGATTGAAATACGATTTTCTCGGATCTTCCTTACTTCGTTTTTCCTTTTCTTTCTTCTCACCCTCTTCTGAAAGATCACTGAGGTTTGAACGGACGGCTATATTGACTGCAAGATTTTTTCCAACGAGTTCATTTATCTTGTGCCCGATCAGTTCGGCGTAGCGCTCGATTACAATATCCTTTACCAGTTTTGAGGGGACTGCCAGATTGATGCTGTTGTCATCCGAAGAGAGGTAGTGTACTTGGCTGAACCACGTAGTGTATTCCTGGTAAGAAACTTCGAGGGAAATAACGTTGAGTAGTTCATTCCATACATTGGTTGTCATCGAAGGATGTCCGCCCGAATCTGTTTTTCAAATCAATATGGGATAAATATTTAATAACTTATCCACAGTTTTTACACAGGGTATATTTTATTGTACTTCAGCCTGTTGTCTTAGTCCCAATGGGTTTCCTACATATGATTATAAATTTGTATACTTGAGTATATAATTAAATAAATAGCAATATTTAGATTCCTAAATGCCTTATTAACCATTGTATGAAACCGAAAAGACGGTATAACTATTAGAAAAACAATAAATTACATCAAATTATGTCCGAAATGCATATTTTATCCACAGGTTATTCACATGTCTGTAACCGCTCTCTTTCTTCCATCGTGAAACAGACGATCGATATTGTAACCAATTCTCAAGGGATAATCAATGAAAAAATTTAAGGTGGATTTTGCTTGACTCAATTGATAAAGAATGTTTTCTTATACAGAAAAATATATATAAAAATCATACCACTAAAGATAGAGACAAATTGTATTATTTTGTCTAAGAACAAGTGAAGGATTTTATTTAAATGAAACGGACCTATCAGCCGAGCAATGTTAAAAGGAATAGAAGATTAGGTTTTCGTAAAAGAATGAGCAGCAAGAGTGGAAGGCACATATTAAAGAGAAGGCGGCAGAGGGGCAGAAAACGATTATCAATGGCAGATGAAGCATGATCCAGGCACATATCTTCTGGATCTGTTCTGGTCTATGAGCATAGTGCAGTCTCAGTGACTGTAGAATCGGTGATAAAGAGGGAGAAAATACACAGAAAGGAGAGGATAAGCAAGAGACAGGACTTTATAAGGTTACTGCAGCGTGGCAAGAGGTATTATTCTACACAGTATACCGTAGTTATTACACCCAACAATCTTGATTACGTTCGGTTTGGCCTGTCCATTGGAAGAAAGGTCGGAAATGCAGTGTTCAGAAATTACGAGAAAAGGGTGTGCAGAGAGTTTTTTCGGAAAGAAAGAGATTGGTTCATAAAGGGAAAAGACATTCTTATCATTATTAAGAAGCAGACGCAGGATTATCATACAAGTTATAATACTCTGAAAAGCTTGCTCCATAAAAGTCTTAGGTAAGTTCTCTTGCTCTATGCTCTTTGAACGATGAAGTTCACAAAAAGAAGCGCGCCTGGAACATCAGTTTTTAAAGAAGTGCTTATTTTTCTGGTCAAATTCTATCAGGGAACCATATCTCCTCTATTCCCTCCTTCGTGTATCTATTCTCCCACGTGTTCACAATACACCATAACAGCGCTTAAAAAGTATGGTGTATGCAGAGGCGGGGTTCTCGCTCTGATGAGGATCCTTCGCTGTACCCCCTTTCACAGGGGTGGCTTTGATCCTGTACCGTAAAAAACCCGCATTATTCTGCACAACTGAAGCACAAATCAATTGATTGGAAAGAACAATGGATAAGAATACGGTCATTGCGATTTTTGTTATTCTCGGCATCGTGCTCGCCTTTCAATTTTTATATGTTCGGCCTCGACTACAGGAGAAAGCCGCAGAGCACATCGAGGAAGCTACAGAGAGTACACAGGTACAGGTAGAGGAGGAGAAACCCGAGACAGTAACGGTAATCCCGGAAGAGCAGCTACCAATTCCTGAGGAGGAACCTCAGGAGGAGTTAGTTACCATTGAAACAAAAAATTATTCCGTGAAGATCACCACAGAGGGCGCATCAATCACGAGCCTCAAGCTGAAGAACTATCTGGATTCAAATGGGCAACCCGTTGATCTCGTGGAGTACAACGAGGATGATATACTCCCCTTCGAGGTGCATTTTGACAGGCTGAGAAACGTCCCCTTTGGAGACAGAACGCTCTATTTCGTGGAAAAAATGTCGGATACTTCCTATCTATTTTTCAGGGATTTTCTCGATGATAACGGTAAACCATTCCGTCTTTCGAAGCTCTATGTGTTTCAGAATGACGCATTCATATTCGACGTACAAATTAAAGTGAACTCGATTGATGGAAGTGAGGTTTTTATCAACAATGACAACGTGTCCTATACGCTCTCCTGGGGTCCAGCACTGGGACCGATGAGCGTTATCAGGAACCGATACAATATTACTACCCAGGGATACCATGAGAACGGAAAGTTCAGTAAGGTCATGCGAGGTGCAGGTGGCTGTTCGCTAAGGAGGGCGGAGGCGCGGTACATCGAAGTATCAAAAATCGTAGACTGGATAGGTGTCACAAACAGGTATTTCTTTATTGGTGTGGTACCTGATACAAAGACCTACATCTATTCTTTTGACCAGAGAACTCAGGGTAAATTCTTTTTTGGTATTTCCCATCCCTATTTCAAAGGCAGCCAGTTTGAGGATACCTTTCGGGTGTATGCGGGGCCGAAGGAGAGGAAACTTCTCAAAGCCTATGGGCGTGGCTTCGAATCGGTCATCAGCGGGAGGATTCTGAAACCGATCGTCATCTTCATGGAGGTTATGATCAAGTTTTTCTACAGTTTTACTCACAACTATGGTATTGCAATTATTCTCCTGACAATAATGATAAAGATTATACTCCACCCGCTCACCTTCAAAAGTTTTGAATCGATGAGAAGGATGAGCACGCTCCAGCCAAAGGTGAACGAGATACGGGAGAGGTATAAAAGCAATCCCCAGCAAATGAATAGGGAGGTACAGGCGCTGTATCGAAAAGAAAAAATAAACCCCATGGGTGGCTGCCTACCCCTGCTCCTTCAGCTTCCTATATTCTACGCTCTTTACACACTGCTTTCAGGGATGGTGGAGCTCAGGAACGAATCGTTTCTCTGGATCAAAGATCTTTCTCTGCCCGACACAGTTGCCACGATCAAAACTGCAATTCCACTTCTTGGGTATAGAATAGGGAATCAGGGTTTCACGGATATCAATGTACTTCCCTTCATAATGACGGCCACCACGCTCCTTCAGTCCAAACTGACCTCGGGTGGCCAGACTGCTCAGCAGGGAAAGATGATGACCTATCTGTTCCCGATCATGTTTTTCTTTATTTTCTGGAACATGCCGTCTGGCCTTGTGCTCTACTGGACAATACAGAATATTCTCACTATCGGCCAGCAGTATTTCATCGATTACCGTTTGAAGAAGAGAAAGGCATTAGCGGCGAAGGCGCCAGTGAAAACATTAGGGAAGCGAAAGAGAAGATAGTGTAGGAAATTGGAGGTATATGTATGGTTATAAGAGAATATGAAGGAAGGACGGAACGTGACGCTGTTAAGAAAGCTGCAGAGGATCTGGGCGTACAGAGCGATCAGTTAAAAATAGAAGTGATTACCGAAAAAGCAAAATTTTTCAGTTTCGGCAGCCCGGTTAAGATCAGGGTTTTTCTTGATGATCTCGAGCAGGCAGATTCACAAAAGGTGAGTACCTTTCTGGTGGGCCTGTTCAAAACCATCGGCGTGGACGTTTCCCTTGAGACCTATGAGGAAGTGAACAAACTCTATGTGGAGATCGTTTCGGATAGTGCAGGCCTCATCATCGGAAAGCGGGGCAAGACCCTGGAGGCACTTCAGCTAATCACAAACATCGTACTGAATAAAAACAGGGAAGACTGGAAAAAGGTTTTACTGGATATCGAAAACTACCGGGACAAGAGAGAATCAACCCTGCGAGAGCTCGCGATGAAGGTTGCGGATAAGGTGAAAAAAACAGGAAAAGCGCAGCTGCTCGAACCGATGAATCCCTTCGAGAGAAGAATCATTCACATGACTCTTCAGAATGATCCTTCTGTGAACACAAAGAGCGAGGGAACGGGAAGCCTGAAAAAGGTGAGGGTGTATCCCAAAAGACGGAAAAAGTAATCCTCTATCTATAGATGATCGTGTCCGGCTTAAATGCGGCCCAGGCGAACCAGAAGAAATCACCGTGTGGGATGGGGGTGAGTTTTACGCCCTCAAGAGACCCTTCGATTGCCAATCCGAAGATGTTCCATCTGCTCCCACTCTGTATGTCTTGTATATTATCCCCCTTCTTTACAAAGATCAATTTTTCTCCTTTTTGCTGGGGTGAGTACACGCCACTTGCGCCAACATCAGTCCCCTCTGAGATGGAGGACGAGCTCAGAGCGCTGCTCGTGCCCGGTGTGTAAAAGACGACGAGGTCAATTCCCTCAACGGAATCATTGATCACCTCCTTTTGGGAGAGCAGGCGAAAGGGATAGGCAACGTCGATGCTCTTTCCTTCTGCGGTTATAAGACTGACCGCCACCACCCGTTCCATAGGCTTCAATCTGTGATCTAGTTCTCCCTTGAAGAGGAAGGGATTTTGATCAATTGATTCGTACCCCGTGTAGGGATTTTCTCCGTATCTTCTTTGATATCCCGTCTCACGGGACAACACTTCTCCTTTGGGATACTGGTTACTGAAATCCCCGAAGCTCACGATGCTGCTGGGGATGATATCCAGCCTTTTTCCAGCCAGGTCTCCCACGATTGCCTCACCAGTGAGCTGCTGCCAGAGGCTCTCGGTTGAGCGGTCGTACATGACGAGGTCTGAGTTACGGAGGAGACCTGAGGTTCCAAACTCAAACTCCTTTCCTTCCAGTCGACGGTTGTACAGGATCGAAGCGTTACAGAGGGGGCAAAAAGTAACGAGGACAGGGATACCTCCAACCCTGTCGTTCACGATCTCGTGCCAGATGAGTATCTGAAGCGGATATGCCCGGGTATCATCCTCTATTTGGGTAAAGATAACCGGTTCATTGGGCGCAAGCCACGTTGATGCGACTTCCACAGATACAAACGTGGGATTATCGATTGACGGGATTCCGTCCCGTGGAGGCCCACCGTGCTGAAGTTCATTGAACTCAATCGTGCGTGTGCTCCAGTTGGTGTTCCAGCCTCTGGTGAGCAGGCGAAGCGGCTCCGGGAGTTCATCAGACCCCCCTTTTTGCTCTGTGACAGCTTCTTCTGAAATGCGTGGAGCTTCCCGCCTCTCAAGCTCTTCATCGGTCCTCCCTAAGCCGGCTAAGAGCAGGTGTGCTCCTGGAGGGGACAGGTCTGCTCCGAGCCTAAACAGGTCTGAACCATACAGTGAAACGCCTGCTTCAATTGTGAAAAATCCTGAGACAATAAAGAATGGGATCACAACCAATACAGGAGCTTGTAAGGTTGAACTGATCCATGACTTCCTTCTCTTTTTCATTGGATACTCCTCTCGAACCGGTGGTGGTTGTTCTTCTACTCACAGACCATAAGAGGCGGAAGAGAGGTTGTCAAGAAGGGGAAAGACCGGTATGCATTTTTCTTTCTCTTTTATACACCCATAGTGTATTTTATCATTGGTGATGTAATCCGTCGGAGAGTGAGTAGCATGGGGGAAGATTTTTTTGATATTATCGTGGTTGGTGCAGGGCATGCCGGCTGTGAAGCGGCACTCGCGAGCGCGCGGATGGGAGCAAAGACCCTTCTCCTCAGTATCAACCTCGACACTGTTGCCCAGATGTCCTGCAATCCTGCCATTGGCGGACTCGCAAAAGGACAGCTTGTCCGTGAGATCGATGCACTTGGCGGACAGATGGCAAAGGTGATCGACAGACACGGGATACAGTTTCGGATGCTCAACACAAACAAGGGACCGGCGGTACAGGCTCTCAGGGCGCAGGCGGATAAAAAGGGATACCAGTTTGAAATGAAACACGTGATAGAAAAAGAAGAACTCATTGAGCTGAAACAGGATGTCGCCGCCGAAATTCTCACCGACAATGGGAGGGTCATCGGGATAATAACCTTACGCGGGAATGTGTATTACTGCCATAAGGTCATTTTGACCACCGGGACCTTCCTGAGGGGCCTGATCCACATAGGGAGATACACCCAAAAGGCGGGCAGAATCGGAGAACTTTCTGCAGAACAGTTGAGCCTGAGCCTCATTTCGCTCGGTTTCCCCATGGGAAGGTTGAAGACCGGAACTCCGGCACGGGTCAACAGGAAGAGCATCAATTTCGATGGGCTCGCACGACAGGATGGGGATGAGCATCCTGTGCCCTTCTCCTATTCCACAGAAAAAATAGATAGTACATCTGTCCCATGTTATATCACTTACACCAATGAGAAAACCCACGAGATAATCCGCAATCACCTTTCAGATGCACCCCTCTTTTCCGGGCAGATAAAGGGAATCGGACCCCGGTACTGTCCCTCGATTGAAGACAAGGTAGTACGATTTGGGGACAGGGACCGTCACCAGATCTTTGTAGAGCCGGAAGGACTGGATACGGAGGAGATGTATCTAAACGGGATTTCTTCGAGCATGCCCGAGGAAACGCAGTATCAGTTTCTGCGGACAATCAGGGGGCTTGAGCAGGTGGAGATAATGAAGCCCGGTTACGCGGTGGAGTACGATTTCGTTCCTCCAGTCGAGCTGAAGCCGACCCTCGAGACAAAGCGGATTAGTGGTTTGTACTTTGCCGGCCAGATTAACGGTACGAGCGGGTATGAGGAAGCGGCAGCGCAGGGAATCATGGCCGGGATCAACGCGGTGCTTGATATTCGGAAAGAACCCCCACTTGTGCTTGACAGGTCTGAGGCATACATAGCGGTACTCATAGATGACCTCGTTACAAAGGGGACCAAGGAACCGTACAGGCTCTTTACCTCAAGTGCCGAATATCGCCTCAACCTCAGGCATGACAATGCGGATCTTCGTTTGGCGGATTACGGACGCAGAGTTGGGCTCCTGAATGACCGGGATTACGCGAGGGCCCGTGAGAGGAAGCAGCAGTTCGATGAACTCATGAGTCTTCTTGAGCGAAAGCGTAAGGGTGAAAAGAGTTATTTTACGCTGCTCAAACAGAAAGGATCTTCCCTAGAAAACCTTGTGGAAGTGGATGAAGAGATAGGTAAGTACGTCCCATCGGTCAGAAAGTGTGTAGAAATAGAAGTGAAGTACAGCGGATACATCGAGCGGCAGAACGAAAAAATTCGACAATTCAAGAAGATGGAGAGCTTGCATATCCCCGAGGATATAGATTATTCGTCGATCCAGTGCATATCCGTAGAGGCACGGGAGAAATTGAATAGAATACGCCCCATCTCACTGGGCCAGGCTTCGAGAATCGCAGGAGTGAAACCGTCTGATATGACAAACCTGCTGTATTACCTGAGAAAAATGGGTGAAACCTCGGGAAAGAGGGTCTGTTGATGCCGCTCGAAAAGGGGGAGAGAGAGCTTATTGCCGCCGGTCTGAAGACCCTTGGAATCTTACGAAGCGGAGCAGGTGGGCTTTCCGATAAAAAGCTCGATGAGTTTCATGATGAGAAGGTGGATCGCTTTTCACTCTTCCTTGAAGAGCTCCTCCTCTGGAACAGGAGGACGAACCTCATTGGGAAGGCGACTACCCGCGAGATCATAATCCGTCACGTGTTCGATTCCCTTTCCGTTTACCATTTATTGAAAGAGAAAAACGCGTCGATACTGGATGTAGGAGCGGGTGCTGGCTTTCCATCGGTACCGCTTGCAATCATTGATAGGGCGCTCAGGATCGCCGCGGTGGAGCGGAGGCATAAACGAGCTGCCTTTCTCCAAAATATCGCGGTGCTCCTCAATCTCGATCACCTCGAGGTGATCGAAGCAGACGTGAGAGACATCAGTGGCAGGTTTGACGTTGTGCTCGCGCGGGGGGTAGGAGAGCTGGCGGTGCTCTATGAGCTGACCAGAAAAACAGTGAAGGAGCACGCGATGATCATTGCGTTCAAAGGAAGAATAACGGAGATCGAAAAGGAAGTATCCAGGCTCAAGGAAAAAACGGCAGGTGGGAAAAGTCTGAATCTCTCCATCCAGCGGGTGAGAGTCCCGTTTTTAGATGAGGAGGAGAGGAACATCGTGATCATCGAGACAAAGTAGAATCCGCTGCCAAATTATATCCGCCGGATTAATTCCACCGGCTACAGTCTCTCTATATCAAAAAGGAACTCCCAGCACCCATCCAGATTGTCACCCTCAGCACAGTTTTTCCTCAGGCACCGTAAAAAGCGAAGGGTACACGCAGAGGATAAGGACGCAAGTGGTCTTTCGCTGTCTCACCTTTTGTCATATCGTATGTGAAGAATATTGACAAGAAATTGATAATGTAATACCCTTAAGATATCATAGATCTGCTCCTGAAAGAAGGTCCCGATGAAAGCCCTCAAAGACATTCAGAAGAAATCATACCTTTCCCTTGAAGATTTGGTAAAGCTTGAAGACTTCATCCACGGTACGGGGTACATGACACCCGAGAAGGTGCGCAGGGAGGTGGAGTGGTTCACAGTGGAGCTGGGAATCGATGAGTACTATTTTAAGACCACCAGCATCGATGAAATTGCAAAGCACCTGATCGCTTTGAGCGCATCAGAGCTCATCTCGGAGTATGGCGGAGAGGGGGTGGGGATACAACTTATCAATGAGCGGGAAGATCTTTCCGTGTACATCGTCGAGGCGGATACGCTGGCAACTGACGAAATTGAAAAGCGAATCGAAAAGAAGTATCCCATGTACCGGCTTGAGAGTTACAGGACCAAGAAAAAGACACACAACCACTTCCTGCGCTTCTACATCGTCTCGAAACCGGTTTACAACAAAAGGCCAGCAAAGGGAGAGCGGCTCACCTTTGAGGATACTGTCAACAGGGCGTTTCTCCAGCGGTCTGCACCCGAAACCATAGACAGGTACAGGGCTGCCTGGGAATCCATGAATAACAGGGAGTCTCCCTACATCTCCATTACAGATAAGCCTGAAACCAGGGAAACAAGGGTGATGCTGGGCATTCATGGGGAGGCGGAGCGTCAGTTTCTTTCGAACTTTACGCATCTCATTAATAACTATGCCATTTTCTCGAACAGGAAATACAGGGAGACATTTGTCGATCAGAAACGGGTGTACACCTTTTATTTCAATAAGATCGACCTTGAGACCATTGAAGAGTTTTCCCGCGATCTCAATGCTGTGGTGATGCTGCTTGAAAACCCCATTACGAGGCTATTTATCGATGAACTGTTCACTCCTGAGAAAACCATGTATGCAATCTCTGCGGCAGCATTTACCCACCAATTTTTAACCGTTCTCACCGAAGAATACATGGCGCTGAATAGGGCGCTCAAGGATCAGCCAGAGGCAAAGGGTCTGCTCGAAACCATAAAGACGCGGCTCATAAAGGACACCTTTTCCGAATCGAGAATAGCCCAGGCGGTGATCGCGCATCATGACATCGTTTCTCTGATCCACAGCCACTTTGTGAACCGGCTCCATCCGAAGCGTGTGAAAAGAAATCCCCAGGAGATCGAGAAAGAGATCCTCGGCAGGATCGAAACCGATGTTCCTTCAGATAAGGATAAAACCATTCTCAGGTTTTTCATAACCTTCAACAACAGTATTTTGAAGACCAACTTCTTCATGCGGGACAAGACTTGTATGTCATACGCGCTCAAGCCCGTGTTTTTAAACTCTTACGACTTTCCTGAGGCGCCCTTTGCCCTCTACTTCTTCGTGGGGAGGGAGTTCATCGGCTTCCATCTGCGTTTCCGGGACATTGCGAGGGGCGGAATACGGATCATCAGATCAGGGAACCTCACGTGGTACGAGCATAATCTGGACACTCTCTTCATGGAAAACTACAATCTGGCCCACACTCAGCAGAGAAAGAACAAGGATATACCCGAAGGTGGGGCCAAAGGGACCATTCTGTTGGGGCTGAAAAACCAGGGTGAGTGGGAACGGGCGTTCAAGAGCTACATAGACGGTCTTGTGGACCTCATCATGCCGAATGAAGAAGTACTTGATCTATGCTGCAGGGACGAGATTCTGTTCCTCGGTCCAGATGAAGGAACAGCCGAGTTGATGAATTGGGCAGCGCTCTATGCGAAGCGGCGTAATTACCCTTTCTGGAAAGCCTTTACCACCGGGAAGGAACCTGAAATCGGCGGTATTCCACACAACACCTTCGGAATGACGACCGTCGGGATTCACGAGTATGTGTGTGCGGTTTTAGAAAAACTGGGCATGAAGGAGGAGGAGATCATCAAGATCCAGACCGGTGGTCCGGACGGAGACCTCGGGGGAAATGAGATTCTCATTTCAAAGGACAGGACCATCGCCATGGTAGATGTGAGCGGTGTGCTCTTCGATCCAAAGGGCATCAACAGGGAGGAGCTTGTACGGCTTGTGAAGCAGAGAAAACCTGTGGAGCATTTCAACAGGAAATACCTCTCGCCGCAGGGGTTTTTCGTTTCCATCAACGACAAAGAGGTGACCCTCCCCGATGGAACGGTCATTCACAATGGAGAGGAGTTCAGGAACAAGTTTCATTTCAATCCCCTTGCAAAAGCAGACCTCTTCGTTCCTTGTGGGGGAAGACCCGCGGCGATTAATATCAACAACTGGCAGAACCTCCTCGATGGGCAGGGGATGCCGAAGTTCCGGGTCATCATCGAGGGCGCAAACCTGTTCATCACGGAAGAGGCACGGCTCAGGCTAGAGGAACACGGTGTTATCATTATAAAAGATGCCTCCACGAACAAAGGTGGAGTGAACTCCTCTTCCCTCGAGGTCTACGCATCGCTTGCCCTGAGTGATGAAGAGTTTGAGCAGCACATGAGAGTGAAAGAGGGAAAGATCCCGGACTTTCGAAAGGAATACATCGAGGAAATCATTGACACGATAAAAAGGAACGCGCGCCTCGAGTTCAACCTCCTGTGGGAGGAGCACACAAAAAAGGGTATCCCCTTCACCACACTCACCAACCTGATAAGCGAGAAGATAAACAGGATCACCGATGAGGTACACAACTCAGACCTGCATAAGGACCCGGTTGTCAGTGAGAAAATCATCACCGAGTATTCCCCGCAATCGCTGCTCAGGCTCGTCGGACTTAAGAATATCCTGAAAAGGGTGCCAGAGAATTATATTGCCGCGATCATCTCAACCAAGATTGCGACCAGCTTCGTGTATACCCACGGCCTGGATGCGAACGAGATTGACTTTTTCAATTACGTCAAGTCTCTCTCCACCTTATGAGAGCAGTGCGCAGTGAAAGGATTGTGAAACACCTCCATATTTTTTACAGACGCGCGTTTCTTAAGGGTTTTCAATCTCTACATCGCACATAGATTTGGCTCCGCTCTACCGGTTTGCTCCTTTTCTTAAGGTGCATATCCGCGGGACTGCGGAGGGAATGTGCCGGTATGTATTTCGGAGGTTTCAAGTGTTCCAGATATCAGGAAAAATAGATAAAACATCTAAAAAGAAAAAATGCCATATCGAACGAATGGCTCTCCTGCGCGCAGGAAAGGAGGTAGTAATATTTCCTTCTGTTTTCCTTGTTGCCTTCGGTGTGGGAGTGACCATGCTGGGTATGGTATTTCACTTGAGAGAAGCACTTGGGGCGACCCCGAGTCAGGTAGGTTCGCTTTCAGCAGTCTGGGCTCTTTCCTATATTCTTGGCTGCATCTTCATGCGTCCGGTTTTTCAAAGGGCAGTCCCGCGATCGCTTATGCTCATTTCTACCTTATTCATGTTCCTCTTCCTCTTGTGTATCCTCTTTGTAAAAGCTCTCTTGATCGCCTATGTGCTGTATTCGATGTATGGATTCGTCGAGTCTCTGTTCTGGCCATCTACGATGGGGTGGCTTTCAAGAGGTGTCGAAGGGTCTTCACTCAGTAAAAAGATGTCCATATATAACTTCTCCTGGAGCATGGGAATGATTATCGGCCCGCTGGTTGCCGGGCTCCTGAGCTCAATAGGAACGGTGTTTCCCCTCACCATGGGATGCGGAACGTACCTCCTCACGAGTATTTTGATTCTCGTCGCAGGGATTACTTTTCCCAGGATCAGGGAGGAGGCAATTGCCGAGGGGATCGAAACAGAGGAAGAGAATCGTAAAGACAGGAGCACCTTTTTACGCTACCCCTCCTGGGTTGGTCTTTTCACCACATACGTGGTGATAGGGATGCTGCTGAGTATTTTTCCGCTCTACGGGGGATCGGATTTTTGCTTCAGGTCAGAGCGTTATGCGCCACGGTGGGGTTTGTCCTCCTTGGAAGAACGGACGTTTGGCACTTCAAGCCTCATCAGATTTTATTCGGTCAGGCGATCTTGGCGGGTACAGTGTTCTGTATGCGTTCTGCGCTCTCACCTCTTGTAAATGGGATTCTCATCGCTTTAATTGGATTCTGCATGGCCTTGAGCTACTTCAACAGTATCTTTCACAGCGTATCAGGAAGCTTTCAGCGGACGGGAAGAATGGCGATACATGAGGCGATTCTCTCAGCAGGCCTTATAATTGGTTCATCTGGGGGAGGTTTCGTTTATCAGAGATTTAATATGCAGAGGGTGTATACCCTCTGCGCATTCGCTGTTTTCTTCGGGCTATTGATTCAGGGAGCGCTCGTGATTTTTTACACAACTCACAGAAAATCTTGAAGTCTTTTGAGCGGATTGCAGCCGTATTGAATATTACGGAACAAGGATAATATGGACGTCGCAGACGTTCGTGTTTGTCGGACCAGTTATCAGTAACGCATCTAGGGCGCTGAAAAAGGTGTAGGAGTCGTTTTCCTTCAGGGCTGCTTCTACATTGAGCCCTTTTTCGGTGCACTCCTTCATGATGTCTAGGGAGACGAACGCACCGGCAGCATCGGTCGGGCCGTCGTTCCCGTCTGTTGATGCGGAGAGAAAGTAGACCCCCTGAGCCTGTTCTTTCTCTTTTTCCATCTGGGAGAGAAAGGAGAGGGCGATCTCCTGGTTTCGTCCTCCTTTACCTTTCCCCCTGAGTGTAACGGTCGTTTCTCCTCCTGCGATTACGCAGGCGGGCTTTTCAAGGAGAAGGCTGTGTATTTTTACGTCCATTGCGATTGCGTAAAAGACCTTGGCAACCTCCCGTGCCTCTCCGGTGATCTGTGAAGATATGATCGTAGTATGGTAACCGAGCGCTTTCGATTTTTTCGAAGCGGCCAGGAGAGCTGTGTAGTTAGTTCCAATGAGAATGTTCGTCACCTTCGAAAAAGCTGGATCGTACTGTTTCGGTGTTTCTTCGATATCGCCCCGGGCACCTGCTTCCAGGACTCGTATGACCGGCTCAGGAACCGCGTTCTGGATTTCATATCTGTTAAGGATTTTCAACGCCTCACTGAAGGTGGACGCATCGTGGGTCGTTAACCCCGATGCGATGGTATCGAGCCTGTCCCCGACTACGTCGGACAGAATAAGGCTGATCGTTCTCGCAGGGAAGAGGAGCCTGGCGAGCCTTCCCCCTTTAATCCTCGACAGATGTTTTCGAATGCAGTTAATCTCATCGATCGTTGCACCGCAAGAAAGCAGCGTGCTTGTGGTCTTCTGGATGTCCTCAAGATCAAGGTCAATCCGCACCCTTCCTTGCTGGTAGTTTGCTGGTGAGGTGAGGAGAGCAGACCCGCCGCCTGAAATAAGGAGAATGCAGAGGGTTTTCTCGTCTCCCCGGACAGCCATTTTTTCCATCC
>SMTZ1_10009062_pt1 | contig 25999 bp, 24 predicted proteins | sample DeeMarSWOR136_30_FD_25667 | JGI IMG/M metagenome (IMG submission 25667)
AGGCATCAACCTCGGTAACTTCGCCGATGGCGCCGTCCCAAATCCACTCGCAAATCAGACGCCCGCCTTCGTCCGAATGTCCCTGAATCCCCATCTGGGTGGCGACGCCGGCTTCCTTTGCTGCTTTGGCCAACATGCGGGATTCATAGACATCGTGCGTCAGGGGCTTCTGGCAATAGACGTGCTTTTCCCGGCGCATCGCCTCCATACTGATCACCGCATGTGTGTGATCCGGCGTCGCAATCACCACAGCATCGATGTCTTTCTGCTTATCCAACATTCTGCGATAGTCGGTATAGACCTTGGCCTTGGGATACCGCTTGAACGTCCCGGCGGCGTACGCGTGGTCAACGTCACACAGGGCGACGATGTTCTCCGTCTCGAGCTGTCGCAGGTTGCTCTTGCCCATCCCGCCGACACCAATCCCGGCGATATTGAGCTTCTCGCCGGGCGCGCCGCCTGCCGCACCCGCCAGCACATGCCGAGGTACAACCGTGGCGGCGGCGGTTACCGCTGTCGTCCCAAGAAAACGCCGTCGATTGATCTGGTCCTCTGCCATCGTAACTTCTCCTAATCATCGTCTCACCGAGAAAGAACGTCGTGACGCCCCGATACGTGCGGCGTCTGCCTTTTCGCGGCAGAACCGGGCGTCCTTCGCTTAGTATATCAGCCGAAGTTCGTCAGTTAGAACGCTTTTTGGCGATTTTCAAGAAAGAATTGAACCGCCAGCCCGATATTGTCTGGTTGCAGCCAAGAAATTGCACAAAATCAGTCGCATCCGTCGAACAGATTTGTTATCTTTATCACGGAACAATCTTAGATTTCGAATTTAGGCTTTGATATTTGATTCTCCTGGTTTAAAAAGGACCACGTATGGCGCGGAAGAGTTTGCTTTGCATGGCATTTGTGCTGCCAACCGTATTCCTATTGCCCGGCCCGCGTTGCGCCGTCGCCGCACAGATCGAGCCACCCGAAGCCGTGATCGGGCATGAGGTCGGAGCCGACTACAAGCTGGCGCGTTACGAGCAGATCCGAGAATACTTCGAATACGTTGCCAGGCATTCGACCCGGGTCAGCGTGCGCCACATCGGACGGACGACGGAAGACCAGGACATGATTGTCGCGGACATCACGGATGATGCTGCACCGGAACGGATCCAGATAGCCACGGCACACCAGAAGCAGATTGCCGATCCGCGATTGATCACAGACGCCGAGCAAGAACGCGAACTCGTTGCGCACGCCAAAGTCGTGGTCCTGGTGAACTGTAATCTGCACTCCACGGAGATCGCCTCGAGCCAGATGGCGATGGAATTGCTCTACGATCTGGCCACCGGGACCACGCCGGAAATCCGTGAGATCCTCAACCGGGTCATCGTCGTCCTGATCCCCAGCGCCAATCCCGATGGCCTCAACAAGGTCGTTGACTGGTACGAGCGCTCGCTGGGCAAGCCCTGGGAGGGTAGCGGGATGCCGTGGCTTTATCAGAAATACGCCGGCCATGACAACAACAGGGACTGGTTCATGCTCAATCTCAAGGAGACCCGGCTCGTCACCCAGGTTATCTACAAGAAATGGCTGCCCAACATCGTCTATGACATTCACCAGATGGGCAATTCGGGCGCGCGATTTTTCGTGCCTCCGTTCTTCGATCCCAAGAATCCCAACGTCCATCCCTTGAACGATCATATGTTGATGATCATCGGGGGACACATGGCGTCGGCCCTGTCGCGGGCGGGCAAGAAAGGCGTCGTCAACAGCTCGATGTACGACAACTGGTGGCATGGAGGTTTTCGCACGGCGGCCTACCGGCACAATATTACGGGCATACTGACCGAAGCCGCGAGCGTCTTGATTGCGTCCCCTGTCTTCCAACGCAAGAGCGAGCTGCGCGGGGAAAATCGGGGGATGCCCGAATACGCCATCGCCACGAATTTTCCTGAGCCGTGGCCGGGTGGGTGGTGGCGGCTGCGTGACATTGTGGATTATGAAAAGATCGCCTGTCTGAGCCTCTTTACGTTAGCAGCGCGGTATCACGATTTGATTAAGAGCAATACCATCAAGCAGGCGCGGGACGCCATCGAACGCGGCAAGACCGAGCCTCCGTTTGCCTGGCTGGTTCCTCCGGATCAGTCGGATCCTCGAACGGTCGTGGAGATGCTGTCCGTTCTGTACGCCACGGGCGTCGAAGTGCATCAGGCCGAGGATGAATTTGACGCCGACGGCGTGCCGTACCCGGCGGGCACGTACGTTCTTTATTGCTCGCAGCCGTACCGCGCTCATTTGAACGATATGATGGAAAGGCAGGTTTACCCGGATCGATCCTCCTATCCCGGAGGACCGCCTGAAGCGCCGTATGACATAGCCGGCTGGACGTTGCCTTTGCAGATGGGGGTGCGCCGTGTCAGCGTCGATGAGCCGTTTGAGGCTCGGGCGACGAAGCTGGAGGGCGTGACGTTACCCCGGGGGAAAGTGACCGAATCGCCGGATTTGACGCGCGGCTACGTTGTACGGGCCGGTGCCAATGACAACTATCGGTTAGCCAACCGTCTGTTCAAGGAGGGTATTCGCTTTTACGTCGTCCCGTTCGGGGCGCAATGGGACGCCGTGGCGGGTATGGACGTGCCGTCCGGCTCTCTCTTCATTCCCCATACCGAGAAGATCTCCGACGTGTTGCCAAAACTCATCGAAGGGATTTCTACGGTTGTGATGGGCATTTCCAAACCGTATTCGCAAGTCGAAGCGGCGCTTCGGAGCATATCGCCACCGCGCGTGGGGCTTTATCAGCCATGGACGGCCAGCATAGATGAAGGATGGACCCGGTTGGTATTGGATAATTTTGAGTTCGACTATACGTCCGCGCACAACGCTGAGATCCGGGCAGGCCGTCTCCGGGATCGGTACGACTGCCTGGTTCTGCCCTCTATCGGCTTCGGCTCAATCATTGAGGGGCGCGCCGCGGACACAACCGAGCCCCAATACGTCAGCGGGATCGGCTCGGAAGGGATTGTCGCGCTCCAGAATTTCGTACGGAACGGAGGAACACTGGTTTGCATAGACAGCTCCTGTAATCTGCCTATCGAGCATTTTAACATCCCGGTTCGCAACCTTGTTCGCGGGAAGTCGCGGCGAGAGTTCTATTGCCCCGGCTCCATTCTGCGCATCTGGGTCGATCCGAAGCATCCGGTCGGTTACGGCTCCCCCGAATGGGTGTCCGGATATTTTGCGAGGTCCCAGGCGTTTGAACTCATCACGGACTCCGACAACAACAAGGACGGCAAAGATGCGCGACGTCCCGAGCTGCGTTTTCCGGCTCGTGTTGTGGCGCGGTACTCTGATACCGTTTTGCTGGAGAGCGGATGGATCAGGGGAAAGGACCTGATTGCCGATAAGCCGGCCATCGTCGAAGTGCAATACGGCGAAGGGAAAATCATTCTATTAGGATTCAGAGTCCAGCATCGCGGGCAGCCGCATGGAACGTTCCGCCTGCTCTTCAATGCGATCCTTAGCAGCACAACGGCCAAAACTGCTGGCGGCTGACGGCGAAAGAGAAAGAACAGACGTACGTTCTCAGTGTGTGCTACCCGTCGGTATTCGGAAAGCAGCAACACGGGGCATCCATGCTCTGCTCATTTTGATGGCCCTGCGTTTTCAAAGTGCCCTGCGGCCATCAGCCTTCTATCTTCGTGCCAATGTCTGCGGCGAAGGAAGAGCGAGCGGCGGCGGTGCCACAGGATTCTTGCCGCCCTGTTCAGACTGCAGTGCTGAATTCTCCGTCGGAGGTCCGACCAATGAGATCCGCAACAATTGCAGACATCAAGCGCCTTGTCATACCACCAAAGCTGGAAACCACCGAAGGACCGGTATTGATCGTCCTTTACTGCGAAAACGTTGCCGCTGTACAGTAATTGCTTTATGTGGGTTCTGTCTTCAACATTGATCTTCTTCATCTCAGAATCCTCCGTGAAGAAAGTCCCAAATCTGTAGCTCATTCTTCAGCCCTCGCTTACGTAAGGCACTTCTCCGAAGAAAGGTAACACATTCTTTCGGAGCTCTTTGGCGACACGCCCGGATTCTTCCCCAGTCCCCTGGTCTCTTGACTTGTTCTGTGTCGATCTTCGGTTTGCCCATCCTCCATCCTAAACATCTGTGTGGACGCTGCGGGATGGTTCGACAGACCTTTGCCGGTTGATAGAGATGAGAGAAATTTTCATTCTTTGAAAATTTTCATGCAAAAAATTTAGCGTGGGGACGTTCTTTGTTATCGGGGTTAAGCCGGGAAGCCGCTTGCGTGTAAGAGAAGATGGCGAAGGTGTTAAACTGGAGTTTTGGGCTGTGAAAAGAGAGCGAGAGACCCTTCAGACATTCACATTCTTACCTGCATTCAACCGGGTGCCGCCGCCCGCTCGGGTGACACCAAGAAAAGTTCAAGGCAAGGGAGATGGTCTGCCGATTCACCTTTGTAGACCAAAACCAGAAGAGCAAGGAGATGTGAAGGATGTATGACGAGCCCCTGTGAGGCAGAAGGCGAGTATTTCAAACATTACACTAAACAATGGAATCAAAGGAATACACTCGTTCTTGCCTGCACAGGGGCTTTTTTTGAATTTGGCCTCTGTTACCATCACGCGATCTATACAGCACGCTTTTGCCGCCCTTCTCTAACGGGGACGAATCCGCAGCACGCAAAGTTCCTGCGGCGGCAGCGTAAAAGAAACTCGTGTCCTGCGCCCTTTCGCAGCGAAGTCATAACCTGTAAGCGACTTTGACCTGCCGTCCTTCCTTGTCGTGAGTGCAAGTCTGTATTCGCCCGGGCCGAGTAAGTAGAGCTCGGCGGACACGGCGCGCTCTCGCCGGCCAAAGTGGAACAGCTCCGCCGTGAAGCGGTTATCGGCCGACTCGGTGACCAGAGCGGCGATATTGCGAGGCGGGGTCATCCAGCGAACGGCATTGAGCGGGAAATAGCCTGCCTCACCCGGATCGCCTGTGACCGTGGAGTAGAGCAGTGACGGGTCCGGCGCGGGAATCGTTCCCAATGCCTGGCCGAGGATACCGTTATCTCCAAACAAAGCCGGGAACCGCAGAACGCGGTCGGTATAACGTACCTCGCTGGTATACCCCTCGAAATTGATCCGCAGGGCTTCGGCATTTCGCCGCAAGGCCGAGGCATTTCGCCGCAAGGCCGATACAAGGGAACTGCGATCACCGCGCAGCCCGAAACGCATGTACGGTGACGTTTCCTTAGCAAGAAACTCATCGAACTGTGTGTTACCTGTCAGAAACCTGTATTTAGCAATGACGCTCGTGAGCCCGCCCAGCCTCGATGCGCACCAGGATTCCGTACCGGCGGCCGGAGCTTTCTCAGGAGGTGCGTTGAGGTATCTCAGGCGGATCTCAGCCATCGAGCGGATGGGCTCTAAGTATTTCGCCCGGCCGGTCATGTAATGGGTCAGCAGCAAGGTGTGGGTCATCAGGCTCATCGCGCTGGGATAGAGATACAGGGTGTATTCCCCGTGGTTCCTGGGGTCCCACCAGTCGGGTCCCAGACCGCCGACGCGCCCATCGGGCCAGTGGATGGCCGTCGGGATAATACCGGCGGGCTTGCCGCGTTCGGCTCGCGAGGCGGCGTCCACCCAGGTATCCATCCAGGTGGCGAAGAGCCGTCTCAACCGCTCATCCCCTGTCCGCTGCCAGTAAAGCAATGTCGGCTGAACGGCGCGCGGATGATACACCGTATCGCAAGCTCGCGCCGGACGCGCGTCGATCCTGTCCGCGGTGAAGTAGGTGCTCTTGAACTGCAGGAATCCCCTTTCGTTTCGACCGGTCCAGAGCGATTCCATATATTCCGCCAGCCGAAGGGCGTGTTGACGCCAGAGGTCGTTTTCCGGATCGAGATGCATCATGGGAGTGATGGCGTCGGAGGAATCCTCGGCCGTATGCTCGACGTCCGACATGTTGGTCGTGTAACCTTGGCTCATGTGCGGCTGATCCAGTAGCGCCTTGGAAAAACGTGCCTGGGCCTGGCTGATCTTCGGGCTGTCGAAGCCGATCAGGATCGGCACCCACCATCGCCACATCTCACAATCATCGCCCCACCCGCCGCCGTACTGGCCATCGTCCCGCATCCGGTTGTCGATCCACCACTCGATGATATCGGTCAAACGTTCAAGTCCCTCTCGCTGATATATGGCCCATTGGGGCGCACCTGCCGCCGCCTTATAGTGCTTGTCCGGCCCGGTGGGATGACCGAGATACATCCTGGCGATCCTGTTCTTGGGAAAAGCCTCGGCGTACTTCTCAAAAAATCCCCGCGCTACAGCGAAGAACTCACGCCGCCTCTCCGGAATGCTCCAGACGCTGCCGGACTCCATCGCATACCAAATCACCATTCTACCGCGATACAGCCACGTCAACGGATACAGCGCAGAACTATCGAGAATCTCAAAATCATAGTCCTTATTGCGTCTTATTCCTCGGCCGAAATAATCCAGCCGTTTGTCGTGCAGCCAGCGATCAATTTGAGCGACAAGCGTGGCGAGGTCCTCCTTTAGGGAGGGTTCCAGCCCCGGACGATTCTGGACTGCTTTCAAATAGTGCATACGCAACGGATCGCTATCGGTGTTGCCGGCCTTTTGGATAAGCGCTTGAATTGATTCTTCTTCAGTGGCTTCGTCTCGATGAGATGGGTAGGATGGACCGGATACGGCCTTGACAATTATTCCGGCCGCTGCAAGTGATGATCCTCGAGTGAAATCCCGTCGTGATAGTCCAACCTTTTTCATCGGTCGTTTCCTGCCTGAGATCGTTTTCATCGTTTCTACATTTTCTACACACTTGTCCGCCGAAAAGCAACTGCGAATCCTCGTACTGTGTCTCTCCTGCAGTGACAAACCCTAGGGTGTCACCCCGAGCGGAGTCGAGGCGTCTGGCTGGGGACTGTATAAAGGCTTTGCTCGCAACCAGATTTCTCCGCTCGTTTCACTCGGTCGAAATGACGCTATTTAGAGGTGCCTTTAACGTGTTTAGAGGATGACTACTTCTCGCGTGCCTTCGGAATCTTGAATAAGGAGTTTTCCCCCATTCTTCTTTTGTTTCCAAATGAAATCGTAGACAGCAAGGGATCGACTTATTACTTCTGTGAGGCTATGGGCACCGCTCTCGTCTCGCAATTGTTCCATTCTCGTGCGTACGTTTGCGGCCAATTCCAGGTTGAGTCTTTTGACTTTCGTTTTCTTGGGTATCCTTGGCATGTTTCGCCTTTGTAGTCCGAAGCATTTCCAGCACTACTATAAGGAAGATTGTAGCAATAGTAACAAGACTACCGATGAGTGCCAAGCTATCAAGACCATCGTTTCTATTTCTGATGAACTCCCTTGCGATTCCAAAGAGCGCCGCGATTGCGGCTACGGCCACCACTTCCCCGCCGCTTCTATCCTTCAGAAATGCAAGGATAGGTTGCATCCAGCCCTTTGCTACATTTTCTACGCCTTTTTCATAGAGTTCGTAACGGGGGCGTAACTCCTTACAGCTATGAGACGTGTGCCGCCGGGGCTCGAGGCCATTGTTCGTTTGTCCTTCAGATGTTCCGTCCATGCCGTTCGGCTACCCCATCAGGGAGCCGACGGCATGAACGCACAATGAGATACACGACCATGTCGTGACTCCCTGATTGTGCGTTCCTGCGTTCGACAATCGTGTGCTCCATCTGCCGCGCCCTAGCCGCTACTTGTCTTACACAAGAACGTTTTGTTTCTTTTGGGGCGAGGAACCTACTACGCTTCGGTTCAATTCTACTCACCCATAGCTGCCTCTACATAGGGAAGGCAGCCAGGTAGTTGCTCCGTATGCATTTTATACACAATAAATACATAGACCAAGAACAAAGACAGGTTTTTTGCGTGTTTTTCCAATTTCGCTTTATACTTTCTTTCGCCTGTGGAACCTAAGTATTTGGAAGGGAAATACTTACAACTCACGTATGGTCCGTTCACTTTTTTCACATTTTCTCGATTTTTCCGGGCTTCTCGCTCTGGAGCAGTGCTTTCAATGACACATTTGTATGTCAATCTACAATCTGAGATGGCGCCATCTGTTCTTCACAAAGTCTCTACGGGCTATTGCGCGTTCATAGGGTGGTGCTCTCTCACCGATGTAATGTTGGATTGCTGCTCTTATACCGGGTTGTCACCCCGAGCGCAGTCGAGGGGTCTGGCTGGAGACTCTGTAAAGGTTATGTTCGCAGCCAGATTTCTCCGCTCACTGCGCTCGGTCGAAATGACATTATCTGATGGAAGAATCCTGCCGAACGCTGTCATTGCGAAGGAGTCCCGATGTCTTTGATCGGGACGACTGCGGCAATCTCACATGCGACGATGGGAACTTGTATTCGTCGCACGAGAGACTGCCGCGGCCCTTTGGGCCTCGCAGTGACATTTGGGAGAGCCGCTCTGTGAAAGGAACAGACTATTGACGGCAGAGGCTGTGGCCGTCAGAATGCAACGCTACAAGATGGCTTCTGGGCTGCTCTATGAAGATTTATGTGAAACTGATTTTGACGGCATTGTTTTGGGGAGGCACGTTCGTTGCCGGCAAGATGGTCGCTCAGAACGTCGGACCTTTTTCGATTGGATTCCTCCGGTTCGCTATCGCCTCAACACTTCTGCTGTTGCTGACCCGGAAAATAGAAGGCAAGCTTCCTCGACTCAAGACGTCTCAAATCATTCATGTCATTCTCCTTGGAATGATCGGCATCGCCGCGTACAACGTCATGTTCTACAAAGGACTCAAGATTATTGAAGCCTCCCGGGCGGCCCTCATAATTGCTACATGTCCTATCTTCATCACGATCTGCTCGGCGCTCTTCCTGAAAGGGAAGGTCACGGCGATACAGGGCCTGGGAATTGTCATCTCGGTCTGTGGAGCGATCATCGTTATCTCCAAGGGCAACATCAACCAAGTATTTGAGCGAGGTCTGGGCCGGGGGGAACTCTACATCTTCTGCTGTGTCTTGAGCTGGACGACGTACTCCCTGATAGGCAAAACCGTGATGAAGAACCTGTCTCCGCTGGCCTCGGTATCGTATTCGGCAGCCGTCGGAGCCATCGGCCTGTTCCTTCCCGCTTGTTTTGAAGGATTGATTCAAAACCTCCCCCATCAATCTGTGACGGACTGGGTGTGTATCTCATATCTGGGCCTCTTTGGAACGGTTATCGGATTCGTCTGGTATTATCAGGGCGTGGAAAATCTCGGTCCGACAAAAGCCGGGCTGTTCATCAATTTCGTTCCCATGTTTGCGATCTTGTCTGCATTCCTGATCCTCCGCGAGCCTATCACTCTATCGCTTGCCGTGGGCGGCGTGCTGGTCATCTCCGGCGTTTATTTGACAAACAGACGCCAACGCGGGTCCACACGGGCAAAAAATATGAAATAATTTGAAGAAAAAGGGGGGTTCGGGTGTATATTATTCCAGCAAACAAGTGAAGAACATACGTTGGGACCGAAAAGAACTGCTTTGGGAGCCTAAGAGAGTGACGGGCGTGTGTCAGGACGAAATCATAACGATGCAACGATGTCGGCGGGGCTCACCGGAGGCGTTTGAATCTCTTGTCAACAGGTATATGAAAGACGCCTATTTTATTGCGTTAGGTTTTGTGGGCAATCGCGAAGATGCCATGGATCTCTCACAGGAGGCCTTTGTTCGAGCCTACCGGAACATCAAGCACATCAAGCCCGGCCGAAGATTCTTCCCCTGGTTTTATCAAATCCTGAAGAACCTTTGTATCAGCCATCTGAGGAAACGACGGTATCGCCGGGCCAGCTCTCTCGATGGGGAGGATTGTCCGGAAGTCGCCGCCACCACCGATTGCTTTTCACCGGAGGCGGTGGCCGCGAGAAACGAGACAAAGGACAAAGTCTGGCAAGCCATCAGCAAGCTGGATGCGAAACACCGTGAAGTGATTATCCTGCGGCACTTCCAGAATATGTCGTACGACCAGATTGCCGAGGCTCTCTTCTGCAACAAGGGAACGGTGACGAGCAGGTTATACTACGCCCGCAAGAGACTCCAAGAATTGTTAGGCACGGAAAGTGGAGGCAGTACTCATGACATGCCATGATTTCAAAGACCTGATGATGGGTTACCTGGACAACGAGCTGAGCGACGAGTCGAGGCGCCGGTTCGAAGAGCACGTGGCCGGGTGCCCTGAATGTGCCCAGGAGCTCAAGGAATTCAAAAGACTCAAGACGATAACCGACGAGGTGACTCTGGTCGAGCCTGAGGACCGGCTATGGCAGGACTACTGGAACGGCATCTACAACCGCATCGAACGCAGCATCGGGTGGGTCGTATTTTCCGTCGCTGCGATCCTGCTGACCATCTACGGCGGGTTCAGAGCCATAGAAGAGATTATCAAAGATCCCAAGGTGGAATTATTATTCAAGGCTGGACTGCTGGCACTGCTCGTCGGGCTGGCGATTCTTTTTGTGTCCGTGCTTCGGGAGAGGTTGTATTTTTGGAAGAGAGACCGGTATAAGAATGTAAGGAGATAAAGCGATGCTTTTGTCCACGACAGAGACGATTCACGGCAAGAAGATCGTCAAACAACTGGGGCTCGTGCGAGGCAATACGATTCGGGCACGCCACATCGGCAGGGACATCATGGCCATATTGCGCCACATTGTCGGAGGAGAGATCACCGACTATACCAAGATGATGGCCGAATCCCGGGAACAGGCCATCGACAGGATGATCGAGGATGCTCAGAACCTCGGCGCCAACGCCATCGTCGGAGTGAGTTTTACAACGCAGATGGTGATGGGAGGGGCCTCGGAAATTTTAGCTTACGGCACGGCCGTCGTGGTGGAGTAACATTTGTCCGGCTACATATTATGTCTCGGAGCAAAGCGATATGAGAAATAAAAGCACTCTCAGAACTGGAATTCTTGTGGCTCTCACACTGATTATCACACTATCGGTCTTTAGTGAGGGCGCCGAAACGGAAGGTATTGAAGGTATTTGGATGGGGACTCTGAAGGTCTCTGTAGTAGAGCTGAGGATAGTGTTCAAGATTAGCACAAACGCAGATGGATCACTTGCAGCTACGATGGACAGCCCTGACCAGGGAGCCGAGAACATAGCAGTGAACGAAGTTACCTTCGAGAACGGCAAATTGTATCTGGAGTCGAACGTTGTCCAGGGAACCTATGAGGGTCAGATAAAAGAGGACGGTTCTATCGAAGGCAAATGGCAACAAGGCGGAATTTCTTTCCCGCTTCTGCTCAAACGGATGGATGAAGCTCCCAAACTCCATCGTCCTCAGGAGCCAAAGAAACCGTATCCGTACATTGAAGAAGAAGTGACTTACGAAAACGAAAAAGCTGGTATTGAGTTGGCCGGCACACTCACAATTCCTCGTTCTGAGGGGCCATTCCCGGCAGTGATACTGATCACGGGCTCGGGCGGCCAGGACCGGAATGAAACAGTCTTTGGTCATCGCCCCTTCCTGGTTTTGGCTGATTATCTCACGCGCGAGGGGATAGCTGTTTTGCGTGTTGATGACCGCGGAGTGGGAGGCTCAACAGGAAATCTCTTAGAATCCACAAGTGAGGATTTCGCAGGCGATGTGCTTACCGGAGTCAATTATCTCATGAGTCGTAAGGAGATTAATCCCGAAAAGATAGGTCTTATCGGCCACAGCGAGGGGGGAATCATCGCTCCAATAGCGGCTGTTCGATCCTCCGATGTGGCTTTCATGGTGTTGATGGCTGGGACAGGCTTGACCGGACAGGAGATTATCTACTTACAAAGTGACCTTATACTAAAAGCTGTCGGTGCAAGTGATGAGGTATTGGCTCTACAGCGCACGAGTTCAGAACAGATATTCGAGATACTTAAACACGAGAAGGATGGTACTGTCGCTGAGAAGAAGATCCGCAACATAATGATGGATATTCTTGGAAAACTCAGCAAGGAAGAAAAAGAAGCGCTGGGCGCATCCGAGGCCACTATCGAGATACAGCTCAAGATGTTACTATCTCGGTGGTGCCGCTTTTTCCTGACATATGACCCAACACCAACTCTGACTAAAGTCAAATGCCCAGTGCTTGCAATAAACGGTCAGTTAGATCTTCAGGTTCCGCCCAAAGAGAACCTGTCCGCTATTGAAGAGGCACTAAAGACCGGAGGCAATACGAACTATGCGGTCCGGGAATTACCGAAGCACAATCATCTGTTCCAGAGGGCTGAAACCGGGGCGATCTCAGAATATGCCAAGATAGAAGAGACCATCTCACCGATTGCTCTTGAGGCAATTACGCAGTGGATTTTGAAGCAAACCGGCCGCACTAACAAATGAGTTACCCAAGATAAGCAGAATTGAAGGGAGACCAAATGGATACGATCAAAGATTTTCTGACGCCGGAGATCATCTGGTTTCTTGTGGGCCTTGTACTGCTGATTGTGGAGTTTGCCCTGCCGGGGTTGATTATCGGTTTCTTCGGCGTCGGCGCATGGATTGTCGCGATATTCATCGCCTCTTCCGTTCTGTCGCTCTTGCTCTTGCGACGGTGGGTGAAAGGCGTCTTCCTGGGACACGCAGGCTCCAAGCAGGACCTGACGCACAACCTCGAAGAGTTCGTTGGACAACGGGCGGTCGTGAAGGAAAAGATCGTGCCGAAGCTCGGCGGAAAGGTGGAATTTCACGGGAGCAACTGGGAGGCGCGTGCGGATGAGGAAATCGCAGAGGGAGCGGCTGTCGAGATTATCGGAAAGGACAATATCACGCTGAAGGTTAAGGCTGTGTAGGACGCAGATCATCGCCGGCGATTGGCTATAGCGAAAGTCAAGAAAAGAACGCACCAGAACCATTTCATAACGAAAGGAACAGACTATGTTGGCAGCGATAGCAAGAGGAACGCTCTTAGCAGCATCGACGGGGGAAATCACGGTGACCATCATCCTTGTGGGCATATTGGTCTTTGCGTTGATCATATTCTTCAAGACGATACGCATCGTGCCCCAAAAGACGGCGTTCATCGTCGAGCGGCTCGGAAAGTACTCGACGACACTCGAGGCGGGATTTCATATCCTGGTGCCGTTTTTGGACAAGGTCGCATACAGACACAACTTGAAAGAGCAGGCGGTGGACGTTCCGCCGCAACAGTGTATCACGAAGGATAACATCGCAGTGGAAGTCGACGGGATTTTGTATATGCAGGTCGTCGATCCCAAGAAAGCCTCTTACGGAATCAGCAACTACTCGTTTGCCTCCACGCAGTTGGCTCAGACAACGATGCGAAGCGTCATGGGCAAGCTCGACCTGGATAAGACGTTAGGGAGAATATCAACAGTGTCATTGTGGACGCCGTGGATAAGGCCTCGGACCCGTGGGGGGTGAAGGTGACACGATACGAGGTCAAAAACATCCTGCCGCCTCAGAGCATCAAGGACGCGATGGAAAAGCAGATGCGGGCTGAGCGGGAAAAGCGGGCGAACATCGCCGAATCGGAAGGGGACAGGCAGGCCAAGATCAACCGCGCTGAGGGCGACCGGCAGGAGATGATTGCCCGCTCGGAAGGTGAAAAACAAAAACGGATCAATGAAGCGGAAGGTCGCGCTGTCGAGATTCTGAAAGTGGCCGAGGCAACAGCGAACGGCATCAGGGAGATTGCGAAGGCTTGCGAAGGCCATAAATGAAAGAGGCGGCGTCAATGCCGTGAATCTGCGGATTGCCGAGCAGTACTTAAATGAGTTCGGCAAGCTCGCAAAGACCAACAACTCAATCATAATACCCACGAATCTTGCAGACATCGCGGGCGTGATCAAGTCGGCAGCATCAGTCATCAAAGACCAGACGGAAGTCGCCGGCCAAACGGAATGAGTTTACTAGATCTTGTGTACAGCGTATGACTTACTATGGAGAGCTCTGGGATGACAACACAGAACGGCCTGTTCCTTCACGAAGAGATTATGCTTCTGGCTGCTTCTGGCGCTGCGCGATGAGGAAGGCACGATTGCATCGGGAACGATGTACCAGTACGCCATCGGCGCCGCGGTCCTGGCCGAGCTGTTGCTGAGCAAACGTGTCGCCGTCGAGCAATCCCGCAAGAGAAAGCTCGTCAGCCTTGTAAGCTCGACGCCTTCCGGCGATCCCCTGATCGATCAGTGCCTGGAGAGAGTGAGTCGTGCGAAAAGACGTGCGGCGCTTCAAACGTGGGTGTCGCGCTTTGCCGGCGTGAAGAATCTGAAGCATCGTGTTGCCCGGCGGCTTTGCGAGCGAGGTATCCTCAAAGCTGATGAAGACAAGATTCTGCTGATCTTCACACGAAAGATATATCCGGAGGTCAATCCGGAGCCGGAAGAGAAACTGATTGAACGGCTGAGGCGGGCGATCTTCACTGACGCCACGGATGTTGACCCCCCCACGGTTGTTCTCGTGTCATTGGCGAATAGCACAGGTCTTCTGAAGGTCGTCTTCGACAAGAAGAGGCTAAAAGGCCGCAAAGCACGCATCGAGCAGATTGTTAATGGCGAGATAACGGGAAAGGCCGCCAGAGAGGCCATTCAGGCGATGCAGGCGGCCGTCATGGTGGCCTGTATCATGCCGGCAATTGTCACTACCACAATCAGCCATTAGATCTTGTGCGAGGCTATGGATATGGTCGTTGTCTATAAAGCCAATCCCGAGTCGCTGCAGGCGGTGCTTGGGCTTCTGCGGAAGGAAGGATTCAACCCAACAACGCTGGAAGATCCGGCCATTGTTCCTTACCGGGGAGCGAGTCACCATGTCGTTCACGTTGCGGTACCTCGGGACCAGGCTCCCGGAGCCATGTCCATATTAAGAAAATGGGATGAGGCTCGACAGTCGGATATCAAGAAAAAAACGGACACCCTGGCCGGGCCGCTCTTGTTCTCAACGATGGTTACTATAGGACTTGCCGTTGTTTTCTTTCTTGTTGGGATTTTGTTGGAAACGGTAGCTTTACTTTTTGTCATCTGGCTTGTAGTCTTTGCCGTAGCGGCGAATGCCGAGAAGATAACGCAGAAAGTCAAACGGCACAGAAAAAGCAAGAAAAAATGATTGGCCTTATTCAGTATGGGCACACAGGAGAAAATGGAGATAGTCTACCTCGATTCGAAATATGACTTAGTTTGCCTCCGCAGTGCTAACAGGTCAAAGGGCTCTCGAGAGAAATTTGCTGAGAGATTCATGCTGATCAAGCCTAAGACTGTCCTCAAGATGGGATGTTATGGCCTCAATTGAAAGGATCGGTCAATGCAAAGTGGCTCCCTGAAAAGTAAAACTGACAGAAGAATGGGGGCAACCGTTCCAGTTGTGGCAATCCACGCTCTCATTCCTTTGTTCTGGCTTTTCTGTGCCATGTTCGTCATGCCGAGATTCGCTTATGCATTTGCACAAGTAGATGTTGAGATGCCTATACTTTTCAATTGGTCGGTATTTATGTGCAGACACTGGTTTGTGTATCTGTTTGTGCTGATATCAATATTGATTGCCGATGGAGCAATCCATCATTCATTGTTGCGAATTTCTAACCGAACAGTGGCCGGATTTTGGCTTGCTGGAATAGTGATCATTGAGGCCGCTATCAGCTTATTGCTTTTACTGCCACTTGCGAAAGCTGTAATGACGATGTAGAGATTTTGGCAAGGCTGGTGATCATTTTTTGTTGTTTATGTGAAGAACCTCGTTGGTCGCTTTCATGGAAGTGACAAAGCGATTGGAGCTTTATGGTTGGGATTGTTGCCAGGCCGGACACGCAGGAGAAATTGGAGATCCTCAGCGCCGATGCGCAGTACGACCTCGCCTGCGCCTGTAGCACGAGCAAGGACGAGCATCGACAGCGGGGCGGCGACGGCAAGTGGGTCTATCCGGTCTCGCTGCCCAACGGGGGCAAGAGTATCCTGTTCAAGACGCTGCTCTCGAATGCGTGCACAAATGACTGCAAGTATTGTCCGCTGCGAGAGCAGATGGACATTCGCCGATGCAGTCTGAAGCCGGAGGAGACCGCGAAGGTCTTTCTGGACTACTACAACCGGCGAAAGGTCTTCGGCCTGTTTCTTAGCTCGGGCGTTGCCGGTACACCCGATGCGAGCATGGACAGGCTCAATGGCGTAGCGAGCTTGCTTCGCAAGAAACACAGATTCAAGGGCTATATCCACCTGAAGATCATTCCCGGAGCCAGCGACGCGGCGGTGGAGCAGGCTGTTTCATTGGCCGATGCCGTATCTTTGAATATCGAAACGCCGGGCGAAAAGAGCTTGGCGAAACTCTCAGGGAAGAAGAACTACATCCGGGACATTATTGATCCGATCAAACTCATCAGCAGGCTGACCGGCCCGGGCTCAAGATACCAGAGGGTCAAGCAAACAACACAGTTCATCGTGGGGGCCGCGGGGGAGCGGGACGCCCAAATCGTCAAGTACATGTATGGCCTGTATGAACGACTGAGGATGCACAGGGTGTATTTCAGCGCCTATCAGAAGGGACTGGGGGACGGGTCCATCGCTGGCGAGCAGGTTGAGCCGGGCAGGCCAACGGATATTCTAATGCGAGAGCACCGATTGTATCAGGTCGATTTCCTGCTGCGCAAATACGGCTTTGCGGAGTCAGATGTCTCCTTTGAGGAAAATGGGAATCTGTCCTTGACTATTGATCCAAAAGAAGCTTGGGCGCGGAGGCATCCTGAGTTCTACCCCGTGAACATCAATCGAGCCTCGAAATCGTCGCTCCTGAGAGTGCCCGGGCTCGGACCGGTGACGGTCAAGCGGATCTTGCAGCGGCGCAAACAAAGCCGCATGGGTTCCATGGACGATGTGGGAAAGGTTGGGGCCAGACTCGAAAAAGCTAAGAAGTACCTGACCTTCTAAGACTTGCACGCAGGTGACAGGTCAGACGGGCAGATTCCGGACGCGGCACGAGGCCGGCGCGATTTCCCCACGGATGGGCCCAGAGGAGGTCACGTCACAACCCAAACAAAGGAATTTGCGAAAATTTGTTGCAATTTCTGATTGCGCGGGTTAGTATTCGGCACAAACGATCCCCGTGAGGAACCTACCGACGGGGCCATGTGATAGATGAAGGGTATCTGACGGGGCGAGGTTCTGGCCGATGGACGAGCCGAACGATAAGGGCAATAAAGGCCTCGAGACAAGCGTCAGCAAGGTGGTCGTCGATTATGTCGCCGGCTTGAGTGATGAGCACCGTATGCTGGTGATTCTAAAGGCGCAGTTGTACGGCGGCACGTGGGAGCCGATGCTCGACGACCTGCAAAACCGCTTGGCCGGTCAGCCGTACATATTTAAGCTGGCAAATCGCATAAAGGACGATATCGAGCGCATCGAGCAGATGCAGAAATTCGAAGGAGAGCACAACGTCGACTTGACGGATTATGTTGAGCTTTCGTGAAGCCGGATCCTCAGAAGCAGGCCGGCTCGTACAAGAGTCTTGTGGATACGTGAGTTCGCTGACGCGACAGGTTGTGGTGACGGAAAGCTAATTTTTTGTGAGGAGCCATTAGAATGCTAAGAATGTTCAGACACGGAATCATTTCACTGGTGGGTTTGCTGGTCTTGTGCGTCATGCAGAGCAGTGTCGCTGTAGAAGGCGCCTCGGGCGGACTCATCTCGCCGGAACTGCTCGGACACGCCAACTTGAAAGCTTTATGGGAGAATGAGCTGCCGATGAAAAGCACTGAGAGTCTGAAGCAACTGCTCGTTCTCGGCAACCGTGTCTATGTGGTCTCCGACCAGGACCACATCATCTCCCTGAACAGGGATAATGGGAAGATCGTGTTCGCCAGGACGGTTAGGCCCGCTGGGTTGCTGGTAGGAGGTTTCAAGCTCTACGGTGCTGAGCTGCTGTACGTAAGCGGCAGCAGGCTGATCCAGATCGACGCCGAATCGGGGGCGCAGAGCGCGGCCATGGATCTTGGGTACGGTATGACGTGTCCTGCGGCCCGCAACAGCTCTTTTTTCTACGTCGCCGGCGATGACAAACGCTTGCACGTATTGCGTGCGGACGACAGAGTTCAGACGTTTGAGATCTCCGCGGATAATGAATCGGTGATCACGTCCATCGATGCCGATGAGGCGTTTGTCATCTTCGCCACGGCTGTGGGCAATGTCATCTGTGCCGCGCCCAACAAGCCCGTCCGTCTCTGGCAATTCGATGCCGCTGATGCCATTGCCGGACCGGTTGTCAGAGACTGGGCGTCACTGTTCTTTGCCAGTAAGGACACGAACGTTTATCGGGTGGATATGGTCGGCCCGCCCGAGCAAAAGCGCCTTATCTGGAAGTACCAGGCGCGGGCATTACTTGACAAAGCGCCTCGTGTCACCCAGGAGGTCGTCTATCAGCCTGTTCGGGGTAAGGGCGTTACGGCGATAGACAAAGAGACCGGCTCGCTCCTGTGGTCGGTGCCGGGAGGCGTCGATTTCTTGGCGGAGCACAGGAATCGGGCCTATGTGATGACGGACGCCGGTACGCTCGTGGTGATGGACAACGTCAAAGCCCAAAAGCTGTATTCCGTCAATTTTGCAGGCGTCTCAAAATACGCCCCGAATCCAGCGGACGGAAAAATCTATGTTGCTGATAAGCGCGGTCGGGTTGCCTGCCTGCAACCGCTTGAATAGAAAGTTGTCTGTAGTGGATTGTTCTTTGTACTATTGGAAGGGATACGTGTAAATGGAAGTGAGAATCAGGACGGCATTGATCAGTGTTTCCGACAAGAGCGGCGTGGTTGACTTCGCCAAGAAGCTCGACAAGATGGGGGTCAAGATCATCAGCACGGGCGGGACGGCCAAGAAACTCAGCAGCGCGGGAGTGAGCGTCGTTGGCATCGAGTCGGTGACGGGCTTCCCGGAGATGATGGACGGCAGGGTCAAGACGCTCCATCCGAAGATCCATGGCGCGCTCTTGGGACTGCGGGACAAGGATGCGCACACAACGGCCATGAACCAGCATGGCATTGAGCCGATCGACCTGGTCTGTGTGAATCTTTACCCGTTTGAACAGACGATTGCCAAGCCCGATTGCACGCTGGCCGAGGCGATTGAGAACATCGACATAGGCGGCCCGAGTATGCTTCGCTCGGCGGCGAAGAATCATAAATTCGTGACCGTCGTGACGCAATCCGACCAATACGACAAGGTCATCGAGGAAATGGAGAAAAACGGCGGGGCTGTCAGCGCAGAATTGCGGAGCGATTTTGCCCGGATGGCCTTCGGCCTGACGGCCTCGTACGATGCGGCGATAGCGAAATACCTCAACGGCAAAGCCGGTATCGAGTATCCGGAGAGAGTCTCGATCGCACTGAGGAAAGAGGCGTCGCTGCGCTACGGCGAGAATCCCCATCAAAGCGCGGCGTTCTATAAACTCGCATCAAACGATGAGACATCCGTCAGCAGCGGCACGTTGCTGGAGGGCGGCATCGGCATTAGCTTTAATAATCTGCTCGATACGAACGCGGCGTTCGAGCTGGTCAAGGAATTCGCCGAGCCGGCGGCGGTCGTTGTCAAGCACCTCAATCCGTGCGGCTGTGCCGTCGATGACGATATTTGTGTCGCATACCGCAAAGCCTACGAAGGCGATGTGGTCAGCGCGTTCGGCGGCATCGTGGCGTTGAACAGAAAAGTGAACGTCGAGCTGGCGCAGACGATCATGGAATCGTACAGTCGCTTTGGCAAGGCGCTGGGCGCCGGCGGATTCTTCGCGGAGGTGATTATCGCCCCGGCATTCGACGAGGATGCCGTCGAGATCATCCGGACGCTGAAAGCCTGGGGCAGCCGGGTCCGACTCATCGAAACCGGGCCGATTGACAGGGCCAGAATCGACGCCGGCGAGTTCGACGCTCGCTGCATCGTCCGCGGGATGTTGCTGCAGAAACGGGATTTGGTCGGCTGGGAGCCGGATGCTTTGTCATATCCGACCAAAACCAGACCGACGAAAGAGCAGTTCGAGGACCTGAGAATTGCCTGGCTCGCCGCCAAGCACACCAAGAGCAACACGATTGTGCTGGTCAAGAACCGGAAGGTCCTGGGCGTGGGGGCCGGGCAGATGAATCGCGTGGAGTCCGGCCTGATCGCGTTCAAACGCGCCGGCGACGAGTCCAAGGGCTGTGCCATGGCCTCGGATGCCTTTTTCCCGTTCCCGGACAACGTTGAAAACGCCGCCAAGGCAGGCGTCGCGTGCATCGTTCAGCCGGGCGGATCGAAGAAGGACGATGAGGTCATCGCCACTGCCGACGAACACGGAATCGCCATGGTCTTCACCGGCAAGCGCCACTTCAAGCATTAGTTTAGACATTGAAGGTCAGAGGTCAGACTTTTATATTTTCTGACCTCTGACCTCCGTCCTCTGTCCTTAGTCTCCGCCAATCACCGAGACCGTAGGCGACTGCAAATCAGCCATACGGCTATTTAATTCATTGACGCGTCGGTCTGCATCCTCGAGTATCTGCGTGGCCTGACGTATGCGTGTGACTTGTAGATCAGATATCGTAGCGACCATCAATTGTTGTTCCGTTTGACCGAGTTGGTCGTTGATCACTTTCAGCATGGCTTCTTTCTCAGCTAAGTCGACGGTCAGTGTGGCCAGCTCATTACTGAATTTTACCAGTTGGTCGCCGCCGGCCGATCTGCTCAGCAATTCACGTCGCTGAGCAATCTCAATTCGGGTTCGGGCGAGTTTTTCCTCTGCATTGGCAAGTTCCACAGCGGAGCTTCGACCGTCATCGACGAGTCTCTTGACTGCTTCTAATTGCTGGCGTTGTAGCTCGAGGATGTGGTTCAATTCATTGCCAATCGGGTCGTCATTGATTTTTTCTCGTATATCTTGCGTTGTTCGCTTGATTTGCTCATCAATCGCCGGCGGACGTGCTTTCAGCCGGGCGATTTCCCGCTCAAGGTCCTGCTTTTCGCGGAGTAGATCATATTTTTCGCTCATGAGCATGTCTGTCGGGGCCTCTGGGGGGATACCCACAGGGCTATCCTTTGTCATGGATTTCAGGAATTGCTGGATTTTCTGATGATTCTCAGGCGTCTGGAGAATGGCCAGTTTCCTGCCGAGATAAATACTGATCGTTGCCTCTCCGATGTCGGCCAGATCGTACCAGCTTTCGGGATCGATGTTTTCCTGGATGGCTTTCGCCAGTTCTCTGGCGGCGCCGGCGGAATAGGCAAGGGCGGGAATCTCATAGACGCGCGTCTCCATCATGTCCGGAAGCGTATCTTCCGTAGCGATCAAGATGACGCCCTCATCCACGACATAGTTGAGTTCCGCGAATTCGCTTGAGACGCCAGCCAATAATATTTCCAACGCCTTTCTTACCTTCACACCATTCAACGGATCCATCCCAGCCGGAGTTGTTGGCTCAACCTCAGCCTTTTCCAATAGGTCCTTCCAGTTTGGCTGTATCTGCAACGGAGGAGAGACCGAATTCTCCAACATCTCTATCACATCCGCAAAACTCGTCTGAGGTTCCAGATTTGAAAGGTCGACAATCTCCTCCAACTGTGCGTACACAGCTTCATTAGCCGGATTGATCGCCGGGGTCGGGCTTGTCGATTCCGTTTGCCCTATCGCCTTTGCAAGTTGGGACTGGGCATGGTCGCGCTGGGACTGTGCAAAATCTAACTTGATCTGTAGTTCCTGTTTGGACGCATGATGGGCATCGGTCAGCGCCTGGCGCAGGTTATCGACCAGGGCATTCATAAATTCCTTCGCTGCGGGCCTAACCTCCTCGGGCAGTTGGATGTGCAGGCTGAACAAATAGGTCCTTGCATCCGACGGGATAGCAGATGTTGCAATGGTACGAGGGGTCCGTGGAGTTCTCTGAGTTGGACCGGAAGAGCCCCTACTTCTTGAGGACCGTGTAGGTCGTGCCGGCCTCGAACGGCCCATTTCCACACCGTATTGTCCCTCCATCTCCATCATCATCGCATATTCGTACTCATCCATGCCGCCATCCTCAAAGACGGAGGAGCGTCCTCTCGAAGATCTGGGGGCTGCTTGGGAAGTCAGTTCTTGCACGTACGTGATAGTGAAGAGGTCCTGGACCTGACCCGGCGAGACGTCGAGGACTTGGCGAGCGGCTTTCCCACCCACAGCGGAACTTCGCAGCAGGGAATTGACGGTATCGAGATTCAGGGGCAGGATAGCCGGATCGCATGTGACTTTTACAAGGCAGCTTGCGGTGCGGGTCTCTGAGAGTCTCGCTTTTTGTTGCTCTGCAGCTTGAATCGGACTTGTGGCCAGAACAGCCGCCATTAACAAGATGGTCATGCGTTTTGTGGTTTCCATTTCCAATCTCCTTTTGCATCTGATTTCTTTAGTCTTTTGTCTTCGATTTCTTTCAGGCGCTGCCGGGCGACCTGGGCCCATCGGTTCTCGGGGAACAGTCGGATCACCCGGTTGTAGGCCTCGACGGCCGAAGTGGTTTGATTGAGCTCACGGTACAGACGGTCGGCCTGATAGACGAGCATAAAGGCGGTCTTATCCACCTGCTTCTGCATTTCCTCGAAGGGATCGGGAATGCTTGCAAGCTCGGCTTCAAGCTCATCGAGACGCTGCTGTCTTCGCTCTTGCTCGAGCATTTCCTGTATGAGGCTCATCGCGGCGTCGGTTCTCGCCTGGAGCTGCCTGACCTGGTTTTCGAGATCGGCGATTCTCTCTTGCTCCGGCGTCGGCGGAGGGACTGTCAGGGTGACGCTCCAGATGCCGAGAGCCACCATAAGCACTGCGGCCGTCGCTACAGGGCCAACGATGCTTACATAACGGCGACGATGCGCCCGGCGGCGAATTCGAGAAAGGTCCACACGAACCTCAGCGGGCCGCCCCGCTGTCCAGTCGGCTTCGTGAAGCAGTTCTTCTATCTTGTCTTCAGGCATAGTCTGTTACTCAATCAGTCCCGCCAGCTCCCGTCTGAGGCGTTCTCTGGCCCGGCTCAGTCGGACATTCAGGGTGCTCCCGGACACGCCGAGGATTCGGACCATTTCCTTTGTCGGAAGCTCTTGCAAATACCGCAATATGAGTGGCTCGCGATACTTGGCCGGCAGCCTCGCCACGGCATGACGAACCCGGTTAAAGTCCTCCGCGTCCGTCAGTGACTCACCCGTTTCGACGGGTGGCAGCCTCCTCCCGAGGCCGTCTGTCGGGATGGGGATGGCCTGCAACTGTCGTAACTTCCGCCGGTGTCTATAGCTGCGGCACTTGTTTATCGTTATGGTAAAGAGCCAGCTTTTCAGGCTGCAATCACAGCGGAATTTCTTGAGGCCGAGGAACGCAGCCAGAAAGACGTCCTGGGTCACATCCTCGACGTCGCCGGGCCAGCCGAGCAGCCGATTCGCCAGAGCCGCCACATCGGGCGCGTAGTGCTCGACAATCCTGTCAAACGCAGATTCGTCGCCTCGATTGAATTGTGCGACCAGAAGCTCGTCATCAATCATCTCGGCCATGGCTACCATATTAGACCTGCCATGCCGCCAAAACTTACAGAAAAATAATGGAAATGAGGAAAATAAGAGACTCGGCCCCCGGATGGGCCTACAGGCCGAATAGAACAATCCCGTGACCTGCTGATTCAAATTCTCGGCGGATTGTGGAGACTCAATCCGAAGGCGTCCTCGGCGGCTTCTTTGAGCACCTCCGAGACGGTGGGGTGGGGGAAGCTGATCTCGGTAATCTTTTCCGTGGTGCCGATCAGCGCTCTGGCCGCACCGATCATCTCGGTCACGATAGCGCCGACCATGGTGACACCGACAATCTTGTAGGTCGCGTTGTCCCGCACGGCCCTCACTTCAGGTGCTTCGGCCGTTGGCTTTGAAGAATGCCCGGCCGACGGAGACATCGAGCCCTTCCGAATGACAAGCTTCTTCCGTCTTGCCGACCGATGCGATCTCCGGCAAGGTATAGACCGCTCGGGGGATGAGTGCATAGTCAGCGATTTGCTCATCACCGCCCGTGGCGTTGACCGCCGCCACCTCGGCCTCCGCAAAGGCGCCATGCGCCAAATAGGTCGTCCCCACGGCATCGCCAATTGCATAGACGCCGGGGACATTGGTTTCCAGCTTGTCGTTGACAGCAATGGCGGAGCCGTTCATTTGCAGATTCAGCGCTTCAACGGTTTCCGGATCGACAACCGCTCTGCGGCCCACCGAGACGAGGACCTTTTCGGCGTCAATGGCCTGGGCGCCTTCCGGGACGACCTTCGCCAAGCCGCCGTTCGTTTCGACGGAGGTCACTTTCTGATCGGTCAGAGACTCAATGCCGAGTTTCTTGAATTCACGTGCCATGAGCCGTCCGACCCATTCGTCTTCCATGGGAATCAGTCGTGTGAGCGCTTCAACGATCGTTACTTTTGTCCCCATGGCCGCATAGACGCACGCCATCTCACAACCGATGACGCCTCCGCCGACGATAACCATCGACTGCGGTATCTCTTGCAGGTCCAGGGCCTCCTTGCTGCTGATAACGGTTTGACCGTCAAATGGGATCGTCGGAATTTCAATCGGCTGCGAACCGGTGGCTAGGATGATGCCGCCCGCCTCGATTTCCGTCGGGCTCGTATCCGATTCGACTTGAACCTGGCCCGGCGCCGTGACAACGGCCCGGCCCTGGACGATGGTGATTCTGTGGCTCTTGATAAGCCCGGTCAGGCCCTTGCGAAAGCCGGCCACGATGGCATCCTTTCTGGCCTGGATCTTCGGCCAGTTCGGGCTCGCCGACGCAACGTCAATACCCATCATCGCCGCGTGCTTTATCACAAGCAGCGTGTGGGCGGAGGCCAGCAACGTTTTGGACGGAATACATCCACAATTCAAACAGGTCCCGCCCATCAGACCTTTTTCAACAAGCGCGACTGAAGCACCGCGTTGTGCACATCGAATTGCCGCGGCGTAACCGCCGGGACCGCTGCCGATAACGACGACATCAAAACTCTCTGCCATTCCTTTAGCTCCTTGCAACGAAGATAAAAAATTAAAGTGTAAAATGTAAAATTAAGGAAGTCATGCCGGCTTGCCGGCATTCCGCAATTTTGATATTTGATTTTTACATTTTCTTTGGTCGATAAGGATTCTGCTCGGGATTGTACCACGCGAAAAGGCGGTCGCGCAATTGCTTTCGCACCTTTCTCATCGCCGGATCGTCGATCCGGTTGACAGACTCGCTCGGATCGGCTTCGTGATCGTACAGCTCGTGCATCGAGCCGTGATTAAAGATATATTTGTACCGCCGCGTGCGAACCATGTACTCACAAAGTCTGGCTCTCAGATTATATTCGCTGAACACTGCGGGCGGTCCATCGAGATCGGGATTGTGCAACACGCCGCCAAAGCTGGTCGCATCCATGTGCTCCGGCGCGCCGGGAACATCAAGCCGTGTTGTTTTTTGGGGCGGCTCGAGGCCGGCCAGATCGCTTAACGTCGGGTACAAGCCGATGTACTCGGTCAGCGCATTTGTCACCTTGTTCTCGGGTAAATGTTTCGGGTAGCTCACAATCAACGGCACCCGAACCGACGGCTCGAACAAACAGAACTTTTGGTAAAGCCCGTGGTCGCCGTCCATCTCGCCGTGGTCAGAGGTATAGACCACGATGGTGTTATCGAGCAATCCTTCTTTTTCGAGGGCGTCGTAGAGATATCCGATGCACGTATCGACGAAGGCGAGATTGCCCAGGTAGCCGGCCCGGTGCGCCCGTTGGCGTTTTTCCCCGTGCGACGCCGTGTGCCGGATGCGCTGCTGGATGTGCGGCGGGTAGCCGGAGATATCGCCGACCTCGGGAAGCGTCATTTGATCGACGGGATATTTTTCCGCCCATGGTCTCGGCGGATAGAATGGCGAGTGCGGCTTCATAAAACTGGCCACCAAAAAGAAGGATTGCCGGCGATATCGCGTGATGAATTTGGCCGCCTCGCGCGCGATGAACCTATCCAGATGATCTTCCGGCTCGAGCGGCGAGGCCATGCTGTCGAAGTTCCACTTCT
>SMTZ1_10001156_pt1 | contig 25982 bp, 17 predicted proteins | sample DeeMarSWOR136_30_FD_25667 | JGI IMG/M metagenome (IMG submission 25667)
GGAAACCGGCGTCCATTCCGCTTTCGCCAATGTTTCATAAGAAAGATAAATAGTATCTTTTGGTGCGCGATTTGCTAATAGTGAATATTCAATTGTGCCGCTATCAGAAGGGGCTAAATCACCCAACTTCCACGATGCTTGAATTGAGCTGTCTGGGTGATCGACATAGTCGGGATCAAGGCTCCAGCTAATCAACTTCGTGTAACTCTCAAATCGATTTGGAAAAAAAGTTGAGATTTCAAAATCTCTTTGCGTGATGCCGGTCCTATTTTTATAGTGAATTTTCACAGAAATGATATGGTTGTAAAGAACAGTGTCCATTTCAACACCGTCATCTAAAACATCAGGAAATGGTGCAATAACTTCCATTTTTAATCCAAACATATCGTCGGTTATTGAATTATTGTCTGAATAGCCACTATTAAAAAAGCAGAGAAGAAGAAGGGAAGCGAAAACGAATTTAGATTTCATAGCAATCTCCACTGGTTACTTTGCATTTTGAATATTTCTGTTTTAATAGATAAATATTATGAGGTGTATTAAATTACAGATAAGCAGCAAACAAAGATGTCGATCGAGTATGTGAGTATTTTTTGATTGTCAAATGATCTATGTTAAAATAAATACCAAATAAGGTTGATTTTAAACATTAGTAGTAAATAAGCGTGAAACTAAAGGATATTATTTTAGTAAAACCTATTACAACTAAGTAAAATTCAATTTAATATAAAGCTTTTAGGCTTAAATGTCAAGTAAAAATTATATCTTCATTATTTATTCTAACTGAACTTTGAAATGTATATTATGGTTAATAACCAGACCTCGTTATGAATTAAAAAAAATTATAGAAATAAAAAAGAATTTGCTTGATTTTTTCAGATGAAATTATTATTATTATTTATAATTATTACATCATTTATATTTACATAGCTTAAAAAGACAATAATTAATAATTGTTGCATAAATTTTTAAAAATTAGATAACTTTAATAGGTACAATGTTTATCTAATTGTTTATCTTCATTATATAACTCCTACCTTGAGAGACAACACGAGGGTCAAATGTTTTTTTCATCAGTAAAACAAAATTGAATTTATTTATATCTTAGCTTTACGAATTTGTTTTAAATAATAAATAGTATGAGAAGAAAGGTATTTTTTAATGTATTCAGGATTGTTGAATTCCATTTTTGGTATAATCTCTTTCAAAAATTTTATTTAAATATTTATGTAATATTTTAATGATTAATGACACGTATATGTTGAATCTGCCAGGAATAGGGTAAAGTTAAATTTTATAAATAACAAAAAAATAACGGTAATAACTACTAGACCAGTTAGACTCAAAAGTTTACTATTAAGATAATTATTGTTATGGTATTGCCTGCTAATTCTCATTTTGGATAGATCACATTTAGCCGTTATTTTATTAAAAATTAATAAAACCACTTATGGGGAGGCAAAATGAAAATTTCCTCAAAAATATTAGCACTCAATATGATATTAGTGGTAATATTTTGGTCACTGGGTCTTTCTGGCATCAACCAGGCTTCGGCAAAATATTATCCTCAAGATCAAGATATTCAATCGGTCAATCAAAATTCTGCTGCCAAGAGATTCGAACATCCCCTTAATGATTCTCTTCAAAAAATACTTTGTGATAAACAAAGCCCTTATTTTACCAACCTTGATCCGGATACCGGGCAGCATAATGTGGCTTTAAATTCAATTATAAAATTCACTGTCATCGATTCCTTCCTTCCTAAACCTAAATATGAGTGGGACAGGTACGGTGTTGACATAGACAGTATATTTATTTCAATAACGACACGTAAATGGAGTGTCGAACATGTAAAACCTCATTCTGTAATATTAGCAGACTCAATCTTTGAAGTTGATTGTGAATATTACCCTGAAAAACCTTTTGATTGGACAAATACCGTTAAAGTCCATTTATCAGTTCAGGATGTTTCCTATCTCAGAAATTATGCTGACACGACCTATTATTTTTATACAATTAGAGATACACTAAAACCGATTCTCACCCCAATTTTTCCTGAGCCAGAAATGGTTGATGTTCCCAATGACTCGATAATTAGAATTCATGGTAAAGATATTGGTAGAGGAGTTGATTTACACGATATTAAATTATGGATTGATGATTCTTTAGTAGTTTCTGTTGTAAATGGTGATTTATGGAATTTTGAAATTAGCTATATACCAGCAACCGGTTGGTCATACAATGATAGCATCCATGTTTTTTGCCTTGTGAAAGATCTTGATGGTAATGCTGGTACTTTAGATTATTGGTTTAAAACACTTGCAAGACCTTCAGTCCCTCAATTGTTGTCTCCTCCAAATGATGCTGTGGCTCAAGATACATCTTTAACACTGGAATGGTACGAATCAGAACGAGCGACAGGTTATAGATTGCAGGTTTCTGCGGATCCAAATTTTCAAGATTTAAATGTTTTAAAGGTTGACAGTGAAAATTTAAAAGATATAAAATATTCAGTTCAACGGTTATCTAAAGGAGCAACCTATTACTGGCGAGTAAATGCTTCGAACGCGGCAGGAACCAGTGCCTGGTCTGAGGTGTGGCATTTTACTACATGGAAGTCAGAGGTGGTAGGCTTACGACCATTACCACCGCAGTTATTATCTCCGCCAAATGATGTTGTAAATCAGAATACCTCTTTAATATTAGCCTGGCAAAAATCAGAACGTGCTTCAATCTATAGATTGCAAGTATCATTAGATTATAATTTTACCTCATTTATAATTAATAAAAAAACAAGGAATATCGATTATGAATTGAGAGAGTTATCGGAGGGAAATGTTTATTATTGGCGCGTCAATGCGTCAAATGTACATGGAACCAGCGAATGGTCTGATGTCTGGCATTTTTCGACCTATGAGAGAACTAATAATCGCCTGCTATTACCGCCACAATTGGTATTTCCAGCAAATGGGGCAGGGGGGCTGGATACCTATTTGACATTGATATGGTATAAATCTAAAAGAGCCACCGAATATGGTTTACAGGTATCATTAAATGCTGGATTTAGTGAATTGATAGTTGATAAAACGCATATCAAGGAAACCAGCTTTAAGTTAAATGAATTATCCCAGGAGACAGGATATTATTGGCGAGTCAATGCTTCTAATGATGAGGAAACCAGTGTTTGGTCAAAAGTTTGGTATTTCACTACAAAGGTACAAGGAAATCAGCCACCGTTACCACCGCAATTAATCTCTCCACCAAATGGCGCTGTTGATTTAGATACTTCATTGACATTGGTGTGGAAGGAATCCGAAGAAGCGACCCATTACGGGGTACAGGTGTCCCTGGATTCAAACTTTAATAATTTCAGATATGAGGAAATTACGGCTACGCTATTTGATTTGAACGGATTACTAAGAGATACGGTTTATTACTGGAGAGCTAATGCCTCTAATGATTTTGGAACCAGTGATTGGTCAGAGATATGGCATTTCCGAACAACGGGAATCTTGGACACGATACCGCCCGTTATAACTGCTATCAGTCCAGATTCTGGAGAAACAAATGTACCGGTAACAACAGTTGTTGATTTCAGGGTATGGGATGATCTCTCCGGCGTGGAAGAAATGAAGGTATATTTAGATATCGTAAGCAATCGAGTAAACGTAGTTTCTCAGCAACCTGATATGTTAAAAAAGGAGGAGAAAATGGTTGATTTTCGTTATCAACCAGTCGATAGTTTCGCTTATATGGATCTGGTAAAAGTTCATGTTTATGCAGAGGATAAAGCAGGGAATTCAGCGGATAAATATTATGAGTTTGAAACTGAACCAGAAGTTTTAGCTAATTTAAAAATATTTAATTTTACTTCCTCAGCAGGCGGAAATCCTGTAAAGGTAAAAACTCCAGTAACATTTGAGGCCTTTATTAGTTGTGAATATTCGGATTGTAGTGACTCATTTACAGTTTGTTTCTATTTGGAGAATAGTGAAGAACCTTTTTTTAGCGTTACAAAAGAAAACTTAAAAGTTGGTGAAATAATACCAATACCGACAACATCTATACAGTGGACAACTGAAGGAAGGTATCCTGTCACCGTAATGGTCGATGCATTTAACAATATTAACGAATCAAACGAAGAAGATAATGAAGCTAAAATTTTTGTTCAAGTAGGAGGCGCTCAGTTAACTGTCCGTTCCAACCCATTTACTCCCAATGATGATGGAATCAATGATGAAGCGGAATTTAATTTTGAACAGTTTCAGGTCGAAAACCCGAATCTCAAAATTTTTGACATGCACGGTAAAAAGGTTAGAGAATTTAATCGACACAATAATAATAGATATATTTGGGATGGTCGAGATAGCAGCGGAAGAGCTTTGTTGCCTGGCATTTATCTTTACATTCTTTCAGATAGAGATAACGCGATTGCGCGAGGATGTATTGTGATTGCAAAATAACAAAGTAGGTGATATTCCATGAAAAAAATTAGATATACAATCTTAATTATTATATTAATGTTGGCTTTTTCACAGCAAGCTTTTAGCCAGAGCTTGATACGTACAAATCCGGCGGACATTAATGATCCACAGGCACTTTTCATTAATCCTGCTATTTTACCATATCAGAATCTATCATTTAATTTGGGGATGAAATTATATCATGTGGGATTTTTAAGTGATAATAGTACGGGGCTTAAGTACAGTTATAACAGCAATAGCTTTCCAAATGTGTTACTCAATGGAGTTGGTATTGGACTCAACCTACAAAGTTTTAATACTCCTTATATGAATAATGCTGGCATAGGTATTTCCTTGGGCTATTCAATAGTGCCAGGTTTTTCGATTGGAGTGAGCGCCCATGGAAATAACTTACACTATGATCCAGGCAGATTTGATTTAATTGATCCGAATGACCCTGTTTTTCAGAATGGTACTGGTCAATGGAATGTAAGCTTTGGTGCTGGGCTTTTGGTGCGTCCTAATGAAAAATTGAGTGTTGGATTAAGTTGTAATAATATAAACCGACCAGATCTATCATTAATGAATGATGGCGCTCGAGTACCATTTGAAATGGATTTTGGAATAAGATATTATTTTAATAGCTACTTTGGTGCATCTATATTCAGTCATTATGAAAGAGAGGAATTAGTTCCTGGTATTGTTGCTGAGGCAAATATTGATAATAAAGGAGTAATAAAAGCTGGATATGTCGTTCGTTCGTTAATGTTTGAAGGATATTTAAATTTATTTAATGGCTTTGGTTTAAATTATCGAATGGATTATCCTCTCTATGAAGTAAGCGAATTCAGCTATGGCTCCCATCAAATCGGATTTTCCTGGAACATGAGATTTAATCCAGATTATACGTTTAATATCAGTTCATCAGAGGATACAGTAAAAGTAATTAAAGAGTATACAGCCATCAGAATTAATAAAAAAGAGAATCTAAAACAATTATTTTCAGAATTGGATGATTACGATTTGCAATTCCCGGAAAAAAATACTACTGATGAGATTTATACAGAATCTTCAGGAATGTCGCTTGACGATATTGCAGAGTCATTGCCCCATAATAATCACTTAGATGCATATCGAGATAATTTTTTAGAAATACATAATTTTATAAAATCTAAGAAGAAAAATTTTAAAATTGATATCCAGTTCCCGGATGCTATAACTGCTGAACGAGCGATGGTAATAAAAAATTATTTAGTAGATAGTCTAAATTTTAGAGAAGATGATATTAAATTATATCGTGAATCAAATGGAAATGCAGATTTGGATATGCAAAAGGTTAAGAAGGATAGCATTCGAAATAGGTTAGAAAATTCTGACGATTTATTAAGCGATTCAGAATATCTAGAAATATCCAGCCCCCCTATTGAGAAGATGATTCCCGAAAAGTTATACTTTCACATTACGAATACAAAATTAAAGAGAGTTTCTCAATGGAGAATCTTAATTACAAATATCTTTAAAGAACCGATTCATGAGATTAAAGGGGTGCAAAATATTGAGAATCTCGTAGAGTGGGATTGTTTTAAAAATGATAATACCTTGATGGATGTTGGGAATTTCTATTATCAATTTCAATATTCAATAGGTGGTGGGGATAGATGGATTCCCAAAAAACCCAAAAGACACCGTATAGTTTTTATTAGAATTAATCGGGCAAAAACCATTGAAGTAACTACTGATCGCATCAATGATCTTAAACAGTTAAAAGGGATTAAGATTAGATTGAAAGAACCATTGAATAACGGTAATCAAATTGAAAAAACTGAATGATATAGTTTGCTATACAATTAAATAATGTATTAAGTATTTCATTTTAAAAATTATTTAAGTGATTATAATATGTAGACAAAGGTAATAAAATTTTTTAAATTTACCCTCCGAATTATTTAATAGTTAAGACTAAGAATTAAATCTTTCCATTCTATTTCCTAATTTATTAAAGTATGGTGAGTTTCAATATTTTTTTTCAAGGAGAGAAGATAATATGAAAACAGTCAAATATTCTCTTATGTTGATCCTTATATTTGTAATTAGTTTGAATTCAGTACCAGTATTGTCTCAAGACACATTAAATGTTCCGAATACATCTTCAATTTCAAATGCTGATTCGATTTCGACGGGACAACAATCAGATGAATTCCAGATGGATACGGGAAAAAGGGGGTTTTCGATTAAGACAATGTTAGAGCTACTCAAATTAGCAAAAGGAATTGGATTTCTATTAGTAATTGTTTTTGTGTTAGGAATTCTATTTATTTTTCAGAAATGGTACGTTTTAATTCGGGAAAGAAATGATGATCAAAAAATACCTGTAACCAATGTGAAGACAATGAGTTATGACGATATTAAGAAAATGTTTACTAAAGTAAAAGAAGATAAATTGATATCGATTGATGAGGAAGAACAAGAGCAGGATAATGTGCCGCTTCTTAAAAGAATTTTTAGACGGAAGAAAGCATCTGCATTTCAATTGCTTCATAAGTTGTATAAAATATTTGATGCTCAAAAAACAACCTTATCTTTTAATGAAGAAACTTCTAATTTTGTACAATATCTAAAAGATCTTTTTAATCCTTTTATGACGCGATTATCCTTTTTATCAGATACCGCTGGTGCACTGGGACTTTTAGGAACCGTTTGGGGAATGTTTTTAGTTTTTTATAAAGGTTCTCCAGATCCAGATGAAACATTGCAGGGTATGGGAATCGCATTAGCGACGACGATTATAGGTTTAGTAGTAAGTATTATTCTAAATTCTTTTACCACAATTGTTAGTAATTTGTTTGATAAGCATTTAGATTTTATAAATAATATGGCTGCGGTTTTCCAGGAACGGTTGATGAAAGAAGAAGAAAAACAACCAGTTAAAGCACAGCCGATTATTGTAGACTCAATTGCTATGTCTGATCAAGTAGTAACCCAGCCAGTGGTTACTGAAACAAGAACTCAGGTAACCAAAGAAGTAGAAAAAGAAGTAGCACCGAAGCCAGAAATCCACCGAGTTGTATACGGACCACCATCTGAGGTAAAAATTATAGCGGGAGACAATCAAACGAGTGAAGTCAATACGCTATTGCCAGAAGCGATTATTGTTGAGGTTCAGGATGCTGATGGCAATCCGTTAGAAAATGAAACAGTTGTCTTTACAGCAGAGAATGGTGCTGGCATGTTTTCTAATAATAACCGGATTCAGAAGATATTAACTGACGACGAAGGAAGAGTTCAAACTCAATTTACATTGGGAAAAAAAGCGGGTGAGAAGACAATTCACATTTCAGTCGATGGAAGTGATAATCGGGGTGTAAAACTGTTGGCTATAGCTAAACCTACACCACCAACTAAAATGATTGAATTAAAAGGAAATTATCAAACTGGTGAATTAGGAAAGAGATTACCGATACCTTTTACTATTGCAATTCAAGATAAGTATGATAATCCAATCCCAATATATGAAATTGACTTTTCATTGAAAAGAGGTTCAGGCAAGTTTCAAGACAGTCAAAATGCCCATTTTACAGCCCATACTAATGAAGATGGTCTGGCTGAAGTTTATTTTATCGTCGGAAATGAGCGTGGCGCGAGAGAAATAGAGGTTGAAGCGAAAAAAGTTGAACCATCAAAAATTATATTTGAAGCGTTCGCTATTTAGTTGTAATTGTGACAAAGAAAAATTTTTTAGGCAAAGGATTTAATTGTAATTTTTACATTTGATGAGAAGGGCGAATTCCTTTTTTCTTATTTTAATGGAATTAAGGCTTTCGCTTTTTGTTAATAGAAGAGGGTGGTATGTCCAAAAGTAGTACTATCATGCGATTAATCGATATTGTATTAATTTTACTTTTTGGTTTTTTAATTGTCAGTGAAATTAATAGGAAAAGCCCGGTTAAACTTCCTCAAAGCAACGTCAAGGTAAAGCGAGAAATGGATGAGGAAGAAATTTTAATTATTGGAATTAAACAAGATACTACACTTTATCTTGAAGGAGAAAATCGCAATTTAGCCTCTTTTAATGAACTTTATAATTTAATTTTAACAAGAAATGAAAGTTTTAATAAAATTAATCGAAAATTTAGAGTCAGAATCCGTTCTAACTGGAACCTACCTGTAAAATATACTATGCGGGTAGCAAACTTTTGCCGGAATAATAATATCCCCGTCGGGATGGATATCCATAATGTGGGTTACAAAAAATAACAAAATAATTGAGGTGATTTGTGAATAAAGGTGGTTTAATAGTTAGATTAATAGATATTGTACTTATCCTATTATTAGGATTTTTACAAATTAGTGATATTGTCCATAAAAATCAGATTAAGCTCCCTGGTCCAACAGGAACGAGAAGAAATTTATCTGAAAAAAGTAAGATACTGCCAATAGATGTCCATGTAATGCCGGGAGATACGATAATGCCTGAGATTAATCCGGAGGTGGAATATTCTTTAAAAAAATTGGGACAACTTTATTGTTACTACTTACTTTATGAGGACGAAAAGGTTTATCGGATTCGTAATTTAGATAAACTTGAAGAACATCTGCTTATTGCGGAGGCAAGTTATGACTCGATTTCTGTTATCATTAATCCAGAACCAAATTCAATTATCCAGGGAACAATTAATTTAATCGATATTTGTCGGCGTCATAACTTCAAAAGAAAATTCAGATACAATGAAGGAAATGAATAATGAGATTTAAAAACGGGACAATTGGATGGGACAGGTTTGATGAAGACCGCTGGATTGCTGCGTCAATAACTTCACTCATCATATTAATATTAGCATTTTTAATATTGAAATCAATCAAAATTCCAGAAAATCCAAAAAAAGTTACTATATCAGAAGAGATCGATTTTGTTAAACCGGAAGTTAAAAAAAAAGTAATACAGCCTCAAAAAGTACAGGAAAAAATTCCCGAAGAAAAAGTCATAGAAGAAGATGTTGAAATAATTGAGAATTTATTTATAGAAATGCCCCAAAGTATTCCTACACTTCCCCAACAAAACTTAGCTATTTCAGATGAATTTAAAATTTTTGAACAGGAAAATGAAACAATTGAACAAGCCCAAGCTATTACTCAAATTACTGATGGATTATTAATGGATGAATCGGAGTTTGATCCAATAGATATCAATAAAGGATTGTCATCAGAATGGGACAGTGATAATATAAAAAGTACAATAATAACACCGAATATCGGTGATCGATCACTTAAAGAAAATGTTGGAATTTCTTCTACGATTGGGAATAAGACACAGATATTATCAAATGATTTTAAAGGATTTAAAGGTAATATTGAATGGGAAGAGATGTTAGCTCCGATTCTCGATTGGATAAATAAAAATTCATCACCTATCGGTCAGGTACCGACATATAAAATTATTAGAAATGATAAAACAGCAAAAACTGCAAGAGTAATAATTTCAATAAATAATGATAAGTATGAACTGTTACTGGGCAGCAAAGTAGAGAAAAAGCAAATTACAATCTGCCTTGTGGACCTTAACAATGATAAATACGTGATGTTAGTTGATCAAGGCTTAACCAAGCAAAGTACGGTTTTTAATACAGGTAAAATTAGAAGAAACGAACAAGACGAAATAATTAATTTCAGAGAAGGTACTTATAGAAACGCTAAAGATCCAGAAGCTCAAAAGTTTATGAAAATATTTTGGCAATGGGCAAGGTCTGTGACAGAGTAGTGTCTGGGCGAGCACTAGTAAATTGTGTCATTCTGAGCGAAGCGAGAAATCTGCTATAGTTGAAAATGTTGGATTTGCAGATTCCTCTCCGTCACCGAGCGGGTCATAATGATAAGCAACTGGGTTTTCGTTCAAGCACTTATGAAAGAATATTAATTAATCTGATACTTTTAATATTTACAATTACTACAGCAGGAAATCTATTATGTTCACAAAAAAGTCAATTTTTATATTATTATTTGTATCGTTGATGTTAGTTAATTTTTTATTAGGTCAAGAATCACAAAGGAATGATAAGTTAATAAAAAAAATAGCTGATATCGATACGACAATGTGGAAATATTTATCTGCCACTGACCGGTCAGAGTGGACAATAACTCCAGAAGATTCAGAAAGGGCATATAGAGAATATTTGATTAATGGTGCTAAATTGTTCAGGGATTTCAATAATGAGTATAAAAAAATTGAAAAAGGAATATTGACTATTGAGGAAGCCACTCCAAAGCTAATCAACATCTTAGAGGAAGTAAAAGATTTTTTTGAAGAAGGTATTAAATTAAATCCTTTTGAAACAACTATCCGGAAGGGAATTACAACTGTATACACTTATCTGGAAGGATTTTACGCTAGAAGAAAGGATGATGTAAACGAGCTCCAAATGATAAAAAATTTACTAATTGTAGGGCAAGGTCGATCAAAGCAGATTGACTTATTTAATAGGGCTGGTAATATTTATTTTAAATATAATCTCTGGCAGGGTGCGAAGGAAAATTTTCATAATGCAGTAACTACTATTTTCGAAGGGGAAGAAGCTGAAATTGACACTACAAAGCTGTTTAATAATATTTACTTAAGAGGGATAGCACAATTAAGATTATATGAAGATGAACCAGCTTTAACTTCATTCACTTATGCAAGAATGATCACCCCTAACAAAAAATTTTATGATAACCTAACAGGATATATTGATTTTATTAATTGGGATGATGGGAATATTCGTGCCTCTGAAAAATATCGAGATGCACAAAATTCATTCAGGGAAAGAAATTTTGATAACGCTGAAAAAGTCTATTTAGAGCTTTTACCAATCATTAATACTGAAAATGCAAAAAATCAGGCTCAGTTAGATCTCGCCAGGATACAATTTAATTATTTAAACAAAAAGGAAGAAGCAATTGATCGACTATGGCATGTCGTAACTAAATACCCCTTAGATCCTATCACAGGTATACCTATTGATTCCACTAAGGGCAATTTTTGGTTAATTTACTCCCAAATGTGTCTTCAAATGGGAATTGATTATTTTAATACAAATAAAAAATTCTCATTTGCATACTTATTAAAATCTTCTCAAATTGAAAGTTCTGCCCGAGGGAAAGCGTTTTTAAACCTCGCTATTATATCGTTAAATAATCCTTTAATATGCATAGATTTTTGTAACCATGCCCTGGAATATTGTGAAAAATTGAATAGTGAAGAACAAAAATTACTTTATGATACGTTTTATAAAGCATATTTGAAGCAAGGGAATTTTGAAGATGCGTTAAAGTGGTTTAAAAAATATCACGAGATTTAATCATGGATTTTTTGAAAAGGAAAATTTTACTTATGGTTAAGAAATCATTATTTGTTATCATTTCAGTGATATTTATAACAAGTTGTGCTGTCCAGCAACAAGTAGTAAAAGAAGATAAAGTTATAGCTGCAAAGATCCCTTCTGGAGTTGATACATTAACGACTATAATGGCGGATTCGATTTTTTCACAGGTGGATGTAGCTGAGGAAGATGCCAAAATGGCGGTTGAATTTTTTAATGAAGCGCAATCGATCGAAGGATTAGCAGATTCTCTCTGGATAGCTAAACAAAAGGGTTTACTGAATGCGCATGATTCCCTCCTAACGTTTCAGCGATTGGAAAGGGCAGAGAAATATCTTCAGCTAAATCCTGAAAGCTATCGACAGCTCAAAAAATTGATGAAAAAGAAAGGAAAACTGAATTCCGAAGTTCTTTACAATGTCAGTAAAAATTTAATGTTACAGGCAATAGGCTATTTTGAAAGTGCTATTAAAAATAATCGCTTTAACATTATGTATCGCCAGGAGTATAGTAAATTCCTTCAGAAATTGGCAGAGAGATTAAAGGATAATACCTATTTAATACGAGCAGCCGATGAATTAGAAAGGGTTGTATTTGTCATTAAAGGTTTGTATCTATTATATTATGATTTAGGTGAGATTTATTTCAAATTGAAAGATTGGAATAATGCATTTAAAAATTATGATTTAGCAAAAAACACGTTAAGAAAATCTGCAATTTTTTCAATTCAAAATCCTGAAGCCTATTTTGATAGAATTCAAGATACTCCAGTCGATACCAATCGCTTGGTAAGTTATTTAAATAAACAAGCAATTTGCAAAACTAAATTGTATCAAGCCCAGCCTGCACTGGCTTTATACCGAGAGGCTAAAGATATTACTCCCGACATTGAGTTTAAAAAATATTTTGAAAGGAAGATTAAGTGGATTCTCTGGGATGACGGAAATATCCGTGCCTCCGAAATGAATGATAAAGGAGATTCATTAGGAGTTGCAAAAAAAGATTATTTAGCTGCAAAAAACGTATATCTAGAACTTCTCCCAATTTTATGGACAAAACGGACAAAGGATGAGACAAATTGGAAAATTGCTCAAATCGACTATCAGCATTTGGGTAATAAAACGGACGGCGTGGATAGAATGTTCTATGTTATAAAAAATTCTGCTGTAGATTCTCTTACTGGTGTTCCACTTGATTCAACGTATGAAAGATATTTTAATACTTATGGTAGAATGTGCTTTAATCTTGGGAATGAACTATACGATAAAAATAAATTAATTGCTTACATTTATTTTCAACAAGCTGCTGCAACGAAATATGTTGAGCAGGGAAAGGCTTTTTTAAGAATTGCTCAACTTTCGGTGTTTAATCCAAATGAGACCATTAACCTGTGTAAGAAGACCATGAATTATTTCAGTGAATTGGATGATAGAGAAAAGATTATATTGTATGAGACATTTTATCGTGCTTATAGAAAATTAGGTGATTTTAAAAACGCAAAGCTTTGGTTTGAAAAATATAAAACATTTTGATTCCGAATGAGAAAAATATGAACCAGTTGAGGTAAGAATGAGGCAATTAATAAAATTTATTTATATATTTGCACTAGTAATTCTTTATGGTTGTTCTGGTAGTAGAAATATGATAGATAAGCCAGCAGCGATTAATATCAAAAAAATTAATTTTCAAATCCCAGCAGGAGTTGATAGTTCTATTGCATACAATTCAAAGTTCAAAGCAGAGCGATTATTTGTCGATACAAAAAGAGAGCAGGCAGCAGATAGTATAAACAACAATTTTTCAGATTATCTTGATATTACTGAAGAACTTTACGGTTTATTAGAGAAGAAAAAACAAGAGTTTGAAAGAATCAGACAGGAATTTCGTGAGTTAAATGCCAGTAATGTGGTGAAAAAAACATTAACTCTCGAAGAAAGAAGAAAATATGAAAAAGCTTTTGAACAGATCGCAGAAGATTCGCTTACAATATCTATCGTGACAAGTCTCTTAGATTATTATTTAAATTATTGTTACGAACATTTTCAACAAGCTTATAACCTGAATCCATTCGATTTGAATGGATTGACCAACTTAGCTGTCTGTGATTGGGATCGCGGTTTAATATTTCAAGATACACTTGCAAATCGAACATCAATACAATTTCTTATGAAGGTCCTAAATCACAATAGGGGGGCTGCTTATATATATAAAGAAATTGGTAAAAATTATTTTAAACTCAGAAATTGGAAAAAAGCTCATGAATATCTTTCAACGGCTCAAAGAATTTATGCAATTACTTCAGTCTTTGATAATCCAAAACCAGATTCATCTGAGAAATTAATAAAAGCTAATATTCCATTGCATGTAATACCAGAAGAATATTATGATTATCTTTTAAAAAAAGCTGAGGCAGAGATAAAGATATATGAAGCGGATTCAGCTCTTGCAACTTTAGAACAAGCATTAGTTTTAGCCCCGTCAAAAAGTGATTCCAATGATATTAATCGATTAGTGAATGATTGGATTAAGTGGGATGATGGAAATATTTATGCTGCTGAACAGAAAGAAATTATTGAAGATTCATTGATTCAAGGTAATTATGAATGGGCGAAAGATGCATATATAAGATTGCTCCCACAGTTGAAAACAAAAAAAGCTAAGGATAATATTACCTGGAAATTAGGTCGGATCGAATTTTCATTTCTAGATCAAGCTGAAGAAGCGGCAAATAGGCTATATAATTTAGTCGTCAATGCTGATACTAGCAAGAATAAAACGAACGTTTATAAGGCACCAGATGATTCACTATATAAAGTATATTTTAAAGATTGTGGTGAACTGCTATTCGGTTTGGGAAATAAATATAGAGACGAAGGTCTTCACGACAAAGCAAGACAATATTTCCGACAGGACACAACATTTGACTGGGCCGGAAGAGGAAAAGCTTTCTTACCTCTTGCCCAACTCGTCAAAGTCTCTGAAGAGCTTTCACCTCAAGAAAGGTTAAGGATATTTAATCGCGAACGAATAAAATTATTAACTAGAGCAAAAATTTTCATAAAAGATTTTACTGGTAAGGAAATCGATTTTCTCTATGGGGCATTAATTCGAATTTATCGGCAACAGAGGGATATGAAAAATACTGAAAGAAATTTTCGAGAATGGCAGCAACTAAAAAATAGCATTAAGAATAAATCTTAAATAGATCAAGCTAATCTTTAGCAATTAATTTAATAAATAAATGTAAAGGGAAATTAAAAATGCGTTTAAAAATAATAGTAATAATGGCCTTATTATATATAGTGGTGCAGTTGTTGGGTAGTACATTTCTTACTGCTCAAGAAAGCTTTAGATGGGATAAGGAACTAGTCCAGAAAGTGGAGATCAGGGATAAAAAAATTATTGATAAATTAGTTTTAGAGTTATTCATCCCTGAATCGGATATAGAATATATTGAAATTTTTGATGTTGATGGAAATGGTGCAGCGGATGGGGATTTATTAAAAGTCCATCCTTCGCGAAATGTTTATTCTCTCTATATGCTTTCGAAAGAAAGTCGGGATATCCTGACTGGAATTCCTCTACCTCCAAACACAGAAGATATTGGATTAACGATTAATATTAATAATCCCGAGACAGCTCAGGAGAGAATTTTGTTTATTTTAGCTCAGACAATAAAAGAACTGTACAGTGAGGATAATCCACTAAAACTGTACTTTGAACAAAACGAAGATGGTACTTATCGATTTGAATTTTTTGGTTATAAACCAGAAGAGTTAATAAATAAAGAGGTAAGCCTGGGAAAAGATCAAACTCAGAGAATTCATGATCTGTTAAAAGCATTGTATAAAGAGTTCAATCAGGAGTTTGTAGATTGGCAGCCGGCAGTGATTCATATTGTAAAAACAGAAAAGGACACACTTTACGTTCCGGAAACAAAGCAGAAAAAATAATAAAAGATGATTTCATCTTATCTTAAGGGAGTGGGATTAAATAACTTGGAAATCTGAAAAATTCTTTCTATGTAATATTAATAAGTTATAAAAATTAAATAGCAAACTTATTTTATCCCCCTTTAATAACGAATTTGTAGTTAGATCATTAAAAAGCAATCGATCCTAAAAGGATTTATAGAGAATATATAAATAGTCATTTGAATTATTCATTATTTTTAAATGAGTTAGCTAAAATTATTTGTGTGAAATTTGTTAATATAATCTTTAAAAAAATGTAATTAATATTTTTTGAATAATTGCTAATAAAAATAAAGAGATAGAACATGTTGGCAAAAATATAAAAATCCTTGCTTTTATAAATTATTTTCATTAAACTGTGACATGCCTAATTAGAGGTTCCCAAAAAATTCCCACAACCATTTACCTAACCAATATTCGATAAGTTTTTATTTTACAGGAAAAGTATATACTTTGCCTGCCAATATTTAGTAATTACTATAAGATAATTATACCTATTGAATCTGGTAGCCGGGGACTGCATCATGAGAAAATCAATAAAGCATTTTATTATCTTAGCAATAATAATTGTTTATTTAACTAATTATTTACATGAAGGATTGGGGCAAATTCATTCGTCGAATGGTCCTTTTAATCGCAGCCTGGCTGCTGGACCATTAGACAACAGACCGTCGTTAGAAGGCGACAAAGAGATAGAAGATACTATTCGAGAAATTAACCGATATACATTAAGCGATTCGTTATGGCATATGTGGCGTGCAATTGAGGACTCTCAATTCATTGTTGCCAGGGTAGATTCAGTTAATTCTTTGAAAAATTTTGCTAAGGGTGTAAGACTTGCCAGAGAAGGATTCAATTTGATTAATGAATTGAAGCAGGAAAATTTAGACTCGTTGATAGCAAAAAAAATAAAATACAAAGCAATTTTACTTTTTGAAAAAGCACGTAAACATTTTGAAGATACATTTAAACTTAATCCGTTTGATATTAAAACCCAAAATTATTTGATCTGGATTTTTCAAAATTTAGCTGAACTCCATGATAATTGCAGCAACACTCTTCGGGCAATTAATATGTTAGAATGCTTAACATATATTTTGCATGATGATCCAAAGCTTTATTATACATTGGGAGAGAAATATTTTAATATTGGCAGGTGGGATCGGGCATTAACCTGTATCAGGACTTCCATTGATTTAATCCTCGATGATGATTGGAATAAAATCAACACCAAAGAATTATTCTGGCATTATTATTTAAAAGCTAATACAGAAATCCAACTGAATATGATACCTGAAGCATTATTATCTCTTAACTATGCAAAATTAATTGCACCAGGTGAAAAGGAAGCAAATCAAATTCAGCAAAAAATTGATTGGATTAATTGGGATGATGGTAACATAGACGCATCAAGAAAGTGGGATTCACTTGATGTTAGATTGAGTAGAGTAACTAGAGATTATTCAACTATCAAACAGGAGTATATAGAGTTAGTAAGTCAAGTCAAAACTGCCGGTGCAAAACAAGACATTAATTGGCGAGTCGCTCAACTTGAATTTAAATTTTTAAATGAAAGAGAAAAAGCGGTCGCGCGGATGTTGAACATTGTTAAACAGGTTGATTTAGATTCTTCAAAACAGGCTAAAACTGAAAAATGTCAAAAATATTTTAACGATTTCGGCTCTATGTGCTATATCTTGGGAATGGAATATCTAAAACAAAATCACAATAGAAAAGCGTTTGTCTATTTTTTTCAATCAATTGAGTACCAGTGGAATCAAATTGGAAAGAGTTATCTCCAATTGGCAAACCTTTCAACGTTAGATAATCATTCCGCATTAAAATTTGCACAACAAGCTTTAACGTATGAAAATCATTTATCAAAAGAGGAACGAAATAGTTTATATTATCTGATTTATCTTACTTATAAAAAAATGGGCATGTTTGATGATGCAACAAAATGGTTTCAAAAGGTAGCTAACAATACAATGGGATAGATAGGGATGCATTTGAAAGTATATTTTCTAGTCATAAACATTTTGATTATTTTTTCTTGTGCAATTAATAAATCTGTCAAAATACCACAAGTTTCTAATTTTAGTTCAGCAGATAATTTTTATCTTCCGGGAGTAGATAGCTCCGTAGCGAGGGATGCCAACCAATTTTCAGATCGGATTATTGTTGATTTTAACAGGCGTAAACAGGCTAACTTTTGGTATAATAGAGGAAAGAATTCTTTTCAAGTTGCTGATTCATTTTTTAATCTTTACCACCATGAACAAAAAAAAGACTCGATTGTTATAAATTTGTATATTAGTTGGAGACAAAAATATAATACAACTGACTGTAATTCCAAAATCTTAGATGAAATCAAATCATATAAACTCGATCAAGTTTGTTTGACAATTTTAGACTCAGCGTATACAGCGGCTTACCACGCAAAATCTTTAAATCCTTATGATCTTAATATTCGTAGCCTTTTGATAAAAATTTATTTGAAACGAGGTGAGATAAGCAATGATACAATTTATTATACACGTGCAATCGAAGAATTAAATAATTTTTTATTAGTTGATAAAAGCAATCCATATATTTATGAAAAATTAGCAGAGTGTTATTACGTTCTACAAGACTGGGAGAATTGTTATAAATTTTTTCATAAAGCAGAGCAAATTCTGAAAATAGTTTCCAAATTTAAATGTGAAACAAACCAAAAAAAGGATACTCCCCCGGATACAACACGTTTGGTATACTATCTTCGCAAACAGGGGGATGCTAAGGCGAAATTATATGATGCTGAGGATGCGATTCACTATTTTGCTAAAGCTAAGGAACTTTCAAATTCTGAAAATACCAGGCAAGAACTTCAAAATATTTTAAATTGGATTAATTGGGATGGTGGCAATATTCATGCTTCAGAAACCAAAGATGAAATTTTGATGATGGAAAATAACAGTGATTATAAAAAAGCCCGGGGAGAATATTTAGAACTACTAAAAAAATTAGAAACGAAAAAGGCGAAAAACGAGATAAATTGGAAAATTGCTTCAATTGAGTATAATTACTTAGGTAGAAAAAAACAAGCACTTAAACGTTTATTCCCGGTTATCCAACAAATCAGGAAAAGCAAACAAAATAATCCTTTACATACAGTTTATTTAAAGGATTATGCCGCGATGTGTTACTCAGTGGGAATGGAACATTTCAATGAGAATAGATTTCGATTAGCATATATTTATATGAATCAAGCCTCACAAATTGATTGGAAACATAAAGGTGATTGTTTTTATCAATTGGCAGTGTTATCCAGTGAAAATCCTGCAGAGACAATTAGCAATTGCAACAAAGCGTTAAAATGTTCGGATCAATTATCAGAAAATTTGAAAGAAGATATTTATGAAATGTTAGCAGTTTCTTATAAACGGAAGGGGGAGTTTGATATGGCAAACATGTATTTTCAAAATTTAGTAAATAATAAAAATATTATTAAAAATTAAACAAAAATGAAAGAATTGCAAAACAAAATAACTATAACCATAATATTTTTTGTTTTATTTATCATAATCTCCTGTAATACAACTAGATACAACCTTCCTGTATTTAATAAAAATGCTTACTATCCAGAAGGTGTTGACAGCCTTATTGTTACAAAATCAGATTCAATTATTAAATTTTTATTTGTCGATTTCACGAGTAAACAAAAAGCTGAGAGGTTGGTAATAAAAGCACGAAATGCTTATATTGAAGCTGATTCACTCTGGCAAAAATTGAAAGAGATAAGGGTAGACAGTACCGAAATAATTTCCGATACTAATTCAGACAGCAACTTAATGGTTTCAGTGGAGTCAACTGCATTACAAAATAAGCTAAAAGACAATTTAGAGATTGCAGAAAAGAATTTTTTACAGGCAATTAAATTGGATCCTTTTTCGCTGAATATAAAAGATGGATTAGCTCAGACTTATATGTTGTGGGCAAATATTGAAAAAGTAGAATTCTATTATGAACAGGCTTTGTCTATATTTAAAGATATAATAAATTATGAACGGGGAGAGCATCTATTATTTTTTAAATTGGGTGAATGTTATTTTCATTTAAAAAAATGGGATAAAGCATTATTGAATTATCAACAGGCTGAGAGAATTTTGCTAGCTACTACATTTTATGCAGATAGTGTTTTATTAGAAACTCCAGCAAATGATTCTGTTAAAAAGCACTTTCATTTTAATTATTTATACTCTCAATCTGTATGCTTAGCTCGTATGTATAGAGCGAAAGAAGCGCTAGTGGTTATAAAAAAGGCAAAAGAGGCAGCCCCTTCAACTGAAAGAAAAAATATTGCTGAAAGATTTGAAGATTGGCTAAATTGGGATAATGGTAATATCCATGCAGCAGAGGAAAAAAATTACATATTAAGTCTTATAAAAAAAAAGAGATATGCAGAGTCGGTAATAAGGCTTGAGAAATTAAAAAATCAGGTATTAGATCAATTCGCAATCGATGAGATTGAATGGCGTATCGCTGGCTTAGAGTTTAATTATTTAGACAAGAAACAGGATGCTTGTAATAGATTATTAACCATTATTAAAAAGAATAAAATTGTCTCTTATTACACTCCCCAACTAATTACTAGTTATGAAAAGTATGTATCTGATTGCGGGATAATGCATTATCATCTTGGTATGGATTATATCCAACAAGCAGAATATAAAAAAGCTCAAAAATATATGGCGCAAGGTGCAAAGCTTAACTGGTATGGTAAATATAAATGTCAATTAGAACTGGCAAAGTTGACCAGACATGATCCAAAAACTTCGCTTGAAATTATAGAAAAGGTGTTACACGATCAAACGAGTTTAACAGATACTGAAAAATTAGCTGCCCTGGAAATTAAATTAATTGCTTTAAGAAAATTGGGACCCCAATATTTAAAAGAAACGAAGCAAATTTATCATCAAATAAGAGAGTTACAAAATAAGTAATGGCAACACCTTCTATTTTTTATCCAACAAATAAATAAATGTTTATTACCTACCAAATTCAGTTGAACTTTTTAAAAATTCATACGTCTAAAATAATAGCTAATAAAGATAACCTTAATTCAGCGATTAACCTTATTTAATTCACAAAAAATTTTCATATTAATAATAGAAAGAGGTGATCCTGATGATAAAATCAATATTACTGGCAACTGTAATGATTTTAGTCATTAGCTTTATGCTGCCAGGATGTTATACACAACTCTCTCGTCCTCGCGTAGATATTGAAGATGAATATTACGAAGAATCTCAAAATGAAGAGGTTGAAGAATATTATCAGGATGAAGGAGCTCTGGTTGATGAAGATTCAAGAGATGTCTATATCTACAATTATTATCCTTCATACTGGACGGATTATTATGATTATTGGTATTATTCCCCTTACCAGTGGAGATATATTGGTCCATACCCTTATCATTGGTGGGATCCTTACGGACATTGGTGGGCACCTAGTTGGTATGTAGGATATAGTTATTATGACTATTGGTGGGGAGGTTATCCACGCTACTATAATTCTTATAATCGATATGGATATTATTACAATGGTTCAAAAAGAACTTATGGAAAACGACCCTTTACACGGCGATCGGTTAGAACGGTGGAACGTGAGAAAAGGATTGATTCTGAGAGTTCATTGTCCAAGCCAATAGGTCCAACGCGAGTTGAACGACCGGGACATCCCAGCACAACCCTGGCTACTCCAATGAAGGATAAATCATTATCACCTGATCGGAAACAACGGTCAGTAAAGGAAATGGTAAACAATCGGTTAAAATCAAAACCAAGAGCTCCGAAGAAAATGGTAGATGATGGATTGTCAAGGACTCTAACCAAGAAACGACCGGTTGTGAGTAAGTCGCCTGGAACTAAAACTATTAAAAGTCCGCCACGATCGTCAAAATCTTACAAAAAGCCAAACATAATTAAACGGGCTCCTTCAAAATATAAACCAGGCACTTCAAAGAAAAGTTATTCATCTTCTCGACGCTCAAATCAGAATTATAGTTCAGGATCTCGTTCAAGCGGGACTCGAATAAGCAAACCATCAACACAATCTTCCACATCTCGTAGTAGCGGTACGAGTTCTTCATCATCACGTTCAAGTTCGAGTCGAAGTAGCGGTTCAAAAAGTTCTGGATCATCAAAGTCGTCGGGTAAGTCAGGTAAACGGTAAATATTGACTTTATAGTGGAGAATCAAATGAAAAAGTGGATTATAATAAATCTATTCCTGATATGTCTGATGATATCTCCGAAAGGTTTTGCACAAAGCGAAGCTTTTTTTCTTGGATATGCATCAGGCGTTGGCGGTCGAGCACTTTCAATGGGTAGTGCTTATTTGGCAATTTCAGATGACTATTCAGCAACATTGTGGAATCCAGCAGGTTTAACACAACTTAGAAGAATGGAATTATTCACTTCATTATCGCATTTGCAGTATACCAATGAGGCTAGTTATCTTAATATTGCCAACACTGATAAAACAACAAAGACAAAACTTAATTCTGTCGGATTTGCATTTCCAATTCCGACTTATAGAGGAAGTCTTGTGCTTGCAGTAGGTTATAACAAAGTTAGAAATTTTGATACGGGATTTTCTCTTTCCCAATTTATTGATACTTCAGGGGTTCAACAAGATTATCTAGAAATCGAAGAAGGTGGACTAAATAATTGGGTATTCGCAGGTGCTTTAGAGGTAACCAAAAATCTTTCGGTTGGAGCAGCATTAAATTTGTGGCGTGGAAATGATGATTATCATTTTAATTTATATGATCAGGATATTCAGAATTTATGGTATTACGATAATTGGACTTATGATCAGCAAATAAATACAAAGTATCAAGCGGTGAATTTTAAATTAGGTGCATTGTATAAGTTCACACGATTTATCAGATTTGCCGCCACGATTGCTACGCCAGTGTCATTAGATGCAAAAGAAGATTGGAAAGAAAGCGAAATCGGAATAGAAGATCCAGATAGTCCTGATGATGATTACGAAATTACAGACAGTGGTTCCTGGGACTATGGAATAAAATATCCTTTTGTTTTCTCTGCTGGGGCTGCTTTCACATTGTTACCAAATATTGTGCTTTCCGCTGATGTTGAGTATACAGACTGGTCGCAGACTCGATACACATCAGAACCTTCAGTAGGAGACGAATTTAAAAAGAATATCAATTTTAAACAGGATTTCCAGGCTACAGCAACTTACCGTCTGGGTGGGGAATTTACGGTTCCATTACTCAATACTCAATTGAGGGCTGGATTAATTCAACAACCTTCGCCACTTAAACTTGCTTCATCCAAAGCTGACCGCAATTATATAACTTTTGGCGGTGGCATTCTTCTGGATAAACAGGTGAAAATAGATGTTGCCTGGGTCCACGGTTGGTGGGAAAGGGAAAGTTCCTATTTCTCCGAGGATTTACCTTCCGTTGATGAAAAGATCAATATTGATAAATATTTTGCTACTATATCTATTCGTTTCTAACTTTTGCTTTCATAATCTCAAAACTTGAAATCTCTGTTATGTTTCCATTTTACATGACAGAGATTTTTTTTAACCTCAAGCAAATATCGACACAATGAAAAGATTGATTTTAGTTCACTATCTTGCAATAATAGCTTCCCTATTTTTTATTGTTAATCTACAATTGTTTGCAATAGATAACAATAAAAAAATCAAAGCAGAAGATTATTATCAAAAAGCATTAGCTTATTATGAGAAAGATGAAAATGAGTTAGCTGTCAAACATTTGAAAACGGCTTTGAAGCTAAACAATAAATTAGCCAAAGCATACAATCAGTTGGCGTTAATATACATGGATGAAGGAACAGTATATAGTCGATTTAAAGCAACGATTGAATTGGAAAAAGCTTTAAAATTAGAACCGAACAATGTCGAGTTTCTGTATAATGATGCCATGCTAAATTTAAAAAAAGGCTTTACATACACTGCCGAAAGGCAATTTAAAAAGATCGTGGAATTAGACCCAAACAATTATTGGGCTTATTATCATTTAGCCTTTTTAAAAGAAGAAGAGATGCTTCATTACCAGGATATGATCAGTGTGGAGCCCGGCAGCGATGGCATCATCTTCATGGATTCCTTTGCCAGGAAATTGCATGACAAAGCTGCCGATTATTATAAAAAAGCGATTGCAGTAAATCCTAAATTCAGCGATGCTTACTATCGACTGGCTCTGATTTATTATGAATTTGATAATTATGATGAAATGATTCAATTGCTGGAGAGCGCGGTAAAGATTATTGCTGATGATAAAAATTGTCATCTGTTTTTGGGATTTGCCTATCAAAATGTGGGGAAATTTAATCAGGCTGCGATGGAATATCAACTGGCAAAGCAGTTGATGAGTGCTTCAGAAACAAAGGCTTTGGAATCGATAGATATGATTTTAACTCCGGAGCAACAAAATGAATACGAGCTGATCACAGATTCTGAAAAACATTTATTGTATAAATACTTTTGGACGAGTAAAGATCCATGCTATTTAACCGATGTTAATGAGCGGGAATTAGAACATTTCAGTCGAATTGCTTATTCCAATTTACGCTTTTCCTGGACAGAGAAAAATATGCCGGGCTATGAAACCGATCAGGGCAAGGTTTTAATCCGTTACGGAAAGCCACTGTATAAATACCGTACCAGGCCTTATATTGGCTCTTATATTGGAACTGGCAGAAATCCACTTCACCATTCCAGAGAAATCTGGGTTTATCCTGATTTCCATTTCATTTTCGAGGATCAGTATTTATCAGGTAATTATACTTTCGCCTGGGGTGACAGACCCGAAAATGATTATAGGGACATATACAATAGAATGATTAAAGATTTTCCTGATTACTATCGACTGATTGCTGATTCACAGTCATTCGTTGTTCCGTATGATATTGTTGCTTTTCAGGGACAAAATAGCAATACTGAATTAGAATTTTGTTATAGTATTCCTGTTTCGGTGATAAATCCCAATCGTTCTGACAATCAAAACTATAAATTATTACAAGGAATATTTTTGTTTGATGAATTCTGGAATGCTGTTGTTAAAAAAACAAAAGAAATATCTTTCAGTTCGCTGGATCTGACAGCCTTAAGTTCGGATTCTTTCTATTGTCATCATGAACCAATTGAAGTTTTACCCGGTAAATATCAGTTTGCATTAGAAGTTCAGGATGAAAATTCCGGGAAAAGATCAAGGATTTTTCGAGAAATTCAGGTCGATATATTTTTTTATAACCAATTTCAGATCAGTGATATTTTATTTGCCAACGATTTACAACCGCCGAATCTAAACGTGCTCCCGGCTCGTTCAGATTTTAAATTTAATCCGAATCCACTTCGAGTTTATCAAATTGGACAACCCATTGTGATTTATTATGAAATTTACAATCTAATTCGAGATCACGCTGGAGAAACACATTTTAAAATAGAATATCGGATTAGCAAAGATTTTCAGTCTGAATCGCTAATAAAGAAGCTATTGGCAAATATTGGCATAATGAAGAAAAGCGGAGAGGTGACCGCTGGATATGAATATATTGGCAATGCTTCTTCGGAATTGCAATATCAGAACATTGTGCTCGATCCCAATCTGACCGGGAAAATTGCCATCCGTCTCAAGGCAACCGATTTGCTAACCGGCGCGATAGCTGAAAGACAGCAAACTTTCACAGTGACTGAATAATGTCACCGTAACACAAACTTCCAGTTTGTGCTCCATTTCCCAGTCGAACACAACCTTCCAGTTTGTGAATGGGATAGTGGTCATCTTAAATAACTCCCTTTCAAGCAAGATGTCCACCTACGGCAGATCTTATTTAAATTGACCAGCCGAAGCATGACTTGCGTTAGCGTATATCAGGAATTTTCTGACAGGCGTTAAATTGAGTCTGTCCGAAAAGTCGGCGTTCCCGTAACGCAAGCATCCTGCTTGCAATGTAAAACATGAAGTTAGCTCACGTTAAATTCACAAGCTGGAAGCTTGTGTTACGGTTTCGGATAGACACTAAATTGTTAAAAACAGAAAAGTGATGAAAAAAATTCTAATTACTGGTGGGAGTGGCTTTGTCGGCGGTCATCTGGCTGAACAGGCTAATAACAACTATGAAGTTCATGCCCTCTTTAACAACAATCCGA
>SMTZ1_10004497_pt1 | contig 25979 bp, 19 predicted proteins | sample DeeMarSWOR136_30_FD_25667 | JGI IMG/M metagenome (IMG submission 25667)
GAGTTGGTGCCTGCGGTGAATTTCTGAGGCTCAAGCTCCTTCATCCCACACAGCTCTTGGGCTATATAGCCATTTGTGGTGCCCCCGTTGAGGACGATGTAAGCCTCCTGCTTCGCGAGCTTGATCTCTTCCATCGCAACAACAGCCTTCGCAATTAGCCTCCTTGACTCTGCTGGTATGAGAGTAAATGCTGCCTTCATCGCACTACTTCCTCTTTCATTACGGGAATGGAGAAGGTTGCCGGTGAGTTATATAGCTAGGTATTTCTATATTGTCAACGCCAAAATGCCGACCGGGCGTTTTTCAACCCTCCGGTTACCATTCAGCACCATTCCTTCTGAGTGAGAGTCGACGCTGAAGCAATTCTTCAATACAGATCTTGAAGTGGGGGCATTTTTTTTCTATTATTGATCTCAACCTAATCCCTTTAAAGATCAGTCTGCTGAAAGGAGAATGGATGAACGAGAACCTCGATAAGGAAATGAACGAGCTCAGGCGAGAAATCGCCGATGAGCTGAGGCACCCAGAGAGAAACGAAGATATCCATCGCCGTAAAGCCTCCCTTGAGTTCAAATCCAGCGGAAAATTCCTGATTCTCGGGGGCGCGGGTATTCTTGTTTTGGTGGTCCTGATCACTATACTTTCCGGTGGCGGCCATAACCTCTCCACCGAGGCACTGAGCAATATCCTTATCAGAATTGATCATCTTGAGGAGAGACTGGCGCGCCTTGAAGGCGTAGTGGATAGAGTAGACCTTCTCGAAAACCAGGAAAAGCAGCTCCAGCAATCTCTCATAGAGACGGATAAATCAAGAAGACATCTGACACAACGGCTTGATGAACTGACCAAACGGTTTGACACGGTGCAAGGGGAGAGGGCCCCGGTTGCAGGAAGGGTCACAGCCCCAGCCCGTATTCAAAGGAAACCGATTTCACTGGGCAAAAGGCGCTACCACGAGGTCCGCGCAGGGGAAAGCCTCTACAGGATCGCCCGGCGATACGGCATGTCGTTGGACGAACTATGTCGTCTCAACAATATAACCCCAGACCACGTCATTCACCCGGGCCAGAAATTTCTGGTAGCTCCAAGTACCAGTCAGTGAGCACTTGAAGCCTTGCTTGTCTTAGTTTCTCGTCTGCACATCTATACTTAGCCGCGCAGCTCGCCGTTTGCTTTTTCGCTTGACGTTTGAGAAAGCCGTGCATTATGATCCTGAGTGATGGTGGCCCGGCTTTGCTCGCGGGTCGGCTTGGCTCTGAGGAAAGATTTCCTTTGCCAGAGCAGTGACCTTAAGCCTGGGACCATAATAGAAAATTTTAGAAAGGAGGTTAGTGCCTTGGCAAACGGGACGGTAAAGTGGTTTAGTAACAAAAGGGGCTACGGCTTTATTGAGCGGGAAGACGGTCAGGACGTATTTGTCCACTACTCCTCCATCAACGCGTCCGGATTCAAGAGTCTTAGTGAGGGTGACAGGGTGAGCTTTGATATTGAAGAGAGTGACCGCGGACCTGTGGCCAAGAACGTCATCAAGCTCTAGTTTACTGCCATACGGTTAGAGAGGGCATCTCGTCCAGGTAGGATGAGATGCCCTTTTGTGTAGACGTGTCCATAGTATGGTGACTTCTATAATGGATTTTTCCTGTGGAGGGTTGGGATTCACGCGAAGACGGCTTCCACGAATTCCCTCGGATTAAATACCTCAAAGTCGTCAAGGCCTTCCCCGGTGCATATGTAGGAGATAGGGATACGAAGCCTGTGGGAAATACCAATGACTGCACCACCTTTGGCAGTTCCATCCAATTTGGTCAGGATAATATCCGTCACTCCAAGGGATTCAGTGAATACCTGGGCCTGGGCAATGGCATTCTGACCAGTAGTCGCGTCCAGGATGAGGGTAACTTGGTGGTAGGCCTCGGGGAGCTGTTGGCCAGACACCCTTTGAATCTTCTTCAATTCCTCCATTAAGTTCGATTTCGTATGAAGTCTGCCAGCAGTATCGATGAAAATCTTATCTATCTTCCTCGCCTTAGCAGCAGCTATAGCATCGAAGACAACTGCCCCGGGATCCGCTCCCCTTTTCTGACTGATTACCTCTGCACCTACTCGATCTCCCCAGATCTGCAGTTGCTCAATAGCAGCAGCCCTAAAGGTGTCCGCCGCCACCAGCACTACCGCTTGCCCTTGGCCGCGAAGATAATAGGCCATCTTCGCAATGGTAGTTGTCTTTCCCACCCCATTAACGCCGATGAACATGATTACATAGGGGGATCTAGAAGCTTTCTCTAGCAAATTGGATGCAGACAGGCCTTGGCTGGCATCCAAAAGGGAAATCATCTCCTCCTTTAAGATGTTCTTTACCTGCTCCGGTTTGTCGAGAGAGTTCTGATCTACCCTCTGTTTTAGCCCATCCATCAATTGCACCGTTGTCTCTACACCAATGTCAGAGGTAAAGAGAATCTCCTCAAGGTGTTCTAACAGTACTGGGTCGACCGTCTTCTTGCCTATGAGTAACGTATTCAGCCTGTCCGTCAATCTCGTTCTCGTCTTTGACAGCCTATCCCACAGTCTTCCGGCAGGCGCCTTTCCGCGAGAGGGCATCACTGATAACCCTCCAGATCTACAGACACAATCTTGGACACACCACTTTTATCCATGGTCACGCCGTACAGCCTTTCAGCTACTTGCATGGTCCTTAGATTATGGGTGACCATGATTACCTGGGACGACTTTCTGATCTCCCTCAAGAGGTCATTGAACCGATCTGTATTGGCCTCATCCAGCGGCGCATCCACCTCATCCATGATAATAAATGGGCTTGCTTTAACAAGGTAGATGGCAAATAGTAACGCCGCAGCGGCGAGGGCCTTTTCCCCGCCAGATAGGAGCCCCATATGAACCAGCCTCTTTCCTGGGGGCTGTACTTCGACCAGCACACCGGTCTCTAAGGGAAGGGTTTCATCGATTAACCTTAGCCGGGCCTTGCCCCCGTTAAAAAGGATGGGAAAAACATCCTTTAACTTTTCATCCACCTTCCTAAAGGTAGAGAGAAATCTCCGCTTTGAAATTCGGTTAATTCTCCTGATGGCATTATTAAGGGAATCAATGGAGCAGAGGAGATCCTGCTCCTGTGCCTTGATAAATTCGTACCGCTCTTTTAGTTTCTCATAATCGTTGATGGCCAGAAGATTTACCTCGCCAATTCGCTCCTTAATGCGGGTACTATCCTTGAGTTTTTGCTCATAGTGAGGTCTTGAAAAATCCTCATCCAGATATCGCCTATGCTCCCTTGTAAGATCGATCCCCATATCCCTGTTAACCTGGGACAAAATGCCCTTTATCTGGAAGTCTACTTCCGCCTCCCTTAACCTCTCCTCGTTAATCTCTTCTCGTATCTCCCTTATCCTCTCCCGTAAAAGGGCTGCCTCTTTCTCCTTTTCCCGCAGTCCTTGCCTCAGGATATCATAGGTTTTTTCACTCTCATTGACTTCGTCCTCAAGCCTCTTCTGCTCTTGATAACTGACCTCTAATGCTCGCTTCACCTCCTTCTGTTTGACGAGAGAGCGCTCATATTGAGTTCTATTTGATTGTTTCTCCTCTTCAACCTTGCTGATTCTCTCACCCATGTCAGCCACGAATTGCTCAAGCCTCCCCTTTTCTCTTAGTAGACTCCTCTCTTCCCCGTTGTCCTGGTTATACTTGAGCAATATCCGCGAGAGTTCTTCTTTTGAGTCAATGACCTTATTTTCCAGCTCTTCAGCTTCGGCCTCTCTCTCTGAGACAACTCTTTGCACCTCTTCTTTCTGCTTGTGGCACCTTGCTAGTTTCTCCTCAAGGCTCGCGAGGCGGGAGCCTTTCTCTTTTCCTTCCTGACTTAGGGCTTCTAATTGATTAAGCATGTATTGAGAGTGTGTTATGAGTTGCTCTGATTCGTTTTCCAGTAGAAATATGTCCTTCTCTATCGCTTCACTTTGTTTCACAGACCTTTGTTCCTTACATTGTAGTTGCTCGATGAGGCCGTTTAATTTGGCTTCATGGAAGGCAATATCCCCAATTTCTGATTGCAGGGCACCAATGAGTTTCCCCTTTTCCTCGATCTTATTGCGTAATTCTTGTTCCTTTCGTCTTCTCCTCAGCAGCCCTATAGAATCCTTCCCCAAGCTCCCACCAATAATAATACCCCTCTCATCCACCAGATCACCTTCTGGCGTAACCAGAGTTTGTTTACTTTTGCCATTCTTCCAGGCGGAGAGAGCCTCAGACAGGCTGTCTACCAACGCAGCATTACCCAGAAAGGATTCTATTACCGACTTAAATCTGTCGGGAACAGAGATGTGGTCTCTCAAAAGCGGAAAACCATTATGCTCGCCTATAGCCTTGCCAGGGGGTCTGTGAAGTTTAAACTCCTCAAGCGGGAGAAAATAGCTTCGGCCCATAGCTTTAGATCGCAGATACTCAACGGCCTCCTTACCATCCTCGTGCCTGGCCACGATCACGTATTGCAATCGTTCATCTAGGACTGCCTCGACAGCTGCCTCGAATTCGGGCTCGACCTTGATGAAGTCTGCCAGCACTCCTAAGACCTTACCTCCCGCACTAGTCTTTGGCCCGTAGGTATTCATAACCATCTGAACACCTGACCTGTAACCCTCGTAGTTCTCAATAAGGTTCCTGATGGTCTCCAATTGAGCACGAAGCAGATTCAGTGCTGAGTCTGCCTTTGATTTGAGAGTCTCCTTTTCTCTCCTAGCTTCTCCTAACCCTTTTGCCCTTGCTTCCTGCTCTCGTATTGCTCTCTCAAGGGAGCTTATCTGGTTCAACGACTCCTGCCGTTCCCCCTTTTTCTCGCGCAACAAGGCCGATAGTCTCTCAAACCTCTGCGTGCCTTCCTTGGACTCCTTTTCAAACTCGTTCTTTCTGATCGCTACCTGATTTGTCATATCAGATAGATTCCTTATCTCGCCTGTTAATCTTGCCTCCTCGGTTGCCAACTCAATGAGGTGGGACCTTTCTTTTTCCAATAGATCCTTTATTGTATCCAACTGGTGCACGGTATCTTTTAGGCTCGCCTCACCATGGGAATGAACTGATGAGATCTCCTGAAGGGATTTCTGTAGTTCACCCACTCTGGAGCTGATCTTTTCAATCTCAGATTCAAATTCCTTTGCTTTCTCTCTTAGCTCATCCTTCTCTTTGCTCAGGCTTATATCGGCCCGACGGCATGTTTGCTGATCAGCCGACAGGTGTTGGAGGGCGTCCTCACTTTTTCTATATTCCTCCCTGAGGGAAAAGGCGGATTCCTTAAGAGCAGACAGCGTCTTCTCCTTCTCCACTAGTTCCCTGTTCTTTGTCTCGATAGCGTGTTCGGATTCAGAGAGGAGGTCCTCGACTCCCTTCTCTTTAGCTATGAGCTGTCTAATGGCCTTCTCCCTTTTGGCCTTCTCTTCTTGTAATTCCTCATAACTATGTGCGGACAAGACAAGATTCAAGTGACGGATCTCAGAGCTTACCTCTTTGAACCGTCTGGCCTTTCCTGCCTGTCTCTTCAGGGAATTCATCTCCCTTTTAATCTCAACGAGGAGGTCTTCCACCCGCCTGAGGTTCTCCTTTGTCAAGGCTATCTTTCTTGAAGATGCCTCTCTTCTGGCCTTGTACTTTGAGATGCCAGCTGCCTCCTCCAAGAGCATCCTCGTGTCTTCTGGCTTTTGCTCTATTAGGGAACCGATCTCTCCTTGGGCAATGATGGAATATGCCCTGTTGCCTAATCCGGTTCCCATAAATAGATCATGGATGTCTTTTAATCTGCACGGTGAGTTGTTGATGAGGTATTCACCTTCACCGGAGCGATAGAACCGTCTAGTAACGGATATCTCGCTTGTACCCTGGGGTTCGATGCCATTTGCGAGTGTTAGGGTTACCTCAGCCATACCCAGGGGCCTCGAAGGACCTGCGCCTGAAAAGATCAGATCCTCCATCTGACGGCCCCTCAGCTGCTTCGGGCTTTGCTCACCCATAACCCACCTTATGGCATCAACTATATTACTCTTCCCGCAACCATTAGGACCGACAAATGCACTGACTCCTGGTGGAATCTGGAGGTTCAATTTGTCCATAAAGGACTTAAAACCCTGCATATAGAGGTTCTTGATTCTCATCTTCCCTTATCTCCCGAGCCCTGCGGATATTATCCATAACAGATATCAGGATAACTGTAAAGACTAAAATACTACATAATGTATATTTAGCTTCCTATCTTGCAATATATTGTGGCACTGAAAAAACCTTGACAAGATGTCGTTTAAGTATCTAATATGACGGTAATTATTCCCATCTACGGTAAGCGTAACACGCTTAGCTTATGAGGGCAAGGTTGGTGAGAAAAACCGCAATCCTTCTTACATTCCTCTTCAGCTTCCTTTCCCTATTTGCCTATTTGGTCCAAGGACAAGAGAGAGACACGTTGTCTATCTCCTTAGTTCAGGAGGCTACCGTCAAGAAAATTCAAGGCAGAGAGGTCATATGTGAGCGCTATAAGGTAAAAAAGGGGGATTACATATGGCGACTTCTGCGCCAGAGAAGATTACTGCAGAGGCCAGATCTCGCTGAGCTGCTCTCCCTGCTAAAAGGCATGAATAGATCCCTGACAAATCTTGATCTGATTCATCCCGGACAGACCATTTTAATCCCGCTTAACATAATACCAGTTAGGGGATATGGTGAGGGGGAGGAGTTTTTCAAGGAATCAATAATGGGTATCTCCACATTGAAAGGCATGAATTTTGAGGATTATGTAGTGAGGCCTGGAGATTGCCTGACACTGGTCGCTCATAGCAGATATAAAGTACCGGTTGGATATCTTTATAAGGAGTATCTGGAGTTAGTCCGGAGACTTAACCCCGCCTTAAGGGATCCCGATCTCATCTACCCAAATCAGGTTATCAGGCTCCCCATCTATTCTCGAAAGTTAGTCAGGATGCCCGTTAAGCCTAAAGAGGTGAAGACAGCTTTAGAGAAGACAAAGGCTACCCCAGTTGGGGATACCCGCGAAGCTCCGTCCCTAAGAGGAAAGCTCAGGGATATTTTCACTCAAATGGGTGAGGAATGGATTGATACTGGTGAGCAGTTCATTCCCCTGAAGTCTGGTGCCCAGATAAACCTGAAGGCCAGCTCTTTCCCTAGTTTGAACCTAAACAGTGGCAGAAGATTGATTGTTGACATAAGAGATGAGCTCCCGGCAGACATCTGCCAATTGATCGAATCAGACTGGGAGGAGTATAGGATTGTGCATTTGGCTCCTAGTGATACCCTTACAACAGCGATGGATAAGATCCTTGCGGCCAGTAACTATTATAAAGTGCTAAAATCCGGGGAGCAATTTAAGGTAGGAGGGGATATAGGTATTTCGGTTGCTGGTGACTGGGTGATCATCCCATATAGAGGGGAGCGGGGTAGCGGCGATAGAATAACAGTCATTAGCTTCATTGATGATCCTTCCCAAAAGACTCCGGGAACGGTGAGGGGATACCTGGAGAAATTGGGAATAAAGGTAATTGACTACCCGGATTTTTCCACCCGTGCGGATGGCAAAGAAGGGGTCTCGATTCAACAGAGGATAGGAATCGAAAAGGATGCGGATTTCCCTCTTCCAGCTGTTCTATTAAAGCTCGCTGGACAGCCCTTCTCCCGTCACGTAAAGATTCCCGTATATCAGGCAGAGAGCGCCAAGTTCAATCTAATCATACAGGCCGATCTGTTCTTTAACAGGAAAGGCAAAGACTGTATCGTAGACGTAACAGGCCTATCGCCTGCTATTCTATCTTTGCTCAGAAAGCACCAATTTCTGGTCCTCTCCCTGGCGGGCGAAAAAGATGTAAACAGGATGACGGAGCTCATACTCGATTTCCTTGGAGTGGCATTTGACTCTAAGCCACACGAGCTTCTGGCTGCAGCCAGGGACGAGACAAGGACTATAACCCTTACTTTTCCAGGGATCAGCTTCCATGACAAGGAGGGGAAGGAGATCCTGGCAACGGGTACGCGGATGCCAGTAGAGATCGTGTCGTTTCTGAATCAAAAGGGATATAGCCTCCTTGAGTTAAGCCAGTTTCAGTGATTCATGGTAGAACATGACACTTAAAGTCCCCTCAAAAGATGAAGAAGTGGCTCAGATGACTGACAAAGCAATATATATTATCGGCCCCCGGAGGTTTCAAAATGAGCTAATGGTCTTTTTTCTAGAGCGGGCAACCGGTGCAAAGTGCGTGGCGCGTGAGGATGTCCGCCATTTCCCGGCCATACCTGATAGGAACATCGGCCAGCCCAAGCTGCTCCTCTTGGACTGCCTGGAAAGGGATCTGGATAGCTATCTCCTTGAGCTTGGATCGAGTGGTGGAAACATCCTGTATCAGTACTTTGTTGTGCTCTTTAATGTGAGCCGTAGTCTGGGGATTGAAGAAAAGGCCTTGAAGAAGGGGGTCCGGGGGTTTTTTTATGAAAATGACCCCCTGGAGCGATATCCAAAGGGTATTCGCGCTATTTTTAACGGAGAGCTGTGGGCTACAAGGGGAGTGATGACGAAGACCATCCTTGAAAGCAGGGACAAGTATATAGTCTCGAGGAGAGACTCGTCATTACTTACACCAAGGGAAATCGAGATACTCAGCATGATAGCAGCCGGGGCCACAAACGAGCAGATCGCCAATGAGCTCTTTATCAGCCGCAATACCGTAAGGACGCACATATACAATATCTTCAAGAAGATCAATGTCCCCAACCGCCTCCAAGCCGCCCTATGGGCTGTCAAAAACCTATAGGCACTGATAAGAAAGTCTTACCTGATCTATCTTCTTAATACTACTTTCTCAGCCAATCGCATAAAAAAATACGAACGAAAAGCATACTGTTTACGTATTGCCTTCCCCTTCGATCTTTCACTACGATGGAGATGTCTTCCTAAAGGTACCTGGTTCTTCACCTCGATTTGGTAAGCTATAAGAACTGAGTAGGAGAAAAAGGTTGAAGGAGGGTGCAGTCATGGATCCAAGAGGTAACCGCGAAGAATTATTCGCGGATACGATTAAAGAAATCCACCTCGCCATCAAGAATGTTGGCTCATACCCAGATGATCACCCCACTACGCGTGAGCGTGTTAGCAAGTCCCATGAAGCGCTCACGAATCTTCTCAGCAGACAAACCACCCTGACTGTGAGTGTTGATGGTAACAAGTTACTCGTAGATGACGTGCCGATTGATGGTAGAAATATGTTTTCTACCAAATTTGCGCTGGACCTTGAGCAAAGGGCTATCGATAGTATTACCTTTTGCCGCGGACTGTCGAAAGGAGATTTCATGACCTTTCTCAATGCGATGATAAAAAGGCCTATTGTCCTTAGTGAAGAGGATGGGGTGGCCTCTATTCTCCAGCAACAGGGTGTTTCGACAATAAAGCTCAACGAGATCAAATACGGGAGAATAGCTGAAAAATTAAAAGACCTTGGCCTGGATGAGAGAAAGAGGATCAACGATGATGTCAGCAGGCTACTATCAGAGGGAAATAACGATGAGGTTCAAGAGATCCTAAGGGATCTATGCAACAAGCTGGGTGATACATCGTGGCGGGTCCGGAAGAAAGTAGCAGAAAGCCTCCTGGATATAACTTCTGTTCTTGATAAATCTGACAAACTAGGGAAAAACTTCCGAGAGTTATCACAGGCGCTGGTCAAGGGCGTAAAACACGAGAGTAATACCGATACCTATCTCATCCTTTCGGAAAATCTTCAGAGGGTATGCGCCTCACAGAATAGGATTGACAGATCTTTCGCAAGCGAAACCGTGGGCAGGGGTTTGCTCGAGGTCAATAAACTTTCAAAAACCCAGTTGCAAAAGGCCTTGATGGCAAGAAATAGAAATAGCAGGAGCCTTGAATATAACCTGGGAGCCCTCAACTTCGTTGATGAGCCGACGCTCGCCCATTTCCTGGCTGAACAATACAAAAACTGTGAAGTCGTACTCCTCTCTGAAATACGGGATATTCCGGAAAACGTCCTTAAAGCGGTGCCGGTTAAATTCATCAAACGCCACCAGGTCCTCCCCTTCAAGTTGGATTCCGGATATCTGTACACAGCTACGATGAATCCCAACAATCTGGATGCGTTAGCTGATATTCGGTTTATAAGCGGTTACTCGGTGCTTCCCTACCTTGCTACCGAATATCATCTTCTAAATGCTATCAAGAACTTCCATCGCATCGAAACCATTGCACCGGAAAGCGATCATGTCATGGAGGACATTCAAGAAGAGGTGGGTCTCGAATTTTGTGAGCAAAAAGAAGAGCAAGAAGTACCTGCTGTAGAAGAACTGATAGACTCAGATGCCCCGGTGGTCAGATTGGTCAATATGATCATAAAAGCGGCCATCACCCAAAAGGCCAGCGATATCCACATAGAACCATACGAAAATGAGCTGAAAGTTCGCTTCCGGATCGACGGGACCCTATCAACACTACTGACGCCATCCATCAGATATGCGAATGTTATCGCCTCGCGGATAAAGGTTATGTCAGGATTAGACATCTCCGAAAGACGCCTCCCTCAGGATGGAAGATTTAAGATCGGAATGGGCGGGAACCATGTGGATTTTCGGGTTTCCACCTTTCCAGGAATCTTTGGGGAAAAGGTGGTTCTGCGGGTGCTGGACAAATCCAGTCTTGCATTGGACATAGGCAAGCTGGGACTGAGTAGCAATGATTTGAATGCTGTGTTGACTGCTATGTATAAGTCCAAAGGAATGATTTTGGTAACCGGACCCACTGGAAGCGGAAAGACGACGACGCTCTATTCTATGCTCCATGGTTTAAATGATGGATCCAGAAACATTTCGACTGCTGAGGACCCCATAGAATACAATCTGAATGGAATTAACCAGTTTCAGATGAACCCCAAGATCGGCTTGAACTTTGCCCGTGCCCTCCGAACGATGCTGAGGCAGGATCCTGATGTCATCATGGTGGGAGAGATCCGGGATTTGGAGACTGCGGAGATTGCCGTGAAGGCCGCGCTCACAGGTCATCTCGTCTTGAGCACGCTCCATACAAACAGTGCACCTGAGACGATCACGCGGTTGCTCGATATGGGCATCGAACCCTATCTCATCGCTTCCTCTATTAACCTTATTGTAGCCCAGAGATTGATGAGGAAGATTTGCCCGAATTGCAAAATAGAGGCTGCACCGAATGATTTGCAGCTAAAACTTCTCAAGGACTATGGATTCGATATTTCTGGCCATCAACTTTTCAGGGCAGAAGGATGTGAAGAGTGTAACGATACAGGCTACAAGGGTAGAATTGCAATATATGAGGTAATGCCGTTGTCGGAGCAGATTCAGGAGCTGATTTCGAAAGGAAAATCAGCCTCTAAGATAAGGGACAAGGCAAAAGCTCTGGGGCTTGTCACCCTGCAGGAGCAGGCCTTCAACAAGGTCACAGAGGCAATCACGTCCATTGATGAATGGATGAGAGTGGCCGCATAGATGCGCGGCCGAGTCCACCGGCTTACAATGAGGAAACTATGAGAGAGAAGAGAAGATTAGAACGATTCCAGCTTGAAATCCCTGCTGCAATTGAATTCCTGACTTCCGATAGGGAGAAGAGACTGCTCAATCTGCTGACAAGCAACATATGCTCAGGCGGGGCCTATTTTCATACCACCCAGCCGCTCCCCGAAGGAACAAAGGTCAAAATGGACCTGATTCTCCCCCTTGATAGGCTGAAAAAGCCACATGATGGGCATAAACAGCTATATATAAAGGTCGCTGGAACCGTTTTACGGTCTGAATCAGAAGGCATGGCCATCGGTTTTGATGAAGACTACGAAATTACGGGGGCGCCTCACACAAGGCTAGGAGGTGATGAATGAACCTTAGGAGGCACTACCCCAAAAGTAGTCTCACAATGACATCTTGGACTAAAAACCAGTAAGGAGGTGGAAGAAAATGGAAAAAACAAAAAAGCCCTTTTTGATTGCGATTGCTGGGATCGTAGCCTTATCGATGCTGGCTGTGATGCCAGCACCTGCGTTGGCAGACACCTTTAATGTCCCAGGGAATTACCAGACGATCCAGGAAGCGATAAACGCAGCCGCAGATGGCGACACGGTTCTGGTTGCACCCGGCACCTATAATGAGAGCATCGTGATGAAGCTTGGAGTGACAGTCAAAGGCTCGGATGCCGATGAAACTATCATCGACGGGAGCGGTAAGGCATACGCAGTTCTGGGGGCGAGCTACAGCACCATTTCCGGATTTACTATCACCGGCAGCTACTACGGCATCTACAACGACGGCAACGCCTTGCCGACGATGACGATTACCAACAACATTATCACGGGCAACAGCTACTACGGCATCTACAACCCCAGCAATTTCTCGCCGACGATTACCAACAACATCATCATTGCGAATGACTACTCTGGCATCTACAACGCCAGCTACTCCTCGCCGATGATTACCAACAACATAATCAGTGGCAATAAGTGGTACGGCATCCACAGCCTCGGATCTTCGCCACAGATTGAGAACAATAATGTCGTAGATAACGCCTTTGGGTCCTATCTGAATTGCTCTCCCGGAGCAGGTGAGATCTCGGTGGATCCCATGTTTGTAGATCCGGGGAATGGCGACTACCACCTGCAAGAGGGGTCGCCATGCATAGATAGTGGAACCAACGACGTACTAGGGCTACCGGAGACTGATGCGGAGGGCAAGCCAAGAATAGTTGACGGTGACGGTAATGGAGTAGAAACGGTTGACATGGGGGCATTCGAGTACCAGGTGGAGGTGGCTAAGGCCGATGAGGCCAATATGCCCATGGACTGCTTTAAGGTCAGCTACGTGAAGGTTATAGACAGGACCAGGTATGGTGCGAAACGCGATAAGATCGAGATCAGAGGTAGTTTCAAACTAGCCGATGGGGTTACGTTTAGTCCAGAGGATGATGTCACAGTGACTATGACTATCAATGATAAGGAAATTACTGTTCCAGCGGGATCATTGAAGGAGAAGCATTTCCTATGGCTCCACTACCATTCCTTTAGAGGCGATATTGACGGTGTCCGTGTCCACATGCACCTCGATTTCAACAGATGCCGTTGGTGGGTGAAGATCTACGGTATGGAGGCCAGCGACCTTGTGCAAAGCGAACCGGCAACTGTAAATGTAAGTCTTACTATTGGCAAGAATGTTGGTGAGGATAGTTTTGAGTTGATCAAGAGGTGGAAAGGCCGCAGGATGGGATTTGCCAGGTTCATTGAATGGTCACCGAACCGCTGCTGTGGCCGTTGGTGGTGGTGGCGTTGAACCGGTGACCTTAACCCCGTAGAGCATTGAAGGAAGTGCGAATGTCCAAGAAACTCCCTATCGTGGCCACCTGAGTCCGGCCGTGACATTGGATAGGAGTGGAGAAGGCGGTTGAAGACCTTTCAACCGCCTTCATCCTTTTTTCGGAGAGAGGGCAGGGGAAGGAGAATCCCCTTGGAGTGTCTGGAGGGAGATGAGGAGAGCTCCCTATTCGGAAGAGATACCTGCCTCTGGCCACCTCAAAAGAGCCCTCTAGACTGCAAGACGCCTTTCCCGTTGAGCGAAAAAGTGGTACCTGATAACCACCTCTAATACCTGTTTTTAGAGGTGGCCTCGATCAAAATACGAGCAAAAAACATACTATTTCCGTATTGTGTTTCCCTGGGGACTTGAGTTATCAATAGGGGCCAGGAAAGCCCCTGCTGGAGCGAGTCTCGCCCATCTAATGGGCCGCTCATGGATTTGAAAGATCGATCATACTTGAGCCGGATACCCTAATAGAGTACGGACCCACGTCGAGAAGAAGACCCGCGAGGCAGGAGACCATGAAAGAGGGAAGGGAGGAGGAGGATAAATGAGGCTGATGAGTGCTAATCAGGGCAATTGAGATGTGCAGAGATTTATGATATGCATAGGTATAGGATCTTAAAAAGTGAATATCTCGACGAGGCAAGAGAAGAGCTGGATCTCTTTTCTTGATATATCTCCTCTTTGTATCCGTACCGATCTCAGTCTTAGCAGATACAGGGAGCAATAAGGACCCTTCTTTTGTTGTCGAGCTTAAAGGTCGCCTTCTCACGGTGAAGGTGAGGGATATCCCGTTGAAGAGGGTATTGACGGAGATCGCTCATCAGGCGCAGATCAAGATCCTCTTCTATGGACCAGTGGAAGAGCTGCTATCAGCGGATTTTTCGGAGATTCCCCTGGATAAGGGAGTGAGGCGATTGACTGGGGGCTGTAATTATGCCTTCATCTATGGGCCCAAAGCGGCAAAAACAGCGGAGCCAGAGATCAGGGAGATTATCATCTACCCCAAAACTGGTGGCAAGGGAGGCAAAGGTGTAAGACCTACGGTAATCGCTCCCAGCCAAAAAGTTCCGGGGGAGCAAGAAGAAGCTGTTCTGGTGTCGCTATTCAAGGCCCTGGAGGATAAGGACCCGCTAGTCCGTGAGGAGACGGTTTATCTCCTATCGGAGTTTGAAGATGAGAGGGTGACCAGACATCTGACGGAGGTCTTGCTTAAGGATGAGGACGAAGCTGTCAGAGCGAGTGCGGCAGAGGAGCTGGGAGATTTAGGAGATCAAAGGGCCATTGATCCGTTGATAAAGGCACTTGGGGACAACAACCCGCGGGTTCGGGAGAGCGTTGTGGAGGCCCTGGGACAGATTGGGGGGGAGAGTGCCATCCCGAATTTGATAAAAGCATTAGGGGATGAAGACGAGGATGTGAGAGATGCAGCTGCTGAGGCCTTAGGGGAGATAAGGGAACGTCTCGAGATTTCTGCAAGTGAGTGAGGTCAGTGCGGCACGGGGTCTGTTCTTTGCATTTGACAAGAGCACTTAACTCTATTAAATGCCATGAGTTGAGCGGGATCTCTTTGTCCTCAGGGACTTGGAGATTTACCGATGGTGTACAACTGCAAACCATATTGCATCTAAGGCAGCAAAAAATCGCCTGAAGGGCTTGAGTTTTTCCCGGGAGAATTTCCCCCCAAAGCAGCGCAGACAATAGGATGCCCGACAAGGAGGAAACTATGGAAGAAAGAAGGAAGCTGGAAAGGTTCGATCTCGAACTCCCCGCTAAAATTGGGTTCATAAATGAGACTCATAAAGAAGAGATACTCAATCTCCTCACAAGCAACGTGTGCTCGGGTGGGGCCTACTTTCACACTACCCAGCTGCTCCCTGAAGGTACCCGGGTCAAGATAGACCTGGTTCTGCCCCTTGATAAACTGACGAGACTCAAAGATGAGTATAGGCAAGCATATATAAAAGTCACCGGAAGGGTCCTGCGATCCGAATCAGAAGGCATGGCCATCTGCTTTGATGAAGACTACGAAATCATGGAGGTAGGGATATAGCCAGACAGTTTGTTGCCGACTGCCCTTGCACTTTCATCTCACCTGCCAAAAGGAATTCCACAAACTCAGCTCTGCCAATTAAACACATTGACGATAATCGTGCTGGGATTTTATACATAGGGCCTGTCCCAGAGGCGATAGGGTGACTAGTCTGGATTTTACCTTTGTTGACTTGGAGGGGAGCAATATATGGACTTCTCATACAATCTAAAGAGGGAAGGGAATAGTTTTGCTCAGAGATCCGTGGTGATGGCGCCGCGGGGAATGGTGGCGTCAAGCCAGCACCTCGCAAGCCTTACCGGCTATAAGGTGCTATTGAGGGGCGGTAATGCAGTAGATGCCGCCGTGGCAATGGTGAGCACATTGAGTGTGGTCGAGCCATATTCCGTGGGGATTGGGGGTGATGCCTTTGCCCTTATCTACCTGGCCAGAGAAGACAAGCTCATTGGCATGAACGCAAGTGGTAGAGCGCCGTACAAGGCAACCAGGGACTGGTTCCACGAGCAAGGGATAAAGACCATACCGGAGCGTGGCATGTTGCCTGTCACAGTGCCCGGTGCCTTGCATGGCTGGGCCCAGGCGGTGGAGCGCTATGGAAAGTTACAAATGGGCGAATTATTTGAGGACGCTATCTATTACGCAGAAAACGGGTTTCCGGTCACGCAGGTTATTGCGGGCGAATGGAGGGAGATGGAAGGGGTGCTCTGCTCCCAAGAAGCTTCCTCCAAAACCTACCTCATTGATGGCGAGGCTCCTCGGCAGGGGCAGGTCTTTCAAAACAAGGAGCTTGCTCGTACCTATGGCATTATTGCCCGGGACGGCATTGAGGCCTTTTATACGGGAGAGATCGGCGAGGCCATCGTGGAGTTTTCCCGGCGCAATGGCGGTCTTCTCTCTCACAAAGATTTTGAAGACCACACCACCAGCTGGGTTGAACCGATAGCAACCGATTACCGCGGTTGTACGGTTTATGAGCTTCCTCCCAACGGCCAGGGTATCACTGCCCTGGAAATGCTCAATATTCTTGAAGGATATGATATTGCTAGTTTAGGGCCCGATAGCCCCGGATATTTGCACCGGCTTATAGAGGCAAAGAAGATCGCGTTCGGTGATAGGGACAACCTCATAGCTGATCCTGAATTTGAAGACGTTCCAATAGCGAAGCTTGTCTCCAAGGAATATGCAAAGCAGTGCAGGGATAGGATTGATCCTGAAAAAGTCATGGTCCCCCCTGATCCTTCTTCATACGCAGGTGATTCAGACACGGTATTTGTGACCGCTGTGGATGAGGAGAGGAACGCGGTTTCATTCATCAGCAGCCTCTTCATGGCCTTTGGTTCAAGCATGGTCGTGGATGGGACAGGTATCATCCTGCAAAACCGGGGTAAGTCCTTTTCCCTCGATCCAAATCATCCCAACCGACTCGAGCCCCACAAGCGGCCCATGCATACTATAATACCGGGAATGGTATTCAAAGAGGGCAATTTTTTGATGGGCTTTGGAGTCATGGGCGGGGACATGCAACCCCAGGGACACGTGCAGTTTCTCATCAATCTCGTGGATTTCAAGATGAATCTGCAGGAGGCTGTTGATGCCCCACGAATACGGCATATGCAGGGGATGGAGGTGTATCTAGAGAAGGGTATTGCGGGTGAAATTGCGTCGGCGCTCAAGCAAAAAGGGCACCATATTGTTCAGGAGTCCACCGCAATAAATCAGGTAGGCGGGGGTCAGGCAATTTATCTGGACCGTGGCCAGAATGTTTTGCTGGGGGCCTCTGACAGAAGAAAAGACGGCTGTGCAATTGGATATTAGTAGATGAACCAGGAGAACGCCCGTGGACACTGGGCAATCGAGGGCTTCAAGCTATCGCTGGCTGTTAATCTGTGCATCTTTCATCATCATGATGATCATCAGTATTTACCAGTATTCGTGGTTTCTATTTGCCTATACTATTCAAAGGCAACTCAATTGGGATCTCGCGACAATCGGCTTAACCTTCACTATCTTTGCATATGCCGCAACCTTTGTGCAGCCGTTTTCCGGTCACATTGCAGACTCCTATGGGCCCCGAAGGGTGGGAATTGTCGCATCCTTCCTGGTCGGCATGGGCTTCGTTCTTGCATCATTTGCCTCTTCCCCTCCAGTATTCTATCTCTTTTATGGATTGGGTGGCCTGGGCGTGGGGATCCTTTATGGTATTTCCACTGCATGTGCTGTTAAGTGGTTCCCAGACCGGAGAGGTTTTGCCACGGGGTTGGTCGTGTTTGGGTTCGGTGCAGGAACTGCCATTTTTAACTGGATCATCCAGAACTTACTGGATTCGAGGGGACTGCACACGACATTACTGGTGCTGGGATTCTTTATGCTCATCACATTACTCCCTCTCTCACTTCTCTATGCTTACCCACAGGAACGCTGGTCCTCCTCCTTTACCTCGGGCAAGGAGACGGCAACAATGCCCGTTAACTACAAACCTCTTGAGATGGTGGTCACCTACCAGTGGTATCTGATCTATTTTTCGTTTGCGGTGACTGTCTCTATTGTACTGATGTTCGGTGCCCAGATGAAGATGCTTGCCAGGGAATTCAATATCCCAGGGGGTTATTTCAGCCTGGTCTTGGTGCTGTTTCCCCTTGGAAACGGGTTGAGCAGGGTGGTCTCAGGCGCAGTCTCTGATGCCTTGGGCAGGGAAAAGACCATGGTGATATTCTACTCCCTCCTAGGCCTCTCCATCCTTTCCTTTGTGCTGCTTGGTCATATCCCGGTGCTTTTTCTCTCCACAGTATTCATCGCTGCATTGTTAGGAGGGGCACCCTTCGCCTTATGCCCCGCAACTATTGGAGACTATTACGGCTCAAGGTATGCCACTACGAACTATGGAATTACCTATACGGCAAAGGCATGGGCCGGACTCATTTCAGGCTGGTTGAGCGGCTATCTGGTGATGAAATTCGGCTCCTATAAGCTCCCCCTCGTTGTGGTGGGCACCTGTAGCTTGATGGCTGCTGTGCTTTCAAATCCAAGATTAATGAAGGCCCCCACCAGGAGAAGCCAGGACTCTCCCTAAAAAGGAATTGATTTAGCAATGCGTTAGTGGTAGCGTGTGCCCAATGTGTCGTTGTGGGTGAGGCTATTTCTTACCGGATATTTAATATAAGATTCGTGCCAAAGGGGCGAAAGGTGAAGGTATCCACCGTAGAACAGATGAGAGATCTTGACAGAGCGGCTATAGAGAAATTCAAGACCCCTGACACGATTCTCATGGAAAATGCAGGTGAGGCTGTATACTTTGTGATCCACAATGAATTTGGGATAGCAGGGAAACGATTCATCATCTTTTGTGGGATTGGCAACAACGGTGGCGATGGGTTCGTTGTTGCACGAAAGCTTCACTCGAATGGGGGACTGGTCACGGTGTTCCTTCTTGGAGACAGCAAAGAACTAACGGGATGCGCAAGGGACAATTTTGACACAATTTCCACTCTTCCAATCCAGGTTGAAAGGCTTACCTCCCTGGAGCAGGCCACATCTTGTCTCCCTCACTGCGATGCGATTATTGATGCCATTTTTGGAACTGGCCTCACAAGGGAGGTAGGCGGGATCTATAGAGAAATAATCGAACTCATCAACGGGAGCCAGAGAACAGTTTTCAGCGTTGATGTTCCTTCAGGCGTAAACGGCAATACTGGGCAGAGTATGGGATGTGCTGTCAGGGCTCACTATACCGTAACGTTTGGCCTACCGAAGTTGGGAAATCTGCTTTACCCGGGCTTCGACCTCTGCGGGAAGCTGTACGTGACGCATATCTCCTTTCCCCCCTCCCTTTACAATACTGATGACATAAGGGTAGAAACAAATGACCCCTTACCAATTCCGGGAAGAGGGGAAGATACCCACAAGGGGAACTACGGAAAGGTCCTCTTTATTGCAGGGTCCTCAAGTTACCTTGGTGCCCCCTACTTTTCTGCACTCTCCTTTCTTAAGGCCGGTGGAGGGCTCTCATACCTGGCCTCCCCTCAATCAATAACCAACTTCTTGGCCACCAAGGGAAGCGAGATCGTCTTTGCGCCACAGAAGGAGACAGACACAGGGAGCTTATCCCTCAAGGCCAGGGACGATCTGCTGGAATTCTCGGACAGGGTTGATATGGTTGTTATGGGCCCAGGATTATCACTGCATGAGGAGACACAGGAACTGGTAAGGGAGCTAGCACCAGAGATCAACAAGCCGTTGGTGATTGACGGTGATGGTATTACCGCCATCTCAAAGGCTGTAGACCTCATAAAAGAGAGAAGGGAAAGGACAATCCTGACCCCTCACCTTGGTGAGATGTCCAGGATCATAAGAGCAGATATAGGGGAGATCCACTCAAATAAGGTCCCTCTCTTGGCTAAGACATGCAAAGAACTGAATGCCATGATAATCTTAAAGGGCGCCCATACATTAGTAGGTTACCCTGAGGAACGGATCTTCATTAACATGAGCGGAAATCCTGGTATGGCCACTGCTGGAAGCGGAGATGTCCTGGTGGGTACCATTGCAGCCATGTTTGGCCTTGGGTTCTCAGTAGAGGAGGCCACCAGGATGGGGGTGTTTATGCATGGTCTGGCCGGAGACCTTGCAATGAGAGATATAGGGGGGGATGGAATAGTCGCCGGGGACATCATGAACTATCTCCCTGAAGCGGTACAATATTGCAGGGAGCATCTTGAAGATATTACCAAAAACACCTATGAAAGCATCTATATTGTCTAGGAGGCGATAGAAGGGCATGGATCTCAGAAAGGCAGGCTCAAGAGTTCGCAAGGGGATATGTAAACCCTACAAGTGGACGGAATGGGAGCTCCCAGGACTTCTATACTGAGATAGATAAACGTACCGATAGGAGACCGTAAGACGTTTAAAGAATTTTGGAACGCTTTAATTCGTTTCATAAGGAGAAAGGAGGGGATCAGGATGAAGGGAAGAGCCGCTATTTTCTTCATTGTCTTCAGCTTCGTGGTGGTCTTTTTTGGATGTGCCGAGAGCAGGATTTATCTCATGGATATTGAATATATCCAGGAGGAGGAGGCACCTCCTACCTCAAAGACCGTGGGCATTTGTCCCTTTCAGGATGCAAGGGGGGAAAAGGAGAAAGAGGCCATTGGCAGGCGATATCGAGGTGGTGACAGAGTGGATCTCATCAAGGTTAAAGGGGCCAGCCTCTCCGAAGCCATCACCCAGGCTGTGAAGGACTACTTTGTCGGGAAGGGATTCGAGGTTACCGATTGCAAGGGATGGGACAAAACCGCTGAGGGACTCGACCGCCTGCCCAGGGACCTCTCTCTTGTCGTGGGAGGAAAGATTGATTCGTTTATGGTTGAAGCCCGGTCAGGTGTTACGGCCACAGATACTCGTTACACGGTGAAGATGGATGCCTTCATCGGTCAAGTGGAGAAAAGGAATCTGATCATCCGCTCCATAGAGAGCGCACCCAAGTCCAAGAAGGTAAAGTTTGATCTGGAGGAGGTCATGGCTCAATTGAACAGCACTTTGACAGAGGTGATCCAGAAGCTGTTTGAGGGGAAGTACTGAGCTAGGGCCACCATTCAGTTTTGTTCCCCAGCATGACCTGTCGGAATAGATCCCATTTCGCATGGGGCTCCAGAAGAGTAACACATCGAAGAGGGCAGACCCTTGACCTGAAACCGGCTCTTTGCCTCGCGCTGAGTTCCAGCAGGAGAGGGCAGGGGATTTTTGCCTACCTCATGTATCCTCCCTATTGATTCCATGCTATAGCCACAAGGGTTCACCAAAAGGCTGAAACCAGCCAGAATACCGGGTATTGAAAAGCCGAATCCTGATGACTATCTTATCAATTATCGCAGCTAATCCGAAAGGAACACGTGCTCATTAATGAACTGGCTGGGCAACGCTAGCCAGCGGTAAGAGCACTGGATGCCGGAGTTAGGTTGATCGAGGAAAGGAGTAACGTAAAAATGGCGAAGCTTATCCGACTGGAGGACCATACTGAGAAGCTGGATAACATGCCCAGCGAGCTACCGGTGTTGCCCTTGCGTAACACCGTTGCATACCCCTTCTCCATGTTGCCTCTGGTAGTTGGTATTCAGCGGTCAGTGAAATTGGTCAAAAATGCCTTAAAGGGCGATCAACTAGTTGGGCTCATTGCCATGAAGGATCCCTCAATTGAGGAGCCGCAGCCGGGCCAGGTTTACGAGACTGGGACCGTAGCGAAGGTTTACAAAGTGATAAAGGGAGCCGACAAGACCCTTCAGGTGATCGTCCAGGGTCTGGAGCGCTTCCGCGTTGAGCACTGGATAGACACGCAGCCCTACCTGCGAGCCCACGTTGTGCTGGTGCCGGACGTGGTTGAGCCAGGAGTCGAGTTGGACGCCTTATGGCGCAGCCTGCGCGACCTTGCGCAGGAGGTTATTTCCCTTACACCAAGTTTGCCGGAGGAGATAGGCAAGTTGCTGAACCAGGTGAAAGACCCGCGTTACCTGACCTACCTCGTGGCAGCAAACGCAGGTCTGGAGGTAGCAGAAGGTCAGCGGATTTTGGAGATGCACGACGTCAAGGACAGATTGCGAGCCTTGATCTCGCATCTAGCGCATGAGAAGGAAGTCTTGAGTCTGGGTCACAAGATTCAGACAGAAGCTAGAGAGGAGATGGACAAGGCACAGCGGGAATACTATCTGCGCCAACAACTCAAGGCAATTCAAAAGGAGCTGGGTGAAATCGATGAAGGGCAGTCATCGGCAGCCGAGTATGGCGAGAAGATCGAAAAGGCCCATTTGCCTGAGGAGGCCAAGAGAGAGGCCCAGCGTGAGTTGAAGCGACTTACCGGGATGTCACCGCAGTCGGCTGAGTACTCCGTTATTAGGACCTATCTTGACTGGCTGGTGGAGTTGCCGTGGAGTTTTGTGAGCGAAGATCAGTTGGATATCAACCACGCCCGTGAGGTGTTAGACACGGACCACTATGACCTCCAAGAGGTCAAGGATCGCATTATCGAATACTTAGGGGTGCGCAAGCTGGTCGAGGAACGAGGTGTACAGATGGAACCGGGCGAAGATGCGACCGCGGGCAAGGCTGTGGGGGCGATTCTCTGCTTTGTTGGCCCCCCGGGTGTCGGCAAGACCAGTCTAGGGCAGAGTATTGCCCGTGCGCTGGGTCGCAAGTTTACCCGCATGAGCCTGGGAGGCATGCGCGACGAGGCTGAGATTCGCGGCCATCGCCGCACTTACATCGGCGCTATGCCAGGCCGGATTATCCAGGCCATCAGGCGGGCGGGCACACGAAATCCAGTCTTCATGCTCGATGAGGTGGACAAGATCGGAGTTGACTGGCGGGGAGATCCGAGCAGTGCCTTGCTGGAGGTGCTCGATCCGGCACAAAATCATACCTTCCGCGATCACTACCTGGATGTGAACTTTGACCTCAGCGAGGTGATCTTCATTACTACGGCAAACCAGCTCGAGACAGTTCCGCCGGCCCTGCGCGATCGTATGGAGGTGATACACTTGGAAGGATACACGGAGTACGAGAAGACCCACATTGCCCAGCGCTACCTCGTGCCACGCCAGCTGAAGGCCAGTGGACTGAGGGAAGGTGAGATTATCTTCACCGAGGAGGCGCTGGGTAAGATAGTGCAGGACTATACGAGGGAAGCCGGGGTTCGTAACCTCGAGCGGCAGATCGGCACTATTTCCCGGAAGGGCGCGGTGAGGATCGCCGCCGGGGAGGTGACGCAGCTAACGATCACCCCTGAGATAGTGCGCGAGTATCTGAGGAAGGAGCGGTTCGACTCAGAGGTGTCGGAGTTCATCAAGATCCCGGGAATTGCCACAGGCCTTTCGGTAACACCGGTGGGAGGTGAGATCCTCTTTATCGAGGCGACGAGCATGAGGGGGAAGGGTGAGCTGACCCTGACCGGCCAGCTGGGTGATGTAATGCGCGAGAGCGCGCATATTGCACACAACTACGTGCGCTCCAAGGCCAGGCAGTTAGGGGTGGATCCGGATCTCTTTGAGAGGACCGATGTGCACGTCCACGTGCCAGCTGGTGCCATCCCCAAAGACGGCCCGTCTGCCGGTGTGGCAATGCTCATAGCCATAGCCAGCCTCTTCACCGGGCGACCGGTACGCGGCCATCTCGGCATGACAGGCGAGGTCACGCTCCGGGGCCGCATGCTGCCCGTAGGGGGTATTAAGATGAAGGTGCTGGCTGCGCACCGTGCGGGGCTCACAATGGTCATCCTGCCCAAGCGCAATATGCGTGACCTGGAGGAGTTGCCTGAGGAGGTGCGGAAGGCTATGACTTTCGTGCCGGTTGAGTGGATCGACGAGGCCCTTAAGGTAGCACTGGTACCTGCGGACGTGGAGACCGAGGTTCCGGCAGCAGTGAGTGGCAGGGGCCCTGTGTGGCAGCCGGAAGTGAGTCTCAATTAGTCTGCATTATCAGCGGGGTCAGCCTTTCCATCAGTCTACCGACGGCATGCATTTTTGCTGGGACGGAACACGAATGAGGTGGACTCAGGAGGATCAACCCTGAGGCCGGTTGCTATCTCACCGGGATTTCAGTTTTCAAGGGTCAACTGCTGCTCTTTATTGGGTAGTAGCCCAGGGAGGGCCACGTCTGATTGGTCGGAAATACACCATTTTGAAACGTCCCTCTACAGGCCCTTTTTTAAGGGCATAAAGCAAAAAAGAGATACACATACCTTTCACTTTGACGTTACGATGCTCGCCAGGGGATTTGAGTTGAAAATTTTGTCTGTTGTGATAAGTTTCTCGGAGTGAGTTTTGTTTAGTGGGGAGGTAGGGATGGCGAGTTTAAATAAGGTAATGTTAATAGGGTACCTTGGTGCTGACCCAGAAATAAGGTACACACCAAGCGGTGCGGCTGTTGCCAACTTTAGAATAGCAACAACAGAACAATGGAGGAGTAAAGAAGGGGAGAAGGAAGAGAGGACAGAGTGGCACAGGATCGTGGCCTGGAGAGAGCTGGGAGAAAGATGTGGAGAATATCTCCACAAGGGTAGTCTTGTCTATATAGAGGGAAAAATACAGACAAGGGATTGGGAGGACCGGGACGGCAACAAAAGGTATACGACGGAGATTATTGCCCAGCGAATGCAGATGCTTGACAGGGCAGCAAAGGCAGCAGAGGATGTGTCTGTCGAGGAACGTTTTGCGCCGGAGGAGCCAGTAGACTTGCCTGAGGACGACATACCATTCTAGAGAATCCTCGACGGGCTACTCTTCGAGTTTTTCCGCTTCCTTCTCATTATCGCTGGTATCGGCGGGAATCTCTTCAGGCTTTTCGGAAGTGGCCTGCTTAAAGTTCTTTATTCCCCTACCGAGACCTCTCCCGATCTCAGGAAGCTTGCCGGCCCCAAAGATTATCAAGATAATAACCAGAATTATAAGCAATTCTGGCATCCCAAGACCAAACATTCGTACACCTCTCTGCTCAACAATTTCCTACTCTTTTATAATGATTCAATCCGACAAGTCAATCAATTTTTAGCAAGGGACGTGCGGGAATCTTTGAAGACCTCCAAGGCCGTTTGTCCCAGCTGCCCAAGGTTGAGGACTACAGTTATTCCATGAGATTTGAGGGAGTTTATCTTATCCTCAGCCTTTCCCTTACCCCCTGAAATTATGGCCCCCGCATGGCCCATCCTTCTTCCTAGTGGCGCTGTCTGTCCAGCAATAAAGGCCAGTACAGGTTTATCAAATTCTTCCTCTATGTACTCCGCAGCCTCTTCCTCAGCCGTACCGCCTATTTCCCCAATGAGCACGGCACCCTTTGTTTCCCTATCCTCTTTGAACCACCTTAAATGATCTATGAAGGAGGTTCCAACAATTGGGTCGCCGCCTATACCGATACAGGTAGACTGTCCTAATCCAACTCTTGTGAGCTGGTCTACAACTTCATAGGTGAGGGTGCCGCTCCTTGAAATCACCCCGACACCTCCCCGGTTGTGAATGTGGCCTGGCATGATGCCTACCTTTGTCTTCCCTGGGGAAATAATCCCCGGAGTGTTTGGGCCGATCAGGAAACTGCCGCGCTTCCCAATAAAATGAGCTGTCTTCACCATATCGAGGGTGGGAATCCCCTCAGTAATGCAGACAATGACATGTATACCTGCATCTGCAGCCTCGAATATGGCATCGGAGGCAAATGGGGGTGGCACGAAGATGCATGAGGCATTGGCACCGTACCTATCCACAGCATCCCTTATCCTATTCAAAACCGGTATGCCCTCAACTCTTTGGCCACCTTTACCAGGTGTTACACCAGCCACGATATTGGTGCCGTAAGCCAACATTTGTCTTGTGTGGAATGTCCCTTCTTTCCCTGTGATTCCCTGGACAACGACCTTTGTATTCTCATCAACCAGGATACTCATCCGATCACCCCATTCTTCCCTTCGTCACAGCACATCAACTCACTTGACTCGCCACCATCCGAGCAGCTTCTTCCATGTCTTTCGCCACTGAGAAATCAAGATCCGAATTCCTTAATATCTGTCTTCCCTCCT
>SMTZ1_10001510_pt1 | contig 25971 bp, 18 predicted proteins | sample DeeMarSWOR136_30_FD_25667 | JGI IMG/M metagenome (IMG submission 25667)
AGGCCAAGATTGGCTGCCCTGAGGTCAACCTCGGCATCATTCCTGGCTGGGGTGGCACACAGAGGATGCCCAGATTAATCGGAAAGACAAGGGCAATGGATATGCTCGTCTTCGGAAAGAGAATAAATGCTCCTGAAGCTTTGAACATCGGTCTTATCAACAAGGTCTCTCAACCGGGGGAATTAATGAATGATGCCAAGGACCTTGCCCACAGATTGGCAAAGCAAGCGCCGCTTGCCGTTAAGGCTATTCTGGAATCAGTCACCGTCGGACTCGAAACAACACTTGAGGAAGGACTGAAGGTCGAAGGGAAAAACCTCAACATGGTGTCAAGCTCAAAAGATGCCATAGAGGGAATAACAGCATTCCTGGAGAAAAGAGAGGCCCAATTCAAGGGGGAATAAACAGTATCAATTAAGAAGGAGGTTAGAATGAAGGTCGAGGAAATTAAAAAGATAGCGGTAATGGGTGCAGGAGATATGGGGCACGGGATCGCCCAGGTTGCGCTGATGAGCGGCTACAAGGTAGCCATGAGGGATATCGAGCAGAGGTTTGTTGACAAAGGTGTCCAGGGGATTAAGAACAGCCTGGAGCAATTTTTTGTTGCCAAGGGCAAGCTAACCGCAGAACAAAGGGATGAGCTGCTAAACAGGCTTGAGACAACTGTTAGCATCGAGGAGGCGGTTAAAGATGCTGACTTTGTGATTGAAGCAGTTCCTGAGGTCATGGATATTAAGAAATCAGTTTACAATGACCTGGACAAGTTTGCACCAGAGCATGCCATTCTTGCGACAAACACCTCGAACATGAGCATCACCGAGATAGCAAAAGCGACGAACAGGCCGGACAAGATTGTCGGAATGCACTTCTTTAACCCTGCCGTCAGGATGAAGCTCGTTGAGGTGACAAAGGGAGAAAAGACCAGCGAGGAGACCATGCAGGTCACATATGATTTGGCGAAAAACACAGGCAAAGCTCCAGTCAGAGTTGAGAAAGACTCTCCTTCATTCATTTACAACAGAGTAAATGCCCCCGTCATGCTTTTGCTTGAGCTAATACTGGAGAAAAAAATTGTATCTCCGGAGGAATTTGATGGTGCGTTCAAAGCAGTGATGCCTATGGCTCCTTATGAGCTGCTGGATTTCGTAGGAATTGATATCGCTTATCACGGGCTCAAGTATCTCCACGATGGGCTTTCTCCGGATTATAGAGGAACCGCACTTGAACAGAAGGTTAACGCAGGCGAACTTGGGAAGAAGACCGGAAAAGGCTTTTACGATTGGTCTGCAGGTAGACCCACAATAGATGCCTCAAAGGCTACCAAAGAGTTCGGTGTGAATGACCTTATTGCCTTGCAGGTAAATGAAGCAACGAAACTGCTTGACGAGGGAGTAGTAAAGAGCGCATCCGATATTGATACCGCAATAGTCAATGGAGGAGGCGGCTTCGGACCTTTTCAGCTTGCAAAGGGTATAGGATATGCTGAATTGACCAGGAGATGTGAAGCTCTTGCCCAGAGATTTAACGTGCAAGTGTTTAAGCCGACTGACACGATGAAGGAAGGCAAAATCGAGGTCTGATCATCAAGCCCGTTTCTATACCCTGCCTCGCAATGATGTAAGGCGGTCATTGCGAGGCTTTTTCGTGACTGCCATAGCCAGCAGAAATCCCCCTCCCTCTATCCGCTCCCACCAGCCGAGGGACTATCAGCAACGAGATTGCTTCGGCACTTTGTGCCTCGCAATGACAGAAGGGAGGTGTCATTACCAGCCTCCTTATGTCATCGCCATACCTTTCCTATTGTCATTGCGAGCCCCTTTTTTGTCATTGCGAGCGAAGCGCGGCAATCTTGAGAAAGTCAAAAGGCAAAAATGACAAACCAGTCAGCGCTCGGCTAATGGCTGATAGCTGAAAGCTACTAAATTCGGCTCCTCTTTGTTAGTAGGCAAGTACATATCCACCGACAATAGGCTTCAGTCCTATGGTACTAAAATACCCTTATAAACAGTACCAACTGGGGATTTGCACAATAACGAGTACACCCTACACTGTAGGTAGAAATATATAGCTGGTTAGTGAAGTAGATAATAAAAGGAGACACATGGCAAGAAAGAAAACAATAGCCATATTGCCGCAGGAAGAACTGCGGCGCTTGTTCTACCTTGAGCAAAAGAGAAGCCTGTCAAGGAAAGAATCGCTTGAATTATTCAAATTGCAGGAACTTTATCAAAAGGCTGTGAAGGAAGGTAACACTACCGGGACAGGAGATGATGGAGGCGTTTAGTGCAACACGAATAATCGAAAGGGAAGAGGTTGGAAAGCAGCATGCAGGAGAAAAGAGAACAGAAAGGCAAACCGCGGCGTGACCTGATTGATATTGCCCACTTCACGGAGAACGTGTCGTCGAAGATACATGGCTTGCCTGACCAGGCTGAGACCTACAAAACCCTGAGGGAGGAGTTTGCAAAGTCGAAACAGTACAGGGTGAGCCTGCTGTTGTTGACGGATAATGGAGCGAAGTTCAGGCTCACTGAAGCAGGATTCCCTGCCGGGGAGCTTGAGGCTGCGCAGAGGACGGTCGGAGTCCGGGCGAAAAGGCACAAGATCGACCTGAACAAGTCAAGCATGTTCAGTCAGGTCGTGGGAGAGGGGAAAACGCTCGAGGTTAAGGTTAGTGACATAATTGCCGAATTGTTTCCACAACGGCTAGCCGACTCGATATCAAACAGCCTGGGCGCCGAGAACAGGGCGTGCATCCTGACGCCGTTGAGGCGGCATGGAAACATCACAGGTGCCTTCGGCATCTCCTCCACCGAATTGGCCGAACCCTTCATCCCGTCGGTGGTGAACCTCGCCCAGCACGTTTCAAATGCCTTAGAGCTGGCTGATGAATACGGTGCTCGCAAGCGGCCGAGGAAAGATTACGAAAAGTTCACAAGGAGTTAGAAATGCGCGTTAATGAGCGAACTGCACAACTTCCAAGAAAAACCCGAAAGCTGACTGCTGAGGTCACCGGGCGTAAGAAGGCAGAGCCAGCGGTGCGGAAAGCCGACCAGAAGTATAGAACTCTATCTCATTCAAACTCAACTGGTATCGCCATTACTACGCTGGACGGTGAGGTCGTTGATGCCAATCAAGCCTATCAGGATATGGTTGGTTACACGTTAAAAGAGCTTAGCGGCATTAACGTCCGGAAGCTGACCCCAAAGAAATGGCACAAGCTTGAAGCCGCGGCCACAAAGCATCTAATGTCCGAGGGGTACGGGATTTTTGAAAAGGAATACATTAGAAAGGATGGAACAATATTTGCTGTATCACTGAGTGCGTGGTTAATAAGGGACGGGCAGGGAAACCCTGCAGGAATAGGCGCTTTCGCCAAAGACATAACCGAGCGGAAGAAGGCAGAGCCAGCGGTGCGGAAAACTGACCAGAAGTATAGAACCCTGCTTCATTCGAACTCAACTGGTATCGCCATTACTACGCTGGATGGAGAGGTCGTTGATGCCAATCGAGCCTATCAGGATATGCTTGGTTACATGTTAAAAGAACTTAGCGGCACTAACATCCGGAAGCTGACCCCAAAGAAATGGCACAAGCTTGAAGCCGAGGCCACAAAGCATCTAATGTCTGAGGGGTACGGGACTTTTGAGAAGGAATACATTAGAAAGGATGGAACGATATTCCCCGTATCACTGAGTGCGTGGTTAATAAGGGACAGGCAGGGAAATCCTGCAGGAATAGGCGCTTTCGTCACAGACACAGCCCAGCACCAGCAGCCGGAAAAAACGTTGCAGGAGGCTGACGCAAGATATAAGGCATTTTTTGACCGGACGCTTTACTGCGTATATGTGCATGATTTTGAAGGCAGGTTCCTGGATGCTAATGACACCGCTTTGAACCTGCTGGGGTATACCAGAGAGGAGCTCACTTCAACTAGTATCTCTTCATTACTCGGAGAAGACCAGTTGCCCACCGCCCTCAAAACCCTTGAAGAGATTAAGCAAACTGGTCGCCAGAAAAGGACTACCGAATACAAATTGAGAACAAAGGATGGCAATCATGTGTGGGTGGAGACCGAAGCCTCACTCATTTACCGACAGGGAAAACCCTATGCCATTCAGGGGATTGCCAAAGACATAACCGAGCACAAGAAGGCAGAGGAGAAGCTGCAGGAAAGCGAGCAGGATAAAACGGTCATCCTCAGCAGTGTTTCAGAGTTGGTATCCTATCAGGATAGTGATTTGAGAATACTCTGGGCAAACAGAGCAGCGGGTGAGTCGGTGGGTTTATCGGCCGACGAATTGGTGGGACGTCATTGCTATGAAATCTGGCAACAGCGGAGCGAACCCTGTACAGGCTGCCCGGTCCTGAAAGCCATCAAAACTGGAAAGAACCAGAAAGCAGAAATGACCACGCCCGACGGGAGGGTTTGGTTCATAAGAGGCTATCCTGTAAAGGATGACGGCAAGGTTGTAGGCGCGGTCGAGGTCACACTTGAAATCACCCGGCAGAGGAAGGCGGAGGAAGCGCTGCGAGAGGCTGACGCAAGATACAAGGCATTTTTTGACCGGACGCTTTACTGCGTATATGTGCATGATTTGGAAGGCAGGTTCCTGGATGCTAATGACACCGCTTTGAACCTGCTGGGGTATACCAGAGAGGATCTCACTTCAACTAGTATCTCTTCATTACTCGGAGAAGACCAGTTGCCCACCGCCCTCAAAACCCTTGAAGATATTAAGCAAACTGGTCGCCAGAAAAGGACTACCGAATACAAATTAACAACAAAGGATGGCAATTATGTGTGGGTGGAGACTGAAGCCTCCCTCGTTTACCGACAGGGAAAACCCTGTGCCATTCAGGGGATTGCCAGGGACATAACCGAGCGCAAGAAGACGGAGGAGGCGATGCAGGAATCGGGGGAGAAGCTGCGTGCGATGTTTGAATCTGTTACCGATGGGATTGCCATAGTTGATTTGGAGGGCAAGATTGTGGACGTGAATGAGGCGCAGCTTCGCCTGTTCGGGTACGATAGTAAAGAAGCGGCTATTGGGCAAAACGCCTTCGACAGTGTTGCTGAGAAAGACCGTGCCAAAGCCGTGGAGGGTATGAGGGACGCATTAGAGACAAAACTCGCTGCCCCGGCAGAGTATACGTTGCTGACCAAGGACGGCAGAGAATTTGAAGCTGAAATAACCGTTTCACTGCTAACCGATAACTCCGCAAATCCAGTGGGGCTCGTTAGCGTTATAAGGGACATCACCAAGCGGAAGCAGGCAGAGGAGGAGACAAAATCAGAGAGAGACAAATTGCAGGCTCTTGTGGATGGATTAACTGGCACAGGAATTGGAATGGATATTGTTGGAATAGATTACAAAGTTCTGTATCAGAATCGATTTTTACAGGAGAGGTTTGGTGATATCACTGGAAAATTATGTTATGAAACATATATAGGACTGAAAAAGCCTTGTGATGTTTGTCCTATGATGAAAGCAGTAAGAAGTGGAAGTGTAGAGAATGCTGAATTAACAGGTGTTGACGGAAGAACCTATGACCTGATTTCAGCTCCAATCCCAAATCCAGATGGAACTATCGATAAAGCAATTGAAGTCATTCTGGATGTCACCGAGCGCAAGCGGGCGGAAGAGGCATTACAAGAAGCTAAGACGCGCTTTGAAGCTCTGTTTGAAACCGCAAATGAACTAATCATAACAACAGACATAGAAGGGTGGGTATTGAGGCTAAACAAAGAGGTGGAAAAGCTTTCCGGTTATTCAAAAAAGGAATTGATAGGAAAGAGCATACTGGAGATCGCCTACCCTGAAGATAGAGACAAATATGTCCAGTTCTGGCAAGATATCCTCAACGGGCTTAGTCCTCACTATGAACTAAGGACTATTTCAAAGACAGGTGTTGTCAGCAACTTACTGGCAAGTGGCAACGCAATTAGAAAAGACGGAAACATCGTCGAGATACAATACAACGCCAAGGACATTACCGAGGAAAAACAGGCGGAGGAGAAGCTGCGGGAAAGTGAGGAAAAATACCGAACCATCCTGGAAAGCGTGCCAGACAGCTATTATGAGCTTGACCTTGCCGGTAACCTTGTCTTCTTCAACGATTCGTTGTGCCAAACCCTGGGATACACCAGCGATGAGCTGCTGGGTATGAACAACAGGCAATATATGGACGAAGAGAACGCCGCGAAGGTGTATCAAATATTCAATGAAGTATACCTCACTGGTAAGCCTTGCACACGAACTGATTGGGAGGTCATAAGAAAGGATGGCACGAAGCTATCCGTTTCATCCTCGGCATCACTGATAACGGATTCACAAGGCAAGCCGATAGGGTTTCGAGGCCTTAGCCGGGACATCACAGCGCAAAAAAAGGCAGCGGAGGAGCTGCGGCAAAGTGAGGAAAAATACCGAACCATCCTCGAAAACGTCGTAGAGGGCTATTATGAAGTTGACCTTGCTGGCAACTTTACCCTGGTTAACGATGCCATATGCCGTAACCTGGGATATTCCAGAGACGAGATGATAGGTATGAACAACAGGGAATACATGGATAAAGGGACTGCCAAGAAGGTGTTGGAAAGATTTGGCGAAGTATATACCACGGGGCAGGCTGCCAGAGGATTTGAGTTTGAGATTGCAAGAAAGAATGGTACGAAGCTATTTCTTTCGTCTTCCGTATCACTGATAACGGACCCACAAGGTCAGCCAACAGGTTTTCGAGGTGTTGTCCGGGACATCACCGAGGAGAAGAAGGCGGAGGAGAAGCTGCGTCAATCTGAAGAAGAATACAGGAATCTGTTTGAGCGCGCTACAGACGCAGTATTTACCACAGATATGCGGGGCAGATTTACCTCAGGTAACAGGAGGGCTGAAGAGATATGTGGGTATAACAGAGAGGAACTGATGGAAAAGTCTTTCACCAGTCTGATCTCCAGGAAAGAGATCCGGCGCATGCAGAACATCTTCCAAGGGATAATCAAAGGCAAGCCAGCTACCTTTGAGGTTGACATCAAGGATAAGAGCGGTAATTTGATCCCGCTGGAGGTCAGTGCGACATCTATAGTAAGAAAGGGCAGAAAAACCGTAGGCATGTTGGCTATGGCGAGGGACATCACCGAGCGCAGACAGGCGCAGGAGAAACTGCAGAAAAGTGAAGAGCAATACAGAAGTCTATTTGAGACCGCTACAGACGGAATATTTACAATGGACGTACAAACCAGATTTACGTCAGGCAACAGGAAGGCTGAAGAAATGTGCGGTTACAGCAAGGATGAGCTCATTGGGGAGTATGCCACCCTCATCCTTCCTGAGGAAGAGATCCCGCGTATGGCGGACACCTTGAAAAAGGTGCTCATGGGGGAAACAGATACCTATGAGACCAGGATTATCACCAAGAAGGGTGACCTTCTTCCAGTAGAGGTCACCTCATCCCCTATAGAAATAGATGGGAAAATTATAGGCACTATGGGCATGGCGAGGGACATCACCGAGCGCAAGCGGGCGGAGCAGACACTGCGGGAAAGCGAGGAGAAGTATCGTCAGTTGACAGAGGAGATAAACGATGCCATCTACACCGTTGACCAGGACGGAAATGTAACCTATGTCAGCCCGGTGATAGAGTGGTTTATCGGACACAGTCCCTCAGAAATGATGGGACGCTCTTTTGCTGAGTTCTTGCATGAGGAAGATTTGCCACATGCCATAGAGAGTTTTGAGCGTACGTTATCCGGCCATAGCACGGAAGGTGAGTTTCGGTTTCATACCAAGTCTGGCGAAATCCGCTGGCTGGGTGCTTCCAACCGACCAATCTTTGCCGGAGATGGCGTGGTCGGGGCACGTGGAACGCTTACGGACATCACCGAGCGCAAACTGGCGGAGATAGCATCAGAAGAAGCCAGAACGCGCTTTGAGGACCTGTTTGAAACCGCAAATGAACTGATCATAACAACAGACACAGAAGGATGGATATTGCACGTTAACAAAGAGGTGGAAAGGTTTTCCGGTTATTCAAAAAAGGAATTGATAGGACAAAGCATATTGAAGATCGCCTATCCAGAAGACACACCCAAATATATCCAGTTCTGGAAAGACATCCTCGACGGGCTTACCCCCCGCTATCACCTTAGGGGTTTTTCAAAGACAGGTAATATCAGCCACTTATTGGCAAGTGCCAGTGTAGTTAAGAAAGACGGAAACATCGTCGAGATACAATACAATGCCAAGGACATTACCGAGGAAAAGCAGGCAGAGGAGAAGCTGCGGGAAAGCGAGAAGAAATACCGAACCATCCTGGAAAACATGACAGAAGCTTATTATGAGGTTGACCTTGACGGTAACTTTGTCTTCTTCAATGATTCCCTGTGCCAAATCATGGGATACACCAGAAATGAGATAATGGGCACGAACAACAAGCAGTATGGGAACAGAGAGAATGTCAGGAAGGTGTATCGAATATTCAACAAGGTATACACCACCGGAAAGCCTGCCACAGGATTTGAGTTTGAAATCATAAGAAAGAATGGCACGAAGGGATTCGTTGAAGCTTCCACTTCTCTGATAAGGGATTCAAAAGGTAAGCCAACAGGGTTCCGAGGCGTTGTCAGAGACATCACCGATCGCAAGCAGATGGAGGCAGAGAAAAACGAGCTGGAGCAAAGGGCTCAGTTAGCCAGCCGTTTGAGCATTGTCGGCGAGATGGCATCAGGCATCGTCCACGAAGTAAATAATCCGCTCACCAGTGTTATCGGCTTTGCTGAAATGCTAGCGGGTAAAGAGCTCCCTGAAGACGCCAGGGAATATGCAAGGATTATCAATAATGAAGGGAAACGGGTAGCCAATATTGCCGGCAGGCTGCTTAATTTTGCCCGCCACCAGAAGCCGGAGACATCATATACTGATATTAACGAACTGATACAATCCACCCTCGATCTGCAAACCTATGAAATGACGACCGGTAACATAAAGGTTACTACCAAACTCGACCATCACCTGCCAAAAACCATGGCAGACCCAGGTCAACTCCAGCAGGTGTTCCTTAATATAATGCTGAACGCCAGGACGGCGATGAGAGCAGCCCATGGCGGAGGCAAATTCTCAGTCAAAACACAGGTGTTAGATGACACCATTCAGATATCTCTTACGGATAATGGCCCGGGGATACCGAAGAGGAATCTGAAGAGGATATTTGACCCCTTCTTTACTACCAGAAAGACGGGCGAAGGAACGGGGCTTGGCCTGAGCATCTGTCAAGGGATTATTAACAGCCATAATGGCAAGATATATGCCGAGAGCACGCCAGGAAAGGGAGCCACCTTCGTCATAGAATTGCCTGTGGTCGATCACCAAAGACAAACAGCCACAACTGTCGAGCCTAACGCCAGTACCGTTTGGCGGTAACTGAGCGCAAAGCTACTCAGTAGTGAGCCGCCAGGGACTCGAACCCTGAACCGGCTGATTAAGAGTCAGCTGCTCTTCCAATTGAGCTAGCGGCCCGCCAGAATTTTATGTTACCACCACGAACATACCAAAGACAAGGAACTGCACTCGTTCGCATGGTTAACAGCTATCAGCTGAGCGCTGAAGGCTGCTAGCCAAAGGCGTGGCAATCCCGAAGAACAAAATTCTAAATACTAAATCCGAAATACTAAACAATATCAAATAACCAAAATCCAAATGACCAAAAGAGTTTTGAGTTTTGAATTTGGATATTAGGATTTGTTTAGAATTTAGTGCTTTGAGTTTAGGATTTGACTTAGAGATTGCTTCGGCACTGACGTGCCTCGCAATGACAGAAGGAATGTGCCACTAATCACATGAACAAGTATACCCCCTTCATTATTACACCCAAATAGGTTAAAATAATAGTTTCATTGACCATTTTGTATGGCTAGGCGAAGGACAATGGAAATTAAGGCTGTAGTTGGTGATATAACCAAGATCCAGGTCGATGCACTGGTGGTGAATCTTTTTGAGGAAGTGAAACAGCCCGGTGGGGCCACCGCTGCTGTCGATAAAGCTCTAGGCGGAGCTGTGAGCCAGCTTATTGACCAGGGCGAGATTAAGGGCAAGCTTGGAGAAGTCACCATCATTCACACGCTGGGCAAGTTGCCCGCCAGGATAGTGGCGACGGCAGGACTGGGCAAAAAAGAAGAGCTCAATCTAGACAAAGTACGTAGAGTTGCCGGTGATTTTTCCCGCCTATTACGCAAATCAAACTGCCACAGGGTGGCTACAGTACTCCACGGGGCGGGCACAGGCAGCATTGAACCAGAGGATTCCGCAGCAGCAATTACCGAGGGCAGCTTTCTCGGCCTTTACAATTTCACCAGGTACAAAAAGCCTGAATATGAGGATTTAGCCGAGATTTTGATAGTGGAGAAACAACAAAACAAGCTAAAGGCCATGGAGCATGGCATTGGAAATGGCAAGATAATGGCAGAAGCCACCATAATTGCCCGCGATATGGTTAACGAGCCAGCTAACCAGATGACCCCCACTCGAATGGCTGAAATAGCTGAAGAGACAGCCAACAAATATAACCTGGAACTCAAGGTTCTCGATTCCAGGGATATGGAATCGATGGGCATGGGGGCACTTTTAGGAGTGGCAAGTGGAAGCAGCCAGCCACCAAAGTTGATAACTCTTGGCTACAAAGGTAATCCAGGTTCCCAGAAAACCGCTGGCTTTTTGGGCAAAGGAGTAACGTTTGATTCTGGAGGAATTTCCATTAAACCTTCAGAGGGCATGGGTGAGATGAAAGATGATATGGCAGGCGGCGCAGCAGTTATGGCAGCATTAGCTGCCATTGCTCGCTTAAAATGCCAAATCAACGTCACTGCTATAATTCCAGCGGCGGAGAACTTGCCTGGCGGCAATGCCCTCAAGCCTGGAGACATATTGAAGGCAATGAACGGCAAAACTATAGAAATAATAAGCACCGATGCTGAGGGAAGGCTTATTTTAGCTGACGCACTGAGCTATGCCGTAAAACAGAGCCTTTCTCCACTGGTAGACCTGGCTACTTTGACCGGTGCCTGTCGAGTTGCCTTAGGCACTGAATACAGCGGACTTTTTAGCAATAACCAGCGATTTGCAAATGCAATTGTCAAAGCTGCTAACAAAACCGGAGAAAAGATGTGGCAAATGCCATTGCCCGAGGAATATAAGGAACAGAACAAGAGCCTCATCGCCGATATTAAGAACACCGGGAATAGATACGGTGGGGCTATCACCGCTGCTCTTTTCCTGGCTGAGTTTATCGATGATGTTCCCTGGGCGCATATTGACATAGCTGGCACTGCTTCCAGCAATAAAGAAAGCGGCTATACAGTGAAAGGAGCGACTGGAGTAGGTGTAAGGACACTGACTGAATTAGCTTTATCACAAGCTAACCAAGGAGGGTTGGTATGAAGATAAAGTTGCTGGGTCATTCTTGTTTCTTGATCACCTCTGAGAAGGGAACAAAGCTGATTACCGACCCCTATACAGTCGGCGCAAGCATTAATTACGCTCCCATCAAGGAAAGCGCTGACATCGTCATCGTAAGCCATGACCACGGTGACCATAACAACGTTTCAGCGGTGCAAGGACAACCACAGATAGTCAAAGGTAGCGGCATCAAGAATGTCAGTGGTATCGAGTTTAACGGCGTTGCCACCTACCATGACAAATCTCAGGGAAAGGAAAGGGGAGATAATACCATATTTTGTTTTACCGTCGATGGCATCGCACTTTGCCATCTAGGAGACCTAGGGCATTTGCTGAGCCAGGAGCAAGTAGACTCACTTGGCAGCGTGGATATATTATTCATTCCCGTAGGTGGCGTTTTCACCATAAATGTTGCCGAAGCAAGCCAGCTGTGCACTCAACTGAGGCCTAAGGTGATAATCCCTATGCATTTCAAAACGCCTAAATGTGTCTATCCTATAAGCGATGTCAATATTTTCCTCGAAGGCAAAAAAAAGGTCAGGCAGTGGGATAAGAGCGAGATAGAATTTCAAGCCGGGAAGTTGCCTGCTGAGAGTGAAATTATCGTGTTACCACCAGCTTCATAACCAAGCTTCTGTCATTGGCAACATATTCTCCTGGAGTTGAGGATCAGTGATTTTTAAAGATTCCGAATTCATTTTCACACCACCAAGAGAAATCTCTTGGGCCAGGCGCATTCTAATCAAACCCTGTGCCGGCTATGCCGCACCATACCCGGCAACTACCAGCCCCCAAATACTCAGGACCATCATTGAAGGCATCAGCAAAGTGAGCAGTGCTGACATCATCATTGCCGATGCGACTCCAAGCGGTGAGCCAATCTATCCCATATATAGCGCTTTAGGATATGACTTTCCTAATGTGCTATTGCTTGATACCAAAGATTCCATTTTCGTGGAGGTGGAAAATCCTCTATCCAAATTCTTCGCCGTGCCCACCTTCTGGATACCTAACGTGGTCTTACGCAGCGATTTATTGATCAGCGTGACACCGTTTAACATTTGCAAAGATACGGCATGCTTCAGCATAGCGAATCTGTTAAGCCTGCTTCCGGTGAGTAAGTACAAATGGGGCAAGAGAGGTGGCTGGGCAACATTATATGCATTGGGAATAGAAAGGGTACTTGCTGACCTCTACTTTACCATGCCCTTCGATTTAGGGATCATAGAAGCTCGTCAGAAGTTATTTTATGCCGATGACCCTACAAAAGGGGAAACCAAGGAATACGGAAAGATTTTTATGGGCGAGCCTTATGAAGTAGACCGTCAGGCTTCAAAGGCGGCGCGGATTAAGTCCAAGTATCTACAATTAATCGAGGAAGGAAAAACTGAACTCGAAGATTAAAGAAGCCTACCGCTTGAGATAAGCATTGATATCCGCAGCAGCTCGCTTGCCAGCTCCCATAGCACTGATAACCGTAGCTGCTCCGGTGGCCATGTCGCCTCCACACCACACTCTATCCTTACTTGTTTTCCCGGTATCCTCATCAGCTTTCACCGTGCCCCACTTGGTAAGTTCAAGGCCCTTGGTCGTTGAAGGGACAATCGGATTAGGGCTGGTGCCCAAGGCAACGATCACAGTATCAACAGGCACAGTAAACTCAGTTCCCTGCTTCCGAATTGGTCGCCTCCGCCCACTCTCATCGGGTTCCCCCAACTCCATTTCATAGCACTCTACCGCCTTGACCTTGCCCTGTTCATCCCCGATAAAACAATCAGGATTTGTTAAAAGCCTGAAAATGACCCCTTCTTCTTTAGCATTCTCCCTTTCTTCAGCCCTTGCTGGCATCTCCACTTCAGAACGTCGGTAAATGAGATGTACTTCTTCAGCTCCGAGCCTCAAGGCACACCTCGAAGCATCCATAGCTACATTGCCGCCGCCAATGACAGCCACCCTTCCCCCTGCTTTTATCGGTGTATCATACTCGGGAAACTGGTAAGCCTTCATCAAATTTGTCCTGGTAAGAAATTCATTAGCTGAATAGACGCCACTCAAATTCTCACCGGGAATGTTCAGAAACATCGGCGCCCCAGCTCCAGGAGCCAGGAAAACAGCATCATAGCCATTCTGTAGAAGCTCGTCCACCGTGGCTATTTTACCAATCACATGGTCAAGCTTGATCTCGACGCCCAGAGACTTCACGTAATCAACCTCAGCTTGAACAACATCCTTGGGCAACCTGAATTCGGGAATACCATACATCAACACGCCACCAGCTACATGGAACGCCTCAAAAATGCTCACTCCATATCCCAATTTACTCAGGTCAGCAGCGCAGGTTAAACCTGCTGGACCCGAGCCAACTACTGCCACCTTCTTACCGTTAAGTGCAACGCGCTCTTTTTGCTTTTCACCAACCTCAGGATGAGCCCGTTCCCAATCAGCCACATATCGCTCCAGTCTACCAATAGCACTGGGAGCACCTTTCTTGTTCAGTGCGCAGGCTACTTCGCATTGCGTTTCCTGCGGGCAAACTCTGCCGCAGATGGCGGGAAGGCTATTTGTGCTTTTGATTATTCTTGCCGCCTCAGGCATATCGCCTTCACGGACTGCCCCTATGAATTCAGGAATATTTACCTCCACAGGACAACCCTTCATGCAACCTGGTTTCTTGCATTGAATACAGCGGCCGGCTTCCTCAATAGCTTGCTCTTCACTATACCCCAGGGCTACTTCATCAAAATTCCTTCTCCTTACTGCCACTGGTTGCTTTGGCATAGGCACGCGGTTTAGATTTAGCTTTATCTTTTCAGCCACTTTGCTTCCATACTACGTTTCTTTCCCAGAAATTGCTCCGCTCCGCTTTACTTCTTCACTGTCTTTGTTTCCCAAAGCTTCACCGATTCCTTTTCCTCATCAAGGTAAGCACGCTGCCGACTCATAAGCAAGTCCCAATCAACCTCATGGCCATCGAAATCAGGGCCATCAACACAGGCAAACTTGGTTTCTCCACCCACAGATACACGGCAGCAACCACACATCCCGGTGCCATCAACCATTATCGGGTTTAGACTCACAATGGTCTTGACGCCAAAAGGCTTGGTGGTCAATGAAGAAAACTTCATCATCACCGTGGGACCAATAGCAATAACGCGGTCAACTCCACCCTTCTCCAAGAGCTCCTTTAGTGGCTCGGTGACCATTCCCTTGCGCTTATACGAGCCATCATCAGTAGTTACGGTAAGCTCGTCGCTCACACCCCGGAGTCGCTCCTCCCAGAAAACAAGCTCCTTAGTGCGAAACCCCATAATTGATATGACTTTGTTCCCCATCGCCTTCATAGCCCGGGCTATGGGTGCTATGGTAGCAATGGCATACCCTCCAGCGACACATACCACAGTGCCAAACTTTTCAATCTCTGTAGGACGACCCAATGGACCGACGAAGTTGGCAATGCTATCACCAGCATCACACAAAGCCATTTTCCTCGTAGTAGTGCCTACCACCATAAACACGAAAGTCACGCTTCCCTTCCCTTCATCCCAGTCAGCAATGGTCAGTGGAATCCGTTCACCTTGTTCGTCAACCCTGATGATGATAAACTGCCCGGCCCTCGCCTTCTTAGCTACTTCAGGCGCCTCTATCTCCATAAGGAAGATATTAGCTGCCAGTTTTTCTTTGTTTATAATGCGATACATCTGAAAGCCAAGCCATAGATGTTAGCATATAACCCAAAATAGTGCAAGCGTCTGCGCAAGTCACCAGAATTGGCAATATCTGAAGTAAATTCTATTCCTGGATAATCGCCACTACCCGAGCCCAGCCAGCACTCCCTCCCGTTAGCTTGACCGGGAAGCAAGCCACTTTAAAGCCAAAAGGCCTGGGGAGTTTGTCCAGATTCGCCAGCTTTTCAATATGGCAGTATTCTTTTTCTATACCGGCACGATGTCCCGCCCACAGGATATTTTTGTCTTTTGTTCGTTGGAATTCCTCTTTTATTACCCAGAATGGCCTGTCCCAGCCCCAGGCATCAATCCCCATAACTCGCACGCCTTGCTCTATTAACCATAGAGTAGATTCCCTCCCCATGCCGCAACCAGCATTAAAATATTCTGCCTTTGCCCAGAGCTTGTCAGCCCCCGTTTGTATCATCACTATGTCCCACGGTTTTATCTGGTAGCCGATTTTGTGTAAGGCCTCCCTGAGGTCATCGATAGTGATTAAAGAGCCTTCCGGCTTGTGTCTCATGTCCAGTACTACACCATCGCCATAGAACCATTCCAGAGGAAGTTGCTCGATAGTCCTTGCCTTTTTCCCTTCCGATGTGGGAAAGTAATGCCACGGAGCATCGACATGAGTTCCAGCATGAGCTCCCAGTGTTATGGTGTCATTAGCCCAACCCAGCCCTTGAGGGAGGTCATCCTTGTTGCAGCCGAAAACTAGCGTCATAAGCTCAACACTTTGTTCATGTGTTTCATGGCTGACTTTCACCGGGGAAGGGTCGCTGGGGGTTTCCTCAACGGAGATACTTAAATCTATGATTCTTGTCTTTTTCATATAGCCCCTCCTTTGCTCGGGATTTAATATATTCTATTACCTGGCGATTCAATAGCAACATGTCCGGACTGAGGGTGGAAATTGATTTTTGCCTTTTCACTTGTTTTGCGCCATCTAGCTCACAGCTATGCTCTCCAGTATCTCCTTGAGTACGGCGGGCCATTTGTTCCCAAAATATCTCCCATCCAACCTCACCTGGGTATTGCCTGCTTTGATTGCCTTGCCATATTTATCAGCCAGGGATAAGCGGGCAATTTCTCTTCCTTCCCTGAATTTGATTACCACATGATTACCCGAAGTAAAAATAGACTCCACCCCCAGCCTGGTAGCCACTGTTTTTACCTGCACCACATAAAGAAGATTTTTCACCACTTGCGGCAGACTGCCAAATCTGTCCTCAAACTCTCGAGTTATACCCTCTACTTCATCAATACACTCTATTTTTGCCAGTCTGCGATAAAGGCTTAGCCTGGTGTCTGAATCAACCACATATTCCTCGGGTATATAGGCGCTTAGCGGCAAAACTATACTGGGAGATTGTTTCCCTTCCCCCTCAACTATTCCTCCCCCCTGAAGGGAGAGGCTAGGTGAGGGTGCCCTCAGCTCCTCCACTGCCTCAGCTAGCAATTGGCAATAGAGGTCAAATCCAACAGCAGCTATATGTCCGCTTTGCTTGACACCGAGAAGATTGCCAGCCCCTCTGATTTCCAGGTCTTTCATAGCAATGCTGAACCCAACCCCAAGCTCTGCAGCTTCAAACATAGTCTTGAGTCGTTCATGAGCCTGGTGCGTCAGCTGCTTGTTCCCATCGAACAGGAAATAACCGTATGCCTGGTTGATACCACGACCTACCCTTCCACGCAACTGATAAAGCTGGGTTAACCCAAACTTATCAGCATGGTCAACAATCAACGTATTAACATTGGGCATGTCCAAACCCAACTGAACAATGGTGGTGGTAACCAAGACATCGCTTTTACCAGCAATAAAATCCGCCATCACCTTCTCCAGCTTTTCCTCAGACATCCGCCCATGCGCTATTGTTATCCTCGCTTCAGGGATAAGCGACTGCAGCCTGCTTGCTACAAGAGCAATGCTGCTCACCCGATTATGAACGAAGAAGACCTGACCATTTCTTTCCAGTTCACGCAATATTGCCCGGCGAACCAGTGCTTCGTCATAAGCACCAACATAGGTTTTGACTGCCAGCCGTTGCTCAGGAGGCGTCTCCATAATGTTCATGTCTCTCATACCGATTAATGACATGTGAAGTGTGCGCGGAATAGGAGTGGCACTGAGAGTAAGAACATCTACCTCTTTTCTCATCTGCTTCAGCTTTTCCTTTTGCACCACGCCAAATTGCTGTTCTTCATCAATTATCACCAAACCTAAATCTTTGAACACAACATCCTTTTGCAATAAGCGATGAGTGCCAATGCATACATCTACCACACCATTAGCCAATCCTTCCAGAATAACCTTTTCTTTCTCTGTAGAACAAAACCGACTTAGCATTTCTACTCTTACCGGAAAAGCCCCCAGCCTTTCCGTGAAGGTAATGAAATGTTGCTGAGCCAACACAGTGGTAGGGACCAAGATAGCCACCTGCCTATTATCCATTATTACCTTGAAAGCTGCCCGCACAGCCACTTCGGTTTTACCATAGCCCACATCGCCGCAGATAAGCCGATCCATCGGCTTGCCTTCTTCCATATCTCCCTTGACCGCTATAATCGCCTCAAGCTGATCAGATGTTTCCATGTAAGGGAAAGACGCTTCCAGCTCTTGTTGCCATAGTGTATCCTCGGAAAAGGCAAAACCCGGGCTTACTTCTCTCCGGGCGTAAAGCTCAAGCAGTTCCTGTGCAATATCAGCCACCGACTGCTTAACTCGCCTTTTGGTTCTTTCCCAGTCCGAGGTTCCCAGTCGACTCAAGGATGGTGACGGGACACCACCGACATATCGACTGACCCTTTCTATATGCTCAGTAGGCACGTAAAGGCGGTCATTACTGGCATATTCTAGGATTAGATATTCTCGTTCAATACCATTGTCAGACATCTTAATCAGCCCACCAAATCTGGCAACACCGTGGTCGACATGGACCACATAGTCGCCGGGCATCAATTGAGGAAATAGCCAGCGCCGACGCAGTGGCATCTTTTTCCCCTGACGCGCTTGTTTCACGAAGCCGAATAGCTCAGCATCGGTAAGCAACGTTAATACATCTTCAACCACCCACCCACCAGCTAATGAACCCTGAACCAAGGTGATTGAACCTGAGGGCGGCACTTCATCTATTCGTGAAACCGGAGAAACATATATGCCCTGTTGTTGCAGAAGTTCAGCTAAACGGTTTGCCTGATGACTAACTGCAACCACCCGCTGTCTTTGTTCAATCATTTGCTTAGCATCATCGAGGAACATTTCTAACTTACCGCCATAGCTTTGAGGCAGATCAAAAGGCAAAGATTGCTCACTACCGACACCCCAGGAGCTCAGCACCAAGCGATTCTTCGCCTTCAGTCTCGGCTCGAGTTCGCTCCAACCCAAATAGGCAGGATTGGAAAGCCCGCTTTCCTGGTCTGCTCCACCCTGCATCCGCTCCACAACCTGGTCATACACTTTGTGAACAGCATCCTCGATTTCCCGCAGAGGATCAATCGCGAGCAAAGTGTTATCCGGTACATAGTCAAGGATATTCGCCATGCTTGCCTCAGGCGCAGGAATCTCCTTGGCTGGAATGATAGTTATCGAATTCAGGAATTGCGTCGACCGCTGGTCTACTGGGTCGAAAAGTCTCATGCTCTCCACTTCATTTCCAAAGAATTCTATTCTCACCGGTAAGTCGCTATCAGGAGGGAAGATATCAAGGATGCCGCCCCGATGACTCATCGTCCCGGGCAACTCAACCATGTTCTCCATTTCGTAGCCCATGCCTTGCCATCTATGTAAAAGCTCTAAGGGGTTCGCAGTCATGCCCCGGTTTAACACATGGCATGCAGAAGCAAAATCCTCTTTAGCAGTAGTCCTGCTCATCACCGCTGGTAACGAAGCTACTATCAAAGGAGGCTCATCACTACCCCACGCAAGCGCTAACGTCGATAACGTTTGCAGCCTTTGAACCATTGTATTGCTGTAATAGGAAGCAACAGGCTCATCGGGGTGGAAATCAACCTCAGGAAAGTAATGCAGATTAGCTGAATGGGAACACCAAACTTGAAGTTGCTCATACAATTTCCTGGTATCGCCGGGCTGGACGGTGATCACCATTATTGGCAAGCCAAGCTCACCGTGAAGAGCAGCTATAACATAAGGCTTAGCAGCATCAAGCACCACCACCTTGCCTTCCCATTGAACACTCGCTTGCTTCACCATCTCCCTATAGGAAGGCAGTGCTTCCACCAACGGTAGTAAACATGAAAGATTCATCTTCTGTAGTATAGTAGTATAATAATATTTTTTCAGTTGTTGCGCTTCTTCAGCATTGCTATAATCTGACTAATGTCATACCACCGCATAGTGGCTAAATTTGGCACACGGCTTCTTACCTCAGGCACAGAGCATCTTGATGTACAAGTTATGTCAAGTTTGGTAGACCAAATAGCGCAGCTACATCGTCAAGGAAAGGAAATAATAATAGTCTCCTCAGGAGCCATAGCTGCAGGAAGGGGGAAAATAGCGGGAATCTCAGAACGCAAGAATACGCAGTTTAAACAGGTTCTAGCTTCAATTGGACAGAGCTACCTTATGTCCACTTATGAACGGCTTTTTAACAGGTATGACATACCTGTAGCCCAGGCATTGCTTACTAAGGCAGATATGTCCGACCGCTCTGGCTACCTTAATGCCCGCAATACGCTGCTGTCATTGATCGAACTGGGAGTAATTTGCATCGTCAATGAGAACGATGTTGTTGCCCTGGATGAGATTGAAGAGCTCAAATTCGGGGACAACGATAATCTTTCCGCCATGGTCGCCAATCTGGTTGATGCTGACCTTCTCATATTGTTCACAGACATCGGAGGGTTATATACCGACGACCCGAAAGATAACCCCGAGGCTCAACTCATCCGCCGGGTGGACAAGATCGATTCCAAAATCGAGCATCTGGCCAGCAAAACCGCCAATCGGCAGGGAACCGGCGGAATGCTGACCAAGATCGAGGCTGCCAGGCTTGCCACCTCCTCAGGAGTAAGCGTCATCATTGCCGATGGACGACAGCCTCAGGCAGTAATAAAAATTAGTAATGGAGAAGGTGTAGGCACATTTTTCCCTTCACAAACCAGTAAAATGGAGAGCAGGAAAAGATGGTTGCTTAGCGGGCTGGCTTCCAAGGGTAAAGTAGCAGTGGACAAAGGCGCTGAAACAGCCATCAAAGAGCAGAATAAGAGCCTGCTGCCCGCCGGCATCCGGGAAGTAGAAGGCGATTTCCAGCGTGGCGATATCCTGGATATCCTCGATGAGCAGGGAAGCCAAATCGGCTGTGGTGTCTCCAATTACAGCTCTGCCGATTTAGCTATCATCAAAGGTGCCCACTCTGACCAGATATTAACCCTTCTCGGGCATAACTACGGCGATGAAATAATTCATAGAAACAATATGGTGACACTGTGAGTCATTAAATAAAAGGAGAACAAGGGATGGAACTAGCAACAAAGGAACTGGAGGAAAAAGCAAAGGCGGCTAAGGCAGCTTCAAAGAAGCTTGCCTTCCTTTCTACAGAAATAAAGAATAAGGCTTTGCTCAACATCGCTGAAGCCGTTGTTAGCAGGCAAGACGAAATCCTGGTTGCCAATAAAGTTGACTATGACCAAGCTAAAGCCTCAGGAATGAATGCAGCCATGCTTGATAGGCTTATGTTGTCGGCATCTCGCCTCGAGGCGATGTCACAGGATGTGAAGACGGTGGCTGCCCTGCCCGACCCTGTGGGTGAGATATTTGAAATGAGGACCCTGGCAAATGGCTTACAAATAGGCAAGAAGCGAGTCCCCCTCGGAGTGATCGGTGCAATATATGAGAGTCGCCCCAATGTAACTATAGACATATCCAGCTTGTGCCTTAAATCCGGTAACGCCGTCATCCTTCGCGGCGGAAAAGAATCGATAAATTCCAACATGGCACTTGCCGGAGTAGCCCAGCAATCCTGCTTGCAAGCTGGAATGCCCGATGGCGCAATTCAACTCATTGAATCCACAGAACGAGCTGTGGTTAACCACATGCTTAAAATGAAAGGAATAATTGACCTGATAATCCCTCGTGGTGGTGCTGGTTTGATAAAGCTCATCTCAGAAAATGCCACCATGCCCGTGGTTACCGGCGGCGTAGGCGTTTGCCACACCTATGTAGATAAAAGCGCTGACCTCGATAAAGCCACAGCTATTGCCTATAATGCCAAGGTGCAACGCCCAACAGTATGCAATGCCCTGGATTGCCTCCTGGTCCACAATCAGATTGCTAGAGATTACCTGCCTTCAATCGCAAAGGAATGGGGAAAGGCCAATGCGGAAATGCACTGTGATGAACGAGCTATGGATATATTAAATTCCATCCCCTACCTGAAGTTAGTCCCAGCAACAGAGGAGGACTGGGGAAGAGAGTTCTTATCCCTAACTGCAGCTATTAAAGTCGTCGATTCCTTCGATGAAGCTCTGGAGCATATTGCCAGATATGGCTCAGGACATTCCGAAGCTATTGTAACCGAAGATTACTCAGCTGCAATGAGATTTCTCAACGAAGTGGATGCTGCCTGTGTCTATGCCAATGCCAGCACCCGCTTTACCGATGGTAGTCAATTCGGATTGGGCGCTGAGATAGGCATAAGCACTCAAAAATTCCATGCCCGCGGCCCCATGGCTCTAAAGGAAGTAACCAGCTATAAGTGGATTATTTTCGGCAACGGGCAAGTCCGCCCTTAAGATAAAGTCCTTACTGCCTCCCTCTGGCTTTTGAACAACCTTGTTATTCCCTGCCGGGCTAACAGCAGCAGTGAATCAATAGTTTCTCTAGAGAAAGGCTTACCTTCGGCAGTTCCCTGGACTTCTACAAACTCGCTTCTATCAGTCATAATCACATTGAAATCAACTTCAGCGCGATAATCCTCCTCGTAGCAAAGGTCAAGCATCATATCTCCAGCCACAATCCCGACGCTAATGCCAGCTACCATCTTATTGAGCGGCATAAAGGGCAACACACCTTGCTTTCTCAAATTATGGAAAGCTTGATACAGGGCAACATAGCCACCGGTGACCGCAGCGGTCCTGGTGCCGCCGTCTGCCTGCAATACATCGCAGTCCACAATGAAAGTTCGCTCACCAAGGACAGCCATATTAGTTATCGCCCTCAAACTACGCCCAACAAGACGCTGGATTTCCTGGCTTCTTCCCCCTATTCTATCTCGCGGCGTGCGGGTAAGCGTTGCGCGGGGCAACATAGCATATTCCGCAGTCACCCAACCCTGCCCGCTATCCCTCAGGAAATTAGGAACCCTCTCCTCCATACTTACGGAGCATAATACCCTCGTCTGCCCCAACTCTATTAACGCTGAACCTTCGGCAAAAGATTGATAACCCAGGGTTATCCACGCCGGGCGGATTTCATCATTTGCCCGCTTGTCTATCCTCGCCATTTCAGTCATCAAGTATAGCACTGCTCACGACATCACCAAAATCGGGATTGCGCCGTTAAGAATGTCTACTTTGCCTTAGCGAAGGGTGAGATTGATTCCTCGTCCTTTCTTAATTCAATAATACGGTCACGGAGCAGAGCAGCCTTCTCAAATTCCAGATTCTTTGCTGCTGCTTTCATCTGAGATTCTAGCTGTTTGATGAGGCGATACATCTCTTCCATAGAAATAGGGCTAGCTATATAAGGAGCACGAGTTTCCGCTACCGCTTGAACACGTTGGGTAATATCCTTGATCGCCTTCTTTATCCCTTGCGGTGTTATGTCATGTTCCTTGTTGTAAACTTCCTGGATTCCTCGGCGACGTCGGATTTCCTCTATCGCTTCCCGCATCGACCTGGTAATGGAATCAGCATACATTATCGCATGGGCATTCACATGTCGGGCGGCCCTACCCATGGTCTGGATAAGCGCCCCCCTCGACCTTAAATAACCTTCCTTATCAGCATCGAGTATGGCTACCAGGCTCACCTCAGGCAAGTCTAATCCCTCACGCAATAAGTTAATACCGACCACAACATCGTAAACGCCGAGCCGAAGGTCACGCAATATCTCCACCCTCTCCAGAGTCTCGATCTCGGAGTGAAGATAATGAGTTTTTATCTCCATCTCTCTGAGATAATCACACAGTTCCTCAGCCATCCTCTTGGTTAAAGTAGTTACCAGGCAGCGTTCGCCTTTATCCACTCTTGTCCTTATCTGATAGATGAGGTCATCGATTAGGCCGAACTAACTGCTCTACTACCTGCTGGCTGTACTCATATTCATATTGCGCTGGTGTAGCGGAGACGTAGACGACCTGGTTAATATGCTTCTGAAATTCCCTAAAATTTAATGGGCGATTATCCAGTGCTGAAGGAAGACGGAAACCGTAATCAACCAGAGTTCGCTTCCGCGATGTGTCTCCATGATACATTCCCCTTATTTGAGGCAAAGTCATGTGAGACTCATCAATAAATAACAAATAATCATCGGGGAAATAATCAAGTAAAGTCCAGGGTGTACTTCCCGGGGCACGCCGCTGAAGATGTCTGGAATAATTCTCCACACCAGTGCAATAGCCAACTTCCCGAAGCATCTCAATATCGTAGTTGGTTCGAGCTTCTAGCCTTTGAGCTTCAAGCAGCTTACCCTGACTCTTTAGCTCCTCAATCCTTCCCTTTAGTTCCTCCTCAATATCTTTAATTGCCGCCATCAACTTATCATGAGGAGTAACGAAATGCTTAGCAGGGTAAATGTCTACCTGGTCACGCTGGGATAGAAGTTCGCCGGTGAGTGGGTCAATTTCCACGATGCGGTCGATTTCATCTCCCCAGAATTCAATCCGCAGTGCTATCTCCTCATAAGCCGGCAGAATTTCCAGAGTATCACCTCTAATACGAAATTTACCTCTCGTTAGCTCAAAATCATTCCTCTCATACTGCATATCAACCAAATGGCGGACAAGCCTGTCCCGGTTATAACTCTCATTCCTTTCTACAGTGAGGGCAAAGCTATGATATTCCTCAGGAGCACCTAGACTATAGATACACGAGACTGAAGCCACTATAACGACATCACGACGCTCAAAGAGAGCTCTGGTAGCAGCATGTCGCAACTTGTCAATCTCCTCGTTTATATCAGTCTCCTTTTCAATATAGGTGTCGGTGCTGGGAATATAAGCTTCAGGTTGATAGTAGTCATAGTAACTGACAAAGTATTCCACGGCATTCTCGGGGAAGAATTCTTTGAACTCTGTGGCTAATTGAGCAGCTAAAGTCTTGTTGTGGCAAATGACCAGCGTAGGCCTTTGCGCCATCTCAATGACGTTCGCCATGGTGAAGGTTTTGCCGCTTCCAGTGACTCCAAGCAATGTTTGCTCATGATATCCTTTATTCAGCCCCTCCACCAGCCTATCCACGGCTTGTGGCTGGTCTCCGGTAAGTTGAAAGTCGGAAACTGTTTTAAACGAAGCCATCGAAGTTAATCGCCTTGGTAAAAAGTAACGCCTAATATGCCCGGGCCACCTACAGCCTGACCGGTCGGCGTGAATGACATGTGATAAAATTCCACAGGGTGAAATTGCTCCTTGATTGCTTCTATTAGCTCTTCAGCTTCCGCGGATTGTTCAGAATACGTTACGGCAACATGTAATGGCTGCACACTATCGATGTTGTCCTGTACCACCCTAACGAGATTTTTCACAACTTGTGATTTAGTCCTGAGCAAGGAAATAGGTTCCACCTTTCCCGGCGAGAAATTAACCATTGGTCTTGCCCTGAGTGTCGAACTCGACCATTCGAATAACTTGTCCACTCTTCCTGTTCTCTTCAAATAACCAAACGTATTGAGAACGAAGAACTGCTTCACACGCGATTTCACATCGGTGGCTGCTTCGATTACCTCACGTACGTCTTTGTCACGGGCAGCGGCTCGAGCTGCCGCCAGGGCAATGAAGCCTTGAGCCATAGCAAATACTTCAGAGTCGAACAATTCCACCTTCAACCCAGGTATGGCTTCCTCCGCCATTCTGGCACCTGTTTTGGCCGACGACATCGTTGAGCTCAACTGTGAGCTGCCGACTACATGGACTACTTTATTCGCCTTCTGACCTGCCTTCTTATATGCCTCACAATAAATCGTCGGAGGCCAAGGAGTAGTATCAATTTGCGCTAACTTCTGAAACCTGCGAATTACCTCCGGAGGTAAATCCTCATTAGTGTCCCGATAAACCTTGCCTTCAACCGTAATTCGAACAAGGATGATGTGAATGCCATATTTATCCGCTAATTCCTGAGACAGGTGAGCACCACTATCAGTAACTACAACTACTTTGTTCATGATGCTGCGTATTGGGCACATAGTAACTGATGCTTAACCACCCTACAAGGAGCTTAGCTACCAGCTAGTTCCTGGAGTGCCGTTTTGACTTTTTCCTCCAAGCTTAGCTCCGAGGAATTGGGGATGCTGGAAACAACCTGAGCAGCTTCTCTCAAAGAGTAGCCCAGGCTGGTTAAGGCAGCTATGGCATCGCTATCCTTTGGGGCTAAAGGCAAAGCAGCTTCCTTCCACTCTCGCTGAATAAGGTCAATATTACCACTCATAATCGCTGTAGCTAACTGTTCCGCAGTTAGTTTAGAGAGCAATGCCAATGCCACTTTAGGGCCAATTCCTGAAATGGAGATAAGATTTTTGAACAGAGCTACCTCCTCGGTGGAGGCAAAGCCGTAGAGGGAGATATTATCCTCTTTTACATAGAGGTGGGTATAAAGGGAAACCTTGTCGCCGAGAGCTCCCAGCTGAC